>Ga0209683_10001194_pt1 | contig 10064 bp, 8 predicted proteins | sample DOMMetBare2Fresh_FD_187474 | JGI IMG/M metagenome (GOLD analysis project Ga0209683, IMG submission 187474) | Wetland sediment microbial communities from St. Louis River estuary, USA, under dissolved organic matter induced mercury methylation -... | ecosystem: Environmental > Aquatic > Freshwater... | reverse complement strand
GTCGCTACAACAGGGGCCGGCGCGGGCGCCGTGGCAGTCGCGGAGCGCGGCGCGGCGCGGTCCTCCACCGGCGCGCGATGATTCGGAGATGCGCAGGCCCCCATCAGCGCAAGCAAGGCGAGCGCCGCGAGCCGGCAACTGGTCAATTGAGGATCGGACTTCATGCAGTTCCCGATCTTAACGGCACGAAGCGGACGGCTTCGTGACGATGGTGGGTCCATCCACCTTCATCGCGGTCCACGGTAACGAGCACCTGCGTGTGCTCGCCCTCGCGCCGAACCGGCGCGACCAGCCGGCCGCCGACCGCGAGCTGCTGCAGCCAGGCCTGCGGAACGTCATCGCCGCCGGCCGCGCTGACGATCGCGTCGTAGGGCGCGTTCGGCGCGTGGCCGAGACGGCCGTCGCCATACACCATGCGCACGTTCGACAAGCCAAGTGGCGCGAGCCTGTCGCGTGCGAGCTCGAACAGCGGACGCAGGCGCTCGACCGTGATCACCGAAGTGGCAAGGCACGCCAGCAGTGCCGCCTGATAGCCGCACCCGGTGCCGATCTCGAGCACGCGCCCGAGGCCGCCCGAGCCGCCGCGTCGCTCGAACAGCAATTCGATCATCCGCGCGACGACCCAGGGCTGCGAGATCGTCTGGCCATGCCCGATCGGCAGCGCCGTGTCCTCGTATGCCTGCGCCACGAGAGCCGCATCGACGAAGGCGTGGCGCGGCACGCGCGTCATCGCCGCGAGCACCGGCTCGCACCGGATACCCTCGGCACGCAGGCGCGCGACCATGCGGTCGCGCACCGCCTGCGAATCCAGACCCAAGCCGTGCGGTGTTGCCTCGCGAGATTCGGCGGCCCGTGCGCGCGCCGCATCAGGCAGGGCTGCTTTCGCGCCTTGCGGGCCCAACCGCGCAAGCGGCAAGGGAAAGCGCCGCGCGCGCTGGTTCATCGGCGCGGCACCGGCCTCATGAAGCCCACACCGCGCTCCAGCGACCCAGGTGCGCGTGGTCGGTGAGGTCCACCTGCAGTGGCGTGATCGACACACGAGCGCTCGCCGTGGTGTGGAAGTCGGTCCCCTCGCCGGCCTCGCGCGCGTCGCCGGCCGGTCCGATCCAGTAGATGGTCTCGCCGCGCGGGCTCTGCTGGCGGATCACCGGCTCGCTGGCATGCCGCCTTCCGAGGCGAGTGACCTGGCGTGGCAGCGACGCCGCGTCCGGGCGATTGGGAATGTTCACGTTCAGCAGGAACGGCCCGCGGCCCATGGAGGTGGCAAGCACCGTCTCGACCACCGAGCGCGCCACGGCCGCGGCGGCCTCGAGATGAGCCCATCCCTTTTCGACCTGCGAAAAAGCGATGGCCGGAATGCCGAACAGGTAGCCTTCCATCGCGGCGGCCACCGTGCCCGAGTACAGCGTGTCATCGCCCATGTTGGCGCCGTTGTTGATGCCCGAGAGCACCAGGTCGGGCCGTTGCGACAGCACGCCGGTCAGTGCGACGTGCACGCAGTCCGAGGGCGTGCCGTTGATGTAGCGGTATCCGTTGATGCCGCGGTACAGCGACAACGGCCGATGCAGCGAAAGCGCGTTGGAGGTGCCGCTCGAGTTCTGTTCGGGCGCGATGACGTCGATTTCGCCCAACCCCTGCATCGCCTGCACGAGGGCCGCGAGACCCGGAGCGAGATAACCGTCGTCGTTGGCGATCAGGATGCGCATGGGCTCGATTGTAGGCAGTGGCCATGACCGTCATCACGGCCGCAACCCGTACCATGCGTGGCATTGCGGCCAACGCCGAGGAGCGCGCGATGAAGGCATGGTTGTGCGAGAACCCGATCGGCTTCGAGGCCCTGCGCTGGGCCGAGTTGCCCACGCCGGAGCCCGCCGCGGGCCAGGTGCGCATCGCGGTGCACGCGGCGAGCCTGAACTTCCCGGACCTGCTGACGGTGCGGGGCAAGTACCAGATCAGGCCGCCGCTGCCCTTCGTGCCCGGCAGCGAGTTCTCGGGCATCGTCGAGGCCGTTGGCGCCGGCGTGACCCATCTCCGGGCGGGCGATCGCGTGGCCTCGATCGGCGTGACCGGCGGGTTCGGCACGCATGCCTGCGTCGCCGCTGCGCAGGTGCTGCGTTTGCCGGCAGGCATCGACCTCGACGACGCGGCCGCGTTCGCCTTCACCTACGGCACGTCGTACCACGCACTGATCGACCGCGCCGCCTTGCGCGAAGGCGAAACCGTCCTGGTGCTGGGTGCCGCCGGCGGCGTGGGCAGTGCCGCGCTGCAGATCGCCAAGGCCGCCGGCGCACGCGTCATCGCGGCCGCCTCGAGCGCCGAGAAGGCCGCGTTCTGCACCCGACTGGGCGCCGACGCGACGGTCGACTACGGGCGCGAGAACCTGCGTGATGCGATCAAGGCGCTGACCGACGGCAAAGGCGTCGACGTGGTCTACGACCCGGTGGGCGGCGAGCTCGCCGAGGCAGCGTTCCGTTCGATCGCGTGGCGCGGCCGTTATCTCGTCGTGGGCTTCGCGGCCGGGCCCATCCCGTCGCTGCCGCTGAATCTGCCGTTGCTCAAGGGCGCATCGATCGTCGGTGTGTTCTGGGGTGAATTCGCGCGCCGCGAGCCCGAAGCCTTTCAGCGGGAGCTGGCGCAGCTGTTCGCGTGGCATGCCGCGGGAATGGTCAAGCCGGCGATCGATGCACGGCTGCCGATGGACCAGCTTGCCCAGGCTTACCTTCGAATGGGTGCGCGCCGCGTTCTCGGCAAGCTGTTGCTGGTGAACTGAAAGAGCCTTGCACTAAGATCGCCCCACAGGGAGTCAAGCCCATGGCGGTCAAGGTCCTGATCCTCGAAGACAACCCGGTGGCACGTGCCTTCCTGTGCCGGGTCGTGCGCGAGAGCTTCAGCGACGTCATCACGCTCGTCGAGGCCGGCGATCTGGAGGGCGCGCGCAAGCAGGTCGCGCTGGCCGGCGGCGCCAGCGGCATGCACGGCACCGATCCGTTCAAGCTGGTCCTGGTGGACCTGGAACTGCCCGATGGCAACGGCATGGACCTGCTCTCGGAACTGTCTCACTACCCCGCCACCAAGATCGTCACCACGCTGTACTCCGACGACGATCACCTGTTCCCTGCGCTGCAGCGTGGCGCCGACGGCTACCTGCTCAAGGAAGACCGCTTCGAGGTGCTCGTCGAGGAGTTGCAGAAGATCGTGCGCGGACAGCCGCCGCTGTCGCCGGCGATCGCGCGCCGCCTGCTGACGCACTTCCGCAGCGGCGCCGACGGCGAGCCCGCGGCACAGGGCACCGGTCTGTCGAGTGCGGCCTTCGCCACCAGCAAGCCCGTGCCGTTGGCGGACAAGCCGCTGGACCACGAGCGCCTGACGCCGCGCGAGAGTGAGGTGCTGACGTATCTCAGCAAGGGCTTCACGATCAAGGAGATCGCCAACCTGATGGGCATCAAGTGGTTCACCGTCAACGACCACATCAAGTCGATCTACAAGAAACTCAACGTCTCCAGCCGCGCCGAGGCCGCGGTGCTCGCGAGCAAGCAGGGCCTGGTCTGATCGCGGTCCGCCTCCGCTGAGACCCACCCGGTCGGGGCCGAATGTCTTCCGCGCCTTCGAGGTTTGCCGGCTTGCGCTCCGCGGGCAGCGAACCACCCCTGGACGAAGGCGCCTGGGATCGGCGCGCCCGCAGCCGTTCGCCGTCTGCGCGCTGGATCGGCTGGCGCCTGCGCGGCCTGGTGCTGGCGGCTCTCGTCGGCTGTTTGGCGTTGTTCGCGCTGCTGCGCGCGCTGACCGCATCGCCCGCGCTGGACGCGCCGCTGGTGCTTGGCGACAACGGCGTGCTCGAGGTCGGCGGACCGGCTGCGCCGATGGCCGTCGTTGGCCTGATCGACGGCGACGGCCGGCTGCAGCGCCTGGACGCGTTGCTGCTTCACCGGTCGGCGCGCTGGTTGCCCGGTGACGCGGACCGCGCCGAACTAGCGCGCCAGCACGACCTGTATGGCGCCGCGCTGGTTGCCGCGCCGGTGCGCCTGACCGACGGCCAGGGCCAGGTGCGCGAGATCTCGGTACGGCCGCGTGGCGCGGCCGGACTGGGCTGGACGTTCTGGCTCGTGGCCACCCTGGCGTTGCTGCTGTACCTCGTCACCATGGTCGTGGTGATGGCGCGCCCCGACCCGCGCAACGCGCTGTATGCCCTGATGGCGCTAGCCCAGATCGGCAACTTGCTGTTCTTGGCGGTGTTGTGGACACCGGCACCGGGCTGGCCGCCGGGGCTGATGCGCTGGGAGCAGACCCTCAGGACGCTGTTCGACCTGGCAACCGCCGCAGCGTTGGTGCAGGTCACGAACATGCACCCGCGCCCGCTGCCAGGCGGCCCGGTGCGCGCCCTCGCGGCGTGGTGTATCGCGTTGGGGCTTGCGGCACTCGTGGGCGCGGGCCTGCTGGATCAAGCCTGGTGGTGGACCCAGGGCCTTTTGATCGTCGGTGCGTTGCTCGCGATGGCTCAGCTGGGGTGGATGCAGCGCCGACAGCCGCACCCGCTGGCCCACCAACTCGTGCGTCTTTGCGGCGCGATGACCGTCACGCTGGTCTTGCTGACCGCGATGGTCGCCGCTTTGAACCCACGCCTGCACGGTCAGGCCGCATTCATCGGCTTGGCCGTGTGGGTGATCGTGCTGTCGGCAATGCTGCTGATGCTGCCGTTCCTGTCGCGCACTCAGCGACTGATGCGCGAGTTCTCCCTGCTTGCCGGCGTGAGTACCGTGGCCACCGCGTTGGACCTGCTGTTCGTGGCCGTGTTCTCGCTCGGCAACTTCGCGTCGCTGGCGCTGGCGCTGTTCATCGCGCTGGCGCTGTACGCCGGTGCGCGCCAATGGCTGCTGTCGCAGTTCGTGTCGCGACAGCGCCTGACCACCGAGCGAATGTTCGAACGCGTGTACCGGATGGCACGCGAAGTCCAGTTGCGCCCGGCTGACGTGGGCGAGCAGTGGATCTCGCTGCTGCGCGACCTGTTCGAACCGCTGGATGCACAGCCGGTGGCGCGCCGCGTGCGAAACAGCCGCGTCGTCAGCGAGGGCGCCAGCCTGGTCGTGCCGATGCCGCTGCTCGGCCCGGCACCGCACGACGCGATCGTGCTGGGCTTGGCCGACCGCGGTCGGCGACTGTTCACTGATGACGACGCGCGTCTGGCCGACCGGATGGTCGACCTGGTGACGCGCGTCGTCACCTTCGACCAGGCGGTCGAGCGCGCGCGCAGCGAGGAGCGCGTTCGCATCGCGCAGGACCTGCATGACGACATCGGCGCGCGCCTGCTCACGTTGATGTACAAGGCGCCGACGCCGGAGATGGAGGACTACCTCCGCCACACGCTCAAGGACCTCAAGACCCTGACCCGCGGGCTCGCGGCGCCGAGTCACCTCCTGTCGCACGCGGTGGCGGAGTGGAAGAGCGACATCGCACAGCGCCTGGCCGCGGCCGATTGCGAGCTGGGCTGGTCCTTCGCCTACGACCGTGACTTCGAACTGAGCGTCGTGCAGTGGTCGGCGCTCACGCGCGTTCTTCGCGAACTGGTGAGCAATGCACTCGCACACGCGAATGCCTCCCGCGTCGATGTCGAGGCCAGCCTGCACGACGGCACCTTGAGCCTCTCGGTGAGCGACAACGGCAGCGGGCGCAGGCCCGAGACCTGGTCGCATGGTCTGGGCTTGGGCGGCGTGCGCAAGCGCGTCAAGCAGATGGGCGGCAGCGTGGCGTGGAGCGAGAACGGCCAGCGCGGCATCGTCTGCAGGGTCACCGTGCCCGATTTCGGACGCGCAGGCGGACCCTGAACACAGAGCAGAGGCCCGCTGCCTTGCGGCCACGGGCCTTTCGAAGTCTATGGTCGGGGTGGCGGGATTCGAACTCGCGACCCCTTGCACCCCATGCAAGTGCGCTACCAGGCTGCGCTACACCCCGACGAAGCGAAAGAGTATAGCGGCTCGGTCGAGCCACTCAGGGCTCGAGCAGCTCGCGCAGCGACAGCAGTGCCGAGCGAAGTTCGAGCGGCGTGAGCTCAGACACCTCGGGCTGCGGCAGACGCTGTTCGCGCGCGGGCGCGGCGCGCGCCGTGCCTCCGTTGGGCCCCCCGGCATCGCCTTCGCGCATGCCGACACCCGCTTCGGCCAGCCGGTTGCGGGCGCCGCTGATCGTGAAACCCTGCTCGTACAGCAGGTCGCGGATGCGCCGGATCAACAGCACCTCGTGGTGCTGGTAATAGCGGCGGTTGCCGCGCCGCTTCATCGGCTTGAGCTGGGTGAATTCCTGTTCCCAGTAGCGCAGCACGTACGGCTTGACACGGCACAGCTCGGCGACTTCACCGATCGTGAAGTACCGCTTGGCGGGGATCGCCGGCAGCGCTTTCTCCATTGAAATCAATAGGTTCCAGCGGGAAAGCTCAGAATCTACTCGAAGTCTGGTTCGCTGGCGGTGTCGCCTTGCACGAGGCCTTTCAATTTGTGGCTGGCGTGAAATGTGACCACGTGCCGGGCCTTGATCGGGATCGCTTCGCCCGTCCTGGGATTGCGCCCCGGCCGCGGCGCCTTGCGCCGGATGGTGAAGTTGCCGAAGCCCGACAGCTTCACGTCGTCGCCCTGCACCAGCGCGCCGTGCAGGATGTCGAAGAACGCCTCGACCATGTCCTTGGACTCGCGCTTGTTCAGGCCCAGATGCTCGAACAGCAGGTCGGCCAGCTCGGCCTTGGTCAGCGTTGGCGTCTCCAGCGACGGCAGGACGACGCTGCTGCCGTTGCTGGGACTCGGGGCGGTGCTCATCGTCTCTTCTCCCTCAGCTGCGCAGGCGGGCGCCCAGGCGCTGTTCGGCACGCCGGACGGCCTCGGCCTTGGCGGCCTCGATGCGTTCTTCAGTCAGGGTCGCGTCGTCATCGCGCAGTTCGAGGCGAAACGCCAGGCTGCGCTCGTGTCCGGTCGCGGTCTTGGGCTTGTACAGGTCGAACAGACGTGCCGAGCGGATCAGACCCGAGGCGTCGTCGGTGAGCGCGGCGATCAACGCGTCGTGCGACACGCCCTCGCCCACCACCAGTGCGACGTCGCGCAGCGCAGACTGCTGGCGCGGCAGCGCCGTCGTGTGAGGCAGGTGGCGCGCGACCAGCGCGTCGAGGTCGAGTTCGAACAAGACCGGCGTCTGCGGCAGTTCGTAGCCTTGGCACCAGCGCGGGTGCAATTCGCCGAGCCAGCCGATCGCCTGTCCGTCGATCTCCACGCGGGCACTGCGCCCCGGGTGAAGCGCCGGGTGCTCGGCCACGACGAAGCGAGCCTGCAACGGCGCGAGCAGCGCCTCGACGTCACCCTTGACATCGAAAAAGTCGACGGCACGCTCTGCGCTGCCCCATTGCGGAGCGTCGGCGGCGCCACACGCGAGCGCGGCCACTCGCACCGGCTGGCGCAGCCCGGCCACAGCAATGTCGCCGTCGGTCGCGGATGGATCGCGCTGGTAGACGCGGCCGACCTCGAACACGCGCACGCGCGACGCGCGATGCGCGAGGTTGCGGCGCAGCGTGGCGACGAGGCTGCCGATCAGGCTCGAGCGCATCACTGAAAGCGGTTCTGCGATCGGGTTCAGCACGCGGATCGGATCGCCATTGCCGGCCAGCTCGTGCTCCCAGCGTTCCTCGACGAAGCTGTACGCGATCGTCTCCTGGTAGTCGAGTGCAGCGAGCATGCGGCGCAGGTCGTGCGCGCTGCGGCGCGTCTCGGCGTCGACGCGCGCGGTGACGGGCGCCAACGGCGGCGTCGAAGGCAATTGGTCGTAGCCGACGACCCGGATCACTTCCTCGATCAGGTCTTCCTCGATCGTCAGGTCGAAGCGCCAGGAAGGCGGCGTCACGGTGATCGTGCCGGCGCCTTCGGTGTGCTCGAAGTGCAGGCGCTTCATCACGTCGGCGCATTGCGCCTGCGTGACCGGAATGCCGATCACCTTGGTCGCACGCGCCACGCGCATCGCGACCGGCCGGCGCTGCGGCATCGCGGGCTGCTGGTCGTCCATCGGGCCGGCCCGGCCGCCGCAGATGTCCAGGATCAACTGCGTGATGCGCTCGATGTGATCGACCGTTCCCGAGGGATCGACGCCGCGCTCGAAGCGGTGGCCGGCATCGGTGGAGAAGTTGTAGCGGCGCGAGCGCCCCTGCACGGCCTCGGGCCACCAGAACGCGGCTTCGACGTACACGCTGGTCGTTTCGTCGCCGACCGCAGTGCGGTCACCCCCCATGATCCCCGCGAGCGACTCGACCTGGCCGCCGGCATCGGCGATCACGCCCACCTGTTCGTCGAGCTCGATGGTGTTGCCGTTGAGCAGTTTCAGTGTCTCGCCCCGGCGCGCCCAGCGCACGACCAGTTCACGATCGATCTTGTCGAGATCGAAAATGTGCGACGGGCGGCCGTACTCGAACATCACGTAGTTCGAGATGTCGACCAGTGCGGTCACGCTGCGTTGACCGCAGCGCGCGAGGCGCTCGACCATCCATGCCGGCGTCCTGGCCTTCGGGTCGACGCCGCGCACGATGCGGCCGGAGAAGCGGCCGCACAGGTCCTTCGCCTCCACGCGAACGGGCAGCCGGTCGCCGTGCGCGGGCTTCACCGGTGGGAACGCCGGCGTCTTCAGGGGCGAGCCGGTCAAGGCCGACACTTCGCGGGCGATGCCGTACACCGACAGACAGTGCCCGAGATTGGGTGTCAGCTTGAGCGTGATCAGGTGATCGTCGAGCGCCAGCACCTTGCGCACGTCCTGGCCCAGCGGCGCGTCGGGGGCGAGTTCGAGCAGGCCGCCATGGTCCTCGCTCAGATTGAGCTCGCGCGCCGAACACAGCATGCCCAGGCTCTCGACGCCGCGCAGCTTTCCGACGCCGATCTTCAATGGCTTGCCATCGGCGCCGGGCGGCAGCTCCGCGCCGACCAACGCCAACGGCACGCGGATGCCCGCGCGCGCGTTCGGTGCGCCGCAGACGATCTGCAGTGGGCCGCCCATCGAGTGCGCGCCGGCATCGACCTTGCACACGCGCAGCTTGTCGGCATTGGGGTGTTGCACCGCCTCGACGATCTCGGCGACGACGATGTTCGAGAACGGCGGCGCAACCGGCCGGCATTCCTCGACCTCCATGCCCGACATGGTCAACAGGTCGCACAGCCGTTCGGTCGTCAGCGGCGGGTCGCAGAACTCGCGCACCCAGCTCTCCGGGAATTGCATCGTGACCTCTTACTTGAACTGCGACAGGAAGCGCAGGTCGTTCTCGAAGAACAGGCGCAGATCGCTGAGGCCGTAGCGCAGCATCGCCAGGCGGTCGATGCCCGAGCCGAAGGCAAAGCCGATGTAACGCTCGGGGTCGAGGCCGAAGTTGCGCACCACGTTCGGGTGCACCTGCCCCGAGCCGGCGACCTCGAGCCACCGGCCCTCGAGCGGCCCGTGCTCGAAGCGAACGTCGATCTCCGCGCTCGGTTCGGTGAACGGGAAGTAGCTCGGCCGGAACCGCAGCGCCAGCTCCGAGGTCTCGAAGAAGGCCTTCATGAACTCGAGGTACATGAACTTCAGGTCCTTGAAGCTCACGTTCTCGCCGATCCACAGACCCTCGACCTGGTGGAACATCGGCGAATGCGTCGCGTCACTGTCCACGCGATAGGTGCGGCCGGGCGCGATGACGCGGATCTCGGGCATCGGGTCGACACCGGCGTACTTGCGGGCGTGCGCGCGCGCATAACGCACCTGCATGGGGCTGGTGTGCGGGCGCAGATTCAGCCAGTGGCCTTCGGCGTCCTTCATGTCGACGTAGAAGGTGTCCTGCATCGAGCGCGCGGGATGGTTCTCCGGGTTGTTGAGCGCGGTGAAGCTCATCCAGTCGGTCTCGATCTCGGGGCCGTCGGCAACGTCGAAACCCATCGAGCCGAAGATCGCCTCGATGCGTTCCATCGTGCGGCTCACCGGATGCAGTCCGCCCGTGCCACGGTGGCGGCCCGGCAGCGTCACGTCGAGCCTCTCTGCCCTCAGCTGGGTGTCAAGGTCGGCCCGAGCCAGGGCTTCGCGGGCCA
>Ga0209683_10001191_pt1 | contig 10083 bp, 8 predicted proteins | sample DOMMetBare2Fresh_FD_187474 | JGI IMG/M metagenome (GOLD analysis project Ga0209683, IMG submission 187474) | Wetland sediment microbial communities from St. Louis River estuary, USA, under dissolved organic matter induced mercury methylation -... | ecosystem: Environmental > Aquatic > Freshwater... | reverse complement strand
CATCCGACCAACGGACTCGGCGCGAGCGCTTCGCCATCCTCGTGCGTTCGTCGCAGCAACGTCACCCGCGGCAGGCGCAGCAGCTGGGCGAAGGCCAGTCGCTCGCGCTCGCGGCGTGCCGCCGCGTCGGGCAGACCCAGTTCGCGCCGTGTCGCGTCGGACAGCAGGCCCAGTGCAGGAGCACCGAGCCCCAGGTGGCGCTCGTCGCAACCGGGAAACACCACCGCGCCGAACGGGCGCAACGGCATGCGCGACAGCGGCGTGATCACGACCTGCGGCGACGCGGGCGCGGCCGGCAGGTAAATTCCCTCTTCGAGCGTGGCCGCGACCCAATCGGTGAACGCCGCCAGATCGAGCAACGTGCTCGAGCTGAGCGCGGTCCAGGACGTGCCCGGCGTGCTGACGTCGAGGCGCAATGCCGCAAGCACCGCGCGGCCCGCCGGATCGTCCCCGAGCGACGAAATCAGCGGCGGGGTCGTGCGCCTGAGTGCGTCCAGCCAGGCCTGAAGGCTGCGCGGCCCGGCGCCGGCACCGAGCCCGGACAGGCGGATGCGCGCCGCGCGCCACCAAGCGAGCGTGTCCGCGTCGGGCGTGCGTTCGCGGCGCCAGGCGGTCTCGAGCGTCACCAAGGCGGGCTCGTCGGGCTGCTCGGCCTTGAGCGCGTCCAGCGTCGCGTCGCGCCCGGCGTCAGGCGCAGCGGCTCGAAGCACGCTCATCAGTCGTGCAGCGGCACGCGTGGTCGACAACGTCCAGCCGGTCTCGTCGGTCAGGGCGACGCCGGCGCGTTCGAGCAAGGCGCGGATGCGGCGCACGACGAACCGGTCCTCGGCCACGAGCGCCACGGGCGTGTCGCCGGCCTCGACGGCGCGCACGACCTCGACTGCCGCGGCCATCGCCTCGTCCTCGAGCCCGTGGGCGTGGCACAGCGCCGGTGCGGGAGCGCCCGCACCGGCATCGAAGGGCGCCTGCGGGTCGGGGTCTGTCACAACGAGCCATGTCGGGAGACCCTGCGCACAGGCATGCTCGAGTAGAGGCGGGACCAGCGCATGCGCGCCGCCTGCCTGGATCGCCGCCCAGGCCGACGGGCGGTGGGTCCACAGCGCCGCAGTCGGCTCGCGCGTTGCGCCCGCCGCCCATTCGAGCGCCCAGCGCGCCAGCAGCCGCTCGCTCCCGCCCGGCCCCTGCATCGACGGCAACGCCGCGCGTGCCGCCTGCCACCACTCGACACGTCCGGCAGGCGCGCGCGCGTGCACGCGATCGAGCAGCGCATGCGCGGTATCGACGACGTCAGCCACTGCGGCGTCGAATGCGCGTGGATCGCGTTCGGCCCATTGGCGGCCCAGCGGTTCGCGCTTGAGCATGGCGTAGGCAGCCAGGCGATCCATGCAGCGCTCCAGCGTCGGGCCGTCCGATGCCGGTGCAGCCGGAGGCGCCAGCGACCCGGCCAGGGTGTGCACCGTCTCGACGCGCGGTTGCCAGCCACCGCGCTGCGCGAACGCGCCACGCGCCGTGCCAAGCACTCCGGCGTGCGGCACGAGCACGACCGCGTCGCGCACCGACACGCCCGCGGCTGCCCACGCCGCGTGCAACTCTTCAACCAGGCGCGGCCACGTGCTCCGATCGACCGGACCGGCGTCGAGTCTCAGACGCGCTATCGACGCCATAGAGGGGGGTTGGGCCTGGGCTCCGCGCGAACCATTGCGCTGTGTCAGAATCATTCTGCCTCGTGCTTCAGTGAAGCCCGGCCCAGGAGGGGTACCCAATGAGCAGCGAATTGATCAAGCATGTGACCGACGCGTCGTTCGAAAGCGACGTGCTGAAGTCCGACAAGCCCGTCCTGGTGGACTACTGGGCAGAGTGGTGTGGTCCCTGCAAGATGATCGCGCCGATCCTCGACGAGTTGTCGTCGCAGTATGACGGGCGCCTGCAGATCGCGAAGATGAACGTCGACGAGAATCAGGACGTCCCGGGCAAGTTCGGCATCCGCGGCATTCCGACCTTGATGCTGTTCAAGGATGGCCAGCTCGCCGGCACCCTCGTGGGTGCGCACCCGAAGGCCAAGTTCACGGCCTTCATCGACTCTCATCTATAATCTGTGGCATTGCCGGCGGACGCCCGCGCGCGCCGGTCGTAGAATCGCCACCGCGCCCCTGGCTGCAGATCCGAATAGGACAGCGGGCGCGCGGTTCCGGCCCCACCCCTGAAGCCTTGCCCGAGAGTGCCACCAGTGCTCTCGCCGGTAACGCAGGGTCACGAGAACCTCAAGTCCCCGGGGCCGATCATCGCGGCATGGCGCCAGGCGAGCGCGTTGCCGACCCAAGGGCCCACCTCCCATGCACCTTTCAGAACTCAAAGCACAGCACGTCTCCGCCCTGATCACGATGGGCGAGGAACTGGAGATCGAGAACGTCGCCCGCATGCGCAAGCAAGAGCTGATGTTCGCGATCATGAAGAAGCGCGCCAAAGGCGGCGAGCAGGTCTTCGGCGACGGCGTGCTCGAGGTGCTGCCCGACGGATTCGGGTTCCTGCGCGCGATCGACACCAGCTACATGGCTTCGACCGACGACATCTACCTGTCGCCCAGCCAGATTCGGCGCTTCAACCTGCATACCGGCGACATGATCGAGGGCGAAGTGCGCGTGCCTAAGGACGGGGAACGCTACTTCGCGCTCGTGAAGGTCGATCGCGTCAACGGCGTGACGCCCGAGGAGAACAAACACAAGATCATGTTCGAGAACTTGACGCCGCTGTTCCCCAAGGAACAGTTCAAGCTCGAGCGGGACAACCTGAAGGCCGACGAGAACATCACCTGCCGCATCATCGACCTCGTGGCGCCGATCGGCAAGGGCCAGCGCGCGTTGCTGGTGGCACAGCCCAAGACAGGCAAGACGGTCATGATGCAGCACTTGGCCCACGCGCTGGTGGGCAACCATCCCGACGTGCACCTGATCGTGCTGCTGGTCGACGAGCGGCCGGAGGAAGTGACGGAGATGGTTCGCACGGTGCGCGGCGAGGTCATCAGCTCGACCTTCGACGAACCGGCCGCGCGCCACGTGCAGGTCGCCGAGATGGTGATCGAACGCGCCAAGCGCCTGGTCGAGTTGAAGAAGGACGTCGTGATCCTGCTCGACTCGATCACGCGCCTCGCGCGCGCGTACAACAACGTGCTGCCCAGCTCGGGCAAGGTGCTGACCGGCGGCGTCGACGCCAACGCGCTGCAGCGCCCGAAACGGTTCTTCGGTGCGGCGCGCAATGTCGAGGAAGGTGGCTCGCTCACCATCATCGGCACCGCGCTGATCGACACCGGCTCGAAGATGGACGAGGTGATCTACGAGGAGTTCAAGGGCACCGGCAACTGCGAAATCCATCTGGATCGCCGCATGGCCGAAAAACGCGTCTACCCCTCGATCCTCATCAACAAGAGCGGCACGCGGCGCGAGGAACTGCTGCTCAAGCCGGAGATCCTGCAAAAGACCTGGATCCTGAGAAAGCTGCTGTACCCGATGGACGAGATCGAGGCGATGGAATTCATCCTGGACAAGATGAAGCAGTCGAAGAACAACCTCGATTTCTTCGACATGATGCGCCGCGGCGGCTGAGGGACTCACGGCCCCAAGACGCCTGCGGCGTCGCCCCCGAGGGGAGCGCGGGCCGCTTGGGAACGGCCCGGCGCTGGCCCGAGGTGGCCCGCTTATAATTTGCGTTTACCCTGGCCGGAAAGCGCTCTGATGAGAGCAGCGCGGCTGCCGCAAACCCTGAAGAGGAACCCCATGAAAGAAGGCATCCACCCCTCGTACCGCGACGTCGTGTTCCAGGACCTGTCCAACGGCTTCCAGTTCGTGACCCGTTCGACCGTCCAGACCAAGGACATGATCAAGCTCGACGACGGCCGCGAACTGCCGTTGTTCAAGATGGAGACCTCGAGCGAGTCGCACCCCTTCTACACCGGCACGCAGAAGAGCGTCGACAACCTCGGCGGCCGGGTCGAGAAGTTCCGCAACAAGTTCAAGGTCGGCATCAAGCGCTGATCCGGCGCGAGCCGGGTCCGACCAAGGGCAGCCCCGGCTGCCCTTTTTTGTTTCGCGCGATGCTTGGCGGCATGATGCAGCCGTGAACCAAGTCACCCCCACGCCCGCCCTGGTCACGCAGGCGGCGGTGCAGCGGCTGCCGCGCGCGGCACTCCTGCTGTTCTGTGCCGCGTATGTGCTGCCCGGCATCTTCGGACGTGACCCCTGGCGCAACGCCGACCAGGCAGCCTTCGGCTACATGCTGGCAATGGCCGAGGGACGCACCGCGTGGTCCGCGCCAACGCTGGGCGGCGTTCCGCTCGAGACCGCGTTGCTGCCGCACTGGCTCGGCGCGGCCAGCATCACGCTGCTGTCGCCGCTGGTCGACGCGCCGTTGGCGGCCCGGCTGCCGTTCGGGCTTCTGCTTGCATTCGTGCTGGTGCTGACCTGGTACGCGACGTTCCAGCTCGCCCGGACCGAGGCGGCGCAGCCGGTGCCGTTCGCCTTCGGCGGCGAGGCCGATGTCGTGGGGTACGCGCGCGCGGTCGCCGACGGCGCCCTGCTCGCCCTGATTGCGACGCTCGGCCTGCTCCAACTGGGCCACGAAACGACGCCCGAGCTGGCCCAGCTGTTCGCGGGCGCGCTGGCGCTGTGGGCACTGGCCGCCGCCCCGTTCCGACGCTGGCGCGCGCGCCTGGGCATGCTGGCGGCGCTGCCGCTGCTGGCCGCCTGTGGCGCACCGACGATCGCGCTGCTGTTCGGCGTGGCCGCCACGCTGATCGCGATGCGGTCCCGGTACGACGAGAGCCGGGCTTTTGCGCCGTTCACCGGCGCCGCCACGGTCCTGGCCAGCACGCTCGCCTGGCTGCTCGGAACCTGGGCCTGGCGCGTCGGATTCACGCCCAGCGGCACCCAGGCGCTCCAACTGGCAAAGCTGCTGCTGTGGTTCCTCTGGCCGGCCTGGCTGCTGGCGCTGTGGACGCTGTGGCGCTGGCGCGGCCATCTCGCACGGCGACACCTTTCGGTGCCGTTGGCGCTGGCGGGCGTGTCGCTGGTCGCCAGCATTGCCGGTGGCGGCAACGACCGGGCGTTGATGATTGGCGTGCCCGCGTTTGCGGCACTGGCCGCCTTCGCGCTGCCCACGCTCAAGCGAAGCACCGCTGCGGCACTCGACTGGTTCTCGGTGTTCGCCTTCAGCCTGTCGGGGCTGGCCGTCTGGGTGATGTACCTCGCGATGATCACCGGGACGCCCGCCAAGCCGGCGGCGAACGTGGCCAAGCTCGCGCCGGGCTTCGAGGCCCGCTTTTCGCTGCTGCCGTTCCTCGTCGCGGCGGCCGCGACACTGTGCTGGCTCGCGCTCGTGCGCTGGCGCACCGGACGACACCAGCGTGCGCTGTGGAAGAGCCTGGTACTGCCCGCGGGCGGCGTCGCGCTGGCCTGGTTGCTGGTGATGACACTGTGGCTGCCGCTCCTCGACTATGCGCGCAGCAATCGCCCGTGGGTGGCTCGCATAGCGCCGCATGTCCCTGCGGGGGCCTGCGTGTCGGCGCCGGGCTACCCGCGCAGCGCGCTGGCCTCACTCGAGCAGTATGGGCGCTGGCCGGTGGATGGCACGGGCGCACGCGCCTGCGCCGTGCAGCTGCGCCAGGAGCAACGCGGACAGGCGACGAGCGTGCCTCTCGGCTGGGAGCTCATTGCTCGGGTGCGCCGGCCGACCGATCGCGAGGAACTCACGCTCGTGCTGCGCCGCATGCCATGATGCCGGCTCAGGCGGGCGTGGACAACGAACCCACCGCCGCGCGCACGCGCGACGAAGGCAGGACGAGCCGGAACAGCGAGCCCTTGCCGGGCTCGCTCTCGATCTGCAGTTCGCCGCCGTGGCGCTGCACCACATGCTTGACGATGGCCAGGCCCAGCCCGGTACCGCCGGTGTCGCGCGAACGGCTGCCATCGACGCGGTAGAAGCGCTCCGTCAGGCGCGGCAGGTGCTCGCGCGCGATGCCCGGGCCGCTGTCGCGCACCTCGAACACGCCACATCCGTCGGAACTGCGCAGCTGCCACCGCACGTCGATGCGGCCCTCGTCGGGCGTATAGCGCACGGCATTGGTCATCAGGTTGGCCATCGCACTGACGAGTTCGCTCTCGATGCCCGCCACCTCGCAGCCCGGTGTCGCTTCGAGCGTGATGCGATGCCGGTCGGCCGACAGCAGCCGGGCGTCGGCCACGACGCGCGCCAGGCAGGAGTCCATCGTGACCCAGCGGTCAGGCGCGGGCCGCGGGCTGCCCTCGAGCTGCGCCAGCGTCAGCAGATCGTCCACCAGCGTCTGGATGCGCTCGGTCTGCTGGCGCATCAGGGCCAGCACACGCGGCTGCTCGGCCGCCGTCAGCGGCACCGACGCGAGCGTTTCGACGAAACCGGCGAGCACCGTGAGCGGCGTGCGGATCTCGTGCGACACGTTGGCCACGAAGTCGCGCCGCATCGCGTCGGAGCGCTCGCGATCGGTGATGTCCTGCGACAGGACGAGCTTCGTGCCCTCGCCGTACGCCCGGACCAGCACCGACAGCATCGGCCGGCCATGGCTGGCGCTGAACTCCACGGCCTCGTCATAGTCGCCGCCTTGCAGGTGATCGACGAATGCCGGCGCTCGAACCAGGTTCGTCACGCGCTGTGAACGGTCGCGCACCGGATCGAGCCCGAAGTGGTCGGCCGCGCGCGCGTTGCACCATTCGATCTGGTCGTTCGCGTCCAGCAGCATGACGCCGTTGGGCGAGGCGTCGATCGCGGCGAGGAACTGGCGCAGCCGGGCCTCCTCCTGTTCGATGCGCCTGTCGCGTGCGCCCAGCGCGCGTTCGAGACGGTAGCCCACTTCGCCCCAGAACCCGCTGTCGCGCGGCGCCGGCTGATTCGACGGGTTGCGCAGCCAAGCCAGCAGCCGCTCGGCACGCAGCGAATCCCGCGCAGCGACCAGGCCGAGTCCGGCCGCGCCGCCCACCACCAGACCGGCGACGGGCCAGCGCACGAGCAGGCCGGCGATCCAGCCGGCCACGGCAGCGCCGGCCAGCGTCAGGCATGACGCCAGCGCGCGGCCTACCGCCGGGTTCATGTGGTGACCGGGCCAGCGACCGAGATGCGGTATCCGGCGCCGCGTACCGTTTCGACCAGGTGGGCGCATTGCAGGGGCTGCAACGCCTCGCGCAGGCGCTTGATGTGGACATCGACGGTGCGCTCCTCGATGAACACGTGGTCGCCCCAGACCCGATCGAGCAGCTGGGCACGGCTGTGCACACGTTCGGGATGGGTCATCAGGAAGTGCAGCAGGCGAAACTCGGTCGGTCCGACCTTGGCCACACGGACCTGACCGTCGATCGTCGCGCTGACGCGCCGGGTGGCCGGATCGAGCAGCAGCCCGCCGACGTCCACCGCCTCGTCCAGCGCCTGCGGCGCCTTGCGCCGCAGCACTGCGCGCACGCGGGCCAGCAGTTCCTTGGGCGAGAACGGCTTGGTGACGTAGTCGTCGGCCCCGCCATCCAGGCCCGCCAGCTTGTCGGCCTCCTCGGCGCGCGCTGTCAGCATGATGATCGGCAGCGCCTTCGTGCGTGCTTCCGCACGCCAGGTGCGCGCCAGCGCCATGCCCGACTGCCCCGGCAGCATCCAGTCGAGCAACACCAGGTCGGGCAGCACACGGGCCACCGCGGCCAACGCCTGTGGCGCGTCGGCGGCCAACGTGACCTCGAAACCGCTGTGGCGCAGGTTGATCGCCAGCAGCTCGGCGATCGCCGGCTCGTCCTCGACGACCAGGATGCGCGTCATCGCGGAGCCCGTTGCGCCGCCCCGTGGTGCCGGCGCCGACCACGGGCGACGCGAGCGCAGCGAGCCCTGGGCTTCATCTCACCACGTTCTCGACGTCGGCCATCGCGGTGTGGCGCACGTCAGTCCCCTTGACGACGTAGATCACCGCCTCGGCAATGTTCTTGGCGTGGTCGCCCACGCGCTCGATCGCCTTGGCCACGAACACCAGGTCGATCGAGGAGGAGATCATGCGCGGGTCTTCCATCATGTAGGTGATGAGCTTGCGCAGCAGGCCGTCGAACTCCCGGTCGATCTGGTCATCGGTCTTGAGCACCGTCAGCGCCATCGCGGTGTCCAGCCGCGCGAAGGCGTCCAGCGCCTTGCGCAGCTGCGCCACCGCGAGGTCGCACTCGAAGCCGAGGTCGGCCACCGGCAGGCGCAGGCGGCTGGACACACCGGTGTTGATCAGGCGTTGCACGGTTCGCGCGATGCGTGCCGCCTCGTCGCCGACGCGCTCCAGGTTGGCGATGGTCTTGCTCACCGCAATCAACAGGCGCAGGTCGCGCGCGGTGGGCTGACGTCTGGCGATGATGGCCGACAGATCGCGGTCGATCTCGACCTCCATCTGGTTGACGCGCTCTTCCTGCGCCAACACGAACGTGGCCGTCTCGCCGCTGAAGTTGGCCAGGGCGTAGACCGCCTGCGCCACCTGCGACTCGACCATGCCGCCCATTTCGAGCACGCGGTTGGAGATGCCGGCGAGGTCTGCGTCGAACTGGGTCGAGAGGTGTTTGTCAGACATGTCGAACGCTCCTTCGGCCCTCAGCCGAACCTCCCGGTGATGTAATCCTCGGTCTCTTTCTTCTTCGGCTTCATGAACAGCTCGCTCGTCGGGCCGAACTCGATCAGGTCGCCCAGGTACATGTAGGCGGTGTAGTCGGAAACGCGCGCCGCCTGCTGCATATTGTGGGTGACGATCACCACCGTGTAGTCGACCTTCAGTTCGTGGATCAGTTCTTCGATCTTGCCGGTGGAGATCGGGTCCAGCGCCGAGCAGGGTTCGTCCAGCAGCAGCACCTCGGGCTTGATGGCGATGCCTCGTGCGATGCACAGGCGCTGCTGCTGGCCGCCCGACAGGCTGGCACCGCTCTGGCCAAGCTTGTCCTTGACCTCGTTCCACAGCGCCGCCTTCTTCAGTGCCCACTCGACGCGCTCGTCCATCTCCACCCGCGGCAGGGTCTCGAACAGGCGTACGCCGAAGGCGATGTTGTCGTAGATCGACATCGGGAAGGGTGTCGGCTTCTGGAACACCATGCCGATCTTGGCACGTACCAGCGAGACGTCGAGCTTCTTGTCGAGCACGTCCTGACCGTCGAGCGTGAGCGCACCCTCGGCGCGCTGCTCCGGGTACAGCTCGAACATGCGATTGAACACGCGCAGCAGCGTGCTCTTCCCGCAACCCGACGGGCCGATGAAGGCGGTGACCTTGCGGTCGGGGATGTCGAGCTGGATGTTCTTCAGCGCATGGAAGCTGCCGTAGTAGAAGTTCAGGTTGCGCGCCGCGAGCTTGATGCGTTCGCCGGCCGGGGTCTCGACTTTCATGTCCACGGTAGTCCGCCTTGATTCAATGTTTGTTGCGGAAGAGCACGCGCGCCAGGATGTTCAGCGCCAGCACGCCAAGCGTGATGATGAACACCCCAGCCCACGCGAGATCGCGCCAGTTGTCGTACGGGCTCATCGCGAACTTGAAGATCGTCACCGGCAGGCTGGCCATCGGCTCGCCCAGGTTCGTGCTGAAGAACTGGTTGTTGAGCGCGGTGAACAGCAGCGGTGCGGTTTCGCCGGCGATGCGCGCCAGCGCCAGCAGCACGCCGGTCAGCACCCCTGCGCGAGCCGCCTTCAACGTGACCGACCAGATGACCTTCCACTTGGGCGTGCCCAGGGCGTACGCCGCTTCGCGCAGCGAGTTCGGGATCAGCACCAGCATGTTCTCGGTGGTGCGGATGACGACGGGAATCACGATCAGGGACAGCGCGAAGACGCCGGCCCAGCCCGAGAAGGTCTTGAAGCGCGCCACGATGACCGCATACACGAACAGGCCGATCACGATCGACGGGGCTGACAGCAGGATGTCGTTGAAGAATTGCGTGACACGGCCCAGCAGCGTCTTCTGACCGTACTCGGCCAGATACACGCCGGCCATCACGCCCACGGGCGTGCCGATCGCGGTGGCCAGCGCCACCATGATGCCGGAGCCGACGATCGCATTGGCGAGGCCACCAGTGG
>Ga0209683_10001190_pt1 | contig 10084 bp, 22 predicted proteins | sample DOMMetBare2Fresh_FD_187474 | JGI IMG/M metagenome (GOLD analysis project Ga0209683, IMG submission 187474) | Wetland sediment microbial communities from St. Louis River estuary, USA, under dissolved organic matter induced mercury methylation -... | ecosystem: Environmental > Aquatic >... | reverse complement strand
TTCGACGCCGGTGAGATCGGCTGCGCAGCGTGCTGCTGCAAGATGCAGGTCCAGATCGCCTATCCGATAGGGATGCGCTGATGCCGATCCGGGGTGACGACATGATCTACGACAAGGTCGGCATCGTGCTGCGCCGCGCGGACGGCGCGATGTTCATCGCCCAGGTCACAGACCCGGAGGAGATCGAGGTCAGGGCCGAACGGTGGCTGCCCCGCAACCCGTTCGGGTCGGGCGAGCGACTGGTGCTCGACGCCGGCCCCCTTGACGTCACGCTGCACATGACCAACGTCAAGGCGTACGAGCACCGATGGGTCTACCCCGACGACGCGGCCCAGGTCGAGATCGAGCCGCTCGCGATCGAAGGAGGTACGGCATGAAGCTCCAGTTCGACCCGAATCCCAGCCGCCAGTGGCCGCACGGCTACTGGCACGCCGTCACCAACGACGGCGGATGGGACGCCATCGGCGCGACGCCGCTCGACGCGACGGCGGCGCTGGTCGCCGAGCTCGAACGGGCGCGCCGCGAGGGCAAGTGAGCATCGAGACGGTCTGGAAGTACGTGCAGGACACGGTCTGCCTGCGCGAGGACGGGCCGACGGGTGCGTGCAAGCACTGGCCGTGCGACCTGCCCCGCCGGATCGTCACCGAGGGCCTGACGCCCTGGCAGCTGCGCCCGAACGGGCGGGTGATCTGCCGACGGCGTCAGGCGGCCACCTACCGCCCGGCGGTCGCCGACAAGCAGCGCAACCTCGTCGGCTGGGGCGAGCCGCTCCAGGTGCCGAACTGGCTGGATCTGGCCCGGGCGAAGCGTGACAAGGCTGAGGCGACCGTCGCCCGGGCCGAGGCGAAGCAGCGCGCCCCGTGGCCGAAGCCGCCGATCCCCGCCCGGATACCGCGCCCGGACGACCCGCTGGCGTCGGCCGGGGTCAAGAGGGCCGCCGCCGCCGAGGCGAAGGGCTGGAGCGTCCAGGTCGGCTACATGGTCCTGTTCGTACCCGGCGCAGCACGCATACCCGGGGAGGCGAACACCGCCGACGTCGGCGGCATGGCGGACGGCGCCCGGAAGAAGAAGGTCCGCGGCAAGGGCGCCCCGGCCGCCGAGGTGACCCAGGTCAAGGCTGAACACACCATCGTCGTCGGCCGGCGCGGCGACGAAGCGTGGCAGGCGATCTGGGAGCGCCGCGACGGCAAGACCGACTGGACGTTCCTGCACGCCACCCACGGGCGGCGCGGCGAGGCCGGGACGAGGAAGCTGGACTCGAACGGACTGGCGAAGGTGATCAATGGCGAGGGCGGGTAAGACCTGCGCCCGGCCTGGCTGCGGCAAGGTCCGCACCGTCGGGTCGTACTGCGCCGGACACGCCCGCGAGATGGACGCCGCCCGCGGAACTCGCCAGGAGCGGCACTACGACAACGAGCACGACAAGATCAGGCGCCAGTTGATGGATCAGCTGCGGGTGCGTCAGTCCCGCGGCCTGGTGACGCCGTGCGCCCGCTGTGGCCTGCCGATGACCCTCGGCCAGGAGCTCCAGGCCGGCCACAGCATCGACCTGCGGATCGATCCGACCGCCAGGGCTGACCGCCTCGAGCACGCCGCCTGCAACCAGGGCTGGCGGGCTCACGACCGAACGGAGTAGCGATGGCCATCACGCTCGAGCTCACCCCCGACGAGGCCTCGGCGGTGTCCATCGCGCTCGTCATGCTGATCCACGACACGGACTCGAACTCGGGTACGTCGTACCTGTGGCGGCTGGATGCTTCCGCGGTCGCCAAGCGCCTGGAACAGGCACGCGACGATGATGAGCGAGCGCGGAGGCTCAGCGGATCCACCTGACGCCTCCGATCACTCGGACGTCGGTGGCGCCGACCACGACGACGTCGCCGGGCTGGACGACATGGGAGTGCAGGAGCTCGAGCGGGATGCGGACCCGCCCGCCGGCCGTCGCGGAGAACACGATGAGCGCCAGCGGACGGGCGTAGGCCTCGACCTGGACGCGGCTGGAGCCGGTCACGTAGATCCGGCCGTGGACCGGGGCGACGCCGACACCGATCACTCGGATGTCGACCTGGGTACCCGAGCCGAACAGGTACTCGTCCACCCCGCGCATCAGTGCCTGCCCTTCTGGCTCCACGCCGAGCAGTAGAAGACGCCGGCGCCGAGCAGGAGCAGGGTCGGCACCCAGTCCAGGCCGCTCCACGCCTTGAACGCGGCGACCAGGACCGGGAACAGAACCAGCCAGGTGAAGATCCACTCAGCTCCCCCGCCGGAGCGGAACAGGCCGAGGCCGACGTAGCCGCTGTTCGGCCCCTTGCTCGGGATGCCCGGGCCGTCGGCGCCGACCACCGCCATGCCGAACAGGAAATCGCCGAACAGGTGGACGAACAGGCCCGTCCAGTGCGCCATCGCCACCCACGTCAGTTCGGGGGCGTAGTTGGCAGCCAGGATGGTGGTCGTCGCGCCGAACAGTATGACCGTCGGCAGCCAGTGGGTGATCCCACGATGGCGCACGATCCCCTTGAGCCACAGGTCGATGTCGGGAGAGGTGATCCCGGTGGAGCCGGCGGCCACGGTAACCGCGGCGAGCACGCCCGGGCCGGAGTCCAGGCCGGCCAGCTGCGCGAACCCGACCCCGGCCAGCAGGCCCGACATGACGTGGCCGGAGGCGTGCATCAGCGCCGATTGATCTCGTTGATCAGTGACTCGCGCAGGCGCCCGCGCTCCGCGAGCTCACCGGGCGCCGGTGCCGTGCCGTAGATGACCAGGCGCAGCGCCCGCTCGATGGTGCGCTCGGGCACCTCCTCGTCGCGCAGTGCCGCCTCGACGATGACCAGAATGTCGCGGGTGACCCGCGCGGTGGCCGCCGTCAGCGGGTCGGTGAGCATCGCCTTGGTCAGGCCTCGCCGAGTCGTGTTCTCGTGCAGCAGTCGATCCACCAGATCGCTCACCGGGTGGCCTCCTGCTTCACGGGGCGGAGCTCGCGGGCGGCCTTGAGGTAGCTGCCCATGGTCGAGCGGGAGATGCCGTATGCGCCGGCCCAGTCGTCGGTGGTGCGCTCGGGATGCTCGGGGAGCTCGTGCCGCAGCCGCTCGATCATCTCGGCGCGGGTCGTCTGGGCTCGCCGGACAGCCGTCTCGATGGCCGTCTCGGTCGGGATCTGCAGGTGCGTCCAGGTCGGGACGGGCGTCGTCTTGGACTCGGACGAGACCGGGATCTCGGTGGTCGTCCCGGCCGGGATCTCGATCGGCCGCGAATCGGGGGAAGCCGGGATCCCGGTCTCGTCCACAGTCTTGCGGATGCTGTCCATCTCGACCATCCCGAGCGCTCCGAGCGCCGTCCATGCAGGCCAGGCGGCCACGACGTAGCCGGGCAGGGTGGGTTCGGCCTGGGCCAGGTTGCCCCAGACGGTGAACGCCAGGGCCGAGATCCCGACCAGGGCCGTCCAGGTGAACTGCCCCTTGGACATCCCGCCGTAGCGGATCTTGAGCATGGTCAGGGCGACCGATATCTCGGGCATCAGGGCGATCAGGACGGCCATCACCCCGGTCTGGCCGTGCTCGGCCACGCTCGTGCGGACGTGGCCGAAGCTGGCCACGAACGAGACGGCCAACAGGGCCAGGCCGGCCCGGGCGATGATCTGGTTGACCTTCACTCCGACCACCCCGTCCAGCGCCAGAAGCCGGGGCCATCGAGATGGTTCTCGACCTTCTCGATCAGGCCCGCGGTGCGCATCTCCGCGAGGAGGTCGGTCACCGAGGCGATCTTGGACTCCGGCTTGGTGTCCGGCTGCCAAGTGGTGATCCGACGGATGATCTCGCTGCGTCGGATCGGCTCCCCGTCCATCCCCTTGAAGATTTCGATCATGGACTCCCGGTGTGTCCTTGGGGGGGAGGGGGAGGGGAGGGGGTCGCGCGCGCGCGCGTAGCCTGCGCTTTCGTGACCCTCCCCCTCCCCTCTTTCGAACTGATGTTCGATTGAAACCTCATCGGTTGAGAGTTCACCTGTTGAGGGTTCATGGGTCAGCGAGGCCAGGTCGACGGCCGGAGCCGGGGCGTGTACCCAGCGCCCGGCGATGCGCGCCTCGACAGCGGAGTTGAACACCGCGGTCCGGCGCCGCTGCACCATCCACTCCTCGATCGTGCCGTACGGCGCCTCGAACCCCTCGTGCTCGACCTCGTCGCGGTCCGGCGTCATCAGCACGAGGATCGGCGCCTGGACCATCGCCCGGTCGATCGCGCAGAGGGCGAACGCCCAGCCCGCGGCACCCGGGATCCGGCTCGGGTCCACGTCGAAGTCCTGCTGACCGAGGTGACGGGCCGACATGTCACCGGTCTTGTGCATGAACGACGTGCCGCCACCCATCAGGTTGGACCGGCACCGTGGGCTGATCATCGACTCGCCGTCGTTGCGCTGTGCGGAGACCACGACCTGCCCGCCTGCGGCGCGGGCCTGCGCGGCGTCGTCCTCGATCACCTGACCGAGCGGCTTCAACCAGGTCTTGTCCGGCTGGTTGATCTGCTGCACCTCGTCCACCATCAGGGTGAGCATCGGATCACCCATCGCCGGGTTCCACATCGCTCGGCGGAGCTCGGCGTAGCGGCGCAGTCGCTCCCGGCGCATGTCGCGGCGGATCTCGGTGGCCAGGAGGATCTCTTCCTTCGTCGAGGCGTAGATGTCGGCGCCCAGTCCGATCGACGGCACGCCGGTACCGCCCTTGAGGTCGATCACGATCAGGAAGTCCCACTCGCATGCGGCCAGCGCCGCGGCGATCCGGCGCATCGTGACGCCCTTGCCGGAGCCCGTGGTGCCGGTGATCGTGATGTGGGCGGCACCCGACTTGCGCCGGATCGGCGCGGCCCACGGCACCTTGTCCGAGGTGTGGCCCATCAGCAGCCGGCCGTCACCGTCGATGATTGCGTCGGCCGCGTACTCGACCCTGGACCGCAGCGTGCGGGGGTCCGGCACGTGCTGGACGACCAGGATGCGCACCGACTTGTCCTCGGCCGGGCGCAGCCGGACCGAGCCTTCCATGCCGTCGATGGCGGCCTCGACGTCACCGGCCAGGCGGGCCGCGTGCTTGGCCTGCCCCGCCGTCAGGTGGAGCTCGACGGCACCGGTCGAGGGGTCGTAGGACTGCAGGTCGAACCGGCCGTGCAGCTGGGGGATCTTCGGGAGCACGTGGTCGCGCCACAACTCGACGATCTCGGGCAGGGCCTGCTCGACCTTCGGCCGGCGGATCCGCCGGGAGTCCCACCAGGCCACCGCCATGGGCGTCATCAGCCCGACCACGACCAGAGCGCGGGCGACCTCGACCCACGCCGTGTGCAGGCCGCGCGCCGGCCAGCTGACCAGCATCCCGGTGGCGCCACCGATCAACCCGCCGGCGATGGCGCGCCACTCCCGCTCGCTGGCCCAGCCCAGGCGCGGCGCCAGCGCCCAGATGCCCAGGCCGAGCAGGTACAGGAACAGGCCCGACTGCCACCATCCGGCGACAGCGAGCAGCCACACCGCGCCGATCAGGTAGACGGGGACGTAGGCGTACCGTCGCCGGGAGGTCGTCTCGCGCCGTACCCGTTCGACGGCGCGAGCCGGCCCCTCGATGGCCGGTCTGGTCTGCAAGGTCACGGTGGGGATGCCTCTCGGGATTCAGCGACCGCCGCGGGCGATCGTCCAGTGGTCGAACTCGCCGGTCATCGGACAGATGGTGGGCGGTTCGCCGGGCTCGGGCAGGTACTCGGACGGGTCGGCCCCGTCGGCGAGCGGCCCGGTGCCGCCCCGGGCGTAGGCCTGGTCACGTTCGGCCTGCAGGTCGTCGAGATAGCTGCGATCCATCCAGGAGGGCATCGGGCTCACCGTCGCGGTTCGTACGTCAGCGACGGACGGCCGCGCTCGCGCCCGACCAGGAAGGACGCGGCCGCCGCGCCGACCAGGGCGACCAGGCCGATCGCCATGATCGTGGCGAGCACCAGCGCGAGGGAGGACGTCCCGACGATGCCCTCGATCGCACCGGATGCCGGTGCACCGCCCGTGACCGTGATGGTGTTCGTGATCGGCGCGGTCACCATCGCGGTAGCAGTGGTCGGCGCGGACGGCGGATCCTGCGCATCCATCTGGGCTGCGATCAGCGCCAGGCCGCCGAGTGCCAGGCCGGCGAGCGCCAGGGAGCTCACCGGGAACGGGGCGGAGGTCTCGGGCATCACTCGGCCTGCTCGAACTCGCCGAACCGCTCGGTCGAGCGCACGTCGGCCATCTCGTTGCGGAACTTGGTGGACTCCTCGGCGAAGGCTGTCGCGGCAGCGGCGGCCTCGGTCTCGACCTTGGCCTGGGCCCGCAGATTGCTCACCTCGTCCTCGAGCAGTGTCGCCTGCCCTATCAGTTCCTGGTAGGCGTTGATTCGGCCGAGGAGGTCCTTGCCGAGCTTGCGCCCGTCGGCGTCATTGAGGACCAGGGCGGCCTGGGCGGCGCGCTTGCGCTCGTCGGCGGCCTCCTGGGTCAGCTTCGCCGCCTCCTCGAGGCCGGCCGCGCTCTCCTCATGGATGGTGGACAGGCTCTCCCCGAGGCGGGTGATCCCGGTCAGGCTCTCGGTGGAGCCGTCGATGGACGAACCGCGGGCGGGCTGCTCGGTCGTGGTCGTGGTCATGGTGGGGTTCTCCTCGGATTGGGTGGTCGGTGGCTCGTAGGCCGTCGAAGGATTCGGGTCGACGTGGTGCGGTGTGGTCTGTCGTCCGGGCGTGGATTGGACTGGCTTGTCGGGCCGAGTTGGCGCGGTCGGATCTGGCTGGTCGGGTCGGGGCGGGTGGGACGGATCAGGCTCGTCAGGACGGAGGGGTCCGGTACGGGTTGGGTGGTCGCCTGGAGAGGGACGGCGAGGTTCGTCGGATCGGATCGGCTCGGCTTGGTTCGTCGGACTGTCGGACGGCTCGGCAGGGGATGGATGGTCGCGAGTGGTCGTACGGGTGTAGCGCTTCGGTGGAGTGTGGGTCAGGTACGCGTGCGCACCGTTCGCCAGGGCGTCGCCGAGCCCTCGGCGGGTGTGGGGATCGGTGGCGGCCACCAGCGCCGTCTTGGTGCGCGAGGGAGCGAAGATCAGCGAAAGGCCCAGGGTCAGCAGGGCCAGAGTGATGCCGGTCCCCCACAGCGCCGCCCTGCCGGTCTTCTCGGCCAGGCGCGCCCAGTCCGAGTGCGCACGCACCACCGTGGGGCGGCGCGTCATCCGCCGAGCGGTCCGGGTGCTCATCGCAGCGAGCAGTGCCCGCAGGTTGGGCAGCGCTCGCCGATGGTGAACAGGCGACCGAGCTCAGCCCAATAGGCGCCGCAATCCGGGCAGGTGCCGAGTTCGGCGGCGAGGAACCTGGACATGATGAAGCCGACGGCAGTCAGCGCGAGGACCGTGACGAAGGTGTTCACCGACGACGCCCGAGCATCCGGCGCAGCCAGACCCAGCGGTTCTCGTGGTAGGTCTGCAGTGCGCGGTCCAGGCCGGCGCGGACGCCGTCGGTGAAAGCTCCCATGAAACGACAGTACGGGGATTTACAGCGGGCTGTCAACGAGTCGCCCAAGATGGTCGACCCAGCGAGCAGCGATGGCCCGGCGGTCGGCCCGTCCGCTGCCGCGCGGCGCCAGGTAGCCCTCGGCGTCGGAGTAGTTGGGTCGCGAACGACCCTCGCGGGTCAGCCCGGCACCGAGCCGGAACGTGCGCCGACGCTTGCACCGGCTGCACGAAAGAGTGATGACGTGGGCGCGTCCGTCGGGCCGGTAGGTGTAGTCCACATCGGCGTGGCCCATCATCCGGCAGTCGAGGTAGGCGTCGGGCAGGTCGGCCAGCCAGGCCTGCTCGGGGGTGGGTGTGCGTCGCTTGGCCATCAGGGTCGAATCCTCCAGGTCTCGATGTGGTTGAGCTCGGCGAAGTCGGCGCAGCCGCTCGCGCCGTGGCTCTCGTGGTCGTCGGTACGGTTGCAACGGGGTGAGGTGCAGGGCATGAGGGCGGCCAGGCACAGGTCGGCACCCAGGCCGACCATGTACTGGTTGCGCAACGGCCCGCCGCGGCGGCCGAGCAGGCCCGGGTAGGGGTAGCGCTCGACGACGAGGATGTTCGGCGGGTAGGACCGCGCCCACAGGTCGGCGAGGTGGTCCCCGCCCTCCGGGCAGGCGCCGTGGATCAGGCGCATCTCGGGCAGCAGGATGCGGCGCGCCACGCCGCGGGTGTCGATCGTCGATTCGTTCGACAGGAATCCGAGGTGGATCGCGGCGCGGTCGAGCTCGCGGTAGAGCCGGTGCGCATCGCGCCAGGTACGCGAGCCGGTGACGATGAGTCGAGGTGGGTTCATGATTGGCCGTCCTGGGGGAGCAGCCCGCCGGGGGCGTGGTATCGATCCACGAACTCGTCCCAGACGTCGGGGAATGCAATGCGCAGGCGCTCGGCGTTGTCGGTGTCGGCCTGCCGTATCGCGGCCATGATCAAGGCGTAGAACGGCCAGTCATGCCTGCTGATCTGCTTCGAGACCTCGTAATCGAAGTGGCTCACGGCCTGGCCCCCTTCACGGTGAGGACGGTGGTGATCGTCCCGTCCTTGTTGCGGTGGATCTGGCGGCTGGAGACGTAGGCCGAGCCAGCCGTGACGACCACGAAGCTGTCCAAGAACTCGGCTTCGTCGGTCTCGCCGGTCTCGGTATCGGTGACTGTGACGCGGATCACGACTGCTCCCCGGGGTTGCGAATCGCTGTCATGATCATGTCCACGACCTCCGTCAGCCGAGCGCGGCGCTGATGTCGAGCAGGATCTCGATGTTCGGGCTCGTCGCGGCTCATCTAGATCACCTCGAAGCGGATCGCGTGGTGGCCGATCTGGCGGCTCGAGCGGATCATGACCGGCCGGCCGATGGCGCGACTGATGGCCGCCCGGTACAGATCGGGCGAGCCCGAGTCCGGCGCGACGAATGTGGTCTGACCTTCCCGGCAGACCTTGAACCGCTCGCCGTGCTCGCGGGTGGGCGCCTCCCAGTAGACACGGACGATCATCGGTTCCTCCTGGTCTTGGTGACGCGGTGGGGGGCGTCGGTGCGGGTGGCGACGTAGCGGCGGGCGGCGCGAGTGGCCTTGGCCAGCGCCGTGTACGGCACCACCGACTGCGCGGTGAACGTGCATACGCGTCGCCTGCGGTGATGCACCACGGCCTGTGCGGTGTGCACGAACGAGTTCTGTGTGATCTTGGCGTCGATCATCCAGGTCATGAGGTTGCCTCCTCGGGATCGGTGCGTGATGAGTACAGCATGCGCAGATTGTGTGCGCGCTGTCAAGATGATTTCGAGGCAGTGACCGGAGGAATCGACGTAGTGGGCGTCGATGCCGCCCCCAGCTGGTCAGGCGGGTTCGAGAGGCGTTGCCGACCCCCCGGTCACTGCACTGCGGATCACGGCCGGGCGTCCCCGCCGTGATTGCCGGTCACCTCGGGCGGAACGGATCCCGCCGAGGCCTGTTCCGGCCTACCGGACGCACCACTGTCGTCCGGTCGCTGCTGCCCGCCCGGGTCTTCCCTGCCCTGGGCGGGCATGTCTTCGAGTCCGAGCATGGTGAGCATGTCGGAGACCTCGGTCGGCGTCCAGTGCTCGGCCTTGGCTCGGCGCAGCACGCCGGCGTGGGCCAGGGCAAGGGTCTCGGCGCCGACCTGGATGTCGTCACGAGCCATCGGTCAACCATTCCATCGGTCGGTCCGCCCGTCGTCGTTGATGTCGTAGCCCCGATCACCCGGGCGCAGACCGGTGTGCAGGTCGGTGTTGAGCATGCGGGCAGTCTCGCCCCAGGTCCGGTGCCGCTGCACCGCGTGGCGAGCGGCTGGCTGCGCCGGTACCGCCACCACCCACACCACCATGGCAACCAAGATGCACAGGATGACGGCACCCGGGTGCGACAGGATCAGTTCCATCGGTCAGGCCTCCTCGTCCATGGCGACGGTCAGCGGGACCAGCTTCCTGGCCGGTTCCGGGCGCGAGCCGTGGCCGTCGCACAGAGCCAACCGGCCGGGCCAGCCGGGGAACTTGGAGTCGATCTGTTGCGTGGCGAGGTTCGGGCAGTCGGTCACCATGCATTCC
>Ga0209683_10001189_pt1 | contig 10088 bp, 9 predicted proteins | sample DOMMetBare2Fresh_FD_187474 | JGI IMG/M metagenome (GOLD analysis project Ga0209683, IMG submission 187474) | Wetland sediment microbial communities from St. Louis River estuary, USA, under dissolved organic matter induced mercury methylation -... | ecosystem: Environmental > Aquatic > Freshwater... | reverse complement strand
CCCTGCCAGTTCGAGTAATCGCTTCCCAGCCGGTCATAGTGGGAGCGCTTTTGGGAATCACTCAATACCTGATAGGCTTCGTTGATTTCCTTGAAACGTTCCTCAGCTTGTTTATCGTTTGGGTTGAGATCGGGATGGAACTTTCTTGCCAGTTTACGGTAAGCTTTCTTTATATCCTCTTCTGTTGCTTTATTATCAATCCCTAAAATTTGATAGTAGTCAATAAATTCCATGAAACTGCTATTTTAAGAAGCAAAGGTAAAATTCAATTAAACGAAAACCAATGATATTGATTTGTATATTGTATGAATTGAATTCTGTTAGTAATATAGTAGCAGTGAAGATTTGAATAGAACTGTTATTCTGATAGTATGTAGAAGAAAATATCCGGGTTGCCTTGCATACCGGCATCTTTCAGCCATTTTTTCAATTCAGCTGATTTCATTCGTGCTTTTGCTTTTTTTATGTCCGTAACAACAAATGTTATATACAATAAATTGGGATCATCTATTTCTTGGCCAATAGCTCTGTCGCTTAAACCAAACTCCATTCTTTTTGTTTTCCCTTCTTCATCAAATGCTTTTACCCATGCCTCTGCATCTTTAACACGTTGTGTAATCATTACCCGTTCATTTGGTTCCACTCCCGATGAGCCTTCTACTCTTATTACTTCAATAAATGAAACTGTAGGCAACCCGGTAACGCCGGCTTTTTGCATTGCTTCCTGTAAAATAGGGGTTGAAGCATAGACTTTTGTTTTCTGCAGATCTGAAAAACGATCCATTACAATTGCTTTTTTTGGGTTATCTATGCCATAACCATAAGCAACATGGTCAATTCCATAAGCAGTGCGTATAGATTCACTTGATTTATATCCTTCTTTCCATTTTTCAAAACCCGTTACAGGGTATTGAATCATAATTAGCTTTAATGTTGATTTTACAGGACGTTGAATCGTTGTAGTATCCTCAATCTTTTTTTCTTCAGCTTTCTTTTGGTAATTGTTTTTGCATGAGAAAAAGATCAGCGTTAAGCCAACAATTATTGATGATTTAAAAAAAAGGTTTAATCTATACATAGAGAAGGTTTTAATGTTGTGGAAACTTTTAAATCAATCTCACAAAATGAACAGGCAAACACTGTAAAAGTATTGTATAGTGAATATAATAAATATATATTATAACAGAAACTTTTGGATGGTTGTAGTTTAATTTTAAACGGCTTATTTAATACTTAAAAAGTGCTGGAATTAAAAATGGATGTTAATCAGATACTTGCAAATTACACTTAGTAAATATTATTTGTAAAATCACTGTTTACCATTATAATTTCAGGTGCTTTTACATAATTATTGTTATACCTGAAACGAAGATTTGTAATGAATGAAAATTTAAAAGCATTATGCTGCGTAGATTTCCTTGGGAAATACATAAACCTCATTTCTATTGTTTTAAACAAAATGTTCTCATTACGTGTCCGTATTCCACCGCCTAACCCTAAATAAAATCCGGAATTGGAAATGTTCTTTTGTACAGGTGTAAAATAGGAAAGATCTGCAGATGCAAATGGAGCAAACTTAAAACCCAGCAGTTTATATTTCAGGAAAAAAATAGTTTCGGTATGTATACTGGAACGTTGATTACCGGTTGCAGAATCGGAAGAAATATATTGAATTCCAAATACATTATTTATACTTAGTGGATCAAGGCCAAGCCGGTTAAATTGTTTTGTAAAACTTAATCGCAGGTATTGACGGATTTTTAAATGATTCATCACTAAAATCCTGCTGAAGCTGCTTATCCCAAATAAAACTGTTGCATCCTGAATATTTCGTTTGTTTAAAAAAGCACCTGAAAGTAAAAAGTATTGTATCACATTCCCGTTGTTTGTTATACTATACTTGTTTGCATCAACTCCTGCATAGAGTCTACCCATTTTTAACTGTTTATACCATCCTGTTGTTAATGCAATATTATAGCCATAAGGGATGTCTTCTGTTGTTCCAAACCCAATTACATAATTTGTTTTATAAAACTTTTGTCTGAAAAATGTGAATTGTGCTAGTAAAGCTGTTCTGTTGTTTAATCTGAAGTTTAATTTATCATTTAACTGGTAAGGAATACTGTTAAATTTATTTTTAAAATACCGGATACTTATAAATTTTCTGTTCTTAACTGAATTTTCATATAAAAACTTTCTGACTCCAAAATTATATCCTATCCATGCATCAAATTTGTTGTATTGATAATGATAAAAAAGGCTATCCGGCTTCTGATAATGATTTATAGTTTTACTTTGAGAAATCAGTAATGCACCTGCAACATGCAGGTATTGCGATACTAAAGGTCTTTCAATTTCCATATGCCAGGTATGTTCATCCGGAGTGCCATCATGTAAATTAGAATGTATGTTTGAATAGCCAGTCGTAAGATTAATGAATGTATTGGAAATACTATTGTTTCTGTAGAAGAGTTCATACCCAAATTGAGGATTGCGGCTACTTTCAACCAATGAAGTAAACTGAACCTTTTGTGCTGAGCCCATGATATTGGCATCGCCAATTTTTGCTTTAAAACGATTTTTGTTTAGATCGTTAAGTTCAACAGTAATACTTAAGAAGTCCTTGGTAATAACTACTAGGTCAATGGAGTCGGGCTCATTATTAATTTTAGCAACCATTATTCGTACATCATGTATGTACTCAAGGGAGCGGAGGTATCTTTCATTATCTGCTACTAAATTAGCATTGAGTTTAGTTTTTTCTTTTATGAAAAGATTATTTCTTATTACCCATTCCCTTGTGTTTGCGTGAATATGGTTAATAAATTTCTTAGCGTAATATTTTATTACTTTGGAGGTGTCAGTAAAAGTTTTTTCAAAGCCATATTCTTTTACAAGAATATGTCTGATGATTTTACCCTCATAGGGTAAATATTGTTGTTCAATTTTAGAATTAATTACTTCTTTTAGTGATGAGGAATCTACTTTAATGCTTTTTACAGCTTTATGAAAAATGTTTAAAAAATATTTATGTTTTTGAGGTTTACTTTTTTCAGTAGAGTCTTTTACCTGCGAAAAAACAAAACTAAAAGGATTCATCAATAAATAGAAAATCAAGCTAATACATACAATGTAATTTCGCCTTGTCATATTCAAAGGAGTTTCTTTACCTGTAAAATATAAAGGAGAACAATTGAGGTTCTCCTTTACTATCGTTCTTTTTTATGTTCTTTTCAAGTTCATTAGAATAGCGATCTGTATATAAAAAAATGAAAATTAATCTCTGTATGCCCTAACATAAGCATCCAGTTCATCCCTGCTTGCCTGGCTGTTGAATAAGTCCTGAAGTTGGTTAAAGTTATTCCGGTCAACAATTGTACGATAAGACAGTTTTGCAAGCTGCAGTCTGTTACTTTCAAAAGTGATTAATTGTATCAGTTTTTTTACCTGTGCACAGTTAAAATAATAGCTCTTGTTATTAAAAGCAATAGTTAATGAATTCATTTTTTCACCCGGTATAAATTGCATCTGAATTGATTGATATAAACTATTAAAATCAGCATCATTCATGGCAACTTTATTATTACCGTTGTTGCCGCCATAGTTATTTACAAACGCTGTTAATTCATCTTTGCTAGATTGGCTATTGAATATATCAAATAGCTGATTGAAGATATTCTTGTCAACTATACTACGGTAAGACAATTTAGCTAAATCAAGCCTGCTGCTTTCAGTGTTTATTAACAGAATTAATTGCCTTGCCTGGGAAGTTGTAAAATAATTATTACTATTGTTAAATGCATTTATAATGGAATTTATTTGTGTGTTTACCGGCCATTGTTGCTGAATAGTTTGGTATAAAGTATTAAAGTTGGCATCGCTCATTGCTCCATTTGAATTGCCACCATTGCTATTATAATTATTTACATAAGCTGTAAGTTCATCTTTACTTGATTGACTGTTTAATACATCATATAGCAGGTTAAAATTATTTCTGTCAACAATACTGCGGTAACACAATTTGGCTAACTGTAACCTGTTACTTTCACTACTGATTAAAAGAATTAATTGCCTTGCCTGGTAGGTAGTAAAATTATTATTGCTGTTGTTAAATGCATTTGTTATGGAACTTATTTGTGTGTTTGCCGGCCATTGTTTTTGAATTGTTTGGTATAGGGTATTGAAATCAGCATCACTCATTGCTCCATTTGTATTATTGTCGTCTGAATCATTATTATCTCCACTGTTATACTCATTAATATAATTATCTAATTCATTTCTGCTGGCCTGGCTGTTTAGTAAATCATAAATTTGACTAAAGTTGTTTCTGTCAGTAGTTATTGGGTAAGCCAGTTTAGCAAGTTGTAACCTGAAACTTTCAGAATTTACCTGTTTCAATAATTGCACTGACTGGTTAGTTGAAAAATAATTGTTTGCACGGTTAAAAGCATTGGCAATCACAGTTCTCTTTCCGTTTGTAGAACGTTGTTGTTGAACATTTTTTAATAAAGTATTAAAATTGGCCGTTGTCATTGGATTATGATAATCATTACTGCCAGATTTTTTTGTTTCTATCAGTTCAATACTGCTGTTTGCATTAATTTTTATCAGCATATCAAAACCATTCCTTAAATTAAAGGAGGTGGAAATTTTTTCAGTAGTATTTGTATTCTGTACAGTACGTGAAACCAGGAATGAATGTTGCCCTGCCACAAGATTAGTTATGGAAGCAGTAGCTGAATTTGAATTACTGCTGTTCAGATTATAATTCCTTCCATCTACAGTAACCCGAATGTTGTTTGATCCATGAATAACAATTGTTACAGTATTAATAACTTGCTGAGAGTAAATTGTAAAAGCAACTAAAAAACTTAAAATTGTAAGTGAAATCTGTTTCATAAAAACTTATTTAAAAAGATGAATTCTCAATAGAGTAAGAGATAATTAATAAAAGAAAACTGACGAAGCAATACAAAAATGATTGCAAATCTTCAGGTATCTTAAAGTCTGTAAAAGGTATTTAAATGTATGTTACTAATGGCCGTTTTCAAATGATCTGGTTGCTCAAATCTGCTGATTAAGATCATTAAATTGAATGTTTATTTTAAAAAAACAGAGCTTGTATTTTATAACTTAGTTTACTTATTCTCTTTATTCCCGGCAACATCTTCTGTTTAAGATGATTTATTTACAAAACATCCCATACACAAATTTATAAAACCCATAGGAGAGATGTTGCCAGGAAAAAGATCATTTGGTTTTTAACTATTTAAGAACTATTATTTTTTCTACAATCTGATTGCCGCTTTCACGTCTTATAATTTTGAGATAATACATGCCATTACCAAGGTTATCTATTTGTATAGTATTGTTTGTAATACCACTCCATTGTTTTATAATTTGTCCGTTCATATTAGTTAAAGTAATATCACGAATTCCTTGTTTGTCTTCAAAGATTACACTTACATGTCCATCGGCGCTAGGATTAGGATAAATAAAGATTTTGTCATTTTCAACATCTCCACGTACAACCTGTATGGAGCTGAAACTTATTTTCCCGTCGAGATCTACTTGTTTAATCCGGTATTGTGTAACACCTTTATTTGAATTCATATCATTAAACAGGTAAGTAAGAGGAAAAGTGGTTGTGCCGGCTTGTGCCTGTGTTGGAACAAAGCTTACTAATACCCAGCTGTTTTTGCCTGTATTTCTTTCAATATTAAAACCACTGTTATTTAATTCAGTTGCTGTTTCCCATTTCAGTTGCACATTCGAGTGGTTGTTTCTGATTGCGGTAAACGATTTAAACGAAACGGGTAATGGACCGCATTGTGGAGCGGTAAACATAAACACTCTTGATGCATCAATTCCAATACCCGAGGTTTGAGTAATTACTACAAATACGTTTTGATTAATATTTTGTACCGGTAATTGTCCGCTTACAGTTGTGGTTCCATTTGCATTGATTAAAAATGTAGTGCTTCCCTGGAACAGGGTATCTGTTATTGGATCAAAATATCCGTTTCTGTTAACATCAACATACAATTTGTAATAACCAGAAATTGCAATATTAGTTAAGTTACTGAGAACGCCTGTAATGGTATAATTACAGTTAATGTTACCGGCAATTGAAAAGAATCCGGCAGAATAGCGTATTCCACAACTAACGCACTGTGCCCGTTGTGATTTGGATGTTTGTGATGACCATAGATCCGCTACTACTACACTGGGCGTAGTGCAAGCAACCGGAGCTATAACTACAACACCATATAATGTTATGGTTGCAGATCCATCAGCTAGTATAACTTTACTAACAGAGTCGGCTGAGTTCAATTGCACTGAAGCATCCGGTTCGTAATTTGTTAAAATAAAAGGTACAGCTTCCTCATTATTTAATCCTAAATTGAAAATGGTGTTTCCCAGGTCGGCTGCTTCAGGTGCTTTTATAGATCCGTTTAAAGTTGTTTGGCCATTACTGCATTTAAAATAATTGGGATAATCATTTTGTAACCATGCATGTATATAAATAAATTTGTTCCCGTTATTGTTTTCAATATTAAAACTTATATCAAATTTTACTCCACAGGAAGTTGATGTGGAACTTATAACCTGAATTTTTTGAATAACAATTTCTGAAACTACACATTGTGCATTTGATTTTGTAAAGCCGAATGCAAGCACGGCAATAAAAAGAAAGGGACGTAAAAAAGCTTTCATGTTTTTTTTGTTTAAAAGAAAAATAAATGGTTTTTCTTTTCTTGAAGGATATATTGATTGGTGCATCCTTACAACATAAAAAATATGAAAACATTAGTTATGTGGTGCGCTGATATAAATTAAACTACTACTTATCTTAAATATATTTCCAGTTCAACACGTCTGTTTTGTGCCCTGGAAGTTGAATTTGCATTAGATGTGATGGGCCTCGTTTTGCCATAACCGGTATAAACAATCCTGCTTTCAGAAACGCCTTTGCTTAATAAGTATGATTTTACAGCATCTACACGGCTTTCTGAAAGTACTGTTGGGTTTTTCTCAATGGCGTCTGTATGTCCGCCAATACGTAAATTATAATCAGGGTATTCTTTAAGGATATTTACAACTTCATCTAACATTTGATAAGATGATACTTTTACCAATGCATTACCTGATTCAAAAGCAATACGACGTGTTGCAAAATTTAAACGTTTTGGAATTTCTTTTTTAATAACCGGACAACCATTGTTTGAAGCGTCACCCATTTGTGTAGGACATTTATCATTGCTGTCTAAAACTCCATCACCATCTGAATCAAGAGGGCATCCTTTAAAATCAACTTTTATTCCTGCTTTAGTATCAGGACATTTATCTTCTGAATCAATAATGCCATCTCTATCAGTATCTGCTGAACATCCATATGAATCTACTTTTACACCTTTGTTTGTATTGGGGCATTTATCAATAGCATCTTCTACACCGTCTGCATCTGTATCAGGACAGCCACGAAACATATCCAGTCCTTTTGCGTTCGGACATTTATCTTTAGAATCTTCAATTCCATCTCCATCGCTATCCGGGCAACCTTTAAATCTTGAAAGACCAGGAACGTCCGGACAAGCATCATCAAAATCACTTACAGCATCTTTATCTTTATCCTGGCAACCATTCATATTAGCAGCACCTGGAATAGAAGGACATTTGTCTAAATAATCTGCTACACCATCTTTATCTCTGTCTAATGGGCAGCCATTACCATCAACTACAACTCCGGGAGGTGTAGATGGACATTTATCTCTTTTATTTTTAACACCATCACCATCTACATCATTCTTTATACTATATTTTGAATTTGATGTAGATTGAACTTGTGCCATAACTGGTAAAGTAGTATGCACTAAAAAAACGAATGCAATGACACCGATTAAATTTTGAAATTTCATAAAAATAAAATGTAAGTTTTAAAATGATGCTGTTAATTAGGATGTAAAGATTGTGATAACTGTAATTATAATTGTTATACAACTCTGATTATAAGTTATAAGATTCATACATCAGGATTCATCCTTTGTGGTTCTCACAAGGCTGATACCTGCAATGAAAAATAAAAGACCAAGCACTCCATAAATGATTAATGCTTTTACATCACTTGTTTTTCCTGATGTGTTTACAAATATTACAGCGGTATATATAAGCCCCGCAATACCCAGGATTGTAAGTAATGCACCAAAAATTCTTTTGATATTCATGTATTTGTTTAAAGTAATTTTAAAAGTAAGAAGGTTTATATACGCATGCCTCTCATAGAACTGAATAAACCAAATACATTCAGTAACCAGATTACTACAACAATTACAACAACAATATTGAGGATTCGCTTGATTTTTCCATCCATTGGGATATAAGAGTTAACAAGCCAGAGAAGAACACCTACAACAATAAGAACAATAACGATATTAAGTAATGGCATAATTAAGTTTTTTAATTTGTTATAAGTAAAGATGGGGTTCTTTCAATATAATGATGTTACACAATTGACACAATTAGTTACATCATTCACGCTTTTGCTTAGGATATGATTAACTAATAATAAATGATAAATACCAGTTAGTTCGTTTTTTTTGAGTTCACGCCAATATGGCGAAATACTGTACAAGTTTGTTTAAATGCAATAAGGGTACAATAATTGACATATATGGTTTGCTGCTTTGCACTGACATAAGTGCTAAATAAAAAAAGCAGCATCATACAATTAAAAAAAATAATTATGAAAAAATTAATGAGTCTTTTATCATTTATTGTTATGTTAACTGTTATTTCATGTACAGAAAAAACAACGGCTGTAAAAAAAGAAGTAATTGTTGTTCCTCCTGCGCCGGCTGTGATTGTTATTAAGGAAGAACCTGTTAAAGCTACCACCATTCAATTAGATAAAAACGGTGTAAAAGTGGTTACAAAAAAAGTTGATGTAGTTATTAAGAAACAATAAGATTGCATAAAACTGTGATCTGATTATTAATTTATACATTTTAAGTCAGGAACAGTAAAGTAAAAAATGATTTAAAAAAAGTGTGAATAATGTAATTTATTTCATGAAAAGTGTAACATTTTAGCCGGGAATAAAGCAATCTTTGCATTACAACAATTGTACATTATATCTTTCTCATATAGAAGTTGGTTTTGGTTAAAGCCCTCTTTTTTCTAGAAGGGGGCTTTTTTCTAACATTACAAGTGAACTTTAAGCTGATATGTACAAATAGTTACAAATTATATTTACGATGTTTCTTTATTTCAAAAAGGATAACAACAAACTTATCAGTTAGCATTTTAAACAGAAGGTATGGAAAAATAAAAAAAAATTAAAAAACAAATAGGTTATAAAAATTTAATTACTAAAACAAACAAGATGAAAATTTATTTAAGCATGGCATTGGCAGCAATTTTATTTACAAATTCAGTTAACGCACAACATGTTAATCTCGGAGTAAAGGGAGGACTGAATCTCTATAACATTAAAAATGACAACGGAGCAAAGTATGATACAAAAGCAGGATTACATCTTGGTTTATTAGGTCATATTCACATAACAAAGCAGTTTGCTATACAACCAGAGTTGCTTTTTTCTCAGCAGGGAGCAAAATTTACTTCTAATGGAACAGAAACAAAACTTAATATGAATTATATTAACGTACCTGTTATGTTTCAGTATATGTTTGACAATGGATTCAGACTGGAAGCAGGCCCACAGGTTGGTTTTCTGATGAGTGCAAAAGCAAAAACAAATAGCAACGAAGTTGATTTTAAAGATAATTTAAAAACGGTTGATTTTGCATTAGGAGTTGGAGTTGGTTATATATTTATGCCTTCAGGTTTTGGAGTGGATGCAAGATATAATTTTGGCTTAAGTAATATTAATGAAAACAATTCTGTAAAATCTTATAACAGAGGGTTTCAACTTGGCGTATTTTATCAGTTCAAGCACAAAAACTAAATCATATTTTTAAACAGATATGGCCAACATTATGTTGGCCATTTTTGTTTGATCTAATTAATTATTTATGTTTGGTTTTTGATCTTGTTATTGTAAGTTGCAAAGAATGTATTTTAATGAA
>Ga0209683_10001188_pt1 | contig 10092 bp, 7 predicted proteins | sample DOMMetBare2Fresh_FD_187474 | JGI IMG/M metagenome (GOLD analysis project Ga0209683, IMG submission 187474) | Wetland sediment microbial communities from St. Louis River estuary, USA, under dissolved organic matter induced mercury methylation -... | ecosystem: Environmental > Aquatic > Freshwater... | reverse complement strand
GCTACGGCGGCTGCTTCGCGGTGAGCCTGGGGCTGCTGGAGGAGTTCGGCCCGGAGCGGATCCGGGACGCTCCGCTGTCCGAGTCGGGGTTCACCGGCGCCGGGATCGGGGCCGCCCTGGGCGGGATGCGCCCGATCGTCGAGATCATGACCGTCAACTTCAGCCTGCTGGCCATGGACCAGATCCTCAACAACGCCGCAACCCTGCTCAACATGTCCGGAGGGCAGCTGGCCGTGCCGCTGGTGGTGCGGATGGCCACCGGTGCCGGGCGACAGCTGGCCGCGCAGCACTCGCACAGCCTCGAGGGCTGGTACGCCCACATCCCGGGTCTGCGAGTGCTGGCGCCGGCCACCATCGAGGACGCCCGGGGGATGCTGTGGCCCGCGCTGCAGGACCCCGACCCGGTGCTGATCTTCGAGCACAGCTCGCTCTACAACATGACCGGGGCCCTGCCAGCGGGCGCAGCAGAGGTGGACATCACCCGCGCGGCTGTCCGCCGTACCGGTTCCGACGTCACCCTGATCACCTACGGCGGCAGCCTCGGCAAGGTGCTCACGGCCGCGGACACGATGGCTGACGAAGGGATCCGGGCCGAGGTCGTCGACCTGAGAGTGCTGCGGCCGCTGGACGACGAGACCATCCTGGCCTCGGTGCGCAAGACGCACCGGGTGGTCATCATCGAGGAGGCGTGGCGCACCGGCAGCCTGTCCGCGGAGATCGCCGCGCGGATCGCCGAGCACGCGTTCTACGACCTCGACGCCCCGATCGAGCGGCTGTGCGGCGCGGAGGTCCCCGTGCCGTACGCCAAACATCTCGAGGACGCCGCGCTGCCGCAGACGGCGGACATCGTGGCTGCGGCACGTCGCCTGGTGAACCCCGATGGGTGAGTTCCGGATGCCCTCTCTCGGGGCCGACATGGACGAGGGCACCCTGCTGGAGTGGCTGGTCAAGCCCGGGGACACGATCCATCGCGGCGACATCGTGGCCGTCGTCGACACCGCCAAGTCCGCGGTCGAGGTCGAGTGCTTCGCCGACGGGATCGTGGAGGCGCTGGTGGTCGATCCCGGCCAGGTCGTGCCCGTCGGTGCCGTGCTGGCCCGGCTCGATGAGAACGGAGCGCCCCCGGAGGGCTCCGGGGCCGAACCAGTGAAGGCCGCTCCCGCACCCGAGAAGGCACCCGAGCCACCTCGGGAGCCACCTCGTGAGCGGCTGCACGAGCAACCGCACGAGCCGGCTCTGCCCGCGATGGCAGCGGCCGCGCCGTCCCCGCTGGTCCGGCACCGGGCCCACGAGCTCGGCATCGACCTCGCCACCCTGCAGGGCAGCCGGGCGGGCGGCGTCGTGCACCGGCAGGACCTCGAGGCGCTTGCACACCGCGCGGTCTCCCGGCCCCGCGTCTCCCCGCTGGCCAGACGGCTGGCCGAGACTGCCGGGGTCGACCTCTCGACCGTGCCGGGCACGGGAGCCGACGGCGCGATCCGGGCCGACGACATCCGGCGGGTGGCGGCCGGTGGCGCCCCAGCAGGTGAGACCGAGCATCGCGCCGACGGGCAGCGCGCCACTGACATGCGCAGGAGCATCGCGGCCCTGATGTCCCGGTCCAAGCGCGAGATCCCGCACTACTATCTGTCAACCACGGTCGACCTGCACCGCACCGTCGAGTGGATGAGGGAGCGCAACCGGGAGCTCCCGGTCGGCGAGCGCCTGGTGCCGTCGGCGGCCCTGCTCTCGGCTGCAGCCCGAGCCGCCCGGGAGGTGCCCGAGCTCAACGGGCACTGGGTCGACGGCGAGTTCCGTCCCGCCCCGGACGTCGACCTCGGACTCATCCTCTCCCTGCGCAGCGGTGGCCTGCTGGCCCCCGTCCTCAAGGCTGCCGACACTCTCGACCTCTCGCAGGTGATGGCGCTCATGCGCGACCTGACCCGCCGGGCACGGGCCGGCAGGCTACGCGGGTCGGAGCTGAGCCAGCCCAGCATCAGCGTGTCCAACCTCGGCGACCAGGGTGTGGAGAGCGTGCTGGGCGTCATCTATCCCCCACAGGTGGCCCTGGTCGGCTTCGGGGCAGTGGCACCTCGCCCGTGGGCGGTCGACGGCCTGCTCGGGATCAGGCCACTGGTGACAGTGACACTGGCTGCCGACCACCGGGCCACGGACGCGGCCATCGGCGCACGCCTGCTGAAGGCGATCGGCAGGATCCTGGCGACCCCGGAGGAGCTATGACCCCTGACCAGGCCCGGACCATGCTGGAGGCCACACTGCGCGAGATCGTGCCCGACGCAGACCTGTCGACGCTCGCGCCGGGAGCCGACCTGCGAGACACGTTCGAGCTGGACTCCCTGGACTTCGTCGAGCTGGTGGACAGGCTCAGCACACGGGCTGGCTTCCGCATCGAGGAGGACGACGCCGACGGCCTTCGCAGCGTGGAGGCCGCCACCCGCTTCCTGGTAGCCCACACGGATGGTGGCGGTCGCTAGCCGGACCGTTCGAATGCCGCCGGGCGTGCGTTCGGCCCCGGTCGCTCAGTCCTCGAAGCGCGGCCGCAGCGGGTACGAGCTCTCGCCGAGAGCACCCGTCCGGGTAGCCAGGACCTGATGGAGCTGAATGCCGTTGCGTTCGAAGGCCACCCGGGAGCCGGCCATGTACAGCCCCCAGATCTTCGCCGTTGCCAGGTCGGACTCGGCGACGCACTCGTCCCAGTTCTCCTCGAGGTTCTCGCACCAGCGCGCGAGCGTGCGGGCGTAGTGCACCCGCAGGTTCTCCTGGTGCTGGACCTCCAGGCCGGCGTCCTCCATCGCCCGGACGATGTCGCCGGAACCGGTGAGCTCCCCGTCAGGGAAGACGTACCTGCCGATGAACCCGCGACGGCGTAACCCCGGGTGAAGGTTGTCCGGGCGGGTGATTCCATGGTTGAGCAACGTCCCGCCGGGACGCAGCCTGGACCGCAGGAAGCGAAAGTAGGCCGGGTAGTTGGCGACGCCGATGTGCTCGATCAGCCCGATGGAGCTGACGGCGTCGAACCCGGTCTCGGTGACGTCGCGATAGTCGAGGTGACGGACCTCCACGAGGTGGTCGAGGCCCTCCGCGGTGTTGCGTTCACGGGCGTAGCCGGCCTGTTCCGCAGACAGCGTGACGCCCAGCGCCGACACCCCGTAGTTCCTGGCGGCGTGACGCACCATGCCTCCCCACCCGCAGCCGACGTCGAGCAGTCGCATGCCGGGTTGCAGACCGAGCTTGCGGGCGACCAGGTCGTGCTTGTGCTCCTGCGCCTGTTCCAGCGTCGCGCCGTCGGATGGGTAGCAGGCGCAGGTGTAGGCCATGGACGGGCCCAGGACCAGCTCGTAGAACCGGTTCGACACGTCATAGTGATGGCTGATCGCATCGGCGTCACGGCGCTTGGCGTGCTTGATGCCGAAGGAGCGCAGCGAGCGCACCTCGTAGGCGGGGGGTGCCGGCGGGACCAGGGCGCGCAGGCCCAGCCCACGCAGCCAGCGCAGCGCCTGCCGCGGGGACGGCGCCCGGACCTGCAGGTCGTCGATGAGGCGCAGGAGCGGATAGGGGTTGCCCGGGTGCACCCCCTCGATCTCGAGGTCTTCCTGCAGGTAGGCGCGGGCCACCCCCAGCGAGCCCGGCGCGGTCGCCAGGTAGGCCGCGGCCCGAGGCCGGGTCAGCCGGATGCCGACCGAGGAGTCCCGGCGACCGGCCGCGCTGCCGTCATACGCGCTGAAGCGCACCGGCGCGTCGGCCCCGAACACCCCGGCGAAGATCTCACCCAGCATGAAGGGGACCGTACTGGCCCGGCCCGGGTCCATCCACTGCGTCATCGCTTCCCCACCGCCTTCGAGTAGAGGTCCAGCAACCTGGACGCGGGATCGTGGCGCGCCTTCACGTGGTGGTAGGCCTCGCCACCGTAGAGAGCCCAGAACTCCTCGGGCGGGTAGAAGGACTCGGAGTACAGCGACTTGTGTCCGTCATGATCGGCGACGGCCCTCTCGATCCGCCGGTTGACCTCTCCGGCACGACCTCCGGGCGGGACGGGCACCGTGGACCAGAAACCGACATTCACATACGTCTGGTCAGGACGCAGCGGGTACAACGGCCACGGGCCACCACGCAGACGCAGCGGACACAGCCAGACCGGGACGATGGGCACCTCGCGCAGGAACCAGTGCAGGAACGCGGCCGTGCGACCCAGTGGAATCTCCACGTCCTGCACGACCCGCTCCCGCGCCGGCCTGCCGCGCCAGTGGCCCAGCCGCGCGGTGACCTGGTGCCGCCCGTCCCACCGCACGAGCCTGGCGTAGACGTCGCTGCGCAGCCAGCGCCTGGGCCACAGCGCACGCACCACGTGGTTCTGGGCCCCGAAGGCACGCGAGCACCAGAACCAGTCGGTGTCCCAGCGCCACAGGTAGTCGCGCACGGTCAGGTAGTCGCTCTCGCGGCGCCGGATCGACTGGTAGTAGACCTGCCGGCCGGTGTAGTCCGAGGTGTATGGCGCGGTGTCGGCCCACGAGCCCAGCGTCAGGAAGGCGTCGTCCACGCCGAAGACCGTGCCGTCCAGGAAGTCGACCGGCTCCCCGGCGAAAACCCGCTTCGCGACGATCTGCGCGACGGCGTCGGCCAGCGTCTCGAGGTTGTCGAAGCGGACATGGCGCAGCCGCACGAACGGATGGACGGGCTCCAGGTCGATAACGAGGCGCAGGGCGTAGCCGAGGGTCCCGTACGAGTTGGGGAAGGCGCGGAACAGGTCCTGGTTCCTGCCCTGCGGCCCGGCCAGCACGACCTCACCCGCGCCGGTCAGGATCTCCAGCTCGCGCACGGACTCGTGGGGCAGCCCGCTGCGGAAGGCGCTGGACTCTATGCCCAGGCCGGTGACCGCGCCACCGATCGTGATGGTCTTCAGCTGCGGCACGACCAGCGGCATCAGGCCGTGAGCCAGGGTCGCGTCCACGAGCCGCTCGTAGGTGGTCATCGCCTGGACGTCGGCGGTGCGCGACACCGGGTCGACCGCGATGACCTGGTCGAAACCCGACACGTCCAGGCCGGTGCCGCCGCTGACCTCGCGGGATCTGAAGAGGTTGGACGTGCGCTTGGCAAGCCGTACCGGGGCACCCGGCGGCATCGCGGCATACTGGCGCTTCAGACGCTCGCGGGCCTGCTCGTGCCCGGTTTCGACGAGTCCCCCTCTGGCGCGGGCCAGATCTCTCATGAGCGGAGCCTAGGCAGGTTGGGGTTCTGGGGGCAACGGATAACCGGCCCTGTTCCGGAACCGGCCCGATAGTGTGCGAGGTGAGGGTTCAACGGCTCGGGGACGACGGGGAGGATGTCGTGACGGACAGGATGCGGGCCTGGGTGGTCGCCGAGCCCGGACCGGTCGGCGCTTCGCCGCTGGCGCTGGTCGAGCGTGCGGTCCCCAGGCCTGAGCGAGGCGAGGTTCTGGTCCGGGTCCGTGCCTGCGGAGTCTGCCGCACCGACCTGCACCTGGCTGAGGGTGAGCTGACGCCCAGGCGCAGCCGGGTGATCCCCGGGCACGAGGTCGTGGGCGAGGTCGTCGAGCGTGGTGCGGGGGCCGACCGCTTCCAGACCGGCGACCGGGTAGGCATCGCGTGGTTGAGGTACACCTGCGGTGCCTGCCGGTGGTGCCGTACCGGCCGCGAGAACCTGTGCCCGCAGTCGCGATACACGGGGTGGGACTCCGACGGAGGGTATGCCGACTTCGCCGTGGTACCAGAGGCCTTCGCCTACCGGATACCCACGTCGTTCGCCGACGAGCAGGCCGCGCCGCTGCTGTGCGCCGGGATCATCGGGTACCGCTCCCTGCTGCGTGCGCGGCTACCTCCCGGAGGCCGGCTCGGCATCTACGGGTTCGGGGCCAGCGCGCACCTCACCGCGCAGCTGGCGATCGCCCAGGGCGCGCAGGTGCACGTCCTGACCCGGGGCCGGCAGGCCCGAGAGCTCGCCGCTCAGCTCGGCGCGGCGTCGGTGGGCGGACCGTTCGACGCGGCACCGGTGCCCCTTGATGCCTCGATCATCTTCGCCCCGGCCGGGGAGCTGGTACCGCTGGCCCTGGAGTCCCTGGGTCCGGGTGGGACGCTCGCGCTGGCCGGCATCCACATGAGCGACATCCCGGTTCTGGACTACCAGCGCCACCTGTTCAGGGAGCGCAGCCTCTGCAGCGTCACGAGCAACACCCGCCGTGACGGCGAGGACTTCCTGGTGCTGGCACAGCGACTCGGGATCCAGGTCACCACGACTCCCGTCCGGTTCGAGCAGGCAGACCTCGCGCTTCGCGATCTCGCCGAGGGACACGTCCGGGGCGCTGCCGTACTCACCCTGACCTGAGTACGGCTATATGGCCCCAAGGGCAAGTCGCTGCGGCGTCAGAAGTACCGCTGGTACCCCTCACGAGCCCGCGTCATTCGCTGGGCCCTGGGCAGCACCGGACGAGACCGGTCCCCTGCCCCTGACAGCCTTTCAGTTAGGCAACAGCGGCTGGCAGACGCACGACGAAGCACCCGCCGGTGGGTTGATCTTGCTCGTACGTGACCTCGCCATGGTTGGCTTCGGCAAGGGCTTTGACGATCGACAGGCCCAGACCCGTTCCCTGGGTCACCCGGGCGGTTCGCGTCACGCCGCGGTCGAACTTGGTGAAGAGCCGGGAGACGGACTCCGGTGGCACTCCCGGGCCGTGGTCGCGTACTCGGAGCTCGACGAAGTCCCCGACCCGCCCAGCCTCGATGCTGATGGGAGGCTCGCCGTAGTTGAAGGCGTTTGTCAGGTAGTTGTCCAGGATGCGGGTCAGGTGCGACGGATCGACGACCGCGACCAGCTCGGGAGCACAGGTCACGGCGACGGCGCCCAGCCCTTCGCGATCCGCCTCCAGATAGCTCGCCAGTGCGGTGGCGAGCCGGACGTTCTCTGGTTGGGCCTGCTCGGCTTCTGCCTCGACCTTGGCCGAGGTGAGCAGGTCGTTGGTCAGACGCGACAGGCGGTCCACGCCCCGTTGGATGGCGCCCAGCTGCTTCAGGCGAGCCTCCTCGCTGAGCGTCGCCCAGTTGTCCGTGAGGATCTTGGTGAACCCGCCAATGGTGACCAGCGGGGAGCGCAGATCGTGGGAGGCGACCGCGACGAAGTCCCGCAGCGACTCGTTGGAGGTCTTCAGCGCGCTGCTGAGCCCCTGGGCTTCCTCACGTGCCTTGATCAGGTCGTCGACGTCACGCAGCCCGACGACCAGCCCGGCAGGGGTTCCGTCGGGATCAGTGAGGGCGTGTCCGTGGCCGGACATCCACCGGTAGTCGCCGGACTTCGTCCGCAGCTCGAACAGGTAACCGCCTTCAGGGTTGACATCGTGCACCTTGTCGTAGAACTCCACCCTGTCCTGCTCGGTCGCGACCTTGTACTCCGGCCGGAACAGGTCGGCGATCGAGGTACCTACCAGTTCCTCGGGATCCCATCCCAGCGCCGCGGTCACGCTCGGGGCGATCCACACGATCCGCCGGTCCGGGCCCGCCATGAAGACCACGTCTGAGGCGTTCTCGGCCAGGAGACGGTACTGCTGGCTGGCCTCGGCCAGTGCCCTCTCGGCACGCACCTGCTCGCTCAGGTCGCGAAAGATGCCCGATATGCCCGCGGGCCCGCTGTCCTCATCGAAGACCGGTGACATGGTCAGTGAGACCGGGATCACCGTTCCGTCCTTACGGATGCGTTCGGTCTTCAGGTTCTGGATGACCTGGCCGGCCTTGACCTGTTCCATGATCGCCATGGTCTCGTCGATGAGATGCTGGGGCATCCTGTGCCTGAACGACGTGCCGATAACTTCCTCGGCGGTGTAGCCGAACATCTGCTCGGCTGCCGGGTTCCAGCTCGTGACCCGGCCGTCGAATGAACCGGTGATGATGGCGTCGCCCGAGGGCTCGACAACCGCAGCCAAACGGTTGGCGTACTCACGTGCCTGTTTCTCCTTGGTGATGTCTCGGTGGATCGTGGAGTAGCCGACGATCACGCCCTTGGCGTCGCGGATGGGTGAGGCGCTCACGGAGACCTGCACCTCGGTGCCGTCCTTTCGGATCCGGACCGTTTCGATGTCCACCGCGGTTTCGCCGGCCGAGAGCTGGGTCAACAGCCCCTTGGTCTGCTCGAGCAGGTTCTTCGGAATCAGGATGAACGCGGGCTTGCCGATGATCTCTTCTGGGGTGTAGCCGTACATTCGCTCGGCTGCCGGGTTCCAGCTCGTCACGAACATGTCCGGATAAGAGGCGCCGACGATCGCTTCGTGGCTCTGCTCCACCACTGCTGCCATCCGGATGGCGTAGTCGACTGCCTCATGCCGTTCGGTGACGTCCCGCCTGGAGACGGACAGTCCGTCACCGACTCGCGCCGCGCGAATGTCGTAGCGACGCTCGGCTTGCAGGAGCTCTAACCTGTAGCGGAAGTCATCCAGGATAAGGGGTTCACCGATCTCGACCACCTGCGCGTACTGCTCAAACAGGCCAGCCTCGACATGGCCTGGGAGGAGGTCTAGCAGCCGCTTCCCGATCAGGTCCGGCAAGTCCATGTCGAAGTCGGCGCATGCGGCGGGGTTGGCATAGACAAACACGAGATCCACGATGCGGCCAGTCTCATCGCGGACCGCGTCGTAACTGACGTGCGGGTCCATCAGCGAGTCCAGAGTCGCGCGTAGGGTGGCCCGGCCAGTCTCGGCGACCTCCCGTGCGTGGACCAGGGCTTCGACATCCCGGATACTCCCGACGACGCCGGCGGGGGCACCGGAGTCGTCTGTCACGGGAGTGGCAAGGACTGAAACCCACAGGTAGTCACCGGACTTGCGCCGCATCCGGATCACGAAGCCACCGCTGGGTGGGGTGGCCTGCTGCCCGGCGAACAACATGTCCCGGGCGGTGGCCGTGGCGTTCTTGTCATCGGGATGGTCCAGGTCGCTCAGTACAGTCCCCACCAGCTCCTCGGGCGCCCAGCCCAAGGTGCGGGTCACCGAAGGCGACACCCAGATGGCTCGACGGTCCGGGCCCGACAGCGCAACGACGTCGGACGCATTCTCCGCAAGGAGACGGTACTGTTCCTGCGACTCCGCCAGCCTTGCCGCAGCCACCTGGCGGTCGGTGACGTCCCGCCAGGTGTAGAACAGCCCGTCCCCGATGCGTGCCGCGCGGATGTCCAGGTGGCGATCCTGTCCGCCCATGGTCTCCACCGGGACGACGAGATCGTCCAGCCTGAGGGGTTCACCAGTCTCGACGACTTGCACGTTCTTCTGCATCAGGTAGGCAACGCCAGCGCCAGGGTAGCGCTCGAGCAGCCGCGACCCCACCAAGTCCTGGTAGGCGATGCCCAGGTAGGCACACGCGGCAGGGTTGGCATCGGCGAACCTGAAGTCCACGATCTGCCCTGCCTCGTCGCGGACCGCCTCCTCCAGGACGTGCGGGTCCATCAGCGAGTCCAGAGTCGCGCGCAGCACCGCCTCGCCTGCCTTGGCATCTTCACGCGCCTTCACCACCTCTGTGAGGTCGGCGACGATCAGGCAGCCGATGACGGTGGCCCCATCGAGGTGGAGTCCGGTTACAGAGGCAGCACGGGCGTGCTGGAGCCGTCGGGGCCGACGAGGGTCAGCTCTTCACGGGCCGTGGTGCCGGGCGCGGCGGCAAACAGCTCGGCCCAGACTGCGGTGTCCCCTGAGGGCACGAGGTCAATGAGGGCCTGGCCGGGGAGCAGGTCCCGTTCGTGAGCCACGAGATCAGCGAAGCGCTGATTGGCGTAGAGGATGGTCCCCTGCTCGGAGAACGTGGCTGCGCCCTCACCCATCTCCTCCACCAGGACCCGGAAGGGCCGGTCCGTGCTGGTCAGCGCGTACAGGTGCTCGCCAGCGGGACCGGGCATCATGACGGCGTCGATGCCACCTGCGCGGACGGCGTCCAGAGCTGAGCTCAGATCACCGATCTCGCGCAGCAGAGCCGCCTCCCGCTCAGCCCAATCCACCGCGAGGCCGCTCTCACCACCTGCTCCTGGCTCGGGTCGGGCTGTGGCGCCGTCACTCACCGGAGGTCACCCCTCCCCCCCCGGCGGGTCTCACCTGCAGCCCGACGA
>Ga0209683_10001186_pt1 | contig 10129 bp, 6 predicted proteins | sample DOMMetBare2Fresh_FD_187474 | JGI IMG/M metagenome (GOLD analysis project Ga0209683, IMG submission 187474) | Wetland sediment microbial communities from St. Louis River estuary, USA, under dissolved organic matter induced mercury methylation -... | ecosystem: Environmental > Aquatic > Freshwater... | reverse complement strand
GAGGGTGACGCCGTGCTCGACGCCACGCTCGGCCTCGGCGCCGACGCGCTCGTCGCCGCCGAGGCGGTCGGGCCCGGCGGTCGCGTGGTCGGGCTCGAGGCGTCGCGCCCGCTCGCGGCCTGGGTGGCGGAGGGGCTTCGCCGGCTGCCGCTCGCGGCGGCTCGCCGCGTCGAGGTGCGCGCCGCGGAGCACGGCGCCGCCCTCGGGGCGCTGCCCGAGCGGAGCTTCGACGTGGTCGTCTTCGACCCGATGTTCCGCCACGCCCGCGCCGGCCCCGGGGGCTTCGACGCCGTGCGCGCCCTCGCCGACGCGCGGCCGCTGTCGGGCGAGGCCCTCGAGCGCGCGCGCCGGGTCGCGCGCCGGCACGTCGTGGTCAAGGACGGCGCGCCGGGATGGGACCTCGCCCGGCTCGGCCTCGTCCCGCTGCCGAGCGCGCGCGGCGCTCACCGCTACTACGCGCGGCTTCACCCGCCGGCCTCGGGTGAGCGATGATGCCGCCCGATTCCCGACCGCGCGGAGCGCGGCACCGCCGACGCCGGCGGGCAACCGGAGGCCCACATGGCCCGCCGCACCCTCGGACGACGCACGTTCCTTCGCGGCACGCTCGCCGCCGGCGGGACGCTGATCGCCGGCGCCGGCCGCGCCGCCCCCACGGCCGCGCCGGACGCGAGGCGCGCCCCCGGCGGCGCCGCGTTCCCCGTCGAGGAGGTGGCGGTCGCCGATCTCGCGGCGGCGATGGCGGGCGGGCGGGTCACCGCGCGCGGCCTGGCCGAGGCCTACCTGGCGCGCATCGAGGCGATCGACCGGAAGGGGCCGGCGCTCGCCGCGGTGATCGAGACCAATCCGGACGCGCTCGCCATCGCGGACGGGCTCGACCGCGAGCGGCGGGCCGGCAAGGTGCGCGGGCCGCTGCACGGGATCCCGGTCCTCGTGAAGGACAACCTCGACAGCGCGGACCGGATGAAGACCACCGCCGGCTCGCTCGCCCTGGCCGGCGCGCCGCCGCCCGCGAAGGACGCCTTCGTGGTGGCGCGGCTGCGCGCAGCCGGCGCGGTGCTGCTCGGCAAGACCAACCTGTCGGAGTGGGCGAACTTCCGGGGCGATCGCTCGACGTCGGGCTGGAGCGGCCGCGGCGGGCTCACCCGGAACCCGTACGCCCTCGACCGGAACACCTCCGGCTCGAGCTCGGGCTCGGCCGCCGCGGCGGCGGCGAGCCTGTGCGCGGCGGCGATCGGCACGGAGACGGACGGCTCGATCGTGAGCCCGGCGAGCCACTGCGCGCTCGTGGGGGTGAAGCCGACGGTCGGCCTCGTGAGCCGCGCCGGCATCGTCCCCATCGCGCACACCCAGGACACCGCCGGGCCGATGGCGCGGACGGTGCGCGACGCGGCGCTGCTCCTCGCCGCGGTGGAGGGGGAGGATCCGGACGACGCCGCCACCCTGGCGCCCGACCGGCCGGGCGCGCGCGACTACCTCGCCGCGCTCGACCCCGGCGCGCTCGCCGGCGCGCGCCTCGGCGTCGTGAAGGGGTTGCTCGGGAAGCACGTCGGGGTGGACCGGGTCATCCGGCCCGCGCTCGACGTCCTCCGTGCGCGGGGCGCGACCCTCGTCGAGGTGGAGCTCACCTCGGAGGCGTACGACGCGGCGGAGCTGGAGGTCCTGCTCTTCGAGTTCAGGGCGGACCTCGAGGCGTACCTGGCCCGCCGCGGCGGCCCCGTGAAGGACCTCGCGGCGCTCGTCCGGTTCAACGAGGCGAACGCCGGGCGCGAGCTGCAGTGGTTCGGGCAGGAGCTCGTGGTGAAGGCGTCGGCGAAGGGCGGGCTCGACGACCCGGAGTACCGGAGGGCGCTCGACACCTGCGCGGCGGCGCGGCGCGACGTGCACGGCGTCCTCGAGCGGGAGAAGCTCGACGCCCTCGTCGCGCCGACGGACGGCCTCGCCTGGCCGACCGACCTCCTGAACGGCGATCACTTCACGATCTCGTGCTCCACCTTCGCCGCCGTGGCCGGTACGCCCCACGTCACGGTGCCGGCGGGCTTCCACCACGGCCTGCCGCTCGGTCTCTCGTTCCTCGGCCGGGCGTGGTCCGAGCCGCGGCTGCTCGGCCTCGCCCATTCGTACGAGCAGGCGACGCGGGCGCGGCGGGCGCCGACGTATCCGAGGACGTTGAGCCTGTAGCGCGGTCGCGGTCGGGGGCGCGGTCGCGGTCGCGGTCACGCCTGCGCGGCGGTCTCCCCGGACGGCGCGGGCGGGATGACGGCCTCGGGCTTGCGCAGGAACGCCTCGGGGTGCTCGAGGCACAGCGCCTCGCGCAGCACGTCGTCGGCGTGCTCGACCAGCACGATCTGCAGCCGGTCGCGCACGCGCCGAGGGATCTCGCGGATGTCCTTCGCGTTCTCCTTCGGGATGAGGACCTTCTTGATCCCGCCGCGGTGCGCCGCGAGCACCTTCTCCTTGAGCCCGCCGATGGGGAGCACCCGCCCGCGCAGCGTGATCTCGCCGGTCATCGCCACGTCCTTGTGGACGGGGAAGCGGCAGAGCGCGGAGACGAGCGTGGTCGCCATGGTGATGCCGGCCGAGGGCCCGTCCTTCGGGATCGCGCCCTCCGGCACGTGCACGTGGATGTCCACGTTCTCGAGGAAGCGCTTGTCGAGGCCGAGCAGATCGGCGCGCGAGCGCACGTAGCTCATCGCCGCCTGGGCCGACTCCTGCATGACCTCGCCGAGCTTGCCGGTGATGGTGAGCTTGCCCTTGCCGGGCATCACCTGCGCCTCGACGGTGAGCAGCTCGCCCCCGAGCTCGGTCCAGGCGAGCCCGGTGGTGAGGCCGACCTGGTCCTCCTGCTCCGCGGTGCCGTAGCGGTAGCGCGGCGGCCCGAGGTACTTCTGGACGAGCTTCTGGGTGACGACGTAGCTCCGGGGCCCGTCCTGGAGCCCGGTCTTGAGCACGTCCTTCGCGATCTTGCGGAAGACCGAGCCGATCTCGCGCTCGAGGGAGCGGACGCCGGACTCCTTCGTGTAGCGGTGGACCAGGAGGCGGAGCGCGGGGCGCTTCCACTCGATGTCGACGCCGTCGAGGCCGTTCAGCTCCTTCTGCTTCGGGAGGAGGTAGCGCCCGGCGATGGAGAGCTTCTCGAGATCGGTGTACCCCGCGATGCGGATGACCTCCATGCGATCCTGCAGCGGCAGCGGGACCCCGCCCATGGTGTTGGCCGTGCAGATGAACATGACCTTGGAGAGGTCGTAGTCGAGGTCGAGGTAGTGGTCGTTGAACGAGAAGTTCTGCTCCGGGTCGAGGACCTCGAGCAGCGCCGCCGAGGGGTCGCCGCGGAAGTCGGTGGACATCTTGTCCACCTCGTCGAGCAGGAAGATCGGGTTGCCCGAGCCCGCCTTCTTGAGCGACTGGATGATCTTGCCGGGGAGCGCGCCGATGTACGTGCGGCGGTGGCCGCGGATCTCCGCCTCGTCGCGCACGCCGCCGAGGCTGATGCGCACGAACCGCCGGTTCATGGCGCGGGCGATCGACTTCGCGAGCGAGGTCTTGCCCACGCCGGGAGGGCCTACGAAGCAGAGGATCGGCCCCTTCACCTTCTCGACCAGCTTCTGCACCGCGAGGTACTCGAGGATGCGCTCCTTCGGCTTCCTGAGCCCGTAGTGATCCTCGTCGAGGATCCGCTCCGCCTCGGCGATGTCGAGCTTGTCGTCGGTGTACTCGTACCAGGGGAGGGAGAGGATCCAGTCGATGTAGTTCCGGACGACCGTCGCCTCGGCGCTCATCGGGCTCATCATCTTCAGCTTCTTGAGCTCCTTCTTCGCCTTGAGCGTGGCCTCCTTCGACATCTTCTTGGTCTTGATCTTCTCCTCGAGCTCCTGGATCTCGTTCTTGAACTCGTCGCGCTCACCCAGCTCCTTCTGGATGGCCTGCATCTGCTCGTTGAGGTAGTACTCCTTCTGCGTCTTCTCCATCTGCTTCTTGACGCGGGTGCGGATCTTCTTCTCGACCTGGAGGATCTCGATCTCCCCCTGCATGAGCTCGTAGAGCTTCTCGAGCCGCCTGGCGGGGGACTCCGTCTCCAGGATCGACTGCTTGTCGTTCAGCTTGAGGGAGAGGTGCGCGACGATGGTGTCGGCGAGGCGCGCCGGGTCGTCGATCGACGCCACGCTCGTCAGCATCTCCGGGGGGATCCGCTTGTTGAGCTTGACGTAGGCCTCGAAGGTGGACTGCACCGAGCGCATCAGCGCCTCGAGCTCCACCGTCTTCTCGCTCTGCTCCTCGATCTCCTCGGCCTCGACGAGGAGGAACTTCTCCGCGTCGACGAAGCGCTTCGCGCGGGCGCGCTGCTTCCCCTCGACGAGCACCTTCACCGTGCCGTCGGGAAGCCGGAGCAGCTGGATGATGGAGCCGACGGTCCCGACCGGGAAGATGTCCTCGGCGGCGGGCTCGTTGGTCTTCGCCTTCTTCTGCGCGCAGAGCAGGATCGCCTTGTCCTGCGCCATCGCCTCCTCGAGCGCCGCGATGGACTTCTGCCGCCCGACGAAGAGAGGAACGACCATGTGAGGGAAGACGATGATGTCGCGAAGCGGGAGCAGCGGCAGGGTCCGGTTCTTCTTCCCGTCCTTCTTGCCGTCGTCGTTGCGCGAGAAGATGGCCACGGTCGTTCGACTCCTTGGCCGCCGCGGGCGGGGCCGGGGTTCGAGACTACACCCTTCTAACATCCGGCCCGGCCCGCTTCTTCGATACCACCCGCGCCCCTGCGCGGCGCTCGGCGCCTTCCTCCGTCGCTCGCGCGGGTGGAGAGGCGCGCGTGGGTGCGAGCTGCGGGCGCCCGCTCGCCCGCGATCGCCGCCCACCTGCCCGGGGGCGCTCGCACCGAAGGCATCGGCGTCCGTTTGCACCCCGTTCGGGCGGCCCGCGCGGCAGCGCGCCCGCCGGTCGAGCGGCCGCGCGCCGGAGTCGCAATCGAGCGATCTCGGCTGCGACCCGGACCTACAGCTCGGTCGCGATCGAGAGCTCGTCGCCGGACACGAGCTGCACGGCCGGATCGCGGTCGTTCGCGTCCCAGCCCAGCTCCGAGAAGCCCGCAGGGATCGTCGCGCCGAGGCACCGGATCGCCCGGGGCGGCGCGCCGACGCCGTCGCCGTCGCCGTCGGGGTAGAGCACGACCCAGCGCCAGAGCGAGCTCGTCGCGTCGTCGCAGTCCTTGCCCTTCGCCACGTAGCCGGCGGGCAGCGTCCCTCCGGTGCACACGGGCGCGAGCGGGCCCGCGCCGAAGCCGTCGCCGTCGCCGTCGGGCGCGCCCTGCACCGCGAGGAAGAGGTCCGGGTTCGCGTCGTTGCAGTCGAGGGGCTGGGAGGGGGAAGCGTTCGAGTAGCCGGCCGGGAGCGAGGCGCCGCTGCACACGTACATCGCCGCGGAGACGAAGCGGCCGTCTCCGTCCGCGTCGCGATACGCCGCGTAGAGGCTCTGCCAGCGCGACGCGTCGGCCGGGTCGCAGTCTCCGCCGCGGGAGGCGTATCCGGCGGGGAGCGAGCCCGCCGTGCAGAGGCTCTCGCCCGGCGACGCGCCGTAGGTGTCGCCGTCCACGTCCGGATACCCGGTCAGCGCGAGCCAGCGGGTCGCGTCCGCGTCGTCGCACTCGCCGAGCGTCCACGACCAGGGAAGCGAGGCGGCGTACCCGGGCGGAAGCGAGTAGCGGGTGCAGACGCTCCCGTACTGCTGGAGCGCGTGGCCATCCCCGTCGCGGTCCACGTAGGCGTACGCGAGCCGCTCCCACGCGAACGGGTCGGTGTCGTCGCAGTCGGTGCCGTCGAAGGACCAGCCTGCGGGAAGCCACCCGCCGTAGCCTCCTCCGCAGACCGTGTCCCACTCCGCCCCGCGGCCGTCGCCGTCGGCGTCGCGGGACGCGGAGGTCACCGTGAAGGCGCGTGCGTTCCCGTCGTCGCAGTCGCCTCCGCCCGTGGCCCAGCCGGCGGGCAGGCTCGCGCCGGCGCACACCACGCCCGGCTCGCCGCCGACGCCGTCGCGATCCGCGTCGACGAACGCGTCCCGGCGCGCGTAGACCGCCGGGTTCGCGTCGTCGCAGTCGTCTCCCCGGGCGTCCATCGAGTACCCGGCGGGCAGCGCCGCGCCCGCGCAGATCACGCCCGCGCTCGCGACCGTCTCGCCGTCGCCGTCCACGTCCCGGTACAGGTACGCGCGCTCCGTCCACGCGAGGCGGTCGCCGGGAGCGCAGTCGCTCGGCGCCTCGGCCCAGCCCGCGGGGAGCGCGCCGCCGCGGCAGACCTGCGCGAGCGGCGCCTCCGGCGCGCCGTCTCCGTCCGCGTCGAGGTACGCCTCGGCCAGGAACCATCGGTCCCCGTGGACGTCGTCGCAGTCGCTGCCGTCGGTCACCCAGCCCGCGGGCAGCGCGAGGCCGGAGCAGACCTGGACGACCGTGCCTGCGCCGCGGCCGTCCCCGTCCCCGTCGGCGAAGCCGGCGAGGCGCTGCCAGCGGTCGCGGCGCGTGTCGTCGCAGTCCGAGAGGGCGAAGACGCCGTCGCCGTCGGCGTCGACCGTCGCGGGGTCGTACGGCGCCGCCGGCGCCTCGTCGCCGCCCCCGCAGCGAAGGCAGCCGAGCGCGAGCGCGGCGACGAGCCAGGTGCGCGACATGGCTCGCCCCGGCTACGGCGTGACGCGGGAGAGGCGGCAGTGCGCGTAGGAGTAGGAGCCCTGATCCCAGAGCGTCAGCCGGTATGCGCCGGGCTTCGTCATCGCGGCGAGCGCCATGCGGTGGCACGCCTCGAGCTGCCCCATCGCGAAGGTGTCCGAGCTGGTCACGTAGAACGAGATCGACCACTCGCTCGGTGCGCCGGCTCCCTCCTCGACGCCGGCCACGACGATCGTGGTCCCCGTCACCTCGACCGAGTCGATCGCCACGAGCACCACGGGGGTGGCTCCGACCGGGGTCGGCGCCGCCGAGGCCCGGCCCGAGCTCAGCACCGCCACGATCGCCGCCGCCTTCACCAAGCGCCTCATGGTCCGCCTCCCCCTCCGGCGCGCGCCGGCCAGGCTGAAGAGTGTGGGGGCACTCTCGGGCAGACCCGCACGCGCCGTCAAGACACGCCGACGAGGCAGGGAGGCACACCCACGAGGGCTGGACCCGGACTGCGCGGGATCAAGGAAGCGAGGCTCGCCCGCGGCCTCGAGCCGCGGACGGGAGCGCGCCGCCGGGGCGGCTACGCGCTCTCCGCCTCCTTCGTGAGGACCACGAGCGGCGGCTCGTTCTTCTCGATCACGTCCTCGGAGATGACGATCTCGTTCACGTTCCGGCGGCTCGGCACGTCGTACATGATGTCGAGCATCGCGCTCTCGAGGATGGCGCGCAGGCCGCGCGCGCCCGCCTTGTTCTTCATGGCCGCCTTGGCGATGGACCGGAGCGCGCCCTCCGTGAACTTGAGCGAGACGCCGTCCATGTCGAGCAGCTTGCGGTACTGCTTCACGAGGGCGTTGCGCGGCTTGGTGAGGATGTCGATGAGGGCCGGCTCGTCCAGCTCCTCGAGGCTGGTGATGACGGGGAGGCGCCCCACGAACTCGGGGATCATCCCGAACTTGAGCAGGTCGTCGGGCTCGACCAGGGAGAGCAGCTCGCCGATGTTCTTCTCGGTCTTCGACTTCACGTCCGAGCCGAAGCCGAGGCTCCGGCCCCCGGAGCGGCGCTCGATGATGCCCTCCAGCCCGCAGAAGGCGCCGCCGCAGATGAAGAGGATGTTGGTGGTGTCGACCTGCAGGAACTCCTGCTGGGGATGCTTGCGCCCGCCCTTCGGCGGCACGTTCGCGATCGTCCCCTCGATGATCTTGAGGAGCGCCTGCTGCACGCCCTCTCCGGAGACGTCGCGGGTGATCGACGGGTTCTCGCTCTTGCGGGCGATCTTGTCGATCTCGTCGATGTAGACGATGCCCTTCTGCGCCCGCTCGATGTCGTGATCGGCGGCCTGCAGCAGGTTGACGATGATGTTCTCGACGTCCTCGCCGACGTACCCGGCCTCGGTGAGCGTGGTCGCGTCCGCGATCGTGAACGGGACGTTCAGGATCTTGGCGAGCGTCTGGGCGAGCAGCGTCTTCCCCGAGCCGGTCGGTCCGAGCAGGAGGATGTTGGACTTCTGCAGCTCGACGTCGTCTATCGAGACCCGGCTCTCGATGCGCTTGTAGTGGTTGTGGACGGCGACCGCGAGGGTCTTCTTGGCCCGCTCCTGGCCGATCACGTACTCGTCGAGGATGACCTTGATCTCGGAGGGGCGCGGGATGCGGAGCTTCTGCTCGCGCTTCTCCTCGCCGGCGATCTCCTCCGCGATGATGTCGTTGCAGAGGCCGATGCACTCGTCGCAAATGTAGACGGTCGGCCCGGCGATGAGCTTCTTGACCTCCTTCTGCGACTTTCCGCAGAAGCTGCAGCTCAGGGTCTCGCGCTTCTCCACGTGCCCTCCTGAGTCCGTACGCGAGCCCGCCCGGCTGCTTCCTCGAGGTGACCTCCGGCGCCGCGCCCTCTACCTCATCTTACTGCGGCTTCTTCTCCGATGCCTTCTTGTGGACGATGACCTCGTCGATGATGCCGTACTCCTTCGCCTCACCCGCGCCCATGAAGTAGTCGCGCTCCGTATCCTTCTCGATGCGCTCGAGGGTCTGGCGCGTGTGCTTCGCCATGATCTCGTTGAGCCGCGACTTGATGCGCATGATCTCGCGGGCCTGGATGTCGATGTCCGTGGCCTGGCCCTGGAACCCACCCGCGGGCTGGTGGATCATGATCCGCGCGTTCGGGACGCAGAAACGCTTGCCGGCCGCCCCCCCGGCCAGGAGGAAGGCCCCCATGCTGGCGGCCTGTCCGAGGCAGATGGTGGACACCTGGGGCTTCACGTACTGCATGGTGTCGTAGATGGCGAGGCCCGAGGTCACCGAACCGCCCGGGCTGTTGATGTACAGGCTGATGTCCTTGTCCGGGTCCTCCGACTCGAGGAACAGGAGCTGGGCGATCACGACGTTCGCCACGTCGTCGTCGACGGGCGTCCCGAGGAACACGATCCGATCCTTGAGGAGGCGCGAGTAGATGTCGTAGCTGCGCTCGCCTCGGTGCGTCTGCTCGACGACGTACGGCATGGGGATGTAGGGCATCGCTCGATCTCTTTCCTCGCCGCGCGAACGCGCTAGGCCTTGATGCTAGCGACGGAGGCCAGCAAGGCAACCGCCTTCTCCTCGCGCACCCTGCTCCTTAGCGCCGCGCGGGGCTCTGCGCCGCGAAGCTGCTGCTGGACCCGCGCGAGCGGGACCCCCATCTCCTCGGCGATCCGGGCAGCCTCCACCTGGAGGTCCTCCTCGCTCACCTCGATCCGCTCCGCGTCGGCGAGCGCCTCGAGGAGGAGCGCGCCGCGCACCTGCACGAGGGCCTGCTCGCGGAGGTCGGCCCGCATCCGCGCGAAGTCGAGCTCGAGCTTGCGGATGTCGATGCCCGAGCGGGCGAACCGCTCGGCGGCGCCCTCCAGCATGCCGTCGATGGCCCGCTCCACCAGCGCGGGCGGCACCTCGAACTCGTTCCGCGCCAGCGCCGCCTTCACGAGCGCGTCCTTGAACTCCGCTTCCGCCTTGCGCTTCTCCCGCTTCTCCAGGTCCGCGCGGATGCGCCCCCGCAGCGCGTCGAGCGTCTCGATGCCCTCCCGGCCGAGCCCCTTCGCGAGCGCGTCGTCGAGCGGCGGGACCTGGCGCTGCTTCAGCGCCTTGAGGGTCACCTTCATGTGCGCGATCTTGCCGCGCAGCGAGGGGTTCCGGTGGTCGTCGGGGAAGGTCTCGTCCAGCTCGATCGTCTCGCCGAGCCGCCTGCCGGCGAGGGCCGCGAGGTTGCCCTCGGCGATCGACCCCTGCGCGATCTGGACCGTCACCCCTCGCGCGGCCGAGCCCTCGAAGGGCTTCCCGTCGATGGTCCCCTCGTGATCGATCTCGGCCCAGTCCCCCTCCTGGGCGTCGAAGCGCCCCTCGACCGGGGCGAGCTGCGCGAGCGGCCGCCCGTGCGAAGGGTTCCACTCGCGCGTGCCGAGCGGCTCCCCCGCCTCTCCCGCGAGGGCGGTCGCGGCGGCGATGGCCCTCGCCGAGCGATCGGCGGCGA
>Ga0209683_10001185_pt1 | contig 10132 bp, 9 predicted proteins | sample DOMMetBare2Fresh_FD_187474 | JGI IMG/M metagenome (GOLD analysis project Ga0209683, IMG submission 187474) | Wetland sediment microbial communities from St. Louis River estuary, USA, under dissolved organic matter induced mercury methylation -... | ecosystem: Environmental > Aquatic > Freshwater... | reverse complement strand
ACGCACCCGGGCCCGCCGCCGCTCGCGCGGCCCGGGCCCGGGCGTCGCCGACGTTGCGGAAGGGGCTACTTGATGCGCTTCTCGACCGCCTCCCAGCTCACGTTCTTGAAGAACGCGTCCACGTACTTGGCGCGCTCGGTGGCGAGGTAATCGCGCATGAAGGCGTGCTCCCAGCCATCCATGACGAGCACCGGCCTGAAGCCCGGCACCACGTTGTCCTGGTGCAGCTGGACGAAGTGGTTAGAGAGCCAGCCGGTGTTCGGATCCTGGAACGTGAACGCCCAGCCGATGCCGGGCATCGTCGCGACGGCGCGGAAGTCGGCGAGCCAGGTCTCGTACTTCCCGAAGGACGCCTCGACGGCCTTGCGGAACTTCGAGCCCGCCGGCGGCTCGGCCTGGGCGCCGCCGGTCATGTTGTCGAAGTAGTACTCGTGGTTCACCATGCCGGCGTACTCGAACCCGAGGCGGCGGGTCAGCTCGGCGTAGACCGGGTCGGCGCCCGAGGCCTTCCCCTCGTTGCAGAGGGCGAAGAGCTTCTCGGTGAGCGTGTTGCATCGCTTCACGTAGCCCTCGTAAAGCTTGAGGTGCTCCTCGATCTGCTTGTCGGAGATCCCGGTCAGCCCGCGGACCTTCGAGAAGTCGCGCGGCGTGTACTTCTTCGTGTCGGCCATGTGTGGTCCTCCGGCGGGGCGAGCCCGTCTCCCTGCGCGGTTCAGGTGCCTCCCAGGTAGTGAGCACGCGAATGGGTGTCAAGGCGCCGGACGGGGTCCTGCGCGGGACCGAATTCACCCAGCGGAAACGGCCTGCGCCCGGCGGCGCAGCGTCGGCGCCGCGCCGAGCAGGATCGCCGCGAGCGCCGCGAGCCCGGCGCAGGCGAGCAGGGCCACCCGTGCGCCGTAAGCCTCCCAGAGGGCGCCCGTCAGGACGCCGGCCGGGAGCGCGGTCCCTCCCACGACCCCGTGATACCAGCCGAACGCGCGCCCCCGCGCGCCGGCCGGGGCGAGGTCGGCGACGAGGGCCCGCTCCGCGCCCTCCGCGAGCCCGTGGTACAGCGCGTAGAACGCGAACAGCGCGACGACCTGCCACGCCGCGTCCGCGAACGCGAAGCCCGCGTACGCGAGCGCGTACGCTCCCCACCCCGCCGCCACGACCGCACCGCGGGGGACCCGGTCCGAGAGCGCGCCACCGGGCAGGCCGGCGACCGTCTTCACGACGTGATGGAGGAACCAGAGCAGCGGCACCGAGGCCGGCGGGACCCCGGCGTCGCGGGCGCGGAGGAGCAGGAACGCGTCGGTCGAGTTCCCGAGCGCGAACAGCGCGGCGAGGGAGACGTAGGCCCAGAAGCGGCCGGGGAGCGCGGGGCCGGTCGGGCGCGGGGCCACGGCCGCGGTGGCGCGATGGACCGGGTCCCGCAGGCGCAGCGCGAGCAGCAGCGGGGCCGCGAGCCCGAGCGCCGCGGCGGCGCCGAACGTGACCCGCAGCGACGCTCCCGAGGCGAGGAGCGCCGCGGCGCCCAGCGGGCCGAGCGCGGCGCCCAGGTGATCCATCGACCGCTGCAGCCCGAACGCCCTCCCCGTCTCCCCCCGAGGCGCCGCGTCGGCGAGCAGCGCATCGCGCGGGGGACCCCGGATCCCCTTGCCGGTCCGGTCCACGAGGCGCGCCGCGAGCACGTGCCAGGGAGCGAGCGCCGCGGCGACGGCCGCCCGCGCGAAGGCGGGCAGCGCGTAGCCGCCCACCACCAGGACCCGGCGCGGGCCGCGATCGGAGAGGCGCCCGGCCGCCACGCGCACCGCCGCCCCGAGGGCGTCGGCCGACCCCTCGATTGCACCGAGGGTCACGACGGTCGCGCCCGGCAGCGAGGCGAGGAAGAGCGGCAGGAGCGGGAAGATCGCCTCGGAGGACACGTCGTTCAGCAGGCTCGCGAGCCCGAGGAGCCAGACCAGCCCGGGGAGACCGCGGAGCGGCGAGCGCACGGCGCGCCATCCTCGCAGAGCTCCCGCTCGCCGACCAGCGCGACGCGCCACCCGCGGCGAGGGCCGGAGGCGCGCCGCGCCGCGTGTTAAGGTCTGCGCCGATGCCGAAGCGCTGGACGTCGAGCCCGCGCCGCCGCGCGGCGCGCCGGGTGGCCCTCGCCGTGATCGGCGCCGCGACCGCCCTCGCCGGTGGGATCGCGGCGGGGTGGGTGCTCCTCCCCGATCCCGCCCCGCTCGCGAGGAGGAACCCCGCGACCACCGCGCTCGTCGAGCAGCGCCGGGCCGAGGCCAGGACCCTCGGGCGCGCGTTCGCCGTGCGCCAGACCTGGACCCCGCTCGAGCGCGTCGCCCCCGCCGCCGTCGACGCCATCGTCCTGTCGGAGGACGCCAACTTCTTCGGCCACGAGGGGATCGACTGGGGTGCGGTCCGGTCCGCCGCCGAGCACGACCTCGCCGCGGGCCGCTTCGCGCGCGGCGCCTCGACGCTCACCCAGCAGCTCGCGAAGAACCTCTGGCTCGGAACCGAGAAGAGCCTCTGGCGCAAGGCGAAGGAGGCGATCCTCGCCGCGAAGCTGGAGCGCGCCCTCCCCAAGCGCCGGATCCTCGCGCTCTACCTGAACGTGGTCGAGTGGGGCGACGGCGTCTTCGGGATCGAGGCGGGCGCACGCCACCGGTTCGGCACCACGGCGGGCGCGCTCTCGCCGGCGCAGGCGGTGGTCATGGCCTCGATGCTCCCGGCACCCCTGCGCGTGGACGTCGCCCGCCCCACCACCTGGCTGAGGCAGCGCTCGCGCCGCCTGCTCGACCGGATGCACGCCGCCGGTCGGCTCTCCGACGCCGCGCACCGGAGCGCGAGCGCGGAGCTGGAGCGCATCCTCGCCGGGCCGGCCCCGGCCGACGACCGCGACGAGCCGCCGGAGGAGGAGGCGCCTACCGCGCCGCTTCCCCCGGCCGAGCTCGCCGTGCCGCCCGCGGCGCCGTCGCCCCAGCCGGCAGCGGAGGCGACCGCGTCCGGGGCTGGATAGACGGCGGCCCGGGCGACCGCGACGCGCGTGCGCGGCGCTCCCCGGGCGGCTGGCATCACACGGCTGGTGACGCCGCTCAGGTCGTCCGCGCACGGGCGCGGAACCACTCGAACGTGCGGGAGAGCCCCTCGGCGAGGGAGACCTCGGGGCGCCACCCGAGCGCACTCGCCGCGAAGGAGGGGTCGATGCACGAGCGGCGCTGCTCGCCGAGCCGGGCCGGGGCGTGCTCGGGCGCGGCGCGCGAGCCCGCCGCGCGCGCGAGGATCTCGTACACCCGGTTCACGTCGGTCTCCACGCCGGTGCCGACGTTCACCGCGCCGTCGAAGCGCCGCTCGGCGGCGAGCAGGTTCGCGCGGGCGACGTCGCCCACGAACACGTAGTCCCGCGTCTGCCCGCCGTCGCCGTAGATCGTCACCGGCCGGCCCTCGAGGAGCCGGTTGCAGAAGATCGCCACCACGCCCGCCTCGCCGTGCGGGTCCTGGCGCGGGCCGTAGACGTTCGCGTAGCGGAGGGCGGCGAACGGGATCCGATGGCTGGCCCGGTAGACTCCGAGGTAGAGCTCGCTCGAGGCCTTCGCCGCGCCATAGTGCGAGACGGGCCGCTGCGGGTGCTCCTCGGGCGTGGGGATCCGATCGGTGTCCCCGTAGGTCGCCCCGCCCGACGAGGCGAAGAGCACGTGCTCCACGCTCCCGGCCCTCACCGCGGCCTGCATCAGGTTGAGCAGCCCGCCGACGTTCACGTCCGCGTCGAAGCGCGGGTCGGCCATCGAGCGGCGGACGTCGATCTGCGCGGCATGGTGACAGATGACCTGCGGCCGCTCCCGAGCGATCGCCTCGGCCGCGGCCGCGCTCCGGACGTCGACCGGGTAGAAGCGCGCCGCGGCGGGCACGTTCTCTCGCTTCCCCGAGGAGAGGTCGTCGAGCACCACCACGTCCCAGCCGGCCTCGACGAAGAGGTCTGCGACCGCCGACCCGATGAAGCCGGCGCCGCCGGTGATCACGATGCGCTTGCCCAATCGCCCTCCCCCGCCCGCGGCTGCGCGACGGCTCATGCCCGCGGCAATCTACTTCTTGGCGGTCGCGTTCGGACCCACATCCTCGAGGGTCAGCTGCCCGGGCAGCGCGCCCCGGTAGCGGTCCAGGACGAGGTCGATGCCCTGGCGGATGTACTCGGCGACGGGGACCTTGGTCCGCTCGTGCAGGAGCTTCAGCCGCTCGTTCTGCTCGGGCGTGATGTAGACGGTGGTGGAGATCTTCTTCCGGGCCATCGGGCACGGGAAAAGTATGTGACCGTTGGTATAGTGTCAAACAAGGTCACGCTCCCGGAGGGGTCAGAAGCCGATCCGCACCCCCACACGCAGCTCGAGCGGGGCCGCCGAGGGGCGGTGCAGGGCGGCCCCGAGCGTGAGGGCCACGTCGCGAGCGAGGAACCAGTCGAGGCCCGCGCCCGCGGCGAGGGCCACCTCGCCCCGGGCCGCGCCGGCTCCCGACCATGTCCATGCCCAGCCCGCCTCCGCGAAGAGACGCGGGCGCACGCCAGCGGTCCCCGGTGTCCAGGCCAGGCCGGCGGTGCTGGCCACGGCGCGGCCGGCGGTCCTTCCCGCGGCCCCCCAGGCGAGCCTCGCCGTGCCGTGCACGTCGCCCTCGAGCCACCACGACGCGCCCGCGGCGAGCGCGAGCTCGGCGGCCTCCGGCCGCCCGCCGGGCGAGGACGCCGCCGATTCCAAGGAGATGCTGCGATTCGCGCGCTGGGCGCGCGCGGGCGTGGGGGCCGCGGCGAGGGCGGCGAGGAGCGCGAGGGACGGGATCCGCATGCGGCATGGGCGGAGCAAGAACCGGGCGCATGCTCGGAGCCGATCCCACCCGCCGTCCCGCCGCCGGCCGTTCCCTCGGCCCGGTCGGCCCCATGCTCGCCGCCGCGCTCGCGCTCGGCACGCTCGCCTCGTGCGCGCACCGCCCGGCGGTGCACCCTCGCGCCGCCGAGCAGGTGCGGCGCGGCTACGCCCACCTCGCGGCGAGCGACCTCGAGCGCGCCGAGGTCGCCTTCGAGCACGCCCTCGCCTTCGACCCCGACTTCCCCGAGGCGCTGAACGGGCTCGGCCTCGTCGCCCGCACCCGCGAGGACCTCGGCGAGGCTCGCCGGCGCTTCGAGCGCGCGATCCGGCTCGTCCCCGACTTCGCGGAGGGGCACGCCAACCTCGGCGAGGCGCTGCTCGCGGCGGGGGAGTGGAAGGACGCCGAGGCGGAGCTGCGCGCCGCCCTGCGCATCGATCCGGATCTCGCCGCCGCGCGGCAGAACCTCGCCCGCGCGCTCCTCCGCCGAGGCGTGGACGCGGGCCCGGGTGCAGCCCGCGACGAGGCCTGGGCGCGGGCGCGCCGCGAGCTCCTGTTCCTCCTCGAGGCGGCGCCGGACAGCGCGGCGGCCCATCACGACCTCGCCTACCTCGACTACGCCGACGGCCGCTTCGATCGGGCCGAGGCGGGCTACCGGCGCGCCGCCGAGCTGGCGCCGTCGTCGCACGAGGCGCTGCACGGCCTCTGCGTCTCGCTCGTCCGGCTCGGCCGCTGTGCGGAGGCGGCGGCGGCCTGCGAGCGCTGCCTCGCCGCAGCTCCCGCCGCGGAGGCCTGCACGACGAGCCTGCGCGGCGCGCGGGCCTGCTCGGCGCCCTGATGGACAACGGGCCGCGATCCGAGGGATCGCGGCCCGTGTGGACCGTGCAGAGCGGACGACGGCGCTACTTGATCACCCACGTATCGTTGCCGGCGAGCAGCTTCTGGAGGTCGCCCGCGCCCTTCTTCGCCTTGGCGGCGTCGATGAGCTGCCAGGTCAGATCCTCGCAGGTGGGCCGGACCACGTTCCGGAAGACCCCGATGGGCGTCGGGAACCCCGGCCGCAACGCCAGGTTGGCGAGCATGAACGCGAGGGTGGGATCCTCGCGCTTCGCGTCGTGCACGAGGATGTCCTTCTCGGTCACCCCACCCTCACCGAGCGTCACGACCTCGAGCTCGGCGGTCTGGGGGTTGAAGCGGATCCCCTTCTTGTTGTCCTTGCCGAAGAGGAGCGGCTTGCCCTGCTCCATGCGGAGGAGCGCGTCGGCCTTGACCGCCTTGTCCGTGAGGAACGTGTAGGCGCCGTCGTTGAACACCGGGCAGTTCTGGAAGACCTCCACGAAGGTGGACCCCTTGTGCTCCGCCGCCGCCTTGATCACGCCGCCCATGTGCACGCCCTCGACGTCGATGGTGCGGGCGACGAAGGTGGCGCCCGCGCCGAGCGCGAGCGCGGGCGGGTTGAACGGATAGTCCGGCGAGCCGTGCGGCGTGGTCTTGGTCTTCTTGCCGAGCTCGGAGGTCGGCGACACCTGGCCCTTGGTGAGGCCGTAGATGCGGTTGTTGAACAGCAGCAGCTTGACGTCGAGGTTGCGCCGCATCAGGTGGATGAAGTGGTTGCCGCCGATGGCGAGGGCGTCGCCGTCGCCGGTGACGTTCCACACCTGCAGCTCGGGGCGCGAGACCTTCAGCCCCGAGGAGAAGGCCGGCGCGCGGCCGTGCAGCGTGTGCATCCCGTAGTTGTTCATGTAGTACGGGAAGCGCGAGCTGCAGCCGATGCCCGAGACGAAGACGATGTTCTCCCGCCTCACGCCGACCGACGGGAGCGTCTTCTGCACCTGGTTGATGATCGAGAAGTCGCCGCAGCCCGGGCACCAGCGCGGGTCGATGCCCGACTCGAAGTCCTTCTTGGTGTACGCCGGCACCTGGGCGGTGGCGGTCTGGCCGTTCGTGCTCATGTTCGTCATATCCTTTCGGCCTAGAGGGCCTCGAGCACCTTGCCGACGAGCTCGGCGATCTTGATGGGCTTGCCGTTGATCCGGTTGTACTGGAGCGGATCGACGCCGGGGAACGAGCCGCGCAGGTAGAAGGCGAGCTGCCCGTCGTTCACCTCGGGCACGAGCACCTTCTTGAAGCTGCGCAGCACCTTGTCGAGGTTCTTCGGCAGCGGGTTGATCCACCGCAGGTGGACGTGGCTCACGCTCTTGCCGCGCGCCTGGAGGTCCTCGGCCGCGCCTCGCACCGCGCCGAAGGTGCCGCCCCAGGACACGAGCAGCAGGTCGCCGGTGGGCTTCCCGTAGACCTCGACGTCCGGCACGTCCTCGACCACGTTCCGGATCTTCTGGGCGCGGGTCTTCACCATCCGCTCGTGGTTCATGCCGTCGTACGACACCATGCCGGTGAGCGAGTCCTTCTCGAGGCCGCCGACGCGGTGCTCGAGGCCGGGCGTGCCCGGGACCGCCCAGGGCCGGATGAGCTTGTCGTTCCGGAGGTACGGCATGTACTGGGTGCCGTCCGCGTAGTTGGGCGTGGTCTGGTACTTCACCGTGAACTTCGGCAGCTCGGCGGGAGTCGGGATCTTGAACGGCTCCGAGCCGTTGCCGAGGTAGCCGTCGGTGAGGAGCAGCACCGGCGTCATCCACTTCGAGGCGATCTTCATCGCCTCGATCGCGGACCAGAAGCAGTCGGCCGGGCTCTGCGCCGCGATGATCGGCATCGGCGCCTCGCCGTGCCGGCCGAACAGCGCCATGAGCAGGTCGGCCTGCTCGGTCTTGGTCGGCATGCCCGTGGACGGGCCGCCGCGCTGCACGTTCACGATGACGAGGGGCAGCTCCATGATGACCGCGAGCCCCATCATCTCCGACTTGAGCGCGAGGCCCGGGCCGGAGGTGGTGGTGCAGCCGAGCGCACCGCCGAAGGACGCGCCGATGGCCGAGCCGATGCCGGCGATCTCGTCCTCGGCCTGGTAGGTCACCACCCCGTGATCCTTGAAGTACGACATCTCCTGGAGGATCTCGGTGGCGGGGGTGATCGGGTAGCTGCCGAGGAAGACCTGCCGGCCGGTGATGTGGGCGGTCGTGGCGAAGCCCAGCGCGGTCGCGAAGTTGCCGGTCACGTTGCGGTAGGTGCCGGGGGCGAGCTTCGAGGGCGGCACCTCGTAGCGCTGGAACGAGACCTCGGAGGTCTCGCCGTAGGCGTAACCCGCCTTGAAGACCTTCATGTTCGCCTCGGCGAACTCGGGCTTCTTGGCGAACTTGGCCTTGATGGACTCGAGCTGCGGCTCCATCGGCTTCGAGTACATCCAGTACATGAGGCCGAGCGCGAAGTAGTTCTTGCAGCGGGCGGTCTCCTTGGAGGAGAGCCCCGACCCCTCGAGCGCCGCCTCGGTCAGCTTGTTCATGTCGACGCCGAGGATCTTGTAGGTCGACTTGACGGCCGTGTCGTCGAGCGGATTGGCCTTGTAGGCAGCCTTCTCGAGGTTGCCCTCGGTGAACGCGCCCGTGTTCACGATCAGCATGCCGCCCTGCTTCAGGTCGGCGATGTTGGTCTTGAACGCGGCCGGGTTCATCGCCACGAGCACGTCGGGCGCGTCGCCCGGGGTGTGGATCTCGCGGGCGCCGAAGTTCACCTGGTAGCCGGAGACGCCGGCGAGCGAGCCGGCCGGGGCGCGGATCTCCGCCGGGTAGTCCGGGAAGGTCGCGAGATCGTTTCCGGCGAGCGCGGTCGCCTTCGTGAACTCCGTGCCGGTGAGCTGCATGCCGTCGCCGGAGTCCCCGACGAAGCGGATGGTGACCGTGTCGACCTTCTGGACTTGCCTGGACATGTCGCCCTTCGTCTCCTTTGAGCGTGGCGCGGGGGTGTGGGGGCCCGATCGTATGCCCCACCGGGCGAGCCGAAGTCAAGGCGCGCCCACGGGCAAACCCTCGAAAAGACTGGATTATCGTGGACTCGAACCGTCCATGATCGTCGTCCGCACCGCCTCCGCGCAGCATGAACACACGGCGGCCGGCGGTTCCATCCAGCCGGTTTTCCTCGCTCAGCGCTCCGGGAACACCTTGCCCGGATTGAGGAGCCCGAGCGGGTCGAAGACCGCCTTGAGGCGGCGCTGGAGCGCGACCAGCTCCTTGCCCTGCTCGTACTCGAGGAAGTCGCGCTTCGCGAGGCCGACGCCGTGCTCGCCGGTGATCGTCCCGCCCAGATCCACCGCCGCGCGGAGGATCTCCGCCACCGCCTGGTCGACGCGCGGGCGCTCGTCGGGACGGTCGAACAGCACGTTGCAGTGGAGGTTGCCGTCGCCGGCGTGGCCGTAGGTCGCCACCGCGAGGCCGAGCCGCTTCCCGATCGCCTTGGCGCGGAGCACGAGGTCGGGGATGCGCGACCGCGGCACGGCCACGTCCTCGGAGAGCTTGAGCGGGTGGACCTTCTTGAGGTTCACCGACAGCCAGCGGCGCGTCTCCCAGATCTCGCGCCGCTGCGCCTCGTTCTGGGCGACGATCGGCTCGCCGGCCGCCTCGCCCTTCACCGCCTCGGCCACCCGCACGATCTCGGCGAACACCGCCTCCTCGTCGTTCCCGTCCGTCTCGACGAGCAGCGCGGCCCCGGCGCCGGCGGGGAAGCGCAGGCTCGAGGTGCGGGTCACCGCCTCGAGCGAGACGTCGTCGAGCAGCTCCAGGCAGCGCGGCAGGATCCCGCGCGCGAGCAGGCCGGACACCGCGCGCGCCGCGCCCTCCACGGTGGCGAAGATAAGGAGCGCCGTCGCGACGTGGCGCGGGCGGGGCAGGAGCTTCAGCGTCGCCTCGGTGACGATGGCGAGCGTGCCCTCGCTCCCCACGAGCAGCGCGGTCAGATCGTAGCCCGCGACGCCCTTGATGCTGCGCCGGCCGAGCCGGAGGATCTCGCCGGTGGGCAGGACCGCGGTGAGGCCGAGCACGTACTCGCGGGTGACGCCGTACTTGAGCGCGCGGGGGCCGCCCGCGTTCTCCGCCACGTTCCCGCCGATGGTGCAGAGCTCGAGCGAGTTGGGATCGGGCGGGTAGAACAGCCCGTGGCGCTCCACCTCCGCCGCGAGGGTCCCGGTGATGACCCCCGCCTCGACCCGGGCCACGAGGTCCTCCGGGCTCACCTCCAGGATCCGGTTCATCCGCTCGAGCGAGACGGCGATCCCGCCGTGCAGCGCGAGCACCCCGCCCGACTTGCCGCTCCGCGCCGCGACGGGCACCACCGGGACGCGGTGGCGTGCGGCCACGGCGAAGACCGCCCGCACGTCCTCCGCCCGCTCGACCCGCACCACCACGTCCGGCGGGTACGT
>Ga0209683_10001181_pt1 | contig 10148 bp, 8 predicted proteins | sample DOMMetBare2Fresh_FD_187474 | JGI IMG/M metagenome (GOLD analysis project Ga0209683, IMG submission 187474) | Wetland sediment microbial communities from St. Louis River estuary, USA, under dissolved organic matter induced mercury methylation -... | ecosystem: Environmental > Aquatic > Freshwater... | reverse complement strand
CAGCCTGGTATGGCGGGCTCCCACCTGTCAGCCCCGCTGCCGCGGCGGCAGTCGAGGCCCCGGGCAGGTACCCCGCATCGGGAAGGTGCGCCGCCATCCAGGCACGCACCTGCGCCCACGCGTGCGGATGCGTGGAGACGGTGCGGATGTCGGCGAGCGCGATACCGGCGGGTGCGGCCAGCACGAAGGTGATCGGGACGACCTGCTCTGCGATCACCACGAGCGGGTCCCCACTGGCCAACGCGTCCAGCGTGGCGCTGACCCCGCCCTCCACGGAGTTCTCGATCGGCACCATCGCGGCATCGAGGTCACCCGCTCGCAGCGCTGCGAGCGCGGCGTCGACAGAGGCGAACGGGATGCGCTCGGCGTCGTCGGCAGCCTGCTCGTACTGACGCAGCGCCATCTCGGTGAAGGTGCCCGTGGGGCCCAGGAATCCGTAGCGCCTGCTCATGCAGAGCCCTTTCCGGGTCGTACAACGACCTCGGTCGGGGAGGTGATCGGGCCCAGTTCCACAGGAGCAGCGTATTGCGGCTGGTCGTCCCGGGCGGGCATTGACCACCCCTGACCGGTCAGAGCCAGCTCGGACCTGGACGCGTTGATCGCCGCGTCCGTGTCGCCGACACGCCGCAGTGTCCACCGCTGCAGCGTGATCGGTCCGGCGTCGACGGTCTCGGGGATGTCCATCCACCAATTCTGCCTTGACCAGGGCGCCGGGCGCGTGCTGGGCCGAACCCTGCGCGGGCGGGTCGGGCAGGGGTGTGCGTCTCCCGCTCGCCGGGGGCGTCCTTCCAGCCGGGCGCCAACGTGTCCATCCCGCCATCTTCAGCACCGTAGCCTTGCAGGTGTGACCCGACGCCAACTGCTTGCCGCCACTCTGGCTGCACTGGTGCTCGTCGGTGTCGTCGCCGGCTCCCTCGTGATGGCTTCGTCGAACCGCGCCTCCGGCACGGCTGAGATCAAGAAGGCGACGGGGTCCATCGTGGTCATCGGCGCCGGAGGGCTGTCCTGGAGTGACGTCTCGCCGCGGACCACTCCGACCTTGTGGTCCTTGTTGCGGGACGGCGCGACCGCCAGCGTCACGGTCCACTCGGTTCACGCCAACACCTGTCCGGTGGACGGCTGGCTGACGCTGGGCGCCGGAGAGCAGGCGGGCGACGCGGACAGCCCGGGTGGCGCCGGGCTGGACCCCGGTGACGGGGCCAAGCCCCCCTGCAGGGCATACCCCGCACTGATGACAGCCGGCAAGGTGCCTCACTGGAGTGAGTACCGCGCAGCGGCAGGGGCCAGCAGGTTCGATGCCTCCCTCGGCCTCCTGGGCGACCAGATCGCCGGCCACGGCGGATGTATCCAGGCCATCGGCCCCGGCGCCGCCCTGGGTGCGGCCCGGGGCAGCGGGATGGTCGTGCGCTACCAGCAGTACGACAGCTCGACCCTGCCCGCCGCTCTCTCCACCTGCCCGGCGACGCTGATCGACGTCGGTTCGGTCCGCGACCCGGCCGACCTGGACGCCCGGGACGAGTACCGTCCCAAGGCTGTTCGCGCCCAGCAGGTCTCGGCCCTTGACGCCCGGGTTGCCCTCGTGCTCAGGGCCGCGCCCGCAGGCACCGATGTCGTGCTGGTCAGCCTCGCCGACGCAGGAGTCACCGAACGCCTGCGCATGATCGCCGCCACCGGGCCGCACTTCGGGGCCGGGACCCTCGAGTCGGGCTCGACCAGAGCGCCAGGGCTGGTGCAGCTCACGGATCTGGCCCCGACCATTCTCCAGAGCCTGGGCATCGCGCGACCGCCGAGCCTGGGCGGGACCCCGTTGCGGTTCGCACCCGCGGCCGACAGCTCCGATCAATCCGCCAACAGCCGTCTGCGGGCTCTGCTCGACGACGACGAGGCCTCACACAAGGTCCACAGCCTCGTCGAGCCGTTCTTCTACGGGTGGGTCCTGATCCAGCTCGCGGTCTTTCTCACCGCGGCCGTGCTCTGGAGGCGCCGGTGGGGCACAGACGCCCAGCGCGGTCACCTGTTGCGCGTCACCCGCCGGTTCGCCATCATTGCCGCGACCGTCCCGGTGTCGACGTTCCTGGCAAACCTCCTGCCGTGGTGGCGCTTCTCGGTGCCCCTGGTCAGTGTCGTTGCCTCGGTCGCTGTCTTCGCCGCGGCCATCTCGGCACTGGCCCTGCTGGGACCGTGGAGCCGGCACCGGTTCGGGCCGCTGGCTGTGGTCTGCGTCACGACCATGGCGGTCCTGTCGCTGGACGTGATGACCGGGTCACGACTGCAGCTGTCCTCGCTGATGGGCCTGCAACCGGTGATCGGGGGCAGGTTCTACGGGATGGGCAACGTGACCTTCGCATTGTTCGGCACGGCAACGATCCTGCTCTGCACTGCCGTGGGCAACCACCTGGTCACCCTCGGGCGACCCCGCCAGGCGGCCGCCACGGTGGCCGCGATCGGGCTGAGCGCAGTCGTCGTCGACGGATCACCGGCGTGGGGCAGCGACCTCGGCGGGCCGACGGCACTGCTGCCGGCAGTCATCTTCCTGGTGCTGGTGATCCTGCAGATCACGATGACCTGGCGCCGGCTGCTGGCCATCGGCGGTGGGATAGCCGGGTCCCTGGTCCTTGTTGGCCTCCTGGACTGGCTCCGTCCGGCCGACTCCCGCTCCCACCTGGGCAGATTCGTGCAGACCGCCCTCGACGGCGGTGCCTGGGACATCGTTGTCCGAAAGCTCGAGCAGAACCTCACGCTCCTGTTCAGCAACCCCCTTTCGCTGCTCATCCCGGTCGCGCTCGTCCTGTTCACCTACATCCTGGCCCGGCCGACCTCACCGCTGGCGGCGCCGATGCGCCGCCCCTTTGCATCCATCCAGCTCCTGAGGCCGGGACTGATCGCCCTCATGGTCATCTGGGTGATCGGCTTCGCACTCAACGACTCCGGGGCCGCGATCCCCGCCGTCGGAGCCACCCTGGCGCTCCCGCTCGTAATCGCGATCGCCCTCAGGACGCTCGAGGACGAGAGGGCCGCGAGACCGGCGACCACCCGCGCCTCGCGACTGCGGCGATAGCCAGCCACACCAGCCAGGCCGACAGCGGACCCGCGATCTTCCGGAACCCCAGGGTCAGCAACTCGACCTCCGAGCTCATGGCCACGACGCGGCCGGGAACATACGCCATGGCCATCACGGTCAGCCGGGCCAGGAGGATCCCGTCCAGTGCCGTGGCCAGCATCAGCGGGAGGGCCGCCCAGGTGAGCACGTCGTACCACGGCAGGGCGTAGGGAGCGCCCAGCGCGTAGGCCGTGGCGAGCACGAACGTCGCCGTCATGGCCGACTGGGTCTGCTCGATCGTCGAGATCTGGCCGGTGGTCGAGATCTGGCCGGGGGTCGAGATCTGGGCCGGTGCCGGACGCGAACGCACGAGATGCGAAAGCACCCACGCCAGCATGATGACCACGACGACGGAGGCCGCTGACACGAGCGTGCGGGCGGCTTCCAGCGGCATCACCGCGGAGAGCAGGTTGACGACCGGGCGCCAGGCCGTGGCCAGCGAGACTCCCTTGCCGGCCTTCTGCAGCTGTTCGAACACGTGGGGCCCCGCCCAGAGGTGCAAGGACACGAAGACGGCCAGGGACGACACCGCGAGCGCCAGCAGGTTGCGGACAAGCGCTCCCCTGGCCAGGGAACGCCAGGACCACAGGATCGCCAGCCCCACGATGCCGTAGGTGATCTTGGTGCTGACCGTCGCCCCCAGCACCAGACCCGCGATCCAGGGTCGGCGGGCGGCGAGGCAGACCGCGGCCAGCGCCAGCGCCGTGGCGATCAGATCGACGTGGGCACCGAGCACCGCGACGCCGAAGACCAGCGGGTTGGCCGTCCACAACAGGTCGACCCGTCCCCTGGCCGCATCGTCGACGGCTGCGCGACGCAGCAGGACCCGCACCAGCAGCCAGGCTGCCACGATGAGCAGCTGCCAGGCCCAGACGGTCTGACGCAGGTTGTCCTGGCCGACCACGGAGGTCAGAGCCTGCAGAGCCGTACCGAAGGGGCCGTAGACGCTCGGTGTCATGGTCCAGGGGGGCTCAACCGCGCTGGTCACGGGATCCAGCCCCGCGGCCCAGGTGATCGGCGCGACGAGGTACGGATCGCCGCCCTGTGCCGCGATCCGCCCGTATGCGGCGTAGTTGGTGTGGTCGGCCGACCCGATGGGCGCGGTCAACAGCGCGAGGGCGCCGAGCGCCAGAGGCCAGCGCCAGGGATGTGAGCGCGAGCCGGCGTCGACGCCGCCCGAACGTCGCCACAGGCCCAGGGCCACGGCCAGAGCCCCCAGCAGGTATGCCGCCCACAGGGCAGCCGTGACGGCCGCCGACGACAACGAGATGGGCAGATCCCCCGGAGCCCAGCCAGGTGGCCCGAGACCGGGTTTCGCCGCTGAGGGCCCAGCCGCCGCCACCGCCAGGAGCAGCCCGAACGAGAGGGCCAGCGACGTGGTGCGCAGCGATCCCGAGAACCTTCCCGGGAGCGAGCCGCTAATCTCGGACTCTCTCCCTGGCAGGCCCGCGACGGCGGCGAAGCCGGCGGACGGCAAGCGCAAGCCAGACGTCGCGATACTGCCTGGCGCGGTGGAGCTGACCTCTCCAGTCCGGGCCGGTCACCCGGTGGCGGAGATCGCAGGGGACCTCGAGCACTCGCAATCCTGCGCCGAGAACGTCGACGGTGAGCCCAACCTCGACGCCCCAGCCACGTGCCAACGGCAGGGCTGCCTCAAACGCCTCGCGGGTCAGACATCGCATTCCTGAGAGCGGCTGGGCCGGAGCCCAGCCCGCGAGCCGCTCAATACCGTTGCGTGCCAACCGCACCACGAACCCATGACCCCCGCCGGCGACTGCCTGCGGTGGAAGGACCGCAATGGTCATGTCCGCCTCACCCAAGGCCACCGGGGCGAGCAGGACGGCCGTGTTGGCGGCGCTGTCCTCCAGGTCGGCGTCGATGAACAACAGCCCCCGAGCGCGCCCCGAGCCCGCCGGCTCCCGCCGGTCCAGATCGGCGGCAGCCCGGGCGCCGGTGGACATGGCCGCGGCCTTGCCACGGTTGCGCGGATGCACCAGCACGACCGCACCGGCCTCACCTGCCAGTCTCGCGGTGGCATCGGAGCTCCCGTCGTCTACCACGATCACCACGTCGACCCCGTCGATCCCGCGAACCGCACGGACCGTCGAGGCGATCCGGGCGGACTCATCCTTGGCCGCGACAATCGCCACGACCGGGGTAGCCGTCGTCACGGGCTCCATGGCGGCCGTCTCAGCGCAGGGTGACCTGGCGACTCAGCAGGCCCGAGCGGGCCCGCCTCTCCTCGGCGCTGAGGCCGCCGCCGCGGGCCAGGGCCTCATCGAGGCGGACTGCCATCTGCGCCACCGCCTCCTCGTAGTCGGCCCCCTCAAGGCTCGGGTCCAGGTCCCAGACCGGGACGAGCAGGCCACACGCCCGGAAGGCCCCGAGCAGCCGGGTCCTCTCACCCAGCGAGGTGGCCGAGGCCGCGTGCAGCCGGGCGAGCGCGTCGGTCGCGGCATCCTCGTCATGGGGGAGCACCCAGCGCAGGTAGGTGCGCGTCCCCACCCGGCACCAGTACGCCGCGGACGCCGACTCCAGCCTGGTCGTCGGGATCGCTGCGGCGTTCGCGCGCTCCAGGGACTCCCTGCCGGCGTCATCGAGGTCACCGGTGTCCGGAACCCAGAAGTCGAACCCGCCATGCACGGTGACCTCGAAGGGGGCAGCCGGGTCCAGGACCTCCTGCAGGCGGGGTGTCGCCGCGGTGGCAAGAGGCGCGGAGGGCAATGGCGTGCCCGCCTCCGCAGCCGCGGTCGCCAGCAGCATCTGGGCCACATCCCGACTGGCGTCACCGGTGGTGGAGCCGGACTGCAGTGCCACCATGACGGCGCCATCGGCTCGCCGCAGACCTGACCAGCTCAGTGGCAGGACCGTTGCCACCGTTGCGGTCTGCGGGCCCTCGGCGGCAACCGCGCCCGCTGCGAAGGTCACGACCGCCGTGGCCGCCGGGACGACCTCGCGGATGGCCACCCAGTCGGTCTCGCCGGTCAGCCCCTCGAAGGGCCTGGACACGAACGGGGCCGGTGCCACCGAGCTGTCCCGACTGCGGGTCGTGTGAACCTTGTCGCTGCCCGTCCTGCGACGCCTGGATGCTCTGCCCATGGTCGCCAACCCTAGTGCGCCGCCGGCAGGACGTGTTGCAGCGGGGATCACTGACTTCGGCGGCGAGACGGGCCGCCGAGCGAGACCCAGACCGTGCGGCCCACGCGATCCTCGTGAACCCCCCACTCGTGGGCGAATCCGCGCACGATCCTGAGCCCCCTGCCCCGGGCCGCCATCAACGAGCGTGGCGCAGGACGCGGGATGGTGGGCCCCCCGCCATCGGTGACCTCGACCTCGACCACGCCGGCCCTGACCGTCCAGCTCACCCGGATCGTTCCGTCCGCCAGGGGTTTGGCGTGGCGGACCGCGTTGCCGACCAGCTCGGAGACCACGATCTCGGCCTCGTCGACCACTGTCGGATCCACATCGAGCTCACGCAGCGAAGCGACCAGCGCACGTCGCGCGTCGCGCCCGGAACTCTGCTTCCATGGCACCCGCAGAGTCTGCGCTGACATTACTGTTCCCCCCTGCTCACGCTGTCCGAGGCCCGGCCCCCCCTGACGTTAGTCCCTGCCGAAGATATAGTCGCGCACAAAAGCTGGACGGTTTGAGATGATCCCGTCCACGCCGAGCTCCAGACACCTGTCGATGTCGGCCTCGTCGTCAACAGTCCACACATAGACCTGATGTCCGCGATCGTGCTGTCTCATCACCGTCTTGGGCCAGCGACGGATGATCGCCTTGTCCAGACCCGCGATCCGCGACCCCCTGGGCAGGCCACCATCACGGAAGCGCAGGGGCACCGAGTCCTTCATGAGGAAGACCAGCGGCACCTGCGGACAGAGCTGTCGCATCCGGGCGACCGCCACCTGCGACATGGACATCACGCACACGTGTGGCCTCCCCGGCACGTACGCACGGTCCAGCCCGAACTCGCGCAGCACGTTCGCCAGCTCCCGCTCGACCTGACCGGCGTAGCGGGTGGGGTGCTTGGTCTCGATCGCCAGGCCGACCTCACGGCCACAGCTCAGCGCCGTGTCTATCAGGTGACGCAGGGTCAGGAGCATGTCCCGCTCGCGGTCCACCTCGGGCATCTCGGCGTCCGAGCCGTGGGCCTGCTTCCAGGAGCCGAAGTCCAGGCCCTGGAGAGTGGCCAGCTCCAGCGTGGAGACCGGACCCATCCCGTTCGAGGTCCGGTCGACCCTGCGGTCGTGGACGCAGACCAGGTGCGAGTCAGCGGTGAGCCTGACATCGCACTCAAGGGCATCGGCGCCGTCGGCTATCGCCCGGACGTAGGCCTTGAGCGTCTGCTCGGGCAGGTGCTCGCTGGACCCCCGGTGAGCGATGATCCGCGGGGTCCGGACGCTGGTGGGCATGGCAGCGGCTTGCACGAATCCATCCTGTCATCCGCGGCCCGGATCAGCCGCAGGGCCTCCTGCAGCACGGTGACCGCCCGGCCTCGTGACAGTATCGCGCAGTGATCGAGACGGAGTTTGCTGCCAGGGCGGAGATGACGGATGAGGTGCTGTTTGCGCGGAAGGGTCGGCTGGGGCGAATCCTGCTGAACCGGCCCAGGACCATCAACGTCCTGAACGACGTCATGTTGACCTCGATCATGGACCAGCTGCAGGACTGGGTCCATGACGACGACGTGCTCGCGGTCTCGATCCAGGGCGCGGGCGAGCGTGGCCTGTGCGCCGGCGGCGACGTCCGGGCGCTGCGCACCGTCGTCATGGCCGGGTCAGGTGAAGCCGTGCGGTTCTGGGCTCACGAGTACCGGCTGAACGCCGCCATCGCCAGCTATCCCAAGCCCTTCGTGGCATTCATGGACGGCGTCGTCATGGGCGGTGGCATCGGCCTCTCGGCCCACGGAAGTCTGCGACTGGTCACCGAACGTGCGCGGGTCGCCATGCCCGAGACCACGATCGGGTTCTCCCCCGACGTCGGATCGCTGTTCCTGCTCTCACGCGCGCCCGGCGAGACCGGAACCCACCTGGCCATGACCGGGCTCCCGGTGGGTGGAGCGGACGCCGTCGGCTGCGGCCTGGCCGACGCCCTGATCGACAGCGAGGACATCCCCGAGATCATCGACCGGCTGGCCGCCGGCGAGTCACTGGACACCAGCGTCGGAGACACCACCCCCGTGGGCGACCTTGCCGCGCAGAGGGACTGGATCGACTCCTGTTACACGGGCAGCGACGCCGTCGCCATTCTCCGGGCTCTCCTGGCACATCCGGCGCCCGGCGCCCAGAAGGCCGGCGAGGTCCTGGCAACCCGCTCGCCGATGGCCGTCAGCATCGCCCTGGAAGCCATCCGCCGTGCCGGCCGGATGGACACGCTGGCGCAGGTGCTGGAGCAGGACCTCATGCTGGGCAACGCAATGGCTGACTCGGCCGACTTCGTCGAGGGCGTGCGCGCCCTGCTGGTGGACCGTGACAACGCCCCCCGCTGGCAGCACTCGTCGCTGGCCGACGTCGACCCGGCAGTGGTCGCCCGAGCGTTCACCGGGCAACCCCTGACTGCCTAGCCCGACAATGGACGGTGAACGGGCTAGGGAAGGATCGGCGACCCCCACGGGGTACGTCAACGCCCGCGAGGGTCAGCGACCGCCGATGCTGGATCCGGAGGAGAAGGCCGCAGCGCCACCACGTGATGAGGACGTCGAGTAGACAGAGGAGGACCCCCCCTGACCGCCGGAGCGGCCACCGCCCTGTGAGGACGAGCGCTTGGCCCCGGAAGAGCGCTGACCGGTGCCACCGGCTGCGCCGCCTCGCGGCGAACCACCCGCTGATGCCGGTCTGCGCCCAGAGCCGTTGCGCGTCGAACCACCTCGGCCGCCGGCGGCCCCCCCACCAGAACGAGCACCACCGGAACGTCCGCCGACGTTGCGACCGGCACCGTTGCGGCGAGGCGCGTTGCTCTCCTCCGCCACGAGGACGAGAGGCTCAGCGAGGGTCCGCTCGCCCGGGGCGAGCTGCCTGAGAAGGGGGTGAGTGACATCAAGACGTGTCGTGGTCGCCTTGATGCCGGCCTTGCGGGTGAGGTCGCGGACATCGGACACCTGGTCGTCGGTCATCAAGGTGATGACGATGCCCTCAGCGCCGGCGCGGGCCGTGCGACCCGAACGGTGCAGGTACGCCTTGTGCTCGACCGGAGGGTCCGCGTGGATGACCAGGTTGACGTCGTCGACGTGGATACCGCGAGCCGCGATGTCAGTGGCGACCAGGGTGCTCGCCGCGCCGGCCTGGAACGCGTCCATGTTGCGGGTGCGGGCGTTCTGGGAGAGGTTGCCGTGCAGCTCGACGGTCGGGATCCCCGAGGCGTTGAGCTGCTTGGAGAGCTTCTTGGCGCCATGCTTGGTGCGGGTGAAGATCATCGTGCGGCCGGGGGCCGATGTCAGGTCGACCAGCACCGGAAGACGGGCGTCGGCGCGCACGTGGAAGATGTGGTGGGACATCGTCGAGATCTGCGAGGTCGCCGAGTCCGCCTGGTGGGTCACCGGGTTGGACAGGAAGCGCTTGACGATCACATCGACGCCGGCGTCCAGGGTGGCCGAGAACAGCATCCGCTGACCTGACCTGGGAGTGCGGTCCATGATGCGGCGCACGCCGGGCAGGAAGCCCATGTCGGCCATGTGGTCGGCCTCGTCCAGGATGGTGATCTCGACCGCGTCCAGGGTCAGTGCTCCCTGGCCCAGGAGATCCTCGAGCCGTCCGGGGCAGGCGACCACGACGTCGACACCCCCGCGTAGGGCGCTGACCTGGGGGTTCTGGCCGACACCGCCGAAGATGGTCAGGCTGTTGATGCCCAGGGGCTTGGCCAGCGGGGTCATCGCGGCCTGGATCTGGTTCACCAGCTCGCGGGTCGGGGCCAAGATGAGCGCCCGCGGCTTGCGGGACTGGCGCGGGGTCTTGCTGGCGACCAGCCGGGTGAGCAGGGGGAGCAGGAAGGCGTAGGTCTTGCCCGAGCCGGTACGGCCACGGCCGAGGACGTCGCGGCCCGCGAGGGA
>Ga0209683_10001180_pt1 | contig 10150 bp, 9 predicted proteins | sample DOMMetBare2Fresh_FD_187474 | JGI IMG/M metagenome (GOLD analysis project Ga0209683, IMG submission 187474) | Wetland sediment microbial communities from St. Louis River estuary, USA, under dissolved organic matter induced mercury methylation -... | ecosystem: Environmental > Aquatic > Freshwater... | reverse complement strand
AAGCGTTTGCAGGGTAAAACCGGTCAAGGGCTCCTGCGAACTATTCACATCGATGATGGTTGTTTGATTGTCGCTATCCTGCGTGACCTTGAATCCCGCTAACGGATAATTGAATGTCTTTGCGGTTTCCGCCAACACGTCGGTTTGGTTGCGCCAGAATTCGATGCGCTCAATCTGCAGAGGAATGCGATGCAAATCGACCCGTTCGCTTCGCTCAACTACCTTTTTGCCCTGCAAGGTTCGGGTTAGCTCCAGCAACTCCGCTTCGCGGGTTTGTAAGGCTTCTTCGATAACCACCTTGAATTGCCGATAACGATTGGCCGGCAAGTTAATATCGCGGTTGCTGACCGGCAGGTAGCTCGAATAATCGAAAATTTGGGCATCCTTTACCAAAGGGAACCAGTTTCTGCCATTATCGGAGCCTAAAATTTGCACCCGATGCTCGAAATTCGTTAGCGGTGTAAAAACCGTCAGGCCTCCTGCGCTCTCAGCTGCCTGGTCCAGGCCTAGAACAATTTCGATGGTTTTTCCTGTCTTCTTTTTTAAGGAAAGCAATTTGCTCTTGCAGCCGAGGCGGCTCGTTACGGATCGCGTCCCGGCGGCTCTTTCCAGCAGATAGGGCGTCTCGATGCCGTCCTGATCGACCAGCCGCAGATCGGGAAAACCATCGCGGGTAGCGGCATAAACGCGGTTATCCAATGGCACGGTCAGAAGCTCCTGCTGACCGCTGCCTTGCCATTCGATCGGGCGGGAAAAACGATAGGTTTCGGATCCTAGGGCAACAGTCTGCGCTAATAGCAGACAGGCGCAAAGTAGAATTTTTTTGCTCATGATCCGGTTTCTCCGGTAGTTCGAGAAATGAAGGTTTGCTGATATTTCATATAGGCGAAGGAACCGACCAACGCCAACAGCCCAAGCACGATGAATGCGACAATGCGGTAAACCTGTTCAAGCCGGGCCAGGTCAACAAAGAAAACCTTCCAAGCAACTATAGCGAACAGCACCAGTCCGGTCAGGCGAAGTGCACGAGTTTGATTTTTGATGCCTGCAAATACAGAACTTAACCCGAACAGTGACCATAGAATCGACACGCCGCCGGAGCGCAAGCCAGGAACATACTGGCGCAACAACGAATTCAGTTCCAGCGACAGGAAAATGAACAGCAGCAGCAAAGCCGCGCCGCCAAAAAAGGTGCGCATGTTCGCTGATGCCGAGCCGGAGTCCGGCCAGCGCAAAAAGGCATATAGCAAAAAAGCGATGATCACCGCGAAATCCAGCAGCCTCATGAAGGCAAATTCGAAGGAATAGACACCGCCGTAGAGTATCGACCACGAATATTCGCCGTTCCAGTCATTTCCCATGGTCAGATTCCAGGCATTCAGATCGAAGAAAAACAGCTTTATCAAAACTGCGGCAAAGAGACATTGCAGACATCGCAGCAAGACTTCGCCAGGTTCAGCCATATAACGAACCAACAATCCGAATCCCAATACCAGCCACACCAGAGTCAACGCCGGTGGGCGTAACGGCGGATAAAGGTAGCCCAAGGTGCGGTACAACTCCAATTGCAGAAAAATAAACAGCATGCCCACAACCACAATCACTGTGATCAGCAACATCCAGCGTTGCTTGAGCCATTGCCCGACATCATTGGCAGCGTCACAGGCTATAGCAACAGCCGGCGCCGGTTTTTCGATCAGCTTGAAAGCCACGGCAAGCGAAGCGATGGGAATGCCGAAGCTGATCATGCGCTCCATCAATCCCCGCAGGAACACCGGAAGCGGCGTATTTGAGTCTATTCCGGCACCATATTGACCAGGCAGATCGAAAAGACAGAAGCGTAACAACATGATCGCATACAACAGGTACGAAACCTGACGCAGGAATTCGCTACGCAGCTTGCCGGAGATCCATAACATGACCAAAGCCTGCAGCGACCAGCTTACAGTGACCCACTGCCGCGATAACATCAGCGGCAAACTCAACGACACGAAGAAAGCAGCCAAGCCGATAAAACTCAACAACATTTCACGATCCAGCAAGCGTCTCGCTAGACAGTAATAAACATGGCCCACATAGAATGCGGCCAGTCCCAAGGATATGAAAGCCACCCAAATCTGCCCGTAAGCATGACTGACCAGCGCATAGGTGACGCCAAAAAAAATGGCAGCATTGACATTTAATGCCAACAGATCGAGCAGGTTTGACTTGGCTTGCCTGACCAGGCAAAACAGAAACGCCATCGTCGAATACAGCATGAAAAATGCAATCAGAAACGGCATGACGTCCCAGAAATAGATCACTGTGTATTTCTGCATCGCGGCAAAAAACAGCATATAGTTAAAGAAAAAACTCAGGTAGTTAAGCAAATGCCATTTCTTGTGCCAGTTGATGCCCAGGATGCCTATGCCCAGCAACAACATGTAAGAATATAAGCCGATGAAATTGACCGCTCCAGTTGACAGTAAAATCGGCGTGCAATAGCCGCCGATGATCGCGAATATAGCCACTAGCATCGAATCCAGACGGACCGCCAGAACGCCGGCTGTGGCTGTGACCAGCGCCATTAACGCAAAAGCCGGGTAAGCACCGATTAAACGATAAAAACTGAAGGCGGCGAAAACGCTGAAATATAATATGGCGATACCGCCTCCGAGCAGCCCCTGGCTAAACAGATGATACTTGCCACCTACGAGCCGGATCCCGCCAATCAACATGCCCACACCGGCCAAAACCGATAGCGCCACACGCGCGTGTTCGCCGAGCAGGCCGGTATCAATGGAGTATTTCAGGAAGAATGAAATGCCGGTAACCAGAATGATCACTCCGATTCGCAACAGCCAGTTGCTGGCCACGGCATATTCCATTGAAACACCTTCGCTGCGGTTACCTTCGCCGACAATAATCCAGTTCCAGATTTCACTCAGAACTTCCTTTGCAGCAATTTCGAAACGGCTGGGCGGGATTGCTTCTCTGGAATCGCTATCCCAGCCGCCAGTTTGCTCCGGCACATTGGTTATTTTCGGTTCTTCCGGCTCTTCGGCAATGGCTGCGGTTTTAACCCTGCCTGCTGCCCCACCGATCGTTTCAGCTTCTTCCGGTTCGGGAGGCAATGGAATGGTAGATATTACAGAAGGAAAACCCTCCAATATATCAATACCCGGTTTTTGGGTCATTGCCTTCATCACAACCTGATTTGCTTTGAGAGTTTCTTCAACTGTACGCAGTGCATCAAGAATCTCTTTGCGATATTTATTCTGACGACCCAATAACACGGCCATCATGATAAACATCATAAATGAAGCGAGTATGACAAAGAAAAAGATCAAGCCAAAGATATCATTCATAGCAAATCCCCTCCAAAATTAAGGATCCGGTCTTAAGTTTTGAAAGAGCGCCAAGGCAAATTCAATTCATTGCTTAATTTAAGCCTAGTTTTGAAAAAAAATCTAAATTAAAGACACGAACACATTTTAATTTGGCAGAATAATGAGGCATAATGAATAGTAAATAAACTGATGTCATCTTTATTTCTCTCAGGTGCCTCTCTTGCGATTTTTCCGAATGCGATCCCCGCAATATAGTTCCGATGCCCAGGACTTTTACACCAATGGCAACTTGGAACACTCCTTTAGATTACCCGGGGTGAGTTGTGAAGTCTGTAGAACAACTCATGGCGGAAGCCGCATCCTGTCCATTTCTGCGCCGCCGCAAATACAAAACGATAGCCGCTTCAAAAGCCGGTGGCCAATACCGGAAAAAGAACATGCCGCAATGCAAAAGGAAGTGGCGGGATACCTTAACAAGGAGTTCGTTTCCTTTGTCACGTTTAAGCCTGGAGATAATTTTCAACCGGCCTACCTCGATATTCCAGCTAAACCGACAACAGACTTTTTGTGGCCGAACGTTCGCAGCTTCGTCATTTCAGAAAGAATGAAGACACTGGTATTTGATAAGCTATCAGTCGACGTCGAAATTGTGCCGGTACATCTACGAAAGATTGGCAATCTGAAACACCCTGACCATGACGAGACCATCGATCCGTATTATCAAGTTTTGCTAAAATCAGAATCCGATTATCCAAAAGGCGGTGAACCCATTTCGATTTGCCCGGTGTGCAAACAAGAAATTTTTGATGATCAGCAAAGAGAATTGAAAATGCGGGAAAAAATGTGGCGTGGCCAACAAATTTTCTTTCTTAAAACAACGCTCTACTTGGTGGTTACCGAATTACTTGCCGAAAAAATCAAAAAAACGCACGCAACGAATGTCGATTTCGTTCCTTTTTGATCGCTGCCATAAGAACCAGTACCGCTTAAAGTTCAGCTTCCTCGGGTGTCGAAAGAACTGAACTCATCCAATCCGGCCGATAAAATGATTGACTAGGCGCCATAACTACCTGCAAAATTCAAATTTTATTAAATTTGCATGGCTCAAAACTTACAATTCCAACCCTGCAGGTCTTCAACCCCGATCAATAAACAGCATCGCTTCCTGCCACCAGGCATTAGTGGCCGCCAGTGGTAAGGTGTTGTGTCCGGATTGTTCAAAGCGCCACAGTTTTTTGGGACCCGACAAGACTTTGAACAAAGCCATCGTCGAGGCTTCGGGAATGATCTCATCTTGTCCGGCCAAGATAACAGCGGTGTTGCCTGTAAATTTACTCAGGTTACGAACATTGTTGAATTTATCTCTGAGCAGCCATTTTGCGAAAAAAAACCAATAATGATGCTGGGCGACGTTAGCCAGTGCATCGAAGGGCGTGATCAATAACAATCCTTTAATGGGAGCTGCATTTGAAGCAACGATACCGGAAACCACGCCGCTGCCAAGTGATTCGCCACACAAAAACAAGGGTTCGTGATAAGCCTTCCAGGCCAATTTGATGATCTTAATGCCGTCTTTAATGAGTTCGGCCTCTGATGGTGTGCCCGGTCTACCTCCATAACCCGGATATTCCGCGATGATCACCCGGTAACCCAGGTGCTGCAACGCTTCGATGTAGTAGGTACGATGCACTGCGGACCCGGCATTGCCGTGAAAAACGACAACCGTGCCTTTCACTGCCGATTGCGGCATGTCACTGACGATGGCGTGGAAGTTATTCTCCGATGGCCAGGTCTTCAAGTTCAGGCTGGTTAATAATTGCCTGTACTGCCCGGAGTTGTAGCGTTCCGGAAAATAGATCATGTGCCTCTGCAAAAAAAATACAGCAAGTAGGACCAACAGATATAACGATAATAATGTCATGAAACGAGTGATCGGCATTGAAAAAATATTCTCGAGATGCCAAGTTGGATGGGACTTGACTTTGGCAGACCAATATTAAACTAGGGAACCAGCAGCGCGTAAATTAAACCCGAAAACTGTCAGTTCGCATTATTTTTGCCCAAGGTTTTTAAGTATCTCTTCTAGAGGGACAAGATTCATCGTTAATCTGAATAATACTTCATTATTTTCTAAAAGCCCGTAGCAATGATAGGTTCTTAACAAGATATTAGTTTGATTTAGCCTATTTTTAGACGATTCCGGCAGTTGTTTGACCAGAATATGCAGCTTATCATTACTTTTAAGCCGGCTTAAATAAAGCCGGTCTACTGAAATTTCATGAGAGGTGTAAACCATCGGGTTCAGTTTAAAGTCGTGGTTTTCTAATTGCGCCTTTTCCAATAAGGCGCCGGAGGTCAGACTGCAAGGGAATATTTCCGGGTAATGCGCAAAGCCAGCAATTTCGTCAAAATAATCAGATTGCTCGGCCAAGGAACCGGAAAGAAAATTTTTAACCGAACCATTATTCATATATTTCCGTTTGAGGAAATAATTCGTGTCGGGAACGATAGACCGATCTGGGACCTGGTTAAGGTCAGGTAAATTGTCGAGTTTTGTATTGGCCAAAAATAGTGGCGTTTGTGTTTCCTTTTTAAAGCCCAACAACACGGTTTTGCCATCCGATTTCATGGCGATGCGATTACCGAGAGTCAGGTTGGGCGTGGTATTGATCAGCGTTTTTTTAATATCCAGATAAACGGGTATCCGTGGACGAACCGCATTGACGAACGTAATTTGGTAATTGCTAAAACGCAGTTTATTTTCGGCAATCACCTGATTTTCATGATGCGCTTCCCGGTATAAGCGCATCTGATACTCGATGAGGGTGTTCAATTGATAACCCAGAACAATGGGGCCTTTAAATGGGTTATGCATAATTTGTAACCATTTATGCTTATCATGGAACAAATTAAAGTCATCGGAGGCGTTGCGCGCCACCTCAATATGAATCTGGTCGAAAATGAACGGCTTATTATTCATGTTTTTGCTTGGTATTGGTGAGTGATAAAAAAACATTCATCGAAGCCAATACTCCATTACCAGCCCTGAATAAACTGCGAAGCCAAACCAGTTATTATTCAAAAAAGCTTGAAAACACCGGGTTTTTATCCGGTGAAAAATCAAGACTTGCTGATAACAGAAAAAGCCGCCAGCAACCATTAGACCGGTATAATAAAACCAGCCCAGATGCTGCAACTGCCCAACGGTGATCAACAAACCCAGAATAATGACCTGCAAAGCCGCCATGATATGGCGTTCATAATCCCCAAAAAGAATGGCTGTTGACTTAACACCTATTTTTAAATCATCATCCTTGTCCACCATCGCGTACATAGTGTCATAAACCAACGCCCACAATACGACGGCCAGATACAACACCCATGCGACCAAAGGGATGGTGTCGGTCTGGGCAGCAAAAGCCATCGGAACAGCCCATCCGAAAGCAATACCCAAGTATGCTTGCGGTAAATGCGTGTAGCGTTTCATAAACGGATAACTGGCCGCCAGAAATGCGCCGACGAATGATAGCAGAATGGTATAGCGATTCAATAATAACACCATGGCAAAAGCGCAAAGACAAAGCACAGCGAATAGAATCAGCGCTTCTCTGGCTGTCACTTTTCCAGCTGCAATCGGACGTTTTTTCGTGCGCTCCACGTAGGGATCGAAATCGCGATCGGCATAATCATTAATCACACAACCCGCTGCACGCATTAACACAACGCCCAGGCAAAAAACCAGTAAAACCAAAAAATCGGGTTTGCCGCTGCTGGCAAGCCAGAGGGCCCACAAAGCCGGCCATAATAAAATAAAAATACCGATAGGTTTGTCGAATCGCGCCAGCAGCCAGTACTGCCCGATCTGATCCATTATTCGACTCATATTCATTGTCATCGCCACTTACTTTACCTTTATACAGCCACCAGACATGTGTTATCGCGAAATACGCAGGCAGTTTATTTAATGGGCCGTCTGCAACAGTCAACACCTGCAGGAGTATTCGCGCACACTTGTTAGTCAACAGCAACCTGCGCCTAAAACATCCGTTATCGGCATGGTTGACCGTTTGTCAACGCGTGAGTTTTTGTTATAGTGCTATTATAACTTTTCATTTAATGAGCGCGTGAACTATGAACGTAACTATTTATCACAATCCGCGTTGCGGAAAATCACGTCAAACACTGCAGTTACTGAAAGAACAGGGCATAGAACCGGAAATTATCGAATACCTCAAAACCCCACCCGCCCCGCAGGAACTCGATGACATCCTGCAGAAACTGGGCATGGAGCCCCGCCAGCTCATGCGTAAAAAAGAAGCCGAATATCAGGACAACTCCCTGGACGATCCAAAACTGGATCGGCAGGCCTTGATCAATGCCATGGTCAAACATCCCATTTTGATCGAGCGGCCTATTGTACTGGCCAAGGGTAAAGCCGTGATTGGCCGTCCGCCAGAAAATGTACTTGCCATATTATAATTTCCAGCAGCAACTTGGATCCCATGACAAAAATTCTTGTGCTTTACTTTTCCCGCAATGGCTCGACTGCCGAAATGGCCAATCTGATTGCCCGAGGCGTGGAATCGGTCGATGGCGTCGAGGCCGTGCTAAGAACCGTCCCAGATGTTTCGATTGTCTGTGAAAAAACCGCCGAGAGAATCCCGGCTCAAGGTGCCATCTACGCAACCCTGGAAGATCTGCAAAGCTGTGATGGCCTGGCGTTGGGCAGTCCAACCCATTTCGGTAATATGGCCGCGCCGATGAAATACTTTTTGGATCAAACCACAACACTCTGGTTTTCTGGTGCATTGATCGGTAAACCGGCAGGTGTATTCACCTCGACAGGCAGTCTCCATGGTGGCCAGGAAAGTACTTTATTATCCATGATGCTGCCGCTCATGCACCATGGCATGCTGATATTAGGCCTTCCTTATACCGAAAACGCTTTACGCGAAACCACTGCCGGAGGAACGCCTTATGGCCCCAGTCATATGTCATCCGAAAATGCCGGATTAAGCGAGCAGGAAAAAACCTTGTGTCGCGCTCTAGGTTCGAGACTGGCCAAAACCGCCATCCTGCTGAAGCAAAAATAATATGGATTTTACGCATCATGACCTTAAAATCAAAGCCATCTACTATTATTACCTGGCATTGGCGGGGTTTTTCGGGCTATTCGTTTTATTAATGCTATGGAATACGGTTCTGTCGCCCTCCGCTAACTTTCCTGTGGCATTGGTTTTATTAATTACCGTCATTCCGTTGCTGCTGCCCATGCGCGGTCTGTTAAACCGGCAGCATAAAGGCTGCACATGGGCTGCATATATGAGTCTTTTCTATTTTATTCACGGTTGCGTGGAAGCTTACGCCAACACCGATGAACGGCTTTATGCCAGCTTGGAAATTCTATTTAGTTTACTGCTATTTATCGGCACAACAGGCTATGTCAGGTTTGCAGGCAACTTAAGATAACCATGGCGCACCAACTTCCGTTACAATTCGAATTCAAAGCCAATCAGACGTTTGCTGACTTTTTCCCCGGTGCAAATCAGGAAATCGTCGACCACCTGAAAATGTGCGTCAACGGTACCGGCGAGCCATTCATTTTCGTATGGGGGAAATCCGGCCAGGGTAAAACCCATTTACTGCAAGCCTGTTGCCATCTAGCACAGCTGGAACACCTTCAGTCATTTTACTTTGATTTTAAAACGGCGATTCTTCCTGACTCCTCAATGCTGAACGGGCTGGAAGACTGCGCCATCGTTTGTTTGGACAACGTCGAACGGATAGCTGGAAGAACAGACTGGGAACAGGCATTTTTCAATTTTTTTAATCAGCATCGCGATCAGGGCAATAAACTCATCCTATCGGCATCCTGCTCACCCAACGCGCTTGCCATTCAGCTAGCCGATCTTAAGACCCGCCTCAACTGGGGGCTGACATTCAAAATAAAGTCTTTATCCGACGAAGATAGAATCGCTGCCTTAATCTTTAAAGCAGACAGACTGGGTTTTGAAATTGCTCCGCAAACCGGGCGTTTTCTTGTTAACCATTACGATAGAAATCCAGATTCGATTTGGACTTTATTGGAAAAACTGAATTTTGCAACATTGGCCGCCAAACGAAAATTGACCGTGCCGTTTTTAAAGACCATCCTGGAACAAGATAGTCATGGCCCCTAAAATTCTGGTTGTCGGCGCAGGTGCGATTGGCGGATTTTATGGATCATTGCTGGCGAAAGCGGGCGCCGACGTATCGGTGGTTTGCCGTTCGGATTATGCGCATGTCAAACAACAGGGGTTTGCCATCCGCAGCAAAGTTCTTGGCGCATGGAATTTTATGCCGTCGCAAGTTGTGCAAAATGCCAGCGACTTTAAAGGAGTTGCCGATTATGTTTTGCTCTGCACCAAAGTCATACCCACCCTGGACGTGGCAGCATTACTGAGCCCGGCCGTTACCGACCGTACCGCCATCGTATTTATTCAGAACGGCGTTGAAATAGAACAGAGACTGCAAGATGCATTTCCTGATAATGAACTCATCAGCGGTCTTGCATTCATCTGCTGTAACCGGCTACACCCCGGTGAAATAAAGCATCTGGCTTATGGCCGTCTGGTTTTAGGCACATTGCCTGGCGGTATCGGCAACAGCACCGCGACGATTTGCGAGCTCATCAATCAGGCTGGCATCGAATGCAACATCAGCGCAAACATCAGCGCCGATCGCTGGAAAAAATGTGTCTGGAATGCGCCTTTTAACCCCTTATCGGTATTATCCGGAGGATTGTTAACTCATGATATTCTGCAAGCGCAAGAGGCTTTGGT
>Ga0209683_10001179_pt1 | contig 10151 bp, 10 predicted proteins | sample DOMMetBare2Fresh_FD_187474 | JGI IMG/M metagenome (GOLD analysis project Ga0209683, IMG submission 187474) | Wetland sediment microbial communities from St. Louis River estuary, USA, under dissolved organic matter induced mercury methylation -... | ecosystem: Environmental > Aquatic >... | reverse complement strand
CGCAACAAGCGCTGCTGGCGCGCGTCGCGGCGTTGAACGCCGACCTGTCTATCCACGGCATCTTGGTGCAGATGCCGTTACCCAGGCACCTCAATCCTCAGGCGGTGATCGAGGCGATTTCTCCGGCCAAGGACGTCGATGGCTTCACGATCACGAGTGCCGGCGAGCTGATGACCGGCCTGCCCGGCTTGCGGCCGGCCACACCCTGGGGCTGCATGAAGCTCATCGAGTCGACCGGCGTTGCGCTGCGCGGCAAGCACGCCGTCGTCATCGGCCGCAGCAACACCGTCGGCAAGCCGATGGCGCTGTTGCTGCTGCAAGCCAATGCCACCGTCACGATCTGCCACAGCGCCACACCTGACCTTTCGGCGCACACGCGCCTGGCCGACATCGTGGTCGCCGCGGTCGGCCGAATCGGCACACTGACAGCCGACATGGTCCGGCCCGGCGCGATCGTCATCGACGTGGGCATCAACCGCAAACCGGACGGCAAGCTCGCCGGCGACGTTGAATTTGACGCGGTGCGGCAGGTCGCAGGCTACATCACACCAGTGCCCGGTGGTGTCGGCCCGATGACAATCGCCATGCTGCTCATGAACACCCTCCAGGCTGCACAGGCTGCCACTCAATGAACAACCCCTTGCTGCAATTCGACACGCTGCCCGACTTCGGCGCGATCAGGCCCGAGCATGTCACGCCGGCCATCGATGCGCTGCTGGCTGCAGCCGATGCCGCCCTCGAACGCGTTGTCGGCCCGGACGTCGCCGCCGACTACGACGCCATGTCAGCCGTGCTCGACGTCGCCACCGAACGTCTGGGCCGCGCCTGGGGCACGGTGTCGCACCTGAAAAGCGTGGCCGACACGCCCGAGTTGCGCGCCGCCTTCAATGGCAATCTGCCAAAGGTGACGGCGTTCCACACCAAGCTTGGCGCCGACGAGCGCCTGTTCGCCAAATACAAGGCCATTGCTGCGGGTGCCGCCGCGGCGCGCCTGTCCGCTCCGCGCAAGAAGGCGCTGGCCAATGCGCTGCGAGATTTCGCGCTTTCGGGCGCTGAGCTTCAGGGTGCCGCGAAGGAGCGCTTCGCAGCCATCCAGGAGCGCAGCGCCCAGTTGTCGCAGAAGTTCTCTGAGCATGTGCTCGATGCCACCGATGGCTTCGCGCACTACGTCGCCGCCGCTCAGCTGGACGGCGTCCCCACCGACGTGCTACAGGCCACGCGAGCGGCCGCCGAAGCCGAAGGCAAGGACGGCCACAAGCTGACGCTGCACCAGCCGGTGTATCAGCCGGTGATGCAGTACGCGAGCAGCCAGGAGCTGCGTGAGACCCTCTACAAGGCTTACGTCACGCGCGCCAGCGAACTCGGGCCTGCGGAGCAAGACAACACGCCATTGATGCGCGAGCTGATCGAGCTGCGGCAGGAGGCCGCGCAACTGCTCGGTCACACCACCTACGCTGACGTCTCGCTGGTGCCGAAAATGGCGCGCAACCCGGCCGAGGTCAACACCTTCCTGCAGGACCTGGCGCTTCGCGCCAAGCCGTTTGCCGAGCGCGACATGCAAGAGCTGCGGCAGTTCGCTGCCAGCGAGCTCGGCCTCGCGGAGCTCGAAGCCTGGGATGTCGCCTTCGTCAGCGAAAAGCTCAAGGAGGCGCGCTATGCCTTCAGTGAGCTCGAAGTCAAACGCTACTTCACCGAGCCCGAGGTCCTGGCAGGTTTGTTTGAGATCGTGCAGACGATTTTCGAGGTGCAGATCAGGCCCGACAGTGCGCCGGTGTGGCACGACTCGGTGCGCTTCTATCGCGTCGAACGCGACGGCAAGCTGCTGTCGCAGTTCTATCTCGACGCTTACGCACGCCCCGGCAAGCAACCCGGCGCCTGGATGGGCGATGCGCGCGAGCGCTGGTCGCGTCCCGACGGCGCCACCCAGACGCCGGTGGCGACCCTGCAATGCAACTACGCGTCGCCAGTCGGCGGCCAGCCGTCGCTGCTGACGCATGACGACGTGATCACGCTCTTCCACGAGTTCGGCCACGGCCTGCACCTGATGCTGACACGCATCGAAGACCTCGGTGTTTCCGGCCTGCAAGGCGTGGAGTGGGACGCGATCGAGCTGCCGAGCCAATTCATGGAGAACTTCTGCTGGGAGTGGGACGTGCTGCGGCGCATGACTGCACATGTCGACAGCGGCGCCGCACTGCCGCGCGAGCTGTTCGACAAAATGGTGGCGGCGAAGAATTTCCAGAGCGGCATGCAAACCGTGCGCCAGATCGAATTCGGCCTGTTCGACATGCGCATCCACAGCGAGGTCGATGCCAAAGACCGCGTGCAGCAGTTGCTCGACGAAGTGCGCGATCAAGTCGCGGTCGTCAAGCCGCCGTCGTACAACCGCTTCGCACATGCCTTCTCGCACATCTTCGGCGGCGGCTATGCGGCCGGCTATTACAGCTACAAATGGGCCGAGGTGCTCTCGGCCGACGCCTGGAGCGCATTCGAAGAGGCCGGCGCGCTGTCGGTCACCACGGGAAGGCGTTTGCGTGAGGAAATCCTCGAAGCCGGCGGCAGCCGCGCGGCGATGGAAAACTTCGTCGCTTTCCGCGGCCGTGAACCACGTATCGATGCCCTGCTCCGTCACCAAGGAATGTCTTGAGTGTGGGCGCGGCACGGGTTAGATTGCCGGGTATGACACACCTGCACCTGCCCCGCTCGTGGTTCGCCGTGACTTCCTTGGTCACGTTGCTGTTGCCGGCGTTGCCGGCCCACGCCCTGTTCAAGGTCGTCGGACCCGACGGCAAGATCACCTACTCTGACCGGCCGCTGCCTGCTGCCGATGGCCGCGCCGTGCAGGTCAACCGCGACGGCAGCACAGCCACCAGCGACGTCGCGCTGCCCTTCGCCTTGCGCCAGGTGATGGCCAAGTTCCCGGTGATGCTCTACACGTCCTCGCAGTGCGATGCCTGCGAGATGGGCCGTGCGTTGCTGCAGCGACGCGGTATTCCGTTTGAAGAGCGCACCGCCACCACCGCCGAAGACCGAGACGCCTGGCAGCGCCTCGTCGGCGGTCAGGAAGCGCCGGTGCTCAAGGTCGGTTCGCAAGTCCTGCGGGGCTTCACCGCCTCGGCCTGGGAAGAAACGCTCGACATTGCCGGCTACTCGCGGCAATCGCAATTGCCGCCGAACTACAAGGCCGCGGCCGCGCAGCCGCTGGTCGAGCCCAAGCCCAACAAGCCGCCAGTGGCCACGCCCGAAACCACGCCCACGCCGGCGCCGGTCGATCCGCGCTCAAACCCGGGCGGCATTCGCTTCTGACGACACTTTCGCAGCGAGCCTGCCGGCGGGCACTCGGCCTGCGAGCAGCAGAGCTGCCATCAACCACATCGGCGCCGCGCTCGTCGTCGCCGCCGCCAGAAAACCAAATCCCACCGGCATCGCGATCGTTGCCGCGTTGGTGAACAGCATGCGCAGCGCCAGCGCCTGACCCTGGTGGCCGGGAGGCGCGCCCTGGTGCAGCATGGACAACACCATCGGCTGCACCGACCCGAGCGCCAGGCCGAGCAGCGCCGAGCCGGCCATCATGCCCAGCGCGCCCGGCAGCCAGGCATAGATCAACAACGTGCAGGTCGCCAGCGTCATCGCCCAGAGCAAGGCACGCTTTTCATCGATGCGCTGCGCAAACGACGAGATGCCCAGGCGGACCACGGTCGAGGCGACCGCGAAAGAGCCGAGGACGACGCCGATCGCCGAAGCACTGAGCTCACGGGCATGGCCGACCACTGGCACGGTGAAGGTGTGCGCGTCCCACGACGCGGCCATCGCCACGTTGACCAGCAGCAGGTTGCGCAGGTGCGCATGCCGCAGCAAGCCAAAGGCACTGCGCAACGAGGCCGGCTCGCCGAGCGCCGTCAACGAAGCTGCCAGGCGCGGCACCTTCCATGCCGACCACGCAGCAACCAATGGCAACAGCGCGGCGAAGACGAACGCGGCGCGAAAGCCGACATGGTCGATCAGCAATCCCGTCACCACGGGTGCAATCGTGTTCGACAGCGCCGGCCCGAGTGCGACCCAGCTGAAGACACGCTTCAAGTCGTTGATGTCGCGCGCCATCAGTCCGGCCTCGCGCTGAATCGCTACCGCCGCGAATGCCACCGCGCCGCCGGTCAGCAGACCGGACACCGCCAATGCCGCCAGGTGCTGAGTGATCACAGGCAGCAGCGCACCGAGCAGCGCAAATCCGATCGACCAGGCTACCGGCAGATGAAAGCCGTGACGGTCGGCCATGCGGCCAGCCCACAACGACAAGCCGATCGGCGCCAGGCCATACAGGCTCAGCAAAGCGCCGACTGTCCATGCCGGGTGGCCTTGGCTCAGCACCGCCAGGCTCGCCGCGACGCGCGTCGCTGCCATGCAGGCGTGCAGACCGACCAGCGTGACGACGACGAGAATGAAGGCGTGGCGCGGCGCGGCCGCAGGCGTTGACTCACCCAGGCTCATTCCGGAGCGCGCTCGTCGTCGTCTTCATTTGCCGACATGCCGAGCAAATCCTGCGCGTCGCGCGGCGGCATCGACTCGACGCTGCGCAACTGGCGGCTCATTGCACGCGTGCGCACTTCGGCAGCTTCGATCGTCGAGCTGGCTTCCTCGAGTTTCTTCTTCGTTCTCGCGAGCACGTCGCCGAACTTGCCGAACTCGGTCTTCACAGCACCGAGCACCTGCCAGACCTCCGCACTGCGCTTTTCGAGCGCCAGCGTGCGAAAGCCCATCTGCAGGCTGTTCAGTGTCGCCAACAGCGTCGTCGGGCCGGCCAGCATGACCTTGTATTCGCGCTGCAGAACATCGACCAACCCAGGCCGACGCAATGCTTCGGCGTACAGGCCCTCGGTCGGCACGAAGAGGATGCCGAAGTCTGTCGTGTGGGGGGCAGCAATGTACTTGTCGCGGATCGAGCGTGCCTCGAACTTCAAGCGGTTCTCGATCGCGCGCGCCGAAATCTCCACCGCCTCCTTGTCAGCGCGCTCCTGCGCGTCGAGCAGACGCTCGTAGTCTTCACGTGGGAACTTGGCGTCGATCGGCAGCCACACCGGTGCTCCGCCGCCCTTGTCGTCATGGCCCGGCAACCGGATCGCAAACTCGACACGCTCGTTGCTGCCTGGCACGGTGGCCACATTGCGGCCGTACTGCTCGGACGTGAAGACATCGGCCAGCAGCGCCTCCAACTGCACCTCGCCGAAACTGCCGCGTGTCTTCACGTTCGTCAGCACGCGATTGAGCGAGCCCACGTCGCGCGCCAGGGTCTGCATCTCGCCCAGGCCCTTGTGCACCTGCTCCAGCCGCTCGGCGACCTGCTTGAAACTCTCTCCCAGGCGCTGCTCCAGCGTTGCCGACAGTTTCTCGTCGACCGTGGCCCGCATCTGTTCGAGCTTCTGAGCGTTGTCAGCCTGGATCAGCGTCAGCTTGGCCTCCACCGCCTGCCGCACTTCGCCCATTCGCTTGTCGTTGGCCTCGGCCAAGGCGCGCAATTGCTCGGCCTGCGCCTGGCCGAAGCGGTGCAGTGCCGCGTCCTGAGCCTCGCGCGCGGCGCGCGTGTCGTCGCCGATGCGCTGCTGCATCGTCGCGAGCTGCGTGCGGAAGGAATCGATCTGCTCGTTCTGGGTGCGCGCGACGTCGCTGCTTTGCGCGAGCAGCGTCTGCTGGAATGTCGCCAGGGTGGTCGTCAGCTCCTGGCGCGTCGCGCGCGCGCTGTCCTGCACGTCGTTGCGCAGGTTGCGTTCGAGCGAATCGCTGCCGTTGCGCCGCAGCGCAAGCCAGAGCAGCACCAAAACAACAACGCCCAGCAGGACGAGCTGGGCGTACGGAAACCAGGCGGGCATGCCGCCATTGTCACTCGGCTACGCGGGCAGGAAATCCAGCGGCCAGGTCGTCACCATCTCGGCCACGTCCTTGGCGCCGAAGTCCAGCGTGCGGATGCGCGCCAGGATCCTGGCTTCGAGGTCGGGTGTCTTCAGCTCGCTCGAGATCACGCGCGCGCTGACGACTTCGCCCGATGGCGAAATCTTCAGCTCGACGACGACCTTGCCTTGCAGCGACGCGTCTTCGCGCAGCGCGCGGTTGTAGATCGAGTACAGCGAGCCCTTGCTGCGCTCCAACACGATCTTGATGTCTTCGAGCGAACGCGAGGCCTTGCCGCTGCCGCCCTTGGCGATGCTGCCGCCGTTGCGTGCGCCGTCTCCGCTGCCCAGGCCCGAGCCGTTGCCTTTGCCGCCGCCGCCACCGCCACCCGGGCCACCACCGCCGCCACCGCCCGCTGCGCCTTCCACGAGCGTGGTCGCGCGGCCGGCGAGGCCACCGCCGCCGGTATTGCGGCTGTAGGCAGCGGTGTTGATACCGCCGCTGCCTCCCTGAGCATTCGAAGTGATCATCGAACGGATCGGAATGCCGGCTTCGTTGCCGGCACCGACGCCGACGCCGACGCCGGTGCCCACGCCTGGGCCTTGTTTGATGTCGGTCTGCAGTTGCACCGCCACCGGCGCACCGCGCAGCTCGTTCAGGTCTTTGCTCGACGCGAGCAGACCGATGCCGGCAACGCGCTTGCGCGCCGCATCCACTTCACCCGGCGGCTTGCCTTCGATGGGGTTGCGAGCTTCGGGCACCTTGGCGCCCTTGGCAGCCTCCTGCCGCGGCTCGGGGCGCTTGGGTTCGGGCGTTGCAGTCTTCTCGGCCGGCTTCGTCGGCTCGGCAACGCGCTCTTCCTTCTTGGCTTGCGGCGGCGGCGCCACCGGCTTCGGCAGCGGCGTCGCTTCCCGTTCGAGCAACAGCTTGGCCAGACGCGGCGGCGCTTCCTGCGCGACTCGCACTTCCTTCGGTCGCGGCATCAGGATGAAGATGAGACACGCCAGCAGCACCACGGTCAAGATGTTGCGCAGGTAGCGGCGAAAACGCTTCTCGTCCTCCGGCGAATACGCCCAGGCGAAGTACGGCGTGCGGAATGAAAGTGCCGCGGAGCTCATGCTTTCGCGTCCTTCTTCGTCACCGCAAACGACACATCACTGAAGTCGGCACGCGCCGCTGTCGCCATCACCTTGCGCAGCAGCGCATACGGAATGTCGCGGTCGCCCATGATCGTCACCGCGCGGCCCTGCGCCTTGTTCTCTTCGCGCACGACCTTCTTGCTCGCATGCAGTGCAAGTTCCGCCTTCAGCGGCGCGATCTCGTCGCCGACCGTGGCCAGCGCTTCATTGACTGTCGTCACCTTGCGGCCATCGACCAGGATGTCTTGTCCCGCAACAACGATGACCACCGTTTCCTTGGGCAGCTTGTCGGCGCTCGACGCCGGCAGCTTGACCGCCTTGGTCGAGTTCAGGATTTCGACGCCCGTGGCCGACGACAACAGGAAAAACAGCAGGATCGTGAAGATGTCGATCAGCGACACCAGGTTCATGTCCATCGACATCTTGTTGCGCGACTTGCGCTCGGCGCGCTTCTGGATTCCCGAGAGCTTGCTCATGACTTCTTTACCAGCGGCGCGTCGCCGATCGAGATGTCCGGGAACATCGGCATCGCCGACCCCTTGCCGACCTTCGGCGCCGGCTTTTCGCGCACCGCATCCATCACATCGACGAGGACTTCGTATGAGGTGTCGGGCTGTGCGAGCACCGTCGCATTGCCCTGCTTCGGAAAGCGCGTCTTCAACTGCTCGACGATTTGCGCCAGCGCGGCCGTGTCGTAAGCCTTCTCCTTGTTCGGGATGCGCGCGATCAGGCCGCCGATCTTGTCGCCGACTTCGAGCGCATCGGGACGGATCACGACCTCGAGCTTGAGTTCATCGACCTTCAACTGCTCGACGCCCGAGGTTTGCGCGGGCAGCGACAGCTCGATCACCGACAGGCGCGTGAACACCGCTGTCGAGAGAAGGAAGGGCACGAGCACGACGATCAGGTTGATGAACGCCGTGACGTCCAGCTCGGCCGTGTGTTTTCTGATGCGGCGCGATCGCATGGCGATTCCTTGTCGGACCAGCGATCAGCGAGCGGGGGATGACTGCTCGGCCTTCAAGCGCTGCGTCACGTTGAGGAAGCTGATCTTCGCGGCTTCCAGGCCGTCGACGATCTCGCTCGTGCGCGCTTGCAGGAAAGAGTGGATCAGCAAAAACGGAATGGCGATGGCCAGCGCGAACGCAGTGTTGTTCATCGCGATCGAGATCGACGCCGACAGCAGCTCGGCCTTCTCCGCCGGGTTGACCTGTGCCACCGCCGTGAAGCCCTTGATCAGGCCGATGATGGTGCCCAACAGGCCGACCAGCGTGATCACGCTGGCAAAAGTCGCGATGTAGTGCGTGCGCTTCTCCAGGCGCGGCACGATTTCCATCATGCCCTCTTCCATCGCCGCGTCGACGTCTTCGCGGCGGCCCGGGCTCTGCATGCGATTCAGGCCGTTGGCAACGATCTTGCCGACCGCGGCGTCGGAGCCGCTGGCCATCTGGTGCACTTCCTTCAGCTTGCCGTTTTGCAGGTGCGGCTGGATCTTGTCCCACAGCGCACGGTTCTGCGAGCGCGCTTTGGCGAGGAAGACAAAGCGCTCGATCGCGATCGCCAGGCCGATTGCGGCGATCAGGATGCTGGGGTAGATGGCCAGGCCGCTGTCCTGGAAGAACTTGATCGCGAATTCGAAGATGTTCATGAGAGGGGTCCTGACTTACTTGGTGGGCGTTTTGGCTTGCGCTTCGATCTGTCCGTGGTAGTTCACCTGCCGACGAAACACATCACGATCGACGGGGGCAAGCACTTCGTCGAGCACGGACTGCAATGGTCGTCCTGCCAGCGCTCCGGGCAAGGGCTTTTTCCACGGCACGATGTACAGAACTTTTGGTAACTCGCGATTGCCGATGATCTGCGTGCGGTCGATGTCGGCGCGGTCTTGGGCGAACGCAGTGCAAGCGACGCACAGCGTCGTCAGTGCAAGGAGGCGTTTCATCGTGCTCATTCCTTCTTGCTGACTTTGACGTCGGCCTGTGCCACGCTGGCCGGCTTGCGGTTGCGCAGATCGGCCACCCATTTGCCGACGGCCGCATCGCCGGCCGGCGACAGCGCCAGGTAGCGCTCGTACTGCACCAGCGCCAGCGCGTTGTCGCCGAGGTAGAGGTCGAGCAGCACACCGAGGTTCAGGTGCGCGTCGGCATAGTTCTCGTCGAGCGCGATTGCCTGCGCATAAGCGTTGCGCGCCTTCTCGAACTGGCCCTTGTGGCGGTAGCTGACGCCGAGCTGGTTGTGGAACACGGGCTGCTTCGGACTCGCCTTCACCGCCTGTTCGAGCGCGGCGATGGACTCGTCGTGCTTGCCGGCGTTGCGCAGGATCAGGCCGAGGTTGGCGTGCGCGCCGCCGAGCTCGGGGTGCTTGGCAATCACGTCGCGGAAACCACGCTCGGCCTCGGCCGTGCGGCCGGCGCGCAGGTGCGCGCGTGCGGCGTCGAACGCGGCCTGCGCCTGCGGGTTCACCGGCGCTTCGGTCACGACCGGCACCACCGCAACGGCTGTGTTGACCACCTGCTGCACCGCCTCCACCGGCTTTCTCACGACCTCGGGCGCGCTGGCGCAGGCGCCGAGCGCGGCCAGCAAGGTCAGCGTGATCGCGTGCTCAACGAATCTCATTGATCACTCCTTCCGAGCGTTCCACACGCGCATAACGGCCGGGCTTCAACGTGCGCAGCGCGGCAAAACTCTTCTGCACCCACTCGTCGTACACGCCCTTTGCGGTGCGCTTGGCATTGACCTCGTGCAGCTCGATCGCCTTTTCCTCGAACGGGAAGGCCTGCTCTTCGAGCAGCACGTTGTACTGCTCGAGTTCGAGCTTCTTCAGCCCCTTCGGCCGCTGCGAGTTCAGCATCGCCTTGCCGAAGTCCTGGTACAGCGCGGCAGTGTGGAAGGTCGCCGCGGTGGAGACATCGGCCACACCGTACTCGGCGGCTGCCGCATAACCGCGCAGCGCCTCTTCGAACTTCAACTTCTTCGTCTTCAGGCTCTTTTGCAGCGGCTCGACCAGCGCGACCTTCTTGTAATCATCGACTGCCGGCTGCGCCAACGCCAGCGCCGCCATCGCACCGAGGTACTTGGTGCGCTCGGTGCGCGCCGCGCCACCACGCTGATCGGCGGTGAAGATCTCGC
>Ga0209683_10001178_pt1 | contig 10153 bp, 8 predicted proteins | sample DOMMetBare2Fresh_FD_187474 | JGI IMG/M metagenome (GOLD analysis project Ga0209683, IMG submission 187474) | Wetland sediment microbial communities from St. Louis River estuary, USA, under dissolved organic matter induced mercury methylation -... | ecosystem: Environmental > Aquatic > Freshwater... | reverse complement strand
CAACTGGAGCTCACGGCGACGCCGATCATGTAGGGGCGGCGCTATCCGCTTGCGGTGCGGATCGGGCAGAGCTTGGGTCTCGCCCAAAGCGGATAGTGCGCCGGCGGGGGCGGTGGCTCGCGTGGCGCGGATTGTGCGGCGGATCGAGCGAAGACCGGAGGGCGGGGTGGGGCTGGCGAGGCGGCGATGCGGCTGGCTGAGGAGCGAACGCATGCGCTCGACATCGCGCTCGATTGCGGGTTCGGGGACGTGCCGGACTGAGTCTGGGATGAGTCCGCGCAGTTGCCGGTTGCAGAGGGGCGGGCGAGCGTAGGTCCACCGGCTGGATCCCCGAGTTCCCGGGTATTCGATAGACTTGATGGTCGCCATGACCCAGGTTGAGTGCGCGGGATGTCGCAAGTCTTTTCCGATGAATGAGACTTACGCCGTGCACGGGCGCGCGTTCTGCCAGCCGTGCGGGGATGCGGAACTCAGTCAGTTAGCGAGCGTGAACGTCAGGCCGGGCGATGTGGCGCGGCAGGTCGATCCGACGATTTGCGCCGGGTGCCAGCTCGACACCGGGCGAAGCGCGCTGGGGACGCTGCCGAGCGGGCTGCCGGTGTGCGAGCCTTGCCGGGAGAAGGTGCTGAACCGGCCGTATCCGGGCTGGGTGAAGGCGGCGTTTGCCGCGGTGCTCGTTCTGGCGGCGGTGTCATTCGCGAGAAACTGGCGGTTTGCAGCCGGGTATTGGGAGACGAAGCAATCGGTTCGCGCCGCGCAGACCGGCGATTTCCGTAAGGCGTCGGAATTGATGGACAGGGCTGCGCGGAACGTTCCGGAAGCGGCCGAACTCGGCGAGCTCGCGTCTTACTATAGGGCGTTGGTGTTCCTGTCGGGCGACCGTTCGGCGGAAGCCGTGCCACTGCTCGAGGCTTACATAGCGCGCAATCCAACAAGCGAGACGGCTAAGGGCCTTCTGATCCAAGCGCAGAGCGGCGCGGCGTTTGACAGGAAGGACTACGATGCGTTCCTGACTGCGGCGCACAAGTACGCCGGAACCGATCCGGGGACGGCGAACACGGCGTTGAGGCTGGCTTCCGCCTATGCCTGTAAGTACGCGAGCACAGGGGATGAGAAGTTCAAGCAGGAGGCGGCTGAGAATCTTGCCAGAGCCAGGACTCGCGCTTCGCTTCAGAAAGAGGATCTGGGGAATTTGCCCGAACGGATCGAGCACAGGCTGGCCACTCGCGAGATTCTGAGTCCGACTGAGTATCAGAAACGATATCCGCGGGGCTGGAAGACAGCGGCGGGAGAAGAGAGATGATTCCCGGCATCCTGATTGCGATTCTTACGTTTCCCGGCGTGATTGTTCACGAAGCGGCGCATATGCTGTTCTGCCGTCTGCGGCGCGTGGCGATCTTCGACGCGTGCTTTTTCCGGTTCGGCAACCCGGTTGGGTATGTGGTGCATGAGAACGTGAAGGACTTTAACACGATGTTTCTCATCGCGGTTGGTCCGTTCATCGTCAACTCGCTTCTCTGTATGGTCATTTGCCTGCCGGTGCTCGTGCCGACGCAGATGTTCGGGCAGTTCGATCCGCTTTCGTATGTGCTGATGTGGATTGGCCTGTCGATCGGGATGCATGCGTTCCCGTCGACGCAGGACGCACGGGTGTTGTGGAGCGCGGCGCGGACGGCGGCGAAGCAGGGTCGTCCGCTGGCGATCGCGTCGTTCCCCTTGGTGGTGGCGATCTACATAGCCAACCTACTGAGTTTCTTTTGGTTTGACTATGTTTATGGATTTGCGATCGGGTTTACCCTGCCGACGTATCTTCTGAAGCGGGTGGGCTAGGAGTAAGTATGAACGCGACGGAGTTGGAACAGCGATACGGGGTTGCGAATGCGGTGCGGTTTGAAGAGGGGCCGGGCGGGCTGGTGCGGGCGGTAGCGCGTACGGCGCAGGCGGACGGGGTTGTGTATTTGCAGGGCGCGCACGTGGCGTCTTGGACTCCGCGAGGACAGCGGCCGGTTCTGTTCATGAGTTCGCGGAGTGTGTTTGAGGCGGGGAAGCCGATTCGCGGCGGGGTTCCGATCGCGTTTCCTTGGTTTGGGCCGCGCGGCGGAGGGGCGGTTGGGCCACTGCATGGGTTCGCTCGCATCCTGGAGTGGAGTATCGAGGGCGTGAGCGAGCTCGAGAACGGTTCGGTGGAAATGCGGTTTGCGTTGACGCCGGAGGAGTTCACTCGCGGGCTCGGGTATGACGGCTTCCGTTTGGGGTTTCGCGTTGCGTTTGGGGTCTCGCTCGAGATGGAGCTGGAGGTGCGCAACGAGTCGCGCGAGGCGTTTCGTTTTGAGGAGGCGCTGCATACTTACTTCGCTGTGGGCGATCTAGGGCAGGCGTCGGTTTCCGGGCTCGAGGGCGCCACTTACATCGACAAGACCGATGGGTTTCAGCGAAAGCAGCAGGTTGGCGCGGTGGGCATTGGGAAAGAGACGGACCGAGTGTACTTGGACACGAAGGCGGCTTGCGTGATCAGCGACCCGGCGTGGCAGCGGCGGATTGTGGTGGAGAAGAGCGGGTCGGACAGCACAGTGGTGTGGAATCCCTGGGTGGAGAAGACGAAGACGCTGGCGGATATGGCGCCGGACGAGTGGCGGGGGATGATTTGCGTGGAGACGGTGAACGCGCTCGATAACGCGGCGACGTTGGCCGCCGGCGGCTCACACAGGATGGGCGTGGCGATCCGGGTGGAGTAGGAGTCAGAGTTCGAACAGGCGGCGGAAGTTGGCGGTGGTGAGTGCGGCGATGTGTTCGAGTGTATCGCCGCGGAGATCGGCGAGGCGGCGGGCGGTTTCGAGGACGTAGGCGGGTTCGTTACGATGGCCTCGTCTGGGAACGGGGGCGAGGTAGGGGGCGTCGGTTTCGACGAGCAGGCGGTCGGGGGGCGTGAGGCGGGCGGCTTCCTGGATGCTTGTCGCTTTGGGGAAGGTGACTACTCCGGCGAAGCTGATGTAAAAGCCTAGCGCGAGGGCGTGCTGAAGCTCTTCGGGTCCTCCGGAGAAGCAGTGGAAAACACCGGTGAGACGGGCGTGGTGGAGGAGGCGGATTGTGTCTTCCCAGGCTTCTCGCGTGTGAATGACGACAGGTTTGTTGGCTTCGCTGGCGAGAGCGAGTTGGCGGGCGAAGACATCGCGCTGGACTTCGCGCGGGGAGAAATCGTAGTGGTAATCGAGGCCGATCTCTCCCAGGCCGAGTACCTTGGGGTGGTTCAGGAGGTCCTTGAGCTGGACGAACGTTTCTTCGGTGGCTTTGGCGGCTTCATGGGGATGGACGCCTGCGGTGGCGTGGATGTTGGGCCAAGCTTCGGCGAGGCGGATGGCGGCCGTGAGATCGGGCGGACCCGAGCCGATGGCGAGAAGGCGGCCGACGCCGGCGGCGTGCGCGCGTTCGAGCGCCGCTTCACGATCGGCGTCGAACTTCGGATCGTCGAGGTGGCAGTGGGAGTCGACGAGCGTCATTACTTGAGGCGCGCGCCAACGGGCACGTCTTCGAGGAAGCCGGCCAGCGTTGGCTTGCCGCCTTCGATGGAGGCGGCGACGATCATTCCGTTCGACTCGACTCCACGCAGTTTGCGCGGTTCCAGGTTCGCAACAATCACGACCTTGCGGCCGATCAACTGCTCGGGTTGGTAGGCTTCGGCGATGCCGGCCACGATGGTGCGGGGCTGCGGTTCGGCGAGATCGACTTTCAGCTTGAGGAGCTTGCTAGCGCCTCTGACCGGCTCGGCCTCGAGGACGAGACCGACTCGCAGGTCGACCTTGACGAAGTCATCGATGGAGATTTTGGGCGTTGTTTCGGCGGCCGGCGGAGGCGGCGTTTTGCCGACGAGCGCAGCCTGGCGGGCGGCCTCCTCTTCTTCGAGCGCGCGCATTTCAACGACGGCCTTGGCGGTATCGATGCGCGGGAAGACGGCGGAGACTTCGCCGATTTTGTGGCCGGGGTGCAGTTGGCCCCAGGCCAGATCGCGGATACGCACGGCATCGAGCGGGCCTGGCGTTCCGAGCTGCGCCCAGATTTTCGCGGTGGATTCCGGCAGGACCGGAGCGAGGAGCGCGGTGGCGATGCGAAGGACTTCGGCCGCGGTGTAGAGCGTAGCGTCGAGTTTGGGGCGAAGGTCGGGATTCTTGGCGAGCGTCCAGGGGGCTTGCTCGACGATGAATTTGTCGGTGGCGGAGAGTAGGGACCAGATGGTCTCGAGGCCCTTGGAGAATTCGAACTCCTCGAAGGCGGCGGTCGCGGCGGAGATAGTCTGCATGGCGAGGCCGGGAATGGCGCCTTCGGTGGTGCAGGCGGGGACAGCGCCTCCCGAGTACTGGTTGATCATGGTGAGCGTGCGGCTGGCAAGATTGCCGAGGCCGTTGGCGAGATCGGAGTTGTAGCGGCCGACCAGGGCGTCGTAGCTGAAGCTGCCGTCCTGGCCGAAGACGATTTCGCGCATGAGGAAGTAGCGGAGGGCGTCGGCGCCCATGACGCGGCGGATGGGCTCGGGGCGGACGATGTTGCCTCGCGACTTACTCATCTTACTTTCTTCAAAGAGGAGCCAGCCGTGAGCGAAGATGCGCTTGGGGAGCGGGAGTTCGGCGGCCATGAGGAAGGCGGGCCAGTAAATGGCGTGGAAGCGGACGATTTCTTTCCCGATGAGGTGCAGGTCGGCGGGCCAGAGGTGTTCGCCTTCGACGGCGCTCATGTAAGTTGTGAGGGCGTCGAACCAGACATAGAACACGTGCGGCGCTTCACCGGCGACGGGGATGCCCCACTTGATGTTAGTGCGGGTGATGGAGAGATCGGTGAGACCGGTTTTGACGAAGGAGACGACTTCGTTGCGGCGGGTTTCGGGAAGAATGAATTTCGGCTCGCGGTTGTAGAGATCGAGCAGTTTGTCCTGGAAAGCGGAGAGCTTGAAGAAGAAATTCTCTTCGGTGATGGTTTCGGTGGGGCGGCCGCAGTCGGGGCAGGGATCGCCGGCCTTGGCGTCGTTGACGTAGAGGTTGTCGTGGATGCAGTACTGGCCGGTGTAAGAGCCTTTGTAGATGTAACCGTTTTTGCGGCAACGCTCGAAGAGGTCCTGCACCACGCGTGCGTGTTGCGGGCTGGTGGTGCGCTGGAAGTGATCGACTTTGAGGCCGAGCAGGCGCCACTGGTTTTCGAATTCGGCCGCGATGACGTCGCAGTATTCCTTGGGCGACTTGCCGACGCGCTGGGCGGCGCGCTCGACGTTGACGCCGTGCTCGTCGGAGCCGGTAGTGAGCACGGCGTTGTAACCCTGCATGGCCTTGAGACGGCGCACGGTGTCGGCGACGATCGTGGTGTAGGCGTGGCCGATGTGGGGCGCGGCGTTTACGTAATAGATGGGAGTGGTGAGATAGTACTTCATCGTTGTTGTTGTTTCAGGTAGGAGAAGTTGGCTGCGGCCAGAATTTGTTTGAGCGGGACGCCGGATTCGAGCGCGAGACGGCGGCAGTCGTCGTACTCGGGTGCGAAGTCGCCCGCATCGCCGACTTTCACGCGGACCTTGCCGTGCGGCGTTTCGACCTCGACCGTGTGACGGGCCTGGACGCGGCGCTCGGCGGTATAGAGGCGGAGGCCCAGCGTAGAGGTTTCGGCGAAGAGGGTGGCGGCGAGCTTTTCCTGATCCTCGGGACGCGCGATGACGCGGACGAGCGTGCCGAGGCGGCTCTTTTTCATGAGCAGCGGGGAGAGGGTGACGTCGAGGGCGCCGGCGGCGAGGAGGCGCTCCATGGCGTGGCCGAGCAGTTCGGCGCTGGAATCGTCGATGTTGGCTTCGAGGACGGAGACGGTGGTGGCCTCGACTGCTCCGCTCGCCTCTCCGACAATGGCGCGGAGGGCGTTGGCCTGTTCGGGAAACTCGCGCTCGCCCGCTCCGTATCCGATGGCGGAGATTCGCATGGGGGGAAGGGTCCCGAATGTGCCGGCTAACGTGACGGCGAGCGCGGCTCCGGTGGGTGTGGTGAGCTCGCAGGCGGGTCCTCGCGCATAGACGGGCTTGCCCTGTACCAGGGCGGCGGTGGCGGGTGCGGGAACGGGCAGAACGCCATGCTCGGAGTTGACGGTTCCGCTGCCGAGGTTGAGCGCGGAGCAGTGGATTTGATCGATGTCGAGAAGGTGGAAGCCCAAGCAGGCGCCGACGATGTCGCTGATGGAATCGACCGCGCCGACTTCGTGGAAGTGGACGCGCTCGATGGGGACCTGATGGACGCGGGCTTCGGCTTCGCCCAGGCGCTGGAACACGGCGGCGGCGTTTTGTTTTACGCGTCCGGGGAGGGAGGAACGGTTGATGATATCGAGGATCTGCGCGAGATGGCGGTGCGTGCGCTGTTCTCCGCCCCGGACGTGGAATTTCGTCGCTCCCATGCCTCCGCGTGCGACTATTTCGAACTCGTAGGAGGCGCCGAGGCCGAGGGCTGCCAGCGAGCCGCAGAGGGCGGAGGAATCCGCTCCAGCGCCGGCGAGCGCTCCGACGAGCATGTCGCCGCTGATTCCCGAAAATGCGTCCAGGTAGCAGATTTTCATGCGATCAGTTGAGGCAGCAACTCGGCCGCCGGCTCACGGAAGGATTTGTGGAGATCGGCTGAGAACGGCGTCTCCTCCGTATTACATTCGATCACCTTGGCGCCGGAGGTCTTGGCGAGGGGCACAAGGCTTGCGGCGGGGTAGACGACCGCCGACGTTCCGATGACGAGAAAGACGGCGCACTCGCGGGCGGCGCGCTCCGCCCGTTCCCACGCGCCGTTCGGGAGGGACTCGCCGAACCAGACCACGCCGGGGCGCAAAAGACCGCCGCATTCGCAGAGCGGCGGCAATTCCGGGAGTGGGGTGCGGCGGTCGCAGCGTTCGAGGCCGCAGATGGTGCAGCGGAGAGTCCAGATGTCGCCGTGGAGCTTGAGGATGTTCTCGCTGCCCGCGCGCTCGTGAAGACCGTCGACATTCTGCGTTGCGAGGGTGAAGCGCGGTTTGGCGCGTTCGAGCGCGACGAGCGCCAGATGGCCGGGGTTGGGTTGCGCGCCCGCGATGAGGGAGCGGCGCCAGTCGTACCATTCCCAGACGAGGCGCGGATCGTGGGCAAAGGCTTCGGGGGTCGCCAACTGCTCGGCGCGGAACTGTTTCCACAGGCCGGCTGCGCCGCGGAAGGTGGGAATGCCGCTCTCGGCGGAGATGCCGGCGCCTGTCAGCACGCTGACAGAGGTGGCCTCGCGAATCCACTTCCGGGCTTGTTGCATGAGTCTTTCATTATCTCGTATTGCATTTGGGGCCGAGCCGGTGTATGCTTCCCATAAGATCTTTATGGGAGACAAGAAGGACGAAGGCGGTCTGTTGCAGGGCACGCTGGACATGCTGGTTTTGAAGGCGCTGACGCGGGGCGCGATGCACGGGTACGCGATCGCGGAGTGCATCCACGAGATTTCAGAGGATGTGCTGCGGGTGGAGGAAGGGGCGCTGTACCCGGCGCTGCACCGGCTGGAGCTACGCGGGTGGCTGGCCGCCGAGTGGGGACTTTCCGAGAACAACCGGCGGGCGAAATACTACCGGCTGACGACGGCCGGGCGGAAGCAGCTCGCGGCCGAGAACGCGAACTGGCGGCGGCTGAGCGGCGCGGTGATGCGGGTGATGGAGGCTTGAGGTGTTGCGTGAATGGATGAATGCGGCGCGGCTGCGGATTCGCGCTCTGTTCCGGCGGAGACAACTCGAGCAGGACCTTCAGGACGAGCTGGCGTTTCACCTGGCGATGAAGGCGGAGAAGGTGGGCGGCGAGGAGCGGGCGCGGCGGCAATTCGGGAACGCGACCTGGTTCCGGGAGACGTGCCGGGAGTTGTGGAGCCTGGGGCGAGTGGAGATCTGGTGGCAGGACTTGCGTTACGGGATGCGGACCTTGCGGCGCAGCCCGGCGTTCACGGCGGTGGCGGCGCTTTCGTTGGCGCTGGGGATCGGGGCGAACACGTTTGTGTTCAGCCTGATCAATGGGGTATTGCTGAAGTCGCTTCCCGCGCCGAACCCACAGGAGTTGCGGGTAATCAACTGGGCGGGTTCCAGTCATGATCTCTCGTACTTCTATGGCAGTGGGATGAGTCGCGCGCCAGGCGGGAAGACCGGCTCGGGTTCGTTCTCGTATCCGATTTGCCAGGAACTTCGGAAGCGCGGCGGCGATTTGGCGGAGGTGTTCGCGTTTTCGCAACTGCACGAGATCTCGGTGGTCTACCGCGGCCAGGCATTCACATCGCCCAGCCTGCTTGTCTCGGACAATTTCTTCCGCGGGTTGGATATGAAGGCGGCGGTCGGCCGAACGATCGCTGCCGAGGACGACAAAGCTGCCGCTCCGCCTGTTGTAGTTGTGGGCTATTCGTGGTGGGAGCGGCACGGCGGTCTTGATCCGGGAGTCCTCGGGCGAACGGTGGCCCTGAATGGCGCCGACTACACGATTGTTGGAGTGCTGCCGCGGGGATTCAGCGGGCTGACCGTTGGACTCGAGAACGACTTTTACGTTCCGATGGCGGCGCAACCGCGAATCTTCCCGGAGTGTCCGCTCGTTTCTCCGAAGCACTGGTGGGTGCAGACGATGGCGCGGCTGAGGCCCGGCGTGGATGAGCGCCGGTTGCAGGCCGCGCTCGAGCCGCTGTTTCTGCAGATGGCGCGTCCGGAGGTTTCCGGGCAGAAGATCCGGGATGTGGGACTGTGGCTGCAAGACGGCCGCGTGGGCCCGCAAGGTCCTCGCCAGCGTATGGAGACGCCGTTGTTGATGCTGCTGGCGGTGGTCGGCGTGGTGCTTCTGATCGCCTGCGCCAATCTGGCGAGCCTGCTGCTTGCGCGGGGCGCCGCGCGGCGGCACGAGATGGCGTTGCGCGCTGCGATTGGCGCGGGGCGGCTCCGGCTGGTTCGGCAATTGCTCACGGAGTGCTTGCTGGTTGCGCTGGCCGGAGGCGGTTTGGGGCTGGCGCTCGCGCTGGCTGGCAAGGCGCTCGTGACGAGATCGCTCGCGGCGATGGAAGGACCCAGCTTCGATTTCCGGGCCGATCTGCGGGTGCTGGCGTTCACGGCGAGCGTCTCAGTTGTTTCCGCGCTGCTGTTCGGGTTGGTTCCGGCTTTGCGGGCGGCGCGCAGGGATCCTTCGGCGGGCCTGAAGAGCGCAGGGACGCGGGGTGCGCCGCGCTTGCGGCTCGGGAAGGCGCTCATCGTTGTGCAAGTGAGCCTCTCGCTGACGCTGCTGGCTGGAGCGAGTCTGCTTCTGAGGTCGCTGGTCAATCTCATGCAAGAGAGCCCAGGCTTCCGGGCTGAAGGGGTGCTGCTGTTTCGCCTGAACGCGAGGACGGCAGGTTACCAGGAAGGAAAGCTGGTTGAGTTTTACGAGCGGGTGCGCGAGTCGGTGGCGGCGCTGCCCGGTGTTCAGTCGGCGACGCTGTCCGATGTGGCGTTGTTGAGCGGCGGCGTGACTGCGGGCAGCTTCACGATTCCCGGACGCGCGGCGAAGGCGGGCGAGATCCAACAAGCCAACCAGTTGCGTGTTGGCGACTCGTTTCTGGCGACGATGGGGATTCCGTTGCTGACTGGGCGAGACCTGACCTCGTCCGACAACGAGACGGCGCCGATGACCGCGGTAGTGAATGAGACGCTAGCCCGAACCTACTTTGCGGGCGAAAGTCCGGTGGGCAGGACGATCCGCCTGGGCGAGAGGGAAGTCCACATTGTTGGTCTTTGTCACGACGCCAAGTACGACCGGCTGGAGAAGACGCCGGCCACGATTTACCTCCCTTATCGGCAAGGTTCGCGCGGGCTCGGTGCAATGTTCTTTGAGGTGCGCACGGCTGTCCCTCCGCTGAGCGTCGCTTCGGCGGTTCGCCGGATAGTGGCCGGGATGGACCAGAGCGTGCCGCTCACGAAGCTCATCACGCAGGCCGCCCTCATCGAGCGATCGCTGATGCCTCAGCGATGGCTGGCGGGGTTGTGCGGCATTTTCGCGGGCCTGGCGTTGGCGCTGACCTGCATCGGTTTGCATGGCGTGATGGCCTACACGGTGACGCGGCGCGCTGGGGAAATCGGCGTGCGCATGGCGCTGGGCGCGGCGCGAGGGGACGTGGTGTGGATGGTGCTGCGCGAGGCTCTG
>Ga0209683_10001175_pt1 | contig 10164 bp, 5 predicted proteins | sample DOMMetBare2Fresh_FD_187474 | JGI IMG/M metagenome (GOLD analysis project Ga0209683, IMG submission 187474) | Wetland sediment microbial communities from St. Louis River estuary, USA, under dissolved organic matter induced mercury methylation -... | ecosystem: Environmental > Aquatic > Freshwater... | reverse complement strand
ATCGAACGCGGCCTTGCTGTCGCCGCTGGCGACTTCGGCCGCGACATGCGCTTCGTGCACCGCCTTGTGCGCCAGCATCGGCTGTCCGACGATATCGCCGATGGCAAAGATGTGCGGCACGTTGGTGCGCATCTGGATGTCCACCGCGATGAAGCCGCGCTCGCCGACGATCACGCCGGCCTTCTCGGCGCCGATGCGCTTGCCGTTGGGCACGCGGCCCACGGCTTGCAGCACGAGGTCGTAGCGCACGGGATCCTTCGGCGCGCCCTCGCCTTCGAACCTGATGTGGATGCCGTCCTTCTTCGCTTCGCCGCCGACGGTCTTGGTCTTGAGCATGATGTTGTCGAAGCGCTTGGCATTCATCTTTTGCCAGACCTTCACGAGGTCGCGGTCGGCACCGAGCATCAGCGAGTCCATCATCTCGACGACGTCGAGCCGCGCACCGAGCGTGGAGTACACCGTGCCCATCTCGAGGCCGATGATGCCGCCGCCGATGACGAGCATCTTCTCTGGCTTCTGGCGCAGTTCGAGCGCGCCGGTACTGGTGACGATGCGCGGATCGTCCTTCGGCAGGAAGGGCAACTTAACGGCTTCCGAGCCGGCGGCAATGATGGCGTTGTTGAACTTGATGGTCTGCGACTTGCCGTCGGCCAGCGTGACCTTGAGGTGATGCGGGTCGGCGAACTCGCCGACGCCCGTCACTACGGTGACCTTGCGCATCTTGGCCATCGCGGCCAATCCGCCCGTCAGCTTGCCGACGACCTTGTTCTTGTGCGCCAGCAGCCTGCCGAGGTCCACCTTCGGCTTATCGAACGTAACGCCGAGATCGGCGAAGTGCGTCACCTCGTCCATCACCGCGGCCACATGCAGCAGCGCCTTGCTCGGGATGCAGCCGACGTTCAGGCAGACGCCACCGAGCGTCGGGTAGCGCTCGACGAGCACGGTCTTCATGCCGAGGTCGGCAGCGCGGAACGCCGCCGAATAGCCGCCGGGGCCGGCGCCGAGCACGAGCATGTCGCATTCGACGTCGGCGCCACCGGCGTAGGTCGCTGCGGCCGGGGCTGCCGATGCCGGCGCTTTGGCAAGAGCGGGCGCCGCGGCGGGCGGCGGCGCCGGTGTGGCGGCAGCGGCAGCGCCGGCAGCATCGAGCATCAGGATCACCGATCCCATCGCCACCTTGTCGCCGATCTTGACCTTGAGGTCCTTCACCACGCCCGCATGCGATGACGGAATCTCCATCGACGCCTTGTCGCTCTCCACCGTGATCAGCGATTGCTCGGCGGCCACCGTATCGCCCGGCTTGACAAGCAACTCGATCACGCTGACTTCGGCGAAATCGCCGATGTCCGGAACCTTGACTTCGATCACCGCCATGGGGATCACCTCTTCAATTTGATTGTGTGCAGCCGCACAGGCGCGGCCGAGTTCTTGTCGAATTCGCAACCCGCGGCCACGCCGATGCGCGCCAGTTCGCCGGCGCTGCGCGCGCGTGCGTAGGCGGCGTGCATCGCGCCGAGCGCGAACGCACGGCCCGAGCCGATGGACCAGAAGCGCTCGAACTCGAAGACTTCGCGGTACGAATAAACGCCAAAGAGGCCCTGCCGGTTGGCGATCAGCACCGTGAACTGGCTGCTCTCGTAGGGGTCGGCGTCTTCCTCCTTGGTGTTGAGGAAGAACTGCTCTTTCAGCTTCGGGTGCAGCTTGAGAAAGGTGTCAAAGACTTCGTCGCGCGAGCCGAGCTTCAACTCGTCTTTGGGCAATGCAGCCAACGCCTTGCGCAGCACCGGAAAGTGAGCCGTCGTGCCCGACATGCCGAAGTACGAGTCGCCGACCTTGAACAGCTTGTCGTTGTTTTCGTAGCCATGCGGCAGACGCGTGTCGCCGAACGTCACCAGACTGTCGGCGGCGATGGCGAGTTGTCCGCCCTTGCGGACCACACAGACCGTCGTCATGGCTACAACAGGACCCGGCGGAAGTCGGCGAGGATCTGGCCAAGGTAGGCGTTGAAGCGCGCGGCTGACGCGCCGTCGATCACGCGGTGGTCCCATGACAGCGACAGCGGCAGCATCAGCCGCGGCTGGAAGGTCTTGCCGTCCCACTTCGGCTCGATCGCGCTCTTGCACACGCCGAGGATCGAGACCTCGGGCGCGTTGATGATCGGCGTGAAGTAGCGCCCACCGATGCCGCCCAGCGAGCTGATCGTGAAGCACGCGCCCGACATGTCGGCGGGCCCGAGCTTGCCGTCGCGCGCTTTCTTTGCCAGCTCGCCCATCTCGGTGCTGATCTGGATCACGCCCTTCTTGTCGGCGTCCTTGATCACCGGCACCACCAGTCCGTTGGGCGTGTCGGCGGCGAAGCCGATGTGGAAGTACTTCTTCAACACCAGTTGTTCACCGTCGAGCGACGAGTTGAACTCCGGGAACTTCTTCAGCGCGGCGACCGAAGCCTTGATGAGGAAGGCCAGCATCGTCACCTTGACGCCGGACTTCTCGTTTTCCTTGTTGGTGGCAACACGGAAGGCTTCGAGTTCGGTGATGTCGGCATCGTCATGGTTGGTGACATGCGGGATGACGACCCAGTTGCGGTGCAGGTTGGCGCCGCTGATCTTCTTGATGCGCGACAGGTCCTTGCGCTCGGTCTCTCCGAACTTGCTGAAATCGACTTGAGGCCACGGCAGCAAGCCGGGGAAGGCGCCGCCGGAGGCTGCGCCTGCGGGTGCCTTCGCCTTTTGCGCGGCGGTCTGTGCCTCGCCAGCCATCACACCCTTGACGAAGCCCTGCACGTCGATCTGTGTGATGCGGCCCTTGGGGCCGGAGCCTTTGACTTCGTCCAGCGGCACGCCGAGTTCGCGTGCGAACTTGCGGATCGAGGGCGAGGCGTGGGGCAGCGTGCCTTGGGCTACGCCGGGATTGTGAGCAGGCACCGGCGCGGTCGGCGCAGGCGAACTTGCTGGCGCCGCCGATGGCGCTGCTGCCGCGGCGGCAGTTGCAGGCGCGGTCACCTCCGCATTGGCCGATCCCGCTGCGCCTTCCAGCACCACCAACGGCGAGCCCATGTTGACCTTGTCGCCGACCTTGACCAGGACCGTCTTGACGACGCCGGCGTGCGACGACGGGATCTCCATCGATGCCTTGTCGGACTCCACGGTGATCAGCGACTGCTCGACCTTCACCGTGTCGCCCGGCTTGACGAAGACCTCGATCACGGCCACGTCCTTGAAGTCGCCGATGTCGGGCACAGCGACGTCGATGGTGCCGCTCGCACTCGGCGCCGCAGGTGGCGGCGGTGGTGGCGCAGCCATCAGCGCGGGCTGCACCGGCGCTGATGCGGCCGCAGGGGCTGCCGCGCCTGAGGCTGCTTCGAGCGTCAGCACCAGCGAGCCCTCTTTGACCTTGTCGCCGATCTTGACTTTCAGTTCCTTGACCACGCCCGCAGCCGACGACGGGATTTCCATCGACGCCTTGTCGGACTCGACCGTGATCAGCGACTGTTCGGCCGCGACGGTGTCGCCCGGCTTGACCAGCAATTCGATCACTGCCACCTCGGCAAAATCGCCGATGTCGGGAACCTTGATTTCGACCACCGCCATTTGGTTCTCCGGTGTTGTCATGCGTACAGCGGGTTGATCTTGTCGACCGCGATGCCGTACTTGGCAATCGCTTCGGCCACCTTGGTGAACGGCAGCGAGCCGTCGTCGGCCAGCGCCTTCAGCGCCGCGACGACGATGTAGTGGCGATTGACCTCGAAGTGCTTGCGCAGCTCGCTGCGGAAGTCGCTGCGACCGAAGCCGTCGGTGCCCAGGACCTTGTAGGTCCGCCCCTTCGGAATGAAGGCGCGGATCTGCTCGGCGTAGTTCTTCATGTAGTCGGTCGAGGCGATCACCGGGCCGTGGTGCTTCTCGAGCTGCTGCGTGACGAACGGGATCTTCGGCTCGGCAGCTGGGTGCAGCATGTTGAAACGCTCGCAATCCTGGCCGTCGCGGGTCAATTCGTTGAAGCTCGGGCAGCTCCAGACGTTGGCTGCGACGCCCCACTCCTTCTCGAGCAACTCTTTGGCCGCCATCGACTCGCGCAGGATCGTGCCGCTGCCGAGCAGGTTGACGCGCGGCGTCTTCTTCGCGCCTTCCTGCAGCAGGTACATGCCTTTGATGATCTGCTCTTCGGTGCCTTCCTTGAGGCCCGGCATCGGGTAGTTCTCGTTGAGCAGTGTGATGTAGTAATAGACGTTGTCCTGCTTCTCGACCATGCGCTTCAGGCCATGGTGCAGGATCACGCCGACCTCGTGCGCGAATGTCGGGTCGTAGCTGATGCAGTTCGGAATCGTGCCGGCCAGGATGTGGCTGTGGCCGTCCTCGTGCTGCAGACCCTCGCCGTTCAGCGTCGTGCGGCCACTCGTGCCGCCGAGCAGGAAGCCGCGGGCCTGCATGTCGCCGGCCGCCCAGGCCAGGTCGCCGATGCGCTGGAAGCCGAACATCGAGTAGTAGATGTAGAACGGAATCATCATGCGGTTGTTCGTCGAGTACGACGTCGCCGCAGCGATCCAGCTGGCCATGCCACCGGCTTCGTTGATGCCTTCCTGCAGGATCTGGCCGTTGGTCATTTCCTTGTAGTACATGACCTGGTCCTTGTCGACCGGCGTGTACTTCTGCCCTTCCGGGTTGTAGATGCCGATCTGGCGGAACAGCCCTTCCATGCCGAAGGTGCGCGCCTCGTCGACGAGGATCGGCACGACACGCGGTCCGATGTCCTTGTCGCGCAGCAGTTGCGTCAGGAAGCGCACGTAGGCCTGCGTCGTGCTGATCTCGCGGCCTTCTGCGGTCGTCTCGAGCACAGCCTTGAAGGTTTCGAGCGGTGGAATCGTGAAACTCTCTTCGGCTTTGACGCGACGATGCGGCAGATAGCCGCCGAGCGCGCGGCGGCGCTCGTGCAGGTACTTCATCTCCGGCGTGTCGTCAGCCGGCTTGTAGAACGGAATCTTCGGCAGGTCGGCATCCGAGATCGGAATGTTGAAGCGGTCGCGGATGTAGCGCAGATCGTCGTCGGTGAGCTTCTTGGTCTGGTGCGCCGTGTTCTTGCCTTCGCCGGCACCGCCCATGCCCCAACCCTTGACGGTCTTGACCAGAAGCACCGTCGGCTGCCCTTGTGCGGCGTTCGCTTCGTGGAATGCGGCGTAGACCTTGCCCGCATCGTGGCCGCCGCGGCGCAGCGCCCAGACGTCGGCGTCGCTCATCTTGGAGACCATCTCCAGCGTTCGCGGGTCGCGGCCGAAGAAGTTCTTGCGCACGAAGGCGCCATCGTTGGCCTTGAAGGCCTGGTAATCGCCGTCGAGCGTGTCCATCATGATCTTGCGCAACGCGCCGTCCTTGTCCTTGGCCAGCAACGGGTCCCAGTTGCTGCCCCAGATCAACTTGATGACGTTCCAGCCCGAGCCGCGGAACTCACCCTCGAGTTCCTGAATGATCTTGCCGTTGCCGCGCACCGGCCCGTCCAGGCGCTGCAGGTTGCAATTGATGACGAAGACGAGGTTGTCGAGCTTCTCGCGCGCGGCCAGGCCGATGGCGCCGAGCGATTCGGGCTCGTCCATTTCGCCGTCGCCGCAGAAGACCCAGACCTTTCGTTTCGCGGTGTCGGCGATGCCGCGTGCGTGCAGGTACTTGAGAAACCGCGCCTGGTAGATCGCCATCAGCGGGCCGAGGCCCATGCTCACCGTCGGGAACTGCCAGAACTCGGGCATCAGCTTCGGGTGCGGGTAGCTCGACAGGCCCTTGCCGCCGACCTCTTGGCGGAAGTTGAGCATCTGCTCTTCGCTGATGCGCCCTTCCATGAAGGCCCGCGCATACACGCCCGGCGCACTGTGGCCCTGGATGTACAGCAGGTCGCCACCATGATCCTTGCTCTCGGCATGCCAGAAGTGGTTGAAGCCGGCCGCAAACATGTGCGCCACCGACGCGAAGCTGCTGATGTGTCCGCCGAGGTCGCCGCCGTCGTCGGGGTGCAGGCGATTGGCCTTGACCACCATCGCCATCGCGTTCCAGCGCATGTACGCGCGCAAACGGCCCTCGAGTTCCAAGTTGCCCGGGCTCTTGGCTTCATCGGCCGGCTCGATGGTGTTGACGTAAGCCGTGTTGGCCGAAAACGGCCGGTCGACGCCGTGCTGGCGCGCTTCTTCGAGCAAGTGATCGAGCAGGAAGTGGGCGCGGTCCTTGCCTTCGGCGCCGATCACCGCGGACAGCGCATCGATCCACTCGCGGGTCTCCTGGTGGTCGGTGTCTCCAGTGTGGGCGGCGCCGGCACCACCGGGCAGCGATTCGGGAAGGGCGGACATCGGTGTCTCCTGTTGTTCGCAAGCGCTTTCGGGCGCTCGGTGTCAAAAAATCAGCGGCGACAGTGTCGCACCAAAAAAGAATAATTCCAAATAGCGAGTTGATATTTCATCATGCGGAATACCAAAGGTCCGTGCCGAAACACCTGCCCTCGATAATCGGTTGCCATGTCTTCGCGTCCCGCCTCTGACCGCACCACGGTACCCACCGTACCGCGAACTCAGCGCCTGTTCGGCCGCTGGTGGCGGAGCCAGTCGCCGACACGCCAGGATCGCTTTGCGACGCTCGGCCCATTGATCTCCGTGCTGCTTTTTCTCGCGGCCATCATCGCGGCCTTCTGGACGCTGCGCAACGAGGAGATCGACCGCGAGGCCGATGCGGTGCAGCGGGACACAGAAATCGCTCAGCAGCAGATCCGCCTGTACCTCACGGACGATCAGGAGCAGCTGATGCGCCTGGCGCGAGACATTGGCGATGGCGGCCTGGACACCCAGGGCTTCGCCGCAGCGGCCGCCGAGATGGCGCGCGAACGACCGGCCGTGACGCACGTCTCCTGGGTCGGGCCGCAGCGCGAGTTGCGGGCCACACACGCCACCGCCGTCTTCCACCCCGAGGCCAACCCGAGCGGTGGCGCCATCGCGCCCGAACTGCCGGCTGCCGGCGTCACCAGCGAGGCCGAGCGCGCCTTCAACTACGCCCGCAACCTGCGCGGTCCGGTCTATTCGGCAGCGTTTCGCGGCGCCAGTGGCGCGCCGGCATTCCAGCTGCATGTGCCGGTGTTCGTACAGTCGCGCTTCGCCGGAGTGCTCGTCACCGAATACGCGATCGAGCCGCTGCTGCGACAGATGGTCCCGCCCGAGGTGACCCAGCGCCACACCGTGGCCGTGGTCGATGCCAGCGGCAAGGAGTTGGCCGGCAGCGTGCTGCAGATGCCGGGGCAGGTCAGCAACCGGCCGACGATCGTCGTCGATCTGCCGCTGGCGCCGGCGGCCAACGGCCTGGCGCTGCGCGGCATGGGCTGGCGAACGTCGGTGGGCCTGGTCGGCAATGCACTGTTTTGGATGGTGGTGGCACTGTCGGCATTGACGGTGTGGATGCTGCTCGGCACCTGGCGGCACGTCAGGCGGCGCAGCCAGATTCAGCACGCGCTGGTGCAGGAGACGAATTTCCGCCGGGCAATGGAGGACTCGATGCTGACCGGAATGCGGGCCCTCGACAACGAAGGTCGCATCACCTACGTCAACCCGGCGTTTTGCGCGATGACTGGATTTTCCGAAGCCGAGCTGGTCGGGCGCCTGCCGCCGTTCCCGTACTGGCCACCCGATCGCGTCGAAGAAAACGCTCGCCTGCTGGCGCAGGAGATGCAGGGCCGCAGCCCGGCCGGAGGCATCGAAGTCAAGGTGATGCGCAAGGACGGTGGTCTCTTCGACGCGCGCATGTATGTCTCGCCACTGGTCGATTCGCGCAGCCAGCAGACCGGATGGATGACCTCGATGACCAACATCACCGAGGCCAAGCGCATCCGCGACCAGCTCTCGGCATCGCACGAGCGTTTCACGACCGTGCTCGAGGGTCTGGACGCTGCGGTGTCGGTGATGTCGGTGCAGCAGCGCGAGCTGCTGTTCGCCAACCGCAGCTACCGCCTCTGGTTCGGCGCCGATCCGAAGGGACACGGACAGTTGGCCGGGCAGGCGCTGGCGCTGCCGTTCCTGGCTGCCACCGCAGCCAGCGTCCCGAACGGCGACAACGACAGCGGCGAAGTCGATCGCCTGTCAGCCCTGCCTGCCGAGCAGCTCACCGCCTTCGGCGCCGATCCGCGAGAGGTCTACGTCGAGTCGCAGAAAAAATGGTTCGACGTGCGCTCGCGTTACCTGCAGTGGACCGACGGCCGCCTGGCGCAGATGCTGATCGCCACCGACGTCACCGCGCGGCGGCGCATTGAAGAGCAGGCCGCGCGCCAAGCCGAGCGCGCCGAAGTGACGAGCCGCCTGGTGACGATGGGCGAGATGGCGAGCTCGGTGGCTCACGAACTGAACCAGCCGCTGGCCGCGATCACCAACTACTGCAATGGCATGGTCTCGCGCGTGCGCGCCGAGTCGATTGGCCGCGACGACTTGATCGAAGCACTGAACAAGACTTCGCGCCAGGCCGAGCGTGCGGCGCAGATCATCGCCCGCGTGCGCAGCTTCGTGAAGCGCAGCGAGCCGCAGCGCCAGCTGGCGTCGGTGCGAGCCATCGTCGACGAGGCTCTCGAGCTCGCCGGCATCGAGCTGCGGCGACGCAATGTGGCGTTGACGACCTATGTTGCGCAGCGCCTGCCCGGGCTGTCCTGCGACCCGATCCTGATCCAGCAAGTGATCATGAACCTGTTGAAGAACGCCGCCGAAGCGATCGACTCGGCGCAACTGCCGCCGCAGCGCCGCCAGATCGAATTGCGCGTCGTGCCGCGCCACACCCCGGAAGAAGGGGGCGTCATCGAGTTCAGCGTTACCGATCACGGGCCCGGCGTGCGCGAAGACGTTCTGGCCCGCCTGTACGAGGCTTTCTTCTCCACGAAGGTCGAGGGCCTGGGCATCGGCCTGGCGTTGTGCCGCTCGATCATCGAGTCGCACCGCGGCCGTATGAAGGCGCAGAACCTCTACAATCTCGACACTGTCGTGGGCTGTCGTTTTGCCTTTACTTTGCCGGTGGAATCGAGCGCCCTCCGCAGCGAAACCGCAGGCCCTTCCACCCTTCCAGCGCCCTTACCCTCAACCGTAGCGCGCGCCACCGCAGACCCCACACCATGAGCCTCATCCCAAAGAAGGGCACCGTCTATGTCGTCGATGACGACGAAGCCGTGCGCGATTCGTTGCAATGGTTGCTCGAGGGCAAGGACTACCGCGTCAAGTGCTTCGACTCCGCCGAGTCCTTTCTGTCGCGCTTCGACTCGCGAGAAGTGGCCTGCCTGCTGGTCGACATCCGCATGGAAGGCATGAGCGGCCTCGAACTGCAAGACCGCCTGCTCGAGCGCAAGAGCCCGCTGCCGATCGTCTTCATCACCGGCCACGGCGACGTGCCGATGGCGGTGACGACGATGAAGAAGGGCGCGATGGATTTCATCGAGAAGCCGTTCAAGGAAGACGAGTTGCTCGGCCTGGTCGAAAAGATGCTCGATCAGGCACGCAACGCATTCGCGAACCACCAGGAGCAGGCCAGCCGCGACGCGCTGTTGTCGCGCCTGACGACGCGCGAGGCGCAGGTGCTCGAACGCATCGTTGCCGGCAGGCTGAACAAGCAGATCGCCGACGACCTGGGCATCAGCATCAAGACGGTGGAGGCGCACCGCGCCAACATCATGGAAAAACTCAATGCCAACACCGTGGCCGATCTGCTCAAGATCGCACTCGGCGCGCAGACAGCGAAGGCCTGAATCGAAAACGCGCGCACAAGGCCGCATAGCGGCCTTGTTTCATTTCTGGCGAAGCACAATCGAAGCATCATGGATGCACAGATCATCGACGGCACCGCGCTCGCCAAGCACTACCGCGCCGAGGCTGCCCGGCAAGCCGCAGCGCTCGGCACGCGACCGGGCCTGGCCGTGATCCTGGTCGGCGACGATCACGCCAGCGCGGTCTATGTGCGCAACAAGGTCAAGGCGTGCGAGGAGGCGGGCTTTCATTCCGTGCTCGAACGTTACGACGCACAGATGTCGCAACAAGCGCTGCTGGCGCGCATCGCGGCGTTGAACGCCGACCTGTCTATCCACGGCATCTTGGTGCAGATGCCGTTACCCAGGCACCTCAATCCTCAGGCGGTGATCGAGGCGATTTCTCCGGCCAAGGACGTCGATGGCTTCACGA
>Ga0209683_10001174_pt1 | contig 10175 bp, 7 predicted proteins | sample DOMMetBare2Fresh_FD_187474 | JGI IMG/M metagenome (GOLD analysis project Ga0209683, IMG submission 187474) | Wetland sediment microbial communities from St. Louis River estuary, USA, under dissolved organic matter induced mercury methylation -... | ecosystem: Environmental > Aquatic > Freshwater... | reverse complement strand
TCGCCGAGGTGAGAATCCATGCCTGCGGCTGTTGCTCGCGCAGGCGCGCAAAAGTCTCCCCGGGCGCCAGGGGCGTGGCTTGGAACTGCGCACCGTGGGCGGTGAGTCCGACCCAGCGCACGAACTCGTTGCCATCGGTCTCCGCGGGTTCGGGCTTTGATTCGGGCTCGATCCAGGTGCTGATCAACTGCCGCAACCCGCTGATGCGCGGGCCGAGCGCATCCAGCTCGTCATCGCGGCCCTGGTTGGTCTTCACGGCATCCGCCAACGCCGCCAGCGCGGTATCGATACGGCTAATCTCACCGCGCAGTTCGTCCAGGCGGGGAAGGCGGTCAAGCGCTGCGCGCGCTCCCGGCGCAATGCCGCGCTCAGCGATCGCAAGCCGCACGTGCCGACCGGCCGATTCGATCGACTGGGTCAGCGAAATCCATTCGGCTCCGTCCGCCGCCGCATGCAGCCCCAGTGCACGCGCATCGTGCGCGAGATCGGTCAACTGCGCCAACGTCCAGCCACTGCCAAAGAAATCGGCCGCGATTTTCGGCAACTGGTGCGCCTCGTCCAGCACCACTGTATCGACCTTTGGCAGGAATTCGCGTAGCACGTCGTCACGTAACGCGAGGTCGGCCAGGAACAGGTGGTGATTGACGACCACGAGGTCGGCCGCCTGTGCCGCGCGCCGCGCCTTGTAGACGAAGCAATCGTCAAAGCGCGCGCATTCCTGCCCCAGGCAGTTCTCCCGCGTGGACGTGACCGTTGGCCAGATCGACGCGTTCTCCGGCACCTCGGCCAGCTCGGACCGATCGCCGCTTGCATTAAGTCGTGCAAAGCGGGTGATCGCACGCAGGTGAACAACATCCTGGCGGGAGGCAAGCAAGCCCTCGGCCTCGGTCCGAGCCAGCCGCAGCAGACAGACGTAGTTCTGCCGGCCCTTTAGCAGCGCGGACTCGATGCGCAGTCCGAGCGCCTGCGTCAGCGTGGCGACATCCTTGCGAAAGACCTGGTCCTGCAATGCCTTGGTACCGGTCGACACCAACACCTTTCCGCCGGCAAGCAGCGCAGGCACCAGATACGCGAAGGTTTTGCCGGTACCCGTGCCGGCCTCGGCAACGAACGTGCCGCGCTCGGCGATTGCGTCCAGGATGCGCAGCGCCATCGCGCGCTGCGATGCGCGCGGAACGAACCCCGCGATCGAACCGGACAGGTCGCCACCCGGTTCGAATGCCGCGGCGACGCGGCGGCGTACCGCAGCGAGTTGTACGTCTGCTTCAGACGACGCGGCAGGCCTCCCGCTCACGCGGGAATGTCGGGCACGAGCTGCATCTGCAGCATGTAGATCGTGTCCTTGATCTGCAGTTTTCGTTTCTTGAGTCGGCGCAACCGGATCTCATCGATACCCGCCTGCTCGGCCATGCGGGCAATCGCCTCGTCCAGATCGCGATGCTCCACCTGCAGTTCGATGATGCGGCGCTTGATCTCCTCGGACTCCATGATCCCGCCCTCCGCCTGACTTTCTGGCTCCAGCATTGATACATGCTAACAGGGCCGTTCATCCGTTCGGCGCGCGTCGGAATGAAGTGTCGCCGCTAGACTCGCCCCGAAATCTTTGCACCCGCCAATGTCCCGCTTCAAGGTCACCGCCTGTACGGCGGAGCACATCGGGGACCGCCCCGAACAGCAGGATCGCGTCGCGCTGATCACCAGCAAACGCCATCCCAACGCGCTGCTTGCAGTCGTGGCCGACGGCATGGGCGGACGCAGTGGTGGCCGCATGGCATCCGACCAGGTGATCACCACGGCCCACCATGTGTTTCACGAGGTCGCAGAAGGCGACGCCGGCGGTCTGCGCGCGTTGCTGGAGCAGATCGCGACCGAGGCGCATACGGTTATCCGCCTGACTGCGCTGTCAAGTGAAAAGGAACCGCACAGCACGATCGTTGCCCTGATCGTGCGCAAGGACTATGCCATCTGGGCCCATGCCGGCGACAGCCGGCTTTACCTCTTTCGGGGCGGGCGATTGGTGCACCGAACGTCTGATCAGACCTACGCCGCGCATCTGCGGTCAGCGGGCAAGGCCGACCAGGCGGCACACGCCGCGCGTCATATGAAACACGTCCTGATCAGCGCGTTGGGCGTGTCCAACAAGCCCATCCTGGTCATCGATGAAGCCAGCAAGTTGCGCGTCGGCGACGCGTTCCTGCTTTGCAGCGACGGCGTGTGGGCGTATTTCGAGGAGCCGGAACTGGGGTCGCTGCTGCATAGCCTGACACCGCGCGAAGCGTCGGAGCACATCGTGCGCATCGCGCGCGCGCGTGCGCAGGCGCGTGGCGACAACATGGCGCTCGCCATCGTCAAGCTCGAGGCGCCCGAGCCTCCCAAGCGACTGCCGACCGCGACGCTGTGGTTCGAAGAAGACCCGCCGAAGAACGGCAGTGGCGACACCAGTTCCGCGTAGTACCGGTCATTTCGTACGCGCCGCCGCCGCCCGCGTCTTTTCTTCAAGCCTTTCCTGTCGTCGCCGTTCACGTCGGAGTTCATTGGCCGCCCGTTCTGCAGCCTTGCTTTTGGCGTACTCGGCCGCCGCCCGCTGCTTCTCCTGCAGGCGTCGCACGTTCTCTTCCCGCTCGGCAGCGCTGAGTTGTGGCGCTGGCGCGCCCTGCATCGTCCGCGGTTGCTTGACCGACGGCGCGCTCTGCGGTTTGCGCTTTTCGGCCGCATTCTGGCGCGCCTGATATGCCTCGCGTGATCTGGTCGCCTGCCGCTCCTTTGCCGGTGCCTGCGCCGCGCGCCGCGCATCTTCCGCCGCCCGCGCACCGGCCCGCTCCTGCGCATCGAGCTTGCGCACGACATCGCGTGCCTCGCGATTGACCCGCTCGACCTCGCGCAGTTCCACATCACGGATCCTGCGCGCATTGCCCAGGCATCGTTTCACCAGCACGACCGTCGCGCACCGTTCGGATTCGGCCTTGTATGCCAGATCGATCGACTCAGCCCGGGCGCGCGCCGCGAGTGAAGCGCTCGCCGCCTGCTCGCGCGTCCGGATCGAACCGCTCGGAAGATCCCGTTGCAGCGGACTGTCCGCCGCGGACGCCAGGGCCGATAAAGCAGCAAAGAGAACAAGCGCTCGCAGCATGCGCTTCAGATCCGCGTCGCCACGGCACGCCGCGGCGCCTCAAGGTAGCGGCGTGACTGCATTTCGATCAGCCGCGACGCCGTCCGCTGAAACTCGATTGCAAGCGCACCCGCGCGATACAGTGCTTCAGGGGCCGCCTCCGCTGAAATGATCAGCTTTATGCCGTGGTCGTACAGCACGTCCACCAGCCAGGTAAAACGGCGCGCCTCGCTTGCCTGGCCCGCCGACATCTGCGGCACGTTGGACAGCAGAACGGTGTGGAACTGCGCCGCGATCTCCAGGTAATCGTTCTGCGAACGCGGGCCACCGCAAAGCACCGCGAAGTCGAACCACACTGCGCCACCTGCGCGACGGCGCGCGCGGATCTGACGTGCCTCGATCTGCAGCACGGGGTCGTCGTCTTCTGTCTCGGCGAGCTCGCGGAACGATGATTCCATGTGCCCGTCTGACTCGGCATCGAGCGGTGTCATATAGACATGAATGTGCTCGAGCGCCCGCCGCCGATAGTCGATTGCGCCGTCGACCCTGACCACATCGAGCCTCGCCTGCAGCAATTCGATCGCCGGCAGGAAACGGTCGCGGTGCAGCCCTTCAGGGTAGAGCGCGTCGGGTGCATGGTTCGAGGTCATCACGAAGCCGACGCCAAGATCGAACAGACGCACAAGCAGTCGATGCAGGATCATCGCGTCGGCAATGTCGGACACGTGGAACTCGTCGAAGCAGATCAACCGATGACGATGCGCCACCCGGCGCGCCACCTCGTCCAGCGGATCCTGCGTGCCTTTCAGTTCGTCAAGCTCGCGATGAGTCCCGCGCATGAATTCGTGAAAATGAATGCGCGTCTTGCGAAGCAGCGGCACGGCGGAGAAGAAGCAGTCCATCAGGAAGCTCTTGCCGCGCCCCACGCCGCCGTACAGATAAACGCCGCGCGGCAGTTCCGGGCGACTGACGAGCTTCAGGAACGCGTTTCGCCGCGCGTGCTTGTAGAGGGTCCATTCCTCAGCGAGTCGCTGCAGCCGATCGGCCGCCTGCTTCTGCGCGGTATCGAGCGCATAGCCACGGTCGGCCAGGGCGGCGTCGAGATGGGAACGGAGAGGCATCGGCGCGATCCGTGCTCAGAGATCCGTCAAGCCCGACCGCCGCGTACGAGCCGCGGAGCGCGGATCACGAGCAACGGTTCACAGATTCAGCGTCCGCTTGTCGACCGCCAGCGCCGCTTCCTTGGTCACCTCCGACAGCGACGGGTGCGCGTGGCAGATGCGGGCAATGTCCTCGCTCGACGCCTTGAACTCCATGGCGACCACGGCTTCGGAAATCAGTTCGGATGCCATCGGTCCGATCATGTGCACGCCGAGAATCTCATCGGTCTTTGCGTCCGCCAGAAACTTCACCATTCCGGTCGTATCGCCGAGCGCGCGCGCGCGACCGTTGGCCGCGAATGGAAACGATCCGGACTTGTACGCGCGCCCGGCGCTCTTCAACTGCTGCTCCGTCTGGCCGACCCAGGCGATTTCGGGCGACGTGTAGATCACCCACGGAATCGTGTTGAAGTTCACGTGACCATGCTGCCCGGCGATGCGCTCGGCGACCGCCACGCCTTCTTCTTCCGCCTTGTGCGCCAGCATCGGACCACGCACGACGTCGCCGATCGCCCACACATCCGGCAGGTTGGTGCGGCAGTCGTCGTCGACGGCGACGAAGCCGCGCTCGTCGAGCTTCAGCCCGACCGCGTCGGCGCCCAGCCCGGTCGTGTTCGGCACGCGGCCGATCGATATGATCAACTTGTCGCAGGCAAGCGTTTGCGCGGCGCCGGCGTTGTCCGTGAACTGGACCTCGACACTGCTTTTCGCCGTCTTCACCGCGCTGATGTTGACGCCGAAGTGCATCTTCAGTCCCTGCTTCGTGAATACCTTCTGCGCCTCTTTGGCGATCGATTCGTCTACCGCGCCGAGGAAGGCCGGCAGCGCTTCCAGCACGGTCACGTCCGCACCCAGCCGCCGCCACACCGATCCCATCTCCAGCCCGATCACGCCTGCACCGACCACGCCCAGACGCCTGGGCACTTCGGGGATCGCAAGCGCACCGTCGTTCGAGAGCACCAGTTTCTCGTCAAACGCCGCGCCCGGCAGCGCACGCGGATTCGAACCGGTGGCCACGATCACATGCCTGCCGGCGATCATCTCGTCGTTGACCTTGATCTCGTAGCCGTTGTCGCTCTTGCCAGCGAACGATCCGCGGCCGTGAAAGAACGTCACCTTGTTCTTCTTGAAGAGAAAGGCGATGCCGTCGTTGTTCTGTTTCACCACTTTGTCCTTGCGCGCCAGCATCTGCGCCAGGTTGATCGACAGTTCCCTGACTTCGATCCCATGGTCCTTGAAGTGATGCGATGCATGTTCGTAATTCTCTGACGACTGCAGTAATGCCTTGGATGGAATGCAGCCGATGTTGGTGCAGGTGCCGCCCAGCGCGGCGCCGCCTTTGGCGTTCTTCCATTCATCGATGCAGGCCACACTGAAGCCAAGCTGGGCAGCACGGATCGCGGCGATGTAGCCGCCCGGGCCGGCTCCAATCACGATGACGTCGAAACTCTTGCTCATTGCTGTCTTTCTCCCCGGCCTATACCTCGAGCAGCAGGCGCGCCGGATCTTCGAGCGCCTCCTTCATCGCCACCAGCGACAGCACCGCTTCGCGACCGTCAATGATCCGATGGTCATACGACAGCGCGAGATAGTTCATCGGCCGCACGACGACCTGGCCGTTCTCGACCACTGCGCGCTCCTTGGTGGCATGGATGCCGAGAATTGCGCTCTGCGGCGGATTGATGATCGGTGTGGACAGCATCGAGCCGAACACGCCGCCATTGGAAATCGAGAACGTGCCGCCGGTGAGCTCCTCCAGTCCCAGCTTGCCCTCCCCGGCGCGCTTGCCGAAGTCGGCGATCTTCTTTTCGATGCCGGCGAAAGTCATCTGGTCCGCATCGCGCAGGATCGGCACGACGAGTCCGCGCGGTGAGCCCACCGCGATGCCGATGTCGAAGTAGCCGTGATAGACGATGTCGGTGCCATCAATGGACGCGTTCACGACCGGGTACTTCTTCAGTGCCGCGATCGCCGCCTTGACGAAGAAAGACATGAAGCCAAGCTTGACGCCGTGCTCTTTCTCGAACTTGTCCTTGTACTTGTTGCGCAGCTCCATCACCGGCTGCATGTTGACTTCGTTGAATGTAGTGAGAATCGCGGCGGTTGATTGCGACTGCACCAGGCGTTCCGCCACGCGCTGGCGCAGGCGCGACATCGGCACGCGCTGCTCGGGGCGATCCGCGAGCGCGCTCAGGTCGAGCGGGGCCTTGACTTCAGGCAGCGCGGGACGCACCGGTGCCGGTGCGGGCGCGGCTGCCGGTTTCACACCTTCCTTCGCCGCAATCACGTCGCCCTTCAGAATGCGGCCGTCCTTGCCCGTCCCGGCCACCTGCGCCGCCGACATTCCAGCGTCCGCGAGCATCTTGGCCGCGGCGGGCATCGCGACACCACCTGCGCTGGGCGGCGGGGCGGCCTTCGGTGCAACAGTAACCGCCGGTGCAGGCGCCGACGCAGCCGCGGAAGCGACCCTTGCTTCGGAATCGATCGTCGCGATCAGTTCCCCCGAAACCACCGTGCTGCCGTCGACCTTGACGATCTTCGACAGCACGCCGGCGCTCGGCGCAGGAACCTCGAGCACAACCTTGTCGGTCTCGACTTCGATCAGTATTTCGTCGATCGCGACCGCGTCGCCTGGCTTCTTCTTCCACTGCAACAAAGTCGCCTCGGCGACCGATTCCGACAGCTGAGGAACCTTGACTTCAACGATGGCCATTTTGTTCTCTAGAGTGTTCTTAGCGATTCAATTTGAGTAGATCCGCCGGAGTTGAGCGGCGCAACGCGTCCGCTCCAACGCAGGCAGCCGCGACCGGCGCACGCGTCCGGTCCGCGGCCTATTTGACCTGCACGAATCCCTTGAGTTTTCCGAACGCCTGATCGAGCAACGCTTTCTGCTGCTCGTTGTGCATCGCGTAGTAGCCGACCGCGGGCGAGGCCGACGCCGCGCGCCCTGCGTAGCCGAGTTTCTGTCCGTCGCTCATGTTCTCGAGCAGATGGTGCTGAACGTAGAACCACGCACCCTGGTTCTGCGGTTCGTCCTGCACCCACATGATCTCGGTGGCATTCGGGTATTTCTTGAACTCACCAGCCAGCGTCTTGTGCGGGAACGGATACAGCTGCTCGAGCCGCAGGATCACCATGTCGTCGATCTCGCGATCCTTCCTCGTTGCGGCCAGGTCGTAGTACACCTTTCCAGAGCACAACACGATGCGCTTGACCTTCTTCGCGTCGGCCGCACTGCCGTCGGCAATGACGGTCTGGAACTCGCCGCGCGCCAGATCGGTCAGTGAAGAGGCCGCCTCCTTGTTCCGCAGCAGCGACTTCGGCGTCATGATCACCAGTGGCTTTCTGAACGGTCGGATCATCTGGCGCCGTAACAGATGAAAGATCTGCGCCGCCGAGGTCGGTTGCGCAACCTGCATGTTGTTGTCCGCCGCCAGTTGCAGAAACCGCTCCAGGCGCGCCGACGAATGTTCCGGCCCCTGCCCCTCGTAGCCGTGCGGCAGCATCAGCGTCAGACCTGACTGTCGGCCCCACTTCACCTCTCCCGAGGAGATGAACTGGTCGATCACGACCTGCGCTCCGTTCACGAAATCGCCGAACTGCCCCTCCCAGATCACAAGCGCATTCGGCTCCGCGCACGAGTAGCCATACTCGAAGGCGAGCACCGCTTCTTCCGACAGCACCGAGTCGATGACCAGAAACGGCGCCTGCTTGTCGGACACGTTCTGCAGCGGCACGTAGACACCGGCGTCCCATCGCTCACGATTCTGGTCATGCAGCACGGCGTGCCGATGCGTGAAGGTGCCACGCCCCGAGTCCTGCCCCGTGATCCGCACCGGATAGCCGCTTGCCACCAGCGAAGCAAACGACAGATGCTCGGCCATGCCCCAATCGATCGGCAGCTTGCCCTCGCCCATCGCGCGCCGATCGGCCACCACCTTCTCAACCAGCGGATGCAGCTTGAAATTGGCCGGGACCGTCGTGATCCGCTCGGCCATCCGCTTCAGCTCGGCCATCGGCACGGCGGTGTCCGCATGATCGGTCCACTTGCGGTTAAGGAACGGTGACCAGTCGACCGCGTACTGGCTCTTGTAGTTGGTCAGCACCAGGTCGACGGTGTGGCGGCCCGCGTCCATCGCAGCGCGGAAGGCCTTCACCATCTCGTCCGGCTCTTCTGCCTTCAGCGTGCCTTGCGTGATGAGCCGATCCCCGTAGAGCTTTCGGGTGCCTGGGTGCTGACCGATCTTCTTGTACATCAGCGGCTGCGTCACCGCCGGTGTGTCCTGTTCGTTGTGGCCAAGGCGGCGGAAGCACACGATGTCGATCACCACGTCCTTCTTGTATGCCTGCCGGTAGTCCATCGCCAGCTCCGCGCACAGGACGACGGCCTCCGGATCGTCTCCGTTCACGTGCAGCACCGGGGCTTCGATCATCTTGACGACATCGGAGCAATACAGCGTCGAGCGGGAGTCGCGCGGATCAGAGGTGGTGAAACCGATCTGGTTGTTGATCACGACATGCACCGTGCCGCCGGTCCGGTAGCCGCGCGTCTGCGCCAGGTTCAGCGTCTCCATCACCACGCCCTGGCCGGCGAACGCGGCATCGCCATGCACCAGGATCGGCAGCACCTTTTCGCGCTTGTGGTCACCGCGGCGCTCCTGCCGTGCGCGGACCGACCCCTCGACCACAGGATTGACGATCTCCAGATGTGACGGATTGAACGCCAGCGACAGATGCACCGGCCCGCCCGGAGTCGTCACGTCGCTGGAGAAGCCGTTGTGATACTTGACGTCGCCGGCGGGCAGATCGCTCGCAGCCTTGCCTTCGAATTCGGCAAACAGGTCCTTCGGCATCTTGCCGAGCGTGTTGACCAGCACGTTCAGGCGCCCACGATGCGCCATGCCGATCACGATTTCCTCCACGCCCATTTCGCCGGCGTGCATCACGATCTCGTCCATCGCCGCGATGAAGCTTTCACCGCCTTCAAGCGAGAAGCGCTTCTGACCGACGAACTTGGTATGCAGGTAGCGCTCCAGGCCTTCGGCGGCAGTCAGCCGGTCGAGGATGTGTCTTTTCTTTTCCGCGGAGTAGCTCGGAGTCGAGCGGATCGACTCGAGCCGCTGCTGCCACCAGCGTTTCTCGGCCGGGTCCGAGATGTACATGTACTCAACGCCGATCGTGCCGCAATAAGTCTGCCGCAGTGCCTTGACGATCTCGCGCAGCGTCATCTGTTCCTGGCCGAAGTACGTGTTGGCGGCCGAGAACACGATATCCATGTCTGCTTCCGCCAGGTCGTAAAAGGCCGGCTCCAGTTCGGGGATCTGCGGCCGTTCCTGGCGCTTCAGCGGATCCAGATCTGCCCAGCGCGCCCCCAGGAACCGATAGGCAGCAATGATCGACTGCACATGCACCTGCTTGCGCGCGACCGACAGATCGGTCGGCGCGACCGCGGGCCGCAGGGTGCCGGCCTTGGCGCGCTGTGCGAACGACTCGACGATCGGTGCATGCGCCACGTCCGGTGTCTGCGGATTGCCATCGGCCGCCGGGACCAGCTGCATCTGGTCGAAGTACGCGCGCCACTTGTCGGGCACCGAGGCAGGATTGTCGAGGTACTTCTCGTACAGTTCTTCGACATACGGCGCGTTGCCGCCGAACAGGTACGAGTTGACCTGGAACTGTCTCATCATGGCGCTCACCTTGCGTAACGAGCTTCTCGTCAAAGATGTCCGGACCGTGGCGATCCTCAAGTCCGGGGACCGACACGCCGGATTCCGGCGCCGCGATCTGCGTCTCGACAGAACGCCCAGCAGAACAGGCCTGCGGTACGCGTCGAGGGCGTCGATGCTACCACCGGCGGGTGCAGCCAAGGCGCGATACTCCGTTGAAATAGCAGCGAAAACACAGGG
>Ga0209683_10001170_pt1 | contig 10188 bp, 7 predicted proteins | sample DOMMetBare2Fresh_FD_187474 | JGI IMG/M metagenome (GOLD analysis project Ga0209683, IMG submission 187474) | Wetland sediment microbial communities from St. Louis River estuary, USA, under dissolved organic matter induced mercury methylation -... | ecosystem: Environmental > Aquatic > Freshwater... | reverse complement strand
ACCGTTTACGTGGACGATAACTTCCACTACATGGACGAGAGCGAGCGGTACAAACTCGCGGAGTTCGACGATTGCGCCGCGGCAATTGCGGCCTGCAAGCAGATTGTGGACCAGTGTCTCCTGCACGATTGCGGCAAGGGGGAGGACTTGTACGTAACTTACCTGATGTTCGGCGAAGACCCGTTCATTCGCACCGATGACCCGAACTGCAAGTTCTCCGCCCGGGACTACGCAGGGGAACGGGCGCGGGCGCTGGCAGAGGGAAAGTAAACAGTCAGACGGGCGGGTTGCCGCGGTCGCCGACCAGCGAACGCAGCGCGTCCCGGAAGCGATCCGCCCATCCGGAGCCTACCCCCGAACGGGCCAGAAATCCGGTTCGAGGAAGTTTCGAGTGCCAAACCGCATCGTCGCCCGAAACCGGCGGATGCTGGCCCCGACTTGTGGGGAGTATTCGGCATTTGGCAGCTCTTTCCGGGTGGCCGACAATACGCTCGCAATCCGGACACACTGGCGCGTCGGGCGTTGTCCGTCCTTGTGCCTGCCGGCAGCTCTACACTACGCGACTGCCCGCGGGTGATTCACGTTTCGCGAAAACGGTAGTCGGCCTCGCCGCACCGAAACGGACTCAATTCCATTCTCCGATCTCCGGCCGGGTGGCTATGTCCTGGAGGCCTCTCAGACCGAACTGTCGGAGTTGTCCTATCGAGGGTGCCCTTGATGGGCTGTAGGCACGGATCTGGGTCTCGCAGTCGGCTACGACAATCCGAGCGGGTTGGGCGCGGACCGCTTCCAGAACTGCCACCGTCTTTTCTGGCTCTGGCCTTGCGGGCTAGTTGGCGCCCCGGAGGCAGCCATGACTTTCTTCACGAGCTCGGCGCGCTTGAAGGGAAACGGTTGGTAGCTCGCCTTAGCAAGCTGGCCGTTCTCCCAGAAGAAGAACCCACCCTCGCAAGGTTTCATCACGAAAGGCCGGACCAGGAGGAACACGTGGTTCGGGGCGGAAAAGAACTCTTTTGCGACGGCCTGATCCTCGTCGTCGAGAACGAGGTTTCGGCGCGTGTTGCTGCGGAAGAAACCAGCCACCGACATGCCGCCGCCAGCGTCGGCGGCTCGCTCGAGCGCCTGCTTCATGCGTTCCCTATCCGCGCCCGACATCACGTACAGAGGCCCGCGGGAGTAGTCGCACTCCACCGGTTCGAAGCGCTCAATGATCACGGTCGGCCGGCTGCCGGCAATGACTCGTCCAGCCAGGACGCCGCCGACCTCCGATCCACGTCTGCTCAAGGCCTTGAAGCTCTGGAGTGTCTCGCGCTCCAAGCGATCCACCAAATCTAGGCTAAGGAGGATTGTGATCGGTTTGCCCGGGACCTTCCAGCGATAGAAGGAGGCAGCCCAGTTCGGATCCGCGGTCGGGTCGGGTGGACCGGTCGTATTCGTCATGGCGGGACGTCCTCCCCAAGATGGCCTACTGGCTATACTTCGTTCCCGATTTTACATTGAATCAAGTCCAGTAGGAACGAAAAGTCGGATTGCGGATCGCTGAACGAGGCGTCGGACCAGTCACAAGGCTGGAGAACGCCCGGCGCTGACATCTGGACAGCCAGCGAATTGATCCTGCCTGACGCCGTAGTGCCTACCTTCAACCCCTCCACTTTGACGTATAGTCGCCATCCCGGACTTGTGCCGCTGGTGGTCCCCAAACGTTAGAACCCTATCGGAAGCGCCCCGGCGGAAACGCGCGCCGAAGCTCGCGGGCGATTGACGGTAGATCTCTGTCGGAAGCGCCCCGGCGGATGACGGCCGAGGAGCCGGGCGAGTTGCGGGCCGGGGCGCTTCCGATAGAGATCTACCGTCACGGGAGGAATAGCGCTCGTTTCTTGCGCCGCTAGCCCTGCCAATTGGTCCATACTGGAAGAGTACGCCAAATAGCGTGCAAAGTCCTTTGTCGGGTGGTACTTACCTTCAGGAGAATTCCGTCATGGAACTAGCGGCGTTTATCCGGTCAAACGAGGACGTCATCGTCGAAGAATGGGAAGCATTCGCACACGCATATGTGCACTCCGCCGCGCATATGGACCGGTCCGCGCTACGCGATCACATTAAAGGCCTGCTTCGGTTCATTGCAGACGATCTTGAGACCCCCGAAACCGAACGGGAGCGGAGCGAGAAAGCCAAGGGACAGGGCCCGAAAGCGGGAGGAGCGCTAGACAGCGCCGCCGAAACCCACGCTGCCCTTCGGTTTACGGGAGGCTTCGATACGATCGAGATGATCTCCGAGTTTCGCGCCCTGCGTGCAAGTGTGATCAAGCTGTGGAGATCTGAGTGGGCTAGAGCCGACGCCTCGGACATCCTTCCGGACTTGCTGAGGTTTGACGAAGCCATCGACCAAGTCATGACTGAATCCCTTGGCCGTTTCACCCAGAAATTCACTCGTTCCGGAAGCCTGTTCGTCGGGACGCTTGTTTACGATTTTCGCAATCCGCTCGCCGCAGTACACGACTCTGCCCGGGCGTTGTTAGCGGGACGCAAGCTTGACGACGAGCAGGCCGGCCTGGTGTCCCAGATCGAAACCAGCACCTCCCTCGTCAACCGGCTCGTTTCCGACCTGATTGATGCCGTGCGCATCCGTCTCCTCGAGGACCTGCCGATTGCGCCCGCGCCGATGGATATAGGAACCGCTGTCCAGGAGGCCGCAGAGGAAGCTAGGGCGGCGCACCCCGACCGGAGAATCTCGATCGAAACGTCCGGCGACCTTGAAGGGGATTGGGACCGCGTCCGCGTCGGGCAGGTTTTGTCAAACCTGATCAGCAACGCGGTCCTGCGCGGATTGAAGACCTCTGCGATTGACGTTGCGGCGAAAGGCGCGGGTCACGAAGTAGTCCTTTCCGTTCATGTCGAGGGCGCTATTTCCCCCGACGCTATCGCCACCGTTTTCGACCCGGTGCCGCGCGGTGAGGGGGCAGACCTACCCCGTGAGGATGAGAATCCGACCCAAAGCGAGAATGCCAGGTTCCTCCTCGGACTTTTCATTGCCCAAGGAATCGTGACCGCCCACGGCGGCGAGATCACCGTGACATCGAGTAAACAGGAAGGAACCACCTTTGCAGCGCATCTTCCCCGCAAGAAGGGTAAACGGTGAAGGGCGGAACCGGTCCCTTTTTCAAGCGCTCAGCGTAAGTTGAGCTTGTGGATCGGAAAGGGGTGGGAAGCGAGCAAATGAACTCTTTGGCAAGAGACTTTCCTATCGTTTGTGTAGGCGGCTCGGCCGGCGGCTCCGCCGCCTATGTCCAGTTACTAAGACACCTGTCGCCCGAGACGGGGGCTGCAATAGTCGTCGTTAATCACAAAAGAAGAACGCCCGCCAGGCTCCACGAGATCCTTCCCCACTCCACAAAACTGCCGGTGGAGCTGATCACGGAAGGCTTGCCCATTCAGCCCAATCATGTCTTCATCGTCCCGGCGAATTGCGACCTAAACCTTCTGGGTGGAATGTTCCGTCTGAGGCCAATATCAAAACCCTATGGATGGCCCGACGTGATAACGGTTTTCCTGCGTTCTCTGGCGCAAAACTGGGGCGGAAAACTAGTCGCTGTCATTGTCTCCGGCCTGGATGCGGATGGGGCAGGAGCACTGAGAGAAATCAAGGAAGCCGGTGGCATTACTATAGCACAGGCGCCAGACACAGCCGAGTGGTCGGACATGCCTGCGAGCGCCATAAAGACCGGGTATACAGATTATGTTCTCCCAGCCGAGGATATCGCTCAGAAGATTGCGCAGATTGCGAACGAGTTCCCGGGGAAGACAACGTGAGCGTCCGGTTCGGATTATAGCGACGGAACAACTCATCAGAACACGAGTTCTGTTTTCAAATAGATGAGTCAGCCGCGACGGTCATGCGCCGTGCCCCGGCCCCGATTACCGGAAGTGGCCATTACGGGAGCCCGAACCGGGAAGTAGAGCCTGCCATCCAGCACGGGATAGGTCCTGGTTGACGCCCACCCGGAAACAGCCGCCACGGCCAACTCAGTCCAGCCCCGTCAGCTCCGCCGTCGCCTTCCCGCTCACCCCGCCGGGTTCGGCCGGTTGGTCGTGCCCGCCCAAACGTAATCCCCCAGCGCGTCCCGGTACCAGTTCGCGTTCCCCTTCACCAACTGCCCGTTCTTCAGGAACCCCGCCATCGCGAGCCGCGTCCCTGCCGGTATCGTCATCCTCACGGGCGCCTCGGTCGATGGCTGCCCCTTCCGCAGATTCGCGTTCACCACCGTCACCACATCGATCGCCCCAGCCGCCGGCGCGCCCGCGAGCGCTTGCGCCTGCTCGATGATCCGGGCCACGTCCGCCTTGGGTCCCGGGCACGTCTTCGTGGCGCGTATGTCGCGATGCCGGATCACGTGGTGGGGATCGAGCGGAATCGCGTACCGGTCGGCCAGCATACGCACCAGCCGCGAGCTTGCGTCGTACATCGCGTCCGTCCAATCGTCGTCCGGCATGCCCTCGTGCTCAATTCCCAACGTGTACAGGTTCGGGTTCAGAAACGAGCCATCCGGCCTGCGTTCGATCCCCGCCCACGCCGGCGCAGCGACCACCCCCGCGTGGAAGGCCGTGTCGTCCGGATCGACGTACCGGTGGACCTCCCCGCCCTTCGCAACCGAGAAATGCGCGGACGCGCCCGCCGCGGCGTTGTTGAACCACTCATCCGCGCCCTTCTGACTGCCGGCGATGATGTGGATCACGATCGCCTTCGGACGCAAGCCGCACCGCCCGCTGCGAAAATTCATCGGGTGACAGCCAATGTCTTTGATGTCCATCGCGCGCCTCACCCGTCCACGGCCTTCGCCGCCACCACGGCGTTGCCGAACACACCCGCCTCAGGGTCTCGCATCGAGCGTTGCGCCGGTTCGATCTGCCCCGCCAGCGGCGGCGACCCGGCCGCCGGCTGCCACGTCGCGCGATCCTGCCGGTCCTTGTCCTCATTCGCCGCCGACGCAGGCCGCAGCCGCAGCAGGTTCTTCAGCATATCGAACCAGAACGGCGCGCCCAAACTCATCAGCACGCCGCTCAGCAGCACGCCGGCCAGAGCGCTCGGGACTCTCCCCCAATCCACTTCGCCCGCCGCTCCCGGCTTCATGACCTTCCCCCGCCACCAGCCCGCGGGCGCGATCGCCATACTCGGGTCGTCCAGTTCGCTCTTCAGATCGCGCAGCGCCGCCAGATCGTTCCTGACGTCGCCGGACGCTGCCGGAAGTTTCGCTTTGTCCACCGCCTGCTGAGCCGACGCGGCCAAGGACGCCCTGAGTTTCCCGTCCGCCGAGAGGCGGCGCAGCAGTTCGATCGAATCGAGCGGCAGCAGAATCGCCGCCGCCAGCGCCACCACCACCGTGACCGTCCTCGCCCGCTGCGTGAAGAGTTGCGTGAGCCGCTCGCTCGTCTGGTCGAACCGCGCCATCACGCCGGCCACGAACTTTCCCCCCGCCTTCTCGATCACCGCCTCCGCGTGCCACAGGTAACTCGCCGCGCTGGGGAAAAGCAATTGCAGCTCCATGGCCCGCATTTGGATCCGCTCGAGCATCTCGGCTGGCGTATCGTTCTCCCCGGCGCCCAGGGCCGTCGCCAGCGCGAGCCGCACTTCCTTTCCCAGGCGCCCCGAACTCGCCAGGTCGAGGAGAATCGGAACCAGGTCCTCCCGCCGCAGGACCGAGCCCGGCCGCGGCTCTTTGCCCGCGCCCAGTTCGGCTACCAGCGGGTGTTTCAGGACGGCTGTGGCTATCTCTTCCGCGTGGGCGGCGAGCCGCGGATCCAGTTGGCCGATGAGCTGCGTCAAGCCCAGGCCAAGAACCTGCGCTCGGTAGTTCCTCCAGCGCAGGAACCATTGCGTGACCACGCTGACCATCGAACTGCCGATCAGCATGACCGCCGCAAAACCGATCACGACGTCGAGATAGTGGAACAGGCTGATGTCCATGGACCGCTCCTGGAGTGATAGTAGCGCGCCGCTACCCGATGTTTCACGCTAATCTGGTGGTCGATGGCTGCTAACGCTTCCCCCGCGGATCAGATCGCGCCCCTCGGCGACGGAACCAAGATCAAGCGCCGCCTGCTCCGCATGCGCGCCTGCAATGAGAAGGACGAGAAGGGGAAGATCTGCGCCGGACACCTGAAGCGCTGGCATTTCTTCGGCGGCGAGATCAAACAGCGCTTCGGCCCAGACGCCGAGATCTACCGCTGCGAACACTGCCGGACTCTCTACCTGCCGAGTCCCGGCGAGAAACCGCGCTCACGCACGCTCTGCTGGTAAACGAAGGCTTGAATGGAAAGCGGGGCGAGCGTCGCCGCCCGCCCCTCCGCAGGGACGCGAGGCCAATTTGGGCTAGAAGCTTAGTCGCAGAGACATCTGGATCTGGCGGCTCGCGCCGAGGCCCACATCTCTGGTCACCGTCGAGGTCGACATCCCGAACGTGCCGCCCGCCGCCGCTGGAGTGTAAGCCTGCCCGGGCTGGATCTGGTTGGTTCCCGTGCCGAGCGCATTGTTGAGCCGCGACACCGGGTTCGCGAAATTCGTGTGGTTGAGGATGTTGTAGATCTCGGCCCGAAACTCAACCCTGGCTTTCTCGTTCAAGCTGAACCGCTTGTGCGCCGTGAGGTCGAGCTGCGACAGTCCCGGCCCGTGCAGCGCCCAGCGGCCCAGATTGCCGAACGCGCCCGGCGCCGGTATCGAGAAGACCGCCGGGTTCAGGAAAACTCGCTTGTCGGTCGGAGAAGACAGGAATGGGTTGCCGCCTCCCACCACGTCGGGCCGGCGGTTGTTACGAAACGCTCCGCCCCACGGGTTGTTGACCACCGGGGTCGTGAGCACCGTTCCGTCCGAGGCGACAAGCGGTCTCTGGACATATGCGCCCGTCGAGTTCACCCGGTACGCGATGTCGTCGCGCGCGATCGTCAGGTCGATCGGCAACCCTGTGCGGGCGTTCATCACACCCCCGATTTCCCATCCGCCCAATACCGCGTCCAACGCCGGATGCGCGTCCTTCATGTACTTCCGGCCCTTGCCGGCCGGAAGTTCGTACATCGCGCTGGCGTTGAGGCTGTGCCGCACGTCGAATGCGTTGTTGCCGCGATCCAGTCCAAAATTGAACGGGCTCGTCTGGGTTTGCGCTTCGTTCGACCCGCCCGTGTTGCCCAGGCTGTGTCCCCAGGTGTATTGTGACCCCACCGTGAGGCCCTGGCTGAACCGCCGGCTCGCGGTCGCCTGTAGCGAATCGTAGTGGTCCGTTCCGCCGCTGGTTTTGTAGTCCAACTGGCCGAACTTGCTTCCGAACTGGAGCGTCGGCGAGCCGGCGCCCGTCGTCGGGTTCATCGCTACGCCGGTCATCACGTTGGTCCAGGCGCGAAGGAAGAGATTGCGGCCCTGGCTCCCCACATAAGCCACCGTCAGCACGGTGTTAAGCGGCAGTTGCTGTTGCACCGACGCTGTGTACGTGAGCGCTTTTTCTGGCAGCGTGTAGTTCGGAGAGTATACGCGCGGCTGGAAACCCTTCAGGTTGTTCAGGTCGAAGCTGCCGATAATCTGCTGACCGTTGACCGGAAACGCGACGCCGCTCAGCGCGGCGGTCACGCGGTCGCTGTCGATCGGCTGCACTTGGTCCTCGGTCTGACCCGGTCCGTAGTAGTAGCCCGCCCCGATCCGCAGCACCGTGCGGTTTCTAAGCTTCGCAGGCGCCCACGTGAAGGCGAGCCGGGGACCGAAGTTCGTCTTCGAACTCGAGTACCAGGGAGTATTCGGCCCCATGAGGTTCCCCGTGGTCATGTCGAAATACGTAAACAGATTGCGATCCTCGTGCAGCACGCTGTAGTATTCATAGCGAAGACCGTAGTTCATCGTGAGGTTCGGCCCGATCTTCCACTCGTCCTGCGCGTACCCGATGGTGTAGGTTTGCTTGAGGAAGCGGTTCCCCGTCGCGCCGCCGTGCAGCGGGTTCGGCGCGCTTACGTCGCCGGCCACCTGCACGCTGCCCGGAGCGTTGTTCAGCAGATCGTTCAACGTGGAGTACGTGTACGTCGTTCCGCCAAGGCGGTCCGTGTACAGCCGCACCGGACGGATCTCGAAACCAAACTTCAGGTTGTGCGCGCCCCGCACCCAACTCAGCGAGTCGGCCAACGTCAGGCTATAGGTCGTGTAGGGAACGGCGCGCCCGTTCTGCGCGCTGTTCGCGCGAATCAGGCCGCCAATGCGGGCCGCTCCTCCGGAGACCCCCTGTCCGCCGATGCCCGCAATCGAAGCGTTGCCCGTGAAGTCGATCGACACCGCCGAGAGATCGATCCCGTTCACCGAAGGCGCTGTTCCGTTGATCCGCGTCTTCGAACCGTTGAAGCCCACCTTCAACTCGTTGATGATCGTGGGCCTCAAGATTTGCTGGAAGCCGATCATCGCGTTCTGCGGAACCGCCGTGATCCGCTGGTAGCTGCCCGTAACGCTCAGCGGGCTGATCGCTTCCCCCTGATCGCGGAAATACCGGGCCGTTACCGAATACCGGTCGCTGAACCGGTGATCCAGGCGGATGCTGCCGTAGTTCTCGTCCACCCGCGAGCTGGCGCTCAGGCGGTACAGATCCAGATCGGGGTTGCTGGTGGGCAGGCCGCCCGTGGGATAGGCCGCCATCAGCGGCGCAATCGATGGCACGGCGCGGCCGCGCGCCCCTTGGCTCGGTACCGCTTCGACGATGTTCACTCCGGCCCGCTGGCTCATGCCCTCGTAGCTGGCGAAGAAGAACGTCCTGTTCTTGACGATCGGCCCGCCAACCGACCCGCCGAACTGGTTCAACCGCAGCGGGGAGACCGTCGCGCCGTCGAAAAAATTCCGCGCGTCCAGTGCGTTGTTGCGCACGTATTCGAACAGCGCGCCGTGGATCTGGTTCGAACCCGATTTCGTCACCACCGAGATCTGTCCCGCCGTGCCCGTGCCGAACTCGGCCGGATAATTGCTCGAATCCACACGGAACTCCTGTACGTTCTCCAGGCTGGATTGAAGGCGAAAGCCGGTCGAGGTCTCGCCGTTGAGGTTGCCCGGCGAGGCGTCGACGATCGAGGAGCCTTCGATCCCATCGAAACGCACGGCGTTTTGCTGATTCGCGCGGCCACTGAAACGAATATTGTCAAAAGACCCGCCGCCCGCCGTCTGCGCGCCGGGAGCCAGCAGGTAGAGCTGCGAAAGCTGCCGCCCGTTCAGCGGCAACGCCGCCACCTCCCGCTCGTTCACGTTCGCGCCCACCCGCGCCGAACTGGTGTCCACCACCACAAGGTCTCCGCCCGACACGGTGACTTCCTGTTGCAGCGCCGTCGGATGCAACGTCAGGTTGACTGTGCGCTCCTGGCCCGCCGTGAGCGCGACATGGCCGATCTCCACCGGCCCGAGACCGTTCGCCGACGCCGTGATCGTGTATTGCGCCGGCGCCAGGTTCGTCAACATGTATTGGCCCTGCTCGTCCGTTGTTACGCTGCGTTTCGCAGCCGTTCTTTCGTTCGTCGCTTGGACGCTGGCGGATGGGACTACCGCCCCCAGCGCGTCGCTGATCGTGCCGGTGATCCTCCCTTGATCGCTCTGGCCCTCCACTAACGGCGAGAGCGCGAGACTCAGAAGCAATAGACGGAGAGTGATAGGTTTCATGGTTCCCCATCAGAGTAGGGACCGCTTGTTGCTCCAGAATTACAGCCGCATGAAATCGCCGTGACTATCAACGGATGCGGTCCACCGATTCCAGCGCGCGCGCCGCGACCTCGCCCGGCAGCGGCGCATAGCCCAGCGGCTCGGCCATCCGTTGTCCTTCGGTGAGCGCCCACCGGAGGAATTCCGTAACGGCTCTTCGCTTCACGGGATCGTCGATTCGTCCTGGCGTCACCAGCCAGGTATACCCGGCCGCCGGATAGGCTTCCGGATCGGGGGAATCGACGATGGGCTCGCGAGACTCGGGCCGGTCCGGTCCGCCGCGCGCCGCCGCCGCCACGCTCTTGACACTGGGCTTGATGAAGCGGCCCGCTGCATTGCGCACACGCCCGTACGGGATCCGGTTCTCCACCGCGTAGGCCAGCTCGACGTAGCCGATCGAGAACGCCGTCTGCTTCACCAGGCCGGCTACGCCCGCGTTGCCTTTCCCGCCCAACCCCAGCGGCCAGCGCGCCGTCATGCCCGCCCCC
>Ga0209683_10001169_pt1 | contig 10189 bp, 5 predicted proteins | sample DOMMetBare2Fresh_FD_187474 | JGI IMG/M metagenome (GOLD analysis project Ga0209683, IMG submission 187474) | Wetland sediment microbial communities from St. Louis River estuary, USA, under dissolved organic matter induced mercury methylation -... | ecosystem: Environmental > Aquatic > Freshwater... | reverse complement strand
AGCCGTTCTCGCCGGCGATGTGCAGGCAGGTCCCCGGCGCGACCTCGAAGTTCAGGCGCGTGAACAGCAGCCGTTCGCCGCGCGTGCACTCAAGATCGACGGTCTGCAGCATGAGGGGACGAGGGAGAAGTGGTGCGGGTCAGGCGTGCAACCGCGGGCGGATGATACGGGAGGCCGGCGCGGGCAAGCCGCGCAAAGAAAGAGAGCCGCGTCCATAGCGCGCGGCTCCATTCTTTTGCCTTGAAACAACGGTTGTCGCCGAACGCGTCCTCGCGTTCAGGCGCTTACCGGCCGATGTCGTCTCCCGCCGTCGTTCACCGCCAAGCGTAGATATAGGTGACGCCGACGTAGGTGACATCCTGCTCCGGCCTCAGGGTCACTGTCGTGTTGTCGCTGAATCTGAACGGCACGCCGTTGTAGCCATAGGCCCAGTCATTCCACTTCGCGCGCTGGTAGGTCGCGTCGAGGCGCAATGCAGATTCCTTAGACAGCGCGTACTTGCCGAAGAGCTTCAGTTCGGCGCTGCGGAACACGATATCGGGCAGCCCGCCAGTGGCCGCCAGCAGCGCGACGCTGCCCGCATTCGCGGTCGCATCTAGCGTCTGCGCATACACGCTCTTGTCATCGACGAACGACAGGCCAGCACCGAGATCGATCTTCTCGTTCGGCTTGCCGATGACCCCGAGGCCAAAGTTCGTGCTCGTGTTGTCGAACGCGAGGATGTAGCCGGCGGGTCGCGACTGATTGAGCCTTTGCGTTCCCGTCGAGGCATAGCCGTTGAGGCTCCAAGCGTCGGAGAAGGCGTAGTTGAAGTCGACGCTGAACAGGTTCATCCGCGTGCTGTGGAGACCCTGGTCGCTGCCTTTGTATTTGTCCTCGCCGCCTTCGGCGCTGAACTGCAGCGACAACGCTTCGGCCGGCTGCCATGATGCGAGCAGTTTCGCCTTGTCGCGGCGCCGATCCGCCAGCGTCGGCAACAGGATCGCAGTGGCGCTGTTGAATGTGACCGTAGGTCCCGTGACTTCCGTCACGCCCAGACCGCTGTTGGGCACCAGCCAGTTCGACCCGTCGCGATCGCTCGTCTCCAGTCTGATCGAGCCACTGAAGGTCTCGGTCATCCGCCGCCGCAGTTCTACGTGGAAACCCGTCTCCTCCGTCTCCGACCGCAACGCGCTGATGCCCGACACCGCGCTGGTCGGCGTGAAGGTTCCGCGATCGATCTTCTCGTAAGCGGCACCCACGCTGCCCTGATATTCGTTCGTGAACTGATACGTCGCCTGCAGCTTGCCGCGGGTCTTCGTGTACGGAAGGTTGCGGTTCGTGAACGTGAAGACGGGGTTGCCCTGCGCGTCGTTGACCTGGTTGTACGGCGCGATCGGCGTCTTGTCGTCCCGGTCCTCGTAGCGAGCTTCGGCGAGCAGCGTCAGCTTGGGCAACGGGCGCGAGCTGATTCCGACCTGTGCCAGGGTCGTGTCCACCCGGCCATCGAGGTTGGCAACGCCCGCAGGCGCACCGGTCAGGCCACCGGCGAAGTCCTGCTTCTGCGTTGCCTGCGCATAGGCGAGCTTGAAGTTCGCACGCGTGGTCGGAGTGAACGCGTAGTTGCCGCTGAGATCGAAGTGATGCGCCTGATTGTCGGGTGGCAATGCGACTGGCAGGTTGAGGATCGACTGCAGGCCGGTACTCAAGGGCAGCAGGTTGCCGAGCGGACCGTTCAGACTGCCGGGTACGCGTTGGTTCATGGGTCCGTTCGAATTGTCGTAGAACGAGCCGTAGTAGCCAGCGCTGAGTTGCAGTTTCCCGTCCGCATAGTTGAGCCGAGCCTCCACCTGTCCGTGATTCGCGTCGATCGGCTCCGGCAGCAGCATTACCGCCGAACCGGCGCTGGCACCGGTCGTGGGGCCACACCCGAGCGCAAACGCCGAAGGGCAGTTCATCCCAATTCCAAACAGGCGTGAGCCTTCCTTCTTCTCGCTCTTCAGGCTTGCCTCGACCTGCAGCCCTGAGGCGAACCATTTGGAGAAGGCAACCCCGAGGCTGGTGCGCTTGGTCCTGAGCTCCAGATCCGAACCGGTCCCTGTTGCGCCCAGATGCACCACGTGCGGCGTCGTCGAGCCGGCGCCGAGCAGGCCCGTGTTGATCGTGTATGGATCGTAACGGACCAGTTCACCGTAGTTGGCCGAGAATTTCCAGTCGCCCTGTTTCTTCCACAGGAAGTTCAGTTCGCGCGTGTCGAGGCCGAGATTCAGACCCTCGAACTCCACCAGCGATCCGGTCGCCGCGTTGCGCCGGCTATAGTACACGTCGAGCAGTCCATAGGCGTCGTCTTTGCGCAGCCCGTTGTACTGGCCGAACAGGGCACGATCCGCCTTATCGCCGGTGACACCGCCGACGCCCGCGCTGACCGAGGCTTCCATCTCGCCGGTCTGCGCATACGCCGGACCGATGGCCGCCAGCACCGCGATGGCAAGGATCGATTGACGCCCGCCGATTTGCTGCACGAAAGCTTTCATCTTTGGCTCCATCCTTGTCTCCAACATTCAGCGGAACATCAGCTGTGGCGTTGGGTTCGTGGTGGACGGGTTGTTCGAGCCATGAACCTGCGTATGACAGTTCAGGCAACTGCGGCCCTGCCAGATGTTCACGACATTCTTGCCGTTCGAGATCACGTTGATCTCCGATGTGGCCTGACCTGGCACCGCCGGAGGGAACACGCCCGGCTGTCCGCCAAGGGCGCCGACGCCTCCGGCCACGTGCGGGGTGTGGCACTGCTGGCAAAGAATTGGCGGCCGCGCCTTGAGCATCCCCGAGATCGTGCTGCCATGCGGATTGTGGCAGGTCGCGCAGTCTTCCTGCACTGGTTCGTGGTTATGGACGAACGGGCCCCGCTTCTCGGCGTGACATGTGTAGCAGGTGTCGTTGGTGCTGTCGCGCTTCACGAGTTTCGCACCCGTCGATCCATGCACGTTGTGGCAATCCGAGCAGGTCATCTTTCCTTCCGCGAGCGGATGGCGCGACGGCCGGCTCATCAGCGTGCGCTGCTCCTTGTGGCACGCGAAGCACACCTCCGGTTGCGTGCGCTTGCTCAGCAACTTGTCCTGGTTGACATGGATCTTGTGGCAGTTGTTGCAGGCGACATCCGCAGCGGGATGTGCGCTGCCAGCCCAGAGCGCTCGCCTTGAATCCTTCTGATGACACGCGAGGCAGACACCGCTGGCGTCGCCCGCCGATGGCGCGGATTTGCCATGGAACTCCCGCGTCGGCTCAACTTCGGTCGGATTGCTGGCGTGCTTCTCGCTCGCGCCATGGCAAGAAACGCACGTCGGCGTTTGTGCATCGGCAGCGACCGCGTGCGCGGTCTTGTTCATGCTCTCCATTTGCGCTTCGTGGCACGTCAGGCATTTTGCCGATGCATCGGCATCGACCGACGCCCAGGCAGTTCCCAGCAGCCCGAACAGGCCAACGCCGAGCACAGCCAGCGCACTTTTGATTCGCATTCGAATCCCCCCAGAAGCAAACCTCAACAGCGCCATATCACTCACCGCGCCTAGGATGTCCTGCTAATAGCAATCATCGTTCTGACTTTGAATGAGCTCGTTAAAGCAGTCAACCAAGAAACGGGGCTTCCGCCTTTCGCAATCCATGGTGGTTGAGATGAGACAACTCTCGCCACCGCCGTGCAGATCCAACCCTCCGGAAAGAAATATGGGAGGGCCGCTAACGATGGCCCCCATTCATGCTGCCGTTGTCGCGACTACCTCAGGCCGTGGACGATGTCCACACCCTTGAACAAACCGGACGCGTGGCAGTCCGCACAGATCTCCTGGGTCTGCAGCGACTGGGTCTGCGTCCGGTTGCCGAACGATGCAAAGCCGAAGCTGGTCACGTGTCCGATCGCTATGCTCGAATCATGGCAGGCGGTGCAGCTCGCCGCTTTCGGCGAGATCACATTCCAGAGCAGCGGGTCGGTCACCCCAACCGGTTTGGAGATCACGGCACCCATTGGTCCCTGGTCGACCTTGTAGGAATTGTTCACGTGGCAGGCATTGCAGTTGAGCCCGACTCCCGGGTAAGCAACTTCGGCACCGTAGTTCAGAACGTCGGCAGCCAGTTTCAGGTTGGGGTTGCACGCCGCCGCTGCGGCCGCACTGGTGTTGGCGGGGTTACAGAAGGCCCCGACCACCGTATTGCCGTGCGTGAACGGATAGAACCGCTTCGAGTTGCCGTGGATGCCGTGGATCATGCGCTTGAACTGGTACGACTCGTTCAGGTCCAGGCCATTCGTCATCTTCGTCGACGACATCCGATTGGCGTCGTGGCACACAACGCAGGCCTCGACGGTGTTGCGCGCACCGCTGTGGAAGGCCTCGGCCAGCGTATTGGAGCCCGACGTGGTCCCCAGCGCGCCATGGCAGGCATTGCACTTCTCATTGGAGACGATCTGCCGGCGCGGGTTCAGCGCACCGGTGAGCGCAAGTTCCTGGTACGTGTGTTGCACGACCGTGTTGATCAGCACGGTCGGCACGACCTCCGGTCGCGGATCCGCCGCCGACTTGACCTCCAGTTTGTGCTCCTTGATCTGACCGATGCTGACGACGCGAGCCGTTCCTGCCGCAACGGCAGTCGCGGTATCGGCGGGGACGTCGATCTGCACCGCGTAATGATTGGCTCCGTCATTGGTGCCCTTGTACGCATACGCATTGGCACTGCTGCCGCCGTTGTTGTACGCGGTGAATTCGGTGACCGTAGTCGACTGGCCAACCAGGTTCTGGTAGGCAAGATAGAAGCGCAGGTTGCCGAACTTGGTCGTGTTGGCGCACGTCAGGCTGGCACCGGACCCGGTGCAGTCCGGCGTCACGAGGTTATAGGCCGCGTCCTTGTTGGTTGGATCGGAGAGGAAGTACTTCACTGTCACCTTGCGGGTGGAGGCATCGTAGGTCGCGCTCTCGATGTTCATCTTGTACTTGGTGGCGTTCTCCTCGTTCTGGTTCCAGTGCACTCGCTCCGGCGCCAGTGCGGTGCCAGGTCTGTGGCAATCGACGCACCCGCTGTTAGGCAGCGTCCGCGGATCGGCCACGCCGGTGAAGAGCGCGTGCCGGACATAGAAATCGGATCCGGGATTGTTGGCGTGGCAGGTCAGGCAGGACTCCTTGCTCGGCCGCGACTTCCAGTTGTCCCCTTGTGGCGTCTTCGGATTGGCGCCCGAGTGGCACTTAGTGCAGTTGCGCAAGTCCTGTGGGAAGCCCACATCGGCATAATCGTGCTTGCTGCTCCCGAAACCCCAGATCGTGTAGTCCTCGCCACCGGTCGCGCTGGCGAGCAACTTGCCGGCGTGAATCTTGTGGACCATGGTCTGCATCGTGAGCACGTTGCCGCTGTTGGCGTCCGTCGTGCCGGGGTTGTGGCACATCACGCAGAACTGCACGTCCACCCGTCCACCGCCATGCAGCGCCAGCTTGTCGTGGCAGCTGTTGCAGGAACCCACGTCGGCCATCACGCGGGTCTTGGTCGGATCGGTGACCGGCACGGAATTACCGTTGGCATCGAAGGTAATGTCGAAATAGGGATTGACTAGCACGGTCTCACCCGCCGCATTCGTGTAACTCAACTGAATGGCAATGCGATGCGTTCGATTGGGCTCGAAAGTCACGCCATTGGTCTTGGTCGGATCCTTGATATCCGTGGTGAACGTGTAGGTGTAGTAGCCGTCCGCGTTGTAGACGAGGCTGGCGGCGGTATTGGCGTCGGTGGTGGCCTGCTTGGCGCTCCCCAGCGCGGGCGTGCCGTTCGGGCCGGAGCCCACGTTATTGGGAGCAGTGGCAGTTGACTCGGTGCGATAGATGTAGCTGGTCCACTTATCGATCTCACCATTGGTACCCGGGACCAGCTTCGCAACGGCGAAACGCACGTTCGTATTGGTCAGGCCCGTCTTGACCGCGCCGTCGGAAAAGACGGTGAAGTTCACCTTGGGCGGGCTGTTGACGGTCACCGCCGGCACGCCGGCGTCCTGAAGGACCTTAAAGGCCGACGAGGAATTGGTCGACGTGTCGTTCGACGCGATCGCCGCGGCAGCGACGATCGCCTGCCCGACCGACGTCGTTGGCGGTGGCGAAGTCGACGACCCATTGTCGCCGCAGCCGGCCAGCGTTGCGAGTACCAGGGCCGTTGACCCCCACAAGATCTTCGAGCACTTCATTCGTTACTCCTGCTTCGTCACTTCTTGGGAACGGGTTTGCCGGTCGGCTTCGCGACGATCAGCTTCTTCAGGGAGATATAGACGCCGGTCGGAAGCACATTGTTGGTGGCGAGATCGGCCTTGCTCAGGTAGGGACGCCCCGCAATGATCTTGGCGGCCTCGGCATCGCCGATGCCCGGCAGTGTCTTCAGTTGTTCGCGGCTGGCGCTGTTGATGTCGAGCAGTTTGGCCAGAGTCGCGGGAGCGGCCTTCTTCGCGGCGGCCGGCGGGTGATCCGCCGGTCGCTGCGCTGTCGCCTTGCTTTCCGCGGCGATCGACGCGCTCGCGCACGCGATCACGGCCAGCGCAAACAGCGCGGCGCCGATCACGCGGCTCTGCGCCGACGCGTGTGTCTGCTTCGTCATCTCGAACCTTCGCACGGAGCGCGTCCCACGCCATCGAAACGATGGGCTGATGCTCCATGAACAACCCAAAAAAAGCAACCCGGAAGCGTTGAGGCTCCCGGGTTGGTTGTCGCGGCGACCGGAGCGCACCGCGCTCCAGTACTGCCGCTTACTGCAGGAGTCGGCTTTTCAAACTACCTGGCATGGACCTCCTTGATGCTCGCCAGTTTGCCGTCGGCGTGGCAGACGAAACACTGCTCGGTCGTGCTGCCGATTGTGCTGCGCGGCGTGTACAGCTGGCCGCCGTTCACCGTCATGTGGCTCCGCGCGAGGCTCGAGTCGTGGCAGGCCGAGCACACGGTCGCCGTCGGCGACAGCACCAGCGTCGTACCCGCTGCCGGTGTCGTGACACCCGTACCCGCGTTGAAGGTGAAGCCCGACCCATAGGCGAGGTCCTTGGTGATGTACGGCGAGAACGTGAAGGCGTTGGCAGCGCTACTTGCGAGTGTCCCGGTCGCCACCGTCCTGAACAGGCGTTTGTCCACCTCGTTGTCGAGCACGGTTTCGGTATTCGTGCCCAAACCTACGGCATTGGCCTGCGCCGTCGTACCGAAGTACTGCGTGCCGGGCAAGTGGCACTCTTCGCAACGGGCCAGAACTCCAGGATATTTGATGTCAAAGAACCCCTCCGTCGCAGAGGTGGCGTCCCAGGTAAACGGCACGCTCCGCTTGGCGCCCGCGTGGATCGCGTGCACGAAGTGGGTGGAGTCTGCCGACCAGCCGCCGCTCGTCTGATTCGGACGGTGGCACCATGAGCACGTCGTGCCGTCGTTACGCTGCCCGGCATGGAAGGCGTCTTCCGTGAACGTGCCCAGTTCCTGGTGGCACGCGTTGCAGCGCGCATCCTCGACGATCGCGCGTCGGCCGGTATAGCCGGTCGCGACCTTCTGCGCGTTCGGCGCGATGACGATCAAGCCGCCCGTCTTGAAGGCTGCGCTCGTATTCACCAGCCCCGATCCATCCGGTACCGGATAGCCCGCCAGGTTGGTCTGGGTGAGTGGCAACGTGCTAGCCACGCTGTACGTATAGCCAAGGCCACCGGTCAGCATTACCGCGTTGTCGGGAACGATGGCGTTCACCGTGGCGGTGTAGTAACCATCCGCGTCCGGACCCGTCAGCGTCCCCCCGTTCCGCTCGGTACCGACCGCAACTGTGGTGCCTGCCCACAGATCCCTCAGCCAACCATAGGCTTTCGCGTTGAAGTCCGCCGGCTTGGTGACGCCGTCCTGCGGGACCGCGAACGTGAAGTACACGCTCGGCGAGCCCATGAAGTTGTCCCAGATCTCCTTCTGCCCGCTGGCCGGGTTGACGGTTGCAGTCGCGAAGACGTTGAAGTCCTTGCGGGCACCGTTTTGCAGCATCCGGAACACCATCACCGGCTGCTTGCTGGCATTGCGCGACACGCTCTTGATGTCGTACGAAACCTTGATCGCGCCTTCCGGCAGCCGCGAGGAATTCGAGGCAATCCACGAAGCGTTCGTGTTGCTATTGCCGCCCGTCACGTGTAGGGCGCTGCCCGTGTTCGGCGGCGTGACTGGCGTGTGATAGACGTCGATGTTGGCCGCTTTGTGGCACAAGGCGCAGGTCGAGTCATCGGACTGCGCGCCGCCGACGTGACCGTTTGCGCTCGTGGTCAGGCCCTTCGCCGCGTCGGCCAGGGTAACCCCCTTGCCGGTCGCGAAATTGATGCCGTCATGGCACGCGCCGCAGGCCAGTCGGCTGGGCACGTTCTTCCAGTTATCGCCCTGTGCGGTCTTGACGGACCCTGACGCTCCGGACGTTCCGTCGTGGCACTTGGTGCAGTTGCGAATGTCCTGCGGATAGCCGACTTCGTTGAACCTGACGTCTGCGTAGTTGTAGTTCTTCTTCGCCAGGATTCCACCCAGATGCGTCTTGTGGATGAGGTTGGGCAGGTTACCGGCCGCACGACCGTCGACGAGGTATGTTTGGCTCGTAAACGTGTTGGTGGCGGTGTTGATCGTAGCTTCCGTCCGGCCGTACTTGCGCTGATCGGTGTGGCAAACGACGCAGTACTGGACATTGTTGCGGCTGCCGCCGTGGAAACCGGCGCCGGAACTCTCGGGGCTATCGCCGGGAATGCCACCCAATGTGCTGTGGCAGGAATTGCAGTTTTCATTGGCGACGACATTGCGGCTTGCATCCGTGGCCGCCACGGGCTTGCCGGTGGCCGGGATGAAGTCGTAGATCACGTCGACCGCGTTCTTCATCGGAACGCCGGCGGTCACCTGCACGCCGTCCGGCGTGTTGGTCCCGGTTCCCGGCGCGTTGCCCGAAATCTGGATCGTCAGGCGATGGGTCAGGCTGGCATCGTAGGTCAGGTCGCCCAGATCATCCTTGTTGTTGGGCGCAGTCACCGTCATCGCGGCAACGTCGGCCTTGATTTTGGCGACGTCACGATAGAAGGTGTACTTGTAGGTGCCGTCGCCGTTGTCGACCAGCGTACCGGTGCTATCCGTGCTGGGCCGCGTCGGCGCGGCGGCTGCCGTCGTCGTCGGAACCGTGGTCACGATGTAGCTGACCCACTTGCTCGGGCTGCCATTCGCCCCCGGCACCAGTTTGGCGAGCGAGAAGGCGAGGTTCGGATAGCTGGCCACGGTCGCGGTCGAGGACTTCGACTTGCTGCCGAAGCCGATGACCGGTTTGCCCTCGGGATCAGCCAGCGAGAAATTCACGACCGGCGCGCTCGCGATCGAGACCGAAGTGACCTTGGCCGTTAACTTCAGCGCCGCGAACGTGTCCGGCGAAGTGGCCGCCGTCAGAACGACCGCGTTCGGCCCTGGAGGGCCAGCAGGACCGGCCGGGCCGGCCGGGCCGGCCGGGCCAGGCGCTCCATCATCGCCTCCTCCACAGCCCGCGAGGGCAAGACCGCAGATCGCGGCCGCAGCCAATCGAACTAACGAGATATTCATATGCTCCTCCAAGTCCAGAACCGATACACCACTTGAATCACGCTAACTTCGCCCAAAAAGCTCTCTCAGCGCCTTGACGAAGCGCGGAGCAAACACAAATACACCACGAGCAAATTGTCATCAGACCGCCCAAAATCATTAACGCAAGCGTGATCGCCAACCAGTGCGTTCATCTTGACAAAAAGCAAACAGTCGATGCTTGCCCGCTCGAAAGAAGAGGCCTTCCTCATTTCGCGGTATTGCGTAGCGCCGGCTTCTCTGGCGACACCTATGAGGCCAAGTCTCGCGTTCTCTCACTCGCGCGGCATCGCCACTTTTCGATCGCGGCGATCGTAACGTCGAGAACACGTGTCTGCAGGTCCATTGTGGAGAAAGAGATGGGTTCGTGTCGCCTTCCTGCGACACAGCTGCTGCTGGCACGGTGATAGTTACACATGGATCGATGCTTCGACACCGTTTGTTCGTCCGGCCGTGATGGCCGGCTGCACTAAAAAAAAGGCCGGCAGAGCCGGCCTTTTGGCAGAGCTGTTACGGAAACCGTTACATCGCCAGCAGCCACTCGGCGATTTCACCGAGCGCAGCGTCGCTGGCCTTCACGGTCGCGTGCTTGGCCTTGATCG
>Ga0209683_10001167_pt1 | contig 10196 bp, 8 predicted proteins | sample DOMMetBare2Fresh_FD_187474 | JGI IMG/M metagenome (GOLD analysis project Ga0209683, IMG submission 187474) | Wetland sediment microbial communities from St. Louis River estuary, USA, under dissolved organic matter induced mercury methylation -... | ecosystem: Environmental > Aquatic > Freshwater... | reverse complement strand
CCTCGCGGTGGGCGAGTCGGAGCACGGCCTCACGCTCGCGCTCTGGCGCGTGCTCGCCGATCCGGACCCGGCGGTGCGAGGGCGGGCCGATCCGCTCCTCGCCGAGCAGGTGAAGCGCTGGTACGGGCCACCGGCCGAGGGGGAGCGGGCGGAGCCCTCGGGCCCGGCCCGCGCCGAGGCGCCCGACCTCGCCCCGCGCGTGGCCGAGCTCGAGCGCGCGCTCGAGGAGGCGCGGGGGCGCCTCGAGGCGCAGCGGAAGAAGGGGGACGAGCAGAAGGAGAAGCTCCAGGGCTGGCTCAAGGAGGCGCGCGCACGGGAGGCGCAGGCGGTCTCCGAGGCGGCGCGGGCGCGCGAGGCGGCCGAGTCGGCGCAGCGCGCGCGGGAGCGCGCCGAGGCCGCGCTCGCGACCGCACAGGCGAGCGACGCCGCGGCCGAGGCGGCGCGGGCGAACAAGGCGCTGCGCGAGGCGGAGGGGCGCGCCAGCGCCGCAGAGGGGAAGCTCGCGCGGGCGCAGGAGCGCGAGCGGGAGCTCGAGGCTGCGCTCCGCGCGGCGCGGACCGGGGCGGAGCGGGCGCCGGCGGCCCAGCCCGCGGCGGCCCGGCCGGAGGAGGACGAGCCGGAGGAGGCGCCGCCGACGTGGCTCCTCCCGGTCTTCACGCGGGAGTTCTACGACTCGCTCGAGGGCTGGGATCAGCGCATCCAGCGCGCCGCCGTGAAGCAGGCGTACCTGCTCGCCCAGGATCACCGCCACCCGAGCCTGAGGGCCCTGCCGCTCGAGGGCCTGCCCGGCTACTACCGGGTGCGGGTCGCGACCGACGTCCGGCTCCTGTACCGGCGCGGCGAGCGTCAGAACGCGATCGAGGTCCTCTCCCTCATCGATCGCGAGGACCTCGATCGCTACGTGCGGCAGGCCAAGACCCGGGCCTGAGCCGGCGGCTACTCGAGCGTCCCTTCGGCCGGTCCGACCTCGGCCGTCTCCGGCGCGGCGGGTTGACGCCGTCCGCGCCGTCCCCGCGGGCGCGGCTCCTCCGCCTGGGACAGCTCCTTCCCTGCGGCGAGCAGGCGAGCCCAACCTTCCGGCGTGGGGGCGGCGCGCGCCGCCGCGAGCGCCTCCCGGTACGCCGCGCGCGCGGCCTCGATCCTGGCGTTCGACTTCGGCATCCCATCCCCCCCCGAGCCGAGGCGCTGCGGCCTCCGGCGAGAGGAAGATAGGAGTCGAGAGGTGGGGAAGTAAGCCGACGTGTCGCAGGCCGCTCAGGGGCCTGAACCGCACGGAGCCGGACGATGCGTTCAGGCCATCTTGCGGTACACGCCCACGACCACGCCGAGGATCATCGTGCTCCGGAAGTCGGCGTCCCGGACGTAGATGGGCGCCATGCGCGGGTTCGACGGCTGGAAGCGGACGCGATCGCCCTCGAAGTAGACGCGCTTCACCGTCGCCTCGTCGTCGATCATCGCCACGACGATCTCGCCGTCCTCGGCGTGAAGCTGCTTCTTCACGAAGATGTAGTCGCCCGGCAGGATCCCGTCGCCGATCATCGAGTCGCCCTGCACGCGCAGCCCGTAGACCTTCTTGTTGGTCCCGAGCAGGAACGAGTCCACCTGGACGGTGTCCTCGATGCGCTCCTGGGCGAGGATCGGCTGGCCCGCGGCGACGCGGCCCACGATCGGGATCTCCACGAGCCGCCCGCCCGGCCGGGCCTGCGTTCCCGGCTTCTGGAAGGGGACGACATTGGATCGCGGGCCGTCCCCGAGCGCCTGGCGCGCCTGGGGCGTCGGGATGAGCGCCCGGGACTTCACCGGGTCGCGGGTGAGGTATCCCTTCCGCTCGAGCGCCTTCAGGTGATCGTTCACGCCGTTGGTCGAGCGGATGTCGAGCGCCTCTCCGATCTCACGGATGGTGGGGGGATACCCGCAGTCCTCGATCTGCTGCGCGACGAAGCGGAGCACCTCGCGCTGGCGGTCGGTGAGCCCGTTCATGTCGTCTCCTCCGTCGGCGGGGGCTGGCCCCGGACCTGAACATCGGTATACGAGACCGCCGTTCAGAAGGCAAGAAGACGTGCGCCGGTCCGGTTGCCGGCCGCGCGCTGTGGGGCTACGGTCCGGGCGTGCCCCCCACGCTCGGCAATGCGCTGCGGCTCGGCGTTCGCGGCGTCGCCCGCGCGCCCTGGCTGGTCGCCGTCGGGCTGCTCGTGACCCTGGTCGGGAACGCGCTCCTCTGGCCGGCGTGGTCGACGGCCTGGGCCCTGCTCGGGCGTGCGGCGCTGCTCGCCGCCGGCCGCGCGCCGTTCGATCCGCTCGCGCCGCTCCGCGGGGTCGCGTCCGCGGCGACCTCGCCTCGCTTCGTCGCGCTCGTCCTCGCGCTCCTCCTCGGCGGCGCCGCGCTCGGCGCGGCGATCCGGGTGGCGTTCGTGGCCGGCGCGGTGCCGACGCTCGCGGGCGCGGCGGGCGGCGATCCCGGGACGCCGCGCTTCGCCGCGGGGCTCGCCTTCGGCTTCCCGCGGGTGCTCGCGGCCTCGATGCTGGCGCTCGTGATGCGCGCCGGCGCCTGGCTGTTCGCGGCGGGCATCGGGCTCGGCGCGCTGCGCATCACTGCGGCGGCGGCGGAGGGGGGCGGGTCGCCGCTCCTCGCGGGCGCCGTCGCCCTAGCGCTTGCGCTCGCGGCGTTCCTGCCGCTCGCGCTCGGCGCCGTCGCCGACGCGGCCGTGACCCGGGCGGCCCTGCTCGGCGACGGGCCCGCGGAGGCGCTCGCGGCCGCGGCCGACCGCTTCGCGGCGCGGCCGGGGACGTTCGTGCTCGCGGCCCTGCTGTTCGCCGTCGCCGGGACCGCGGGCGCGATCTCGATCCAGACGGTGGGATCGCTCGCGACCGGGTTCGCCGGGGTGGTCCACCCGCTCGTCGCGGCGGGGCCGACGCTGATGGTCTCGGCGGCCGGAGCGCTCGTCGCGGCGGCGGTCGAGCTCGCCTGGCTCGGCACGGCGGCGGCGCTCGCGTGCGTCGAGGAGTGATGCGCTCTCGCCGGCTGGAGCCGGCTAGCGCTTCAGGAAGCGCCGCACGGAGAGCTTGCGCATCTTGAGCGTGGCGACGTGGTAGAGCGCGGCGCCGCCGCAGAGCACGGCGGCGCCGGCGAGGGCGAGGAAGCCGAGCGCGCGGTGGCCCTCGGTGGCGAGGACCACGAGGCCGCCCACGGAGAGGCCGGCGGCGAGCAGGCCCAGGAACACCATGACGCCGAGCGCCCGGACGTGGCCGCCGATCCGGTCGATGGCGTCGGAGTGGACGTTCACGCGGAACTTGCCGCCCTCGAGGTCGACCAGGATCTGCGAGAGCTGCCCCGGCACGTCCTCGGCGAGCGCCTGCAGCTTGAGGAGCGACTTCATCAGCGCCCCGGAGGCGTCGGAGGGGTTGAAGCGGGCGAGCAGCAGCTCCTTCGCGTAGGGGAGGCCGACCTCGAGCACGTCGAGCTTCGGGTGGAGCCGGCGGATGAGCCCCTCGATGGTGATCGAGGCCTTGGCGAGGACGGCGTACTCCTTCGGGATGCGGATGCGGTGGCGGACGGCGAGGTCGAGCAGGTCGCGAAGCAGCGTCGCGGTGTGGATCTCCTCGAGCATGAGGCCGAGGTAGCGATCGAGGATCCGGCGGATGTCGTCGCGGAAGTCGGCGATGGGCGCGCGCGCGTCCGGGACGCCGATGCGGTTCAGCACCCGCGCCACGCTGTGCGGGTCGCGCAGCGCCACCGCCACGATGAGCGTGACGAGCGCCTCCTGCTGCACGCGCGTCAGGCGGCCGACGAGCCCGAAGTCGAGCAGGGCGATGCGGTTGCCGGGGAGGACGAGGATGTTCCCCGGGTGCGGGTCGCCGTGGAAGAGCCCGTCGTCGAAGAGCTGGCGGAACGCGGCCTCGATCACGTTCCGCGCGATCGCCTCGAGATCGTAGCCGCCCTCCGCGGTCACGTCGGAGATGCGCGCCCCCTCGACGTAGTCGAGGGTGAGCACCGTCGCCGACGAGAGCTCGTCGTGCACGCGGGGGATGACGAGGTACTCGCGGCCCGCCGCGGCGTCGCGCATGGCGCGCGCGTTCCGGGCCTCGTTCGAGAAGTCGAGCTCCTCGTGGATGGTCCGGTCGAACTCCTCGATGACGTGGCTCGGCGTGTACACGCCGGTCTCCTCGATCACCGCCTCGAGCAGCCTCGCGAGGTACTCGAGGAGGGCGAGGTCCGACTCGATCTGGTCGCGGATCCCGGGCCGCTGCACCTTCACCACCACCCGCTCGCCGCCGTGGGTGGTGGCGAGGTGGACCTGGGCGATGGACGCGCTCGCGAAGGGCGCCTCGTCGAGGGAGGCGAACAGCTCCGCGACTGGCCGCCCGAGCCCGCGCTCGATCGCGGCGCGCACGTCGCGGCTCGGCAGGGGAGGGCAGTCGTCCTGGAGGGCCTCGAGCTCGCTCACCCACACCCCCGGCAGCACGTCGGGGCGGGTGGAGAGGAGCTGGCCGAGCTTGATAAAGGTGGGGCCGAGCTCCGCGAGCATGGTGCGGAAGCGGGCGGCGGTGCGGCGGTCGTCCGTCGGCGGCAGCTCGCCGCCGGCGCGCGGCGCGTCGCGGCCGAGCAGGTCCGAGAGCCGGGCGCGCTCGAGGTACGCGCCGAAGCCATGCCTCGCCACCGCCGACGCGATCTGGCGCAGCCGGTTCAGGTCCTGGAAGGTCCGCTGGAACATCGGGGCCTCCGAATGTAGCACCGGCCCGCCTCGGGCGCGCCATCGTCCGCGGCGCGGCCCGGCGCGGCGACCGGGCCCGCGTGATAGAACCCCGCTTCCGATGCCGGAGATCGCCCAGGCCGCGACGCCGATGATGCGGCAGTACCTCGAGGTGAAGGCGCGGCACCCCGACGCGCTCCTCTTCTTCCGGCTCGGCGACTTCTACGAGCTCTTCTTCGAGGACGCGCTCGCCGCATCGGAGGCGCTCCAGATCACGCTCACCGCGCGGGCGAAGGGCGACGACAAGGTCCCGATGTGCGGGGTGCCCCATCACGCCGCGCGCGGGTACGTCGCGAAGCTGCTCGAGAAGGGGTTCAAGGTCGCGATCTGCGATCAGGTCGAGGAGCCGGGCAAGTCGGCGATCGTGCGCCGCGAGGTCACCCGGGTGGTCACGCCCGGCATGGTCCTCGACGACGGCGTGCTCGATCCGCGCGAGGCGAGCTACCTCGGCGTCGCGGCGCTGGCGCCGGACTCGGGCGGCGGCCTCGCGCTCCTCGACGCGTCGACCGGCGAGCTCCGGCTCGGCGAGGTGAAGGACGACGCACGCCTCGTGGACGAGCTCCGCCGCGCGGGCGTGCGCGAGCTGCTCCTCGAGGACGGCGGCGAGGCGCGCGCCGAGGCGCTGGTGCGCTCGGTCGGGGTCCCCGCCGCGCGCCGCCCGGCGGAGGACTTCGCGCGGGCGGAGGAGAAGCTCCGCCGCCACCTCGGGGTCGCTTCGCTCGATGCCTACGGCGTCTCCGCGCTCCCGCTCGGCCTCGCCGCCGCAGCGGCCGCGCTCGCCTACCTCGAGCAGACCCAGCGCGCGGCCGCGCGCCACGTGGACCGGCTCGTCCGGCTCGGGACCGAGGACGTGCTCCACCTCGACGAGTCGACTCGCGCGAACCTCGAGCTCGAGCGGACGCTCGCGGGCGGGCGGAGGAAGGGCACGCTGCTGGCGCTCCTCGATCGCACCGCCACCGCGCCGGGGGGCCGGAGGCTGGCGGCGTGGCTGCGCTACCCGCTCACCGACCTCGCCGCGATCGGCGCCCGGCTCGACGCGGTGGAGGAGCTGGCCGGCTCGACGGTGCTGCGCGAGGACCTCGCCGAGGCGCTCCGGCCCGTCGCCGACGCCGAGCGGCTCGTCTCGCGCCTCGTCCTCGGGCAGGGGAACGGCCGGGACCTGCGCGCGCTCGCCGGCGCGCTCCTCGCCCTCCCCGCGCTCGCGGACCTGCTCGCCCGCTGCAAGGCCGAGCTGCTGCGCGGGGCCGCCGCGCGGCTCCGCGGCCTCGAGCGGCTCGCGGCCCACCTCGACGGCGCGGTCGCCCTGGAGCCGCCCGTGGGCCTGAAGGAGGGCGGGATCGTCCGCCGCGGCTTCTCCGCGGAGCTCGACGAGATCGTCTCGGTGGCCGAGGACGCGAAGGGGTTCATCGCGCGGCTCGAGTCGAAGGAGCGCGAGCGGACCGGCATCGGCTCGCTCAAGGTCCGCTACAACCGGGTGTTCGGGTACTACCTCGAGGTCACCAAGCCGAACCTGCACCTCGTGCCGAAGGACTACGAGCGGCGCCAGACGACGGTGGGCGGCGAGCGGTTCGCGACGCCCGAGCTGAAGCGCTTCGAGGAGACGGTGATCGGCGCGGAGGAGAAGCGCTTCGCGCTAGAGGAGCGGATCTTCGAGGAGCTGCGGGCGCGGGTCGCGGGCGAGGCGGCGCGCATCCGCACCTCGGCGGACGCGGTCGCCACCGCCGACGCGCTGCTCTCCCTCGCGCGGGTCGCCGCCGAGCGGGGCTACGCGCGACCCGAGGTGGACGGCTCGCAGGCGCTCGAGATCCTCGACGGCCGCCACCCGGTCGTGGAGGCGGTGCTGCCCGAGGGGCCGGCCGCCTTCGTGCCGAACGACCTGCTCGTCGCCGCGCGCGGGGCGCCGGAGGCGGAGGGGCACGGCTCGCTCCTCGTGATCACCGGGCCGAACATGGCGGGGAAGAGCACCGTCATGCGCCAGGCGGCCCTCGTGGTGCTGCTCGCGCAGATGGGCAGCTTCGTGCCGGCGCGCCGGGCCCGCGTCGGGCTGGTGGACCGGATCTTCACGCGGGTGGGCGCCTCGGACGACCTCGCACGCGGCCGCTCGACCTTCATGGTCGAGATGACGGAGACGGCGGCCATCCTCCACGGCGCGACGCCCCGCTCGCTGGTGGTGCTCGACGAGATCGGCCGCGGGACGTCGACCTTCGACGGCCTCTCGATCGCCTGGGCGGTCGCCGAGCACCTGCACGACGGCCCCGGGTGCCGGACGCTCTTCGCCACGCACTACCACGAGCTGCAGGACCTCGCGCGGGAGCGGCCCGCGGTCCGGAACCTCACCGTCGCGGTGCGCGAGGTCGGCGATCGGGTGGTGTTCCTCCGCAAGCTCGTGAAGGGCGGCGCCTCGCGCAGCTACGGCATCGAGGTCGCGAAGCTCGCCGGGCTCCCGCCGGAGGTGCTCGCGCGGGCGCGGGAGATCCTGAAGAACCTGGAGTCGCTCGAGGTGGACGAGGGCGGCCACGCCCTGCTCGCGCGCGGGCGGAGCCGCAGGGCCGCCCCGACCGCCCAGCTCGGGCTCTTCGGCGCGCGGGGCGATCCCGCGGCGGAGGAGATCGCGAAGGCGATCCGGGCGACCGACGTCGACGCGCTGCGGCCGATCGACGCGCTCAACCTGCTCGCCGGGTGGAAGGCCAAGCTCCCCGGGTAGCGCGGTCGGTCCGAAGGACCGCGGGGCCGCCGGGGCGGCCCCGCGGGTGATGGGGTCCTGCGAAGGGGCCCTACTTCTTGTGACACTCGGCGCACTTCTGCGGGCCCTTCGCCTCCTTCTTGTGGCACTCGACGCAGAGGCCGTGCGCCTTGTCCTTGCCGAGCTCCATCTTCGCCGGCGCGCCGGCGCCGTGGCACACGTCGCACTTCACGGCCGCGTGGGTCTTGTGCTGGAAGGTCACGTTGCCGTTCTTCGCCGGGAGCGTCGCCGGGGCGGCGGGAGCATCGGCGGCCACGGAGACGCCCGCGAAGGCGAGCGCGACGACGGCGAAGGCGATCCGGATGTTCATTCTGGGTCTCTCCTGGTTCGACGGGTCGATTCCCGTCTCGGGATCCGCGCACTCTAGCCACCGCGCATGGGACGGCTCCGTGGTAATTGGCCGCACCGGCGCGCAGGAGCAGAGCGGCCCTGCGCCCCGCTTCATCCCCTGAAAAGCGGCGGGGCCGCCCGAGGGCGGCCCCGCGTTCGAAGCTCGGTCGGAGGCTCGGCGGCGCAGGCGCGCCGGCCCAAGCCGTCGGACGGCTACGCCTTCTTGTGGCACTCGGCGCACTTCTGCGGGCCCTTCCCCTCCTTCTTGTGGCACTCGATGCACGTGCCGTGGGCCTTGTCCTTGCCGAAGCCCTCGATCTTCCCGCCCTCCATGCTGGTGTGGCAGGTGTCGCACTTCAGCTGCTTGTGCTTCGCGTGCTCGAACGTGATGTTGCCGTTCTTGGCGGGGAGCTGGATCGGGCCGCTCGGCGGCTCGGCCGCGATGGCGACGGTGGCGAGGGCGAGGGCGGCGAAGAGTCCGACGATGTACTTGGTCACGTGGCGTGCTCCTGCAGTTCCGGGGGCGGACCATCCGCCCGTGAAGGGACGGCGGATGCTACCCGAAATTCAGGAATCTCCGAGGCAATTCACCTCGCGAGGGCCCCAGCGGGGATCGATCGAGACGCCGTACCAACAAAAGCGTCACGCCATCTCGAGGACGGCCGAAACGAGCTTGTCTATCCCTGCGGCAACCGGGGCGATCCAGGGGCCGAGCATGTAGGCGGGGGTCGAGACCAGTTTCATCTTCTCGTCGACGCAGATCTCGTCCACCTTGCAGGCCACGTGGCGCGCACCGAACGACTCGATCGTCGCGGCCGTCTCGGCATCGTTGCCGATGGTGAGGCGCGGGTGCTCGGCGCCGAGCACCCTGGCGGCGATCACCGGGGCGATGCAGATGAAGCCCATCGGCTTCCCCGCCGCCCGCACCTCGCGGACGATCCGCTCCACCTCCGGCTGCACGCGCATGGCCCGGCCGTCGATGGCGAACGAGCACAGGTTCTTCGCCGCGCCGAAGCCACCGGGGAAGACGAGCGCGTCGAGGTCCTTCGCACGGACGCCGGCGAGGTCCCGGATCTTGCCGCGGACGATGCGCGCCGACTCGGCGAGCACGCTGCGGGCGCCCTCCACGGGCGCGCCCTTCAGGTGATCGACGACGTGCATCTGGGGTACGTCGGGCGCGGCGGCGACGAGCGTCGCGCCGCGGCGGTCGAGGGAGAGCAGCGTGCACACCGCCTCGTGGATCTCGGCGCCGTCGAGGAAGCCGCAGCCCGCGAGGACCACGCCCACGCGCTTCTGGGTAGCCATCGGACACCTCCGTTCAGGAGAGGACCGATCCTAGCTCCGCTCCGCGCCGGCGCGTGAGGGGAAGCCCCGTAGCGGGCGGGCCGAAAAGTGGACCGCGCCGACCGCGTCGGGGACAGTCGCCCAATGGGCCGCCTGCTGGCCGCTGCCGTCGCGCTCTCGCTCGCCCTCCCGGCCGGGGTCGAGGCGGCGGGCGCGTCCCGCGCCGCGGCGGAGGCGCGCGGCCGGCCGGTCCGGGCGCGGCCGCAGCCGCCGCCGCACGGACGCAGGCCGCCCACGCTCGCCGAGGCGAGCGCCGTGATGCGCGCGCTCGAGCGCGATCGCCAGCGGCGACGCTTCCGCCACCACTGGGAGCGGGCGCTCGCCGACCTCGAGCGGGCGGCGCGCGGGAAGGACCAGGCGCGGGCGTACCTCGAGGCGGCCCGCGCGCGGTACGCGCTCTACCGCTGGTCGGCCATCGAGGCCGACCGGGAGCGGGCCCTCGTGCTCGCGGGACGCGCGTCGAGGGCGGGCTCGCGCGACGCGCGCGCCCTCGCCGCGGCGATCCGGCGCGAGGCGGGAGACGACCGCCCCGTCCGCGCGTCCGCGCGCCGGAGCGCTGCAGCGGCGACCGCGCCAGGCGCGAAGCGGGGCGCGCCCGCGGCGAGGCCGCCCGCTCCCGAGCCGGAGCCGAGCGCCGAGGCCGACGAGGAGTCACCGCCCGATCCCGCGCTGGACGCGGCGCTCGCAGCGGGCCGCACCTCGCCGCCGCTCGCGCTCGGTGAATCGGCCGGCGCGGGCCCGGCCCACGTCTCGGAGGTCCGCACCTGGTCGAGCGAGGACTACACCCGCGTCGCGGTCTACCTCTCGCACTGGGTGGGCTGGCAGAAGCTCGAGCTCGCCCCGGCGGGCGGGCTCCCCCGGCGGCTGGCGCTCGACCTCCGGCCCGCCGAGCTCGACGGCAAGGCCGTCGCCCGCGCCGTGGAGGGCGGCTGGGTCGATCGGGTCCGCGCCGCGCAGAACGGGCCCGACACGGTGCGTGTGGTGCTGGATCTCCCCGGGCACGAGAAGGTGCAGCTGTTCGGGCTCGA
>Ga0209683_10001166_pt1 | contig 10197 bp, 8 predicted proteins | sample DOMMetBare2Fresh_FD_187474 | JGI IMG/M metagenome (GOLD analysis project Ga0209683, IMG submission 187474) | Wetland sediment microbial communities from St. Louis River estuary, USA, under dissolved organic matter induced mercury methylation -... | ecosystem: Environmental > Aquatic > Freshwater... | reverse complement strand
CCCGATCGCCGAGCCGGTGTTCCCGCCGACCTGGAACAGCGACTGGGCCAGCCCGTGCCGGCCGCCGGAGGCCATCCGCGCCACGCGGGAGGACTCGGGGTGGAACACCGCCGAGCCCAGGCCGACCAACCCCGCCGCGAGCAGCAGGCCGGAGTAGCTCCGCGTCACCGACAGGCAGAGCAGCCCGACCAGCGTGAACCCCATCCCGATCATCAGGGAGTACGGCTTGGGGCGGTGGTCGGTGTAGTGCCCGATCGCGGGCTGGAGCAGGGAGGCGGTGAGCTGGAAGGTGAGCGTGATGAGGCCGATCTGGCCGAAGTCGAGGCCGAAGCCGTCCTTGAGCATCGGGTACATCGCAGGCAGCAGCGCCTGCATCATGTCGTTGAGCAGGTGGCAGAAGCTGATGGCGGCGAGGACGGTGAAGGCGGCGGGGGGTTGCACGACGCAATGCTAACGGCAGCCCGCTCCAGGACGCCAGACCGCGTCCTGGAGCGGGGCCTCGGGCGCTACGCCCCCGGCGGCCGATACCCGACGGACTTCTTCGTGGCCGCGTCGAACTCCTCGGGCGAGAGGAGCAGGGTGGACTGGAGGTTGACCGCCCCACTGCCGTTCACCGCGAGGCTCACGGCCACGGCCGTCGCGGCATCGGGGAACTCGGCGATGCCGTACACATCCGCGTCGCCGATGGCGAAGTAGAACGCGTGCAGCTTGCCTCCGGCTCGTTCGACCATCTGTTGCACGGCGGCGCGCCGCTTGGTTCCGCCGTCCTTCATGAGGCCCTTGGCGCCATCCGCGGTGTACGAGCCGCGCCAGAGATACATCGGCATGCAGAGCTCCAGGATGAGTTGGGGAGCATAACCTACGCGCGTCCACCCGGGTGGGGAAGAGCGCCGCGCTGGCCGCCGCGATCAGGGGTTGAAGCGGCTCTGTTCTTTAAGGACCGCCAGGCTCTTCGACCCGAGCGTGAGCAGCGCCTGGAAGACCCCCTTCACGCCGATCTTCGATCCCTGGGGCGGCGGGCTGCTCCCCTCGCTCACGACGGTGAGCGTGCCGGTGTTGTCCTTGACCTGGTAGGCCCCCGCCACGAGTGCGCCCACCGACTTCGTCACCTCGCCCTTGATGCGGACCGTCTTGCCATTGTAGCGGGAGGCGTCGCTGAGCAGGTCGCCGATGGGGGTGGTGGAGGCGCAGCCGGCCAGCAGGACGAGCGCGGCGGCAAGGCGAATGGACCGGCGGAAACTGCGGCGTGACGCGGGCATGAACGGCTGCTCCTGGTGGGAGATCGCGTGGTGGAGCGGGATCGCACAGTCGAATCTAGTGCGCTCCCGCATGGCACCGCCAGCTTGCCCGCTCGGCGGCGTAGCCGATGCGCGGAAGCACCTGCTCGGCCGCCAGCACGATTCCCCAGAACATCAGGATGAGCGACAGCACGTGCGGGGCCCCGCCACGCATTCTCCAGGACGCGAACGCGATCCAGGCGCCGGTGATGAGCAGCGCGGCGACCGCGCCGAGGTATCCCAGCAGGGCAAGGTCACAAGCATGGGGATAGGGCCACTGGGTCATCGCGCCGCCGAGCGTGACGCCGAGGAATACGCGTGCCCAGAGCGCGATGCGGTCGCCCCGGGTGGGGGCGCCGGCGGGGCGCGCGGGGCCGCCGGCGGTGGCGGCTCGAGGCTGGGCCGGTGGCAGGGAAACCGGGTCCGTTCGGCGCGGTAGTGGCGTGGAAGCCGGGCCCTTTCGAGGCGATGGTTGTTCGTGGTCCGGCCGGGAGCCGATGGTCGACAGGCCAGCGAGCAGGCGGTTCACCTCGCGCTCCATCGGATCCGGCCGGGGCCGGCGCGGAGTGTTCGGCATGGGTCGGTCCTGCGAAGGGTCGGAAGCGTCCGGAGAGACGACCGAGGCGGCATTTGTCATGCCGCCCGCTGCCACCTTCGGTAACCGCGCCTGCGCAACCGCCCATCGCGGCGGCCACCAATTGTTGCATCGCGCCGAAGCCTCCCGAAGCCTCGCACTGCGCCATGCGATCGTGAGGGGCGCTCTGCAAGCTCCTGCAGGGCCGGCGGCGAGCCCTCGCCGGATGAACGCATGCTCATGCCGGTTTCAGGTCGCCGTCAGAGGACTCAGGTTACGGTCACGGTGACCGGAGCCTTGGCTGGGGGACACCATGACCATGAAGCGTGCGCTGCAGGTGATCCTGGCGATCGGCCTGGTCGGGGTCGCCTTCTCGGGAACGCTCACCTACCGGGAACTGTGCGTTCGAGGCGCGGAGGGATGCACGCCGGTGGGAGCGCCGGGGACGATCCTGGGCTACCCGGCGTGCGTGTACGGGCTGGTCATGTATCTGCTGCTGGTCGCGGTTGCCTCGTTCGGCTTGCGTGCGGAGCGGTAAGCTCGGCGCGTCCCCCCCACAGCCTGAGGACGCGCCGGCGCGCTCAACCTGCGTGTGTTCCGGAGGTCAGCTCAGCGCCCACTCCACGCCCGCCTCCGTCGTCTTGCCATCGAAGTGCTCGTCGTCCGCCTCGGCGTCGGCGCGGGTGTGGTGGACCACGCCGTCCCGATGGTTCGGCGGCGCATAGAGCGTATAGAGCTTCAGTGGAACCGGGCCGGTATTGATGATGTTGTGGTGCGCCCCGGCCGGAATGACCATCGCAAAGCCTGCGCTGATCGGCGTACGAATGCCGTCGATGACCACCTTGCCGGTCCCCTCCTCGACTCGAAAGAACTGATCGAGCGTGTGAACTTCGGTCCCGATCTCCTCCCTGGGCTTCAGCGCCATGACGACGAGCTGGCAGTTCTTTGCCGTATACAGCACGCGGCGGAACTCTTCGTTCTTGATGGCGAGGCTCTCGATGTTCTGCACGAACCCTTTCATGGAGACACTCCTTGTTCCTCACAGGATAGCGTGAAGGTGCCCGGTGCCATCATGCTAGGCCGCCGTGCGTGAAGGCGTTCTGAACGTGTCGTGAGAAAGGCCTCAGGCAGGCGGGGTCGCCATCGATCCCCCGGACCCGGCCGGCTGCCGCCTGCCCGGCTTCGATCCGGCCCAGGATCGTCAACTCGTGGTCCGGCAATGAATTGCGTACCAAGTTGAGGGGCCACCGACCGGCCCGGTGCTTCGGCCGCGGGCCGATGTCCCCGCGGTGCTGGCGGAGCTCGCGCAGAGCAGGGTATCGTTCGTCGTAATGTCATCCTCACGTTCCCGGCCGACGGCGGCGGCCCTGACGACGGCGGCCCTGATGGCCGCGCTCGTCCTGGCAGCGTGCAGCGGCGCTCCCCAAGCCGCGGTTCGAACTTCTCCCACCCCCCGCTATCCCCATACCGAGGCGGACGTTCACTTCATGTCCGGCATGATCGGCCACCACGCCCAGGCGATCGTGATGGCCGGCTGGGCGCCCACCCACGAGGCCGGCCCCTCGGTGCGCACCCTGGCCGAGCGGATCATCAATGCCCAGCAGGACGAGATCGCGACGATGCAGCAGTGGCTCCGTGATCGCGGCCAGCCGGTGCCGGAGGCGCGCGCCGAGGGGATGAAGATGATGAACGGCGCCGAGCATGAGATGCTGATGCCCGGCATGCTCACCGAGGCGCAGATGCGGCAGCTGGACCAGGCGAGGGGACCGCACTTCGACCGGCAGTTCCTGACCTTCATGATCCAGCACCACCGCGGGGCCGTCGCCATGGTAAAGGACCTGTTCGGGTCCTCTGGCGCGGCCCAGGACGAGACCGTGTTCAAGTTCGCCAACGACGTCGGCGTGGATCAGACGACCGAGATCGCCCGGATGGAGCGGATGCTCGCGGCGCTCTCCCCCGAGAAACCCACCCCGTGATACCCAAGAGAACAGTCATGGCCTTCGCTCCGCTCCGGTCGCTTTCGCTCACCCTCGGGCTCGGCCTCGCGTCGGCGTGCGCCCACTCGACCTCCTCGTCCAATGCCGGCGCCCTGTCGCCGGTGGACATGTCCACCTCGCCGCCGAGCCCCGATCCGCGCGTGGGTCTCCGCGCCGGACTGATGGATGCCGGCGAAGCGGTGTGGAACCTGCGAGTGCTCTCGAAGACGCCGCCGCCGAAGCCGTTCGCCGGAATCACCAACTCCGACCTGTCGTTTACCGGCCACTACGCCATCCAGGGCAACTACAACGGGTTCCAGGTGTGGGACATCGCCGATCCGAGGAAGCCGGTCCTGAAGACGGCCTACGTCTGCCCGGCGTCGCAGAGCGACGTCTCGGTCTACCGGCATCTGCTGTTCGTCTCCGCCGAGGATTTCGCCGCACGCCTCGATTGCGGGACCCAGGGTGTGCCGGACCCCGTCAGTCCGGAACGGTTGCGCGGCATCCGCATCTTCGACATCAGCGACATCGAGCACCCCAGGAACGTGGCCAACGTGCAGACCTGCCGCGGCTCGCACACGCACTCGGTGCTGGTGGATCCGAAGGACACGGCCAACGTCTACGTCTACATCTCCGGCTCGGCCCAGGTGCGGTCGCCGAGCGAGCTCGCGGGCTGCGTGAGTGCGCCGCCGGCGGAGGACCCCAGCTCGGCGCTGTTCCGCATCGAGGTCATCAAGGTGCCGCTGGCCCATCCCGAGCAGGCGGCGATCGTCAGCTCGCCGCGGATCTTCGACGACCTGGCGGCGCCCGCGAGGCACGGCGAGGCGCCGGCGGACCTCGCCGCCGCCGCCAAGGCGGCCGCCGACGCGCGTGCGGCGGGCAAATTCACCGCGGTCGTGCACGGGCGGGAAGTGGTTCTGTCGGATGATTTCACCGCGCGGCTGCTGCACGACATCGTCCGGGCCCGGCAGGGGACCGGTGCGCCGACGGCCGCGGACAGCGCCTTGCTGCGGGAGGCGATGCCCCAGATCATCGCCGCGATCGTCGAGCCGGCGAGCCCTGCTTCGGGGCCCACCCAGTGCCACGACATCACGCTCTATCCGGCCATCGGATTGGCCGGCGGCGCCTGCGAGGGCTACGGGCTGCTGCTCGACATCAGCGACCCGGTGCATCCGGTGCGCATCGGCGCCGTGGCCGACTCGAACTTCTCCTACTGGCACTCGGCGACGCTCAACAACGACGGCACCAAGATCCTCTTCTCCGACGAATGGGGCGGCGGGGGACAGCCGAAGTGCCGCGTCTCGGACAAGTACGAGTGGGGGGCGGATGCGATCTTCACGATCGCCGATCGGAAGATGCAGTTCCAGAGCTACTACAAGATGCCGGCGCCGCAGACGCCGCAGGAGAACTGCGTGGCCCACAACGGGTCGCTGATCCCGATCCCGGGGCGCGACGTGATGGTGCAGGCGTGGTATCAGGGCGGCATCTCGGTGTTCGACTGGACCGATGCCGCGCACCCGCAGGAGATTGCCTTCTTCGACCGCGGTCCGGCGGACTCGACCACGATCGCCAGCGCCGGGTCGTGGTCGATCTACTGGTACAACGGCGTCATGGTGAGCTCCGAGATGGCTCGCGGCCTCGACATCCTCGAGCTGACGCCGAGCGGATTCATCTCCCAGAACGAGATCGACGCGGCCAAGTCGGTGCGCCTCGATTACCTGAACGTCCAGGGCCAGCCGAAGTTCGTCTGGCCCCCGAGCTTCGCGCTGGCGCGCGCCTACCTGGACCAGCTCGAGCGGTCGCATGGTCTCGAGTCGGGCAGGATCGCCGCTGTGCGGCAGGCGTTGACGGGTGCCGAGCAGGCATCGGGGACAAAGCGACAGGAGGCGCTGACCCGGCTGGCGGTGCAACTGGACGAGGACGCCGGCGCGGCCGGCGATGCGGCCAAGGTCGGGATCCTGGCGGGCGCCGTGAGGGACGTGGCCGCGGCGTCGCGCTGAGCACCTGCCCGCGGCTTGGGCGCCGCACCGCCCTGGCGGGCCACTCCGCGGCTCCTCAGATTCGATTCATCTCCTCCCGTCGGCCCAAGGTGACCGAACTCCCGCACGAGCTCGCCGCTGCCCTGCACGACCGCTACACGATCGAGCGTGAGCTCGGCCGCGGGGGCATGGCCACCGTGTACCTTGCGCGTGACCTCCGGCACGAGCGGCTGGTGGCGCTCAAGGTGCTCCATCCGGAGCTCGCCCGGACCCTCGGCCCCGAGCGGTTCCTCCGGGAGATCCGGCTCGCCGCCCGGCTCCAGCACCCCCACCTCCTCCCGGTCCACGACTCGGGCGAGGCGGCCGGGCAATTGTGGTTCACCATGCCCTACGTGGAGGGAGAGAGCCTCCGCGACCGGCTCCGGCGGGAGCGCCAGCTTCCGGTGGAGGACGCGGTCCGGATCGCGCACGAGGCCGCCCGGGCGCTCGACTACGCGCACCGCCACGGGGTGCTCCACCGGGACATCAAGCCCGAGAACATCCTGCTCACCGAGGACGGGGACAGCCTGGTCGCCGACTTCGGCATCGGGCGGGCGGTCGGGGCTCCAGCCGCGGACGAGCGACTGACCGAGACGGGCATCGTCGTGGGCACACCCGCGTACATGAGCCCGGAGCAGGCGGCGGGCGAGCGGGAGCTCGATGGCCGCTCGGACATCTACAGCCTCGGGTCGGTGCTGTACGAGATGCTCGCCGGGGAGCCCCCGTTCACGGGGCCCACGGCCCAGGCGATCGTTGCCCGGCGGCTCACCGAGACGCCGCGACCGCTCCGGTTGGCGCGGGAGACGGTGCCGGCGGAGCTGGAGCGCGTGGTGGGCAAGGCGCTCGCCCGCGCGCCGGCGGACCGGTACGCGGGCGCCGGCGCATTTGCGGAGGCGCTCGACGCCGCGCGGCACGCGGGTGCCGCGCGCGCCGATCCCGGGTACCCGGCCACGGCATCCGGCCCCCGGCCCCGACGGCGGCGCGCCTGGCTCGCTGGCCTCGTGGCGGTCGCGGTCGCCACGGCGCTCGCCGCCGGCCTGCTCCGCCTCCGTGCGCGCCCTCCTGGCGCGCTGGACGATTCCCTGGTCGCCGTCGCGCCGTTCGACGTGCTCGACCCGAAGCTCGTGCTCTGGCGCGAAGGGCTGGTCGATCTCCTCTCACGGAACCTCGATGGAGCGGGTCCGCTCCGCACGGTTCCGCCCACCACGGTCATACGTCGCTGGGAAGGCCGCGCCGACCCCGAGTCGGCCGCCGAGCTCGGGCGGCATACCGGTGCCGGGCTGGCGCTCTACGGCTCCCTCCTTGGCGCGGGTCGGGATTCGGTCCGCCTCCGGGCCACGCTGTTCGACGTCGCGCGCGGACGCCCCATAGACGAATGGGAGCTGGGTGACGTCGCCGATCGGGTCGATCGGGCGGCCGACTCGCTGACCCTCCGCCTGCTGCAGGGACTCGGGCGGACGCGCCCGATCGGCGCGGTGAGGCTGGCCGGCTTCGGCTCGACCAGTCTCCCCGCGCTCAAGGCATTCCTCCAGGGCGAGCAGCACCTCCGCCGGACCGAATGGGACTCGGCCCTGGTCTATTACGAGCGCGCCATCGCTCTCGACAGCACGTTCGCTCCCGCCCTCCGACGGGCGAGCACGGCGGTGGGGTGGCTCCGTACCGGATCGGACTCCGTCTCCACCGCCTACGCGATCCGCGCGGGTGAGCACAACCACGGTCTCCCGCCGCGGGACAGCCTGCTCATCGCCGCCGAGTCGCTGATGGCCTCGCTGCTCCAGGCCGGCCCGTTCGCTCTGCGGGCCGACAGCCGGTGGGGACCCCGGCTGCATCGCCTCTTCGCCACGCTCGACTACGCCACCACCCGCTACCCCGACGATTCGGAGTCCTGGTTCCTGCTCGGCGAGGCCAACGAGCATCTCGGTCCATACGCCGGCCGCTCGGACGAGCAGGTGCTTGACGCCTTCGACCGGGCGATCGCGCTCGACTCCGCCTACGGGCCGTCCTACATCCACCCGATCGAGGCCTCGGCATCCGAGGGTGCGGAGGCGATGCGGCGGTACCTCCGGCCATACCTGGCGCTGGCCGGCGGGGACGTGCGTGCGGACGGCGAACGCCTTGTGCGGACGGTGCTCGATTCCGTCCCGACCGGCGCCGATCCGCTGGTTCTGTTCCGGGGCGTCTCCGACCTCGGCCTGACCAGCGCCTACTTCGCGCTCGCACGGCTTCCCGACAGCGCGGAGGTCAGCGTCAGCCTCGCGAGGCTCATCGCCGAACGGCCGCTCTCGGTCCCGCCGCTCGATACTCCACTCGGCGCGAGGCGTTCGCTGGCGCGGGCACTCATGAGCCGGGGGCATCTCAGGGCGGGGGCCGAATGGCTTGCGGGCCAGGAGCTGAGTCTCACGTTCGCCGACGCGGCCCTCCTGGGCGCCGTGCCGGCCGAGAGCGCGGCGGCGCACTTCCGCGACCGGCTGTCGGGTCCGGTCTCCGCTCTGCTCGTCGCCGCGTTCCCCTGGTGGGCCGCCCGGCGGGACACCACCTCGCTGCGAAAGGCGGAATCCCACGCCGATTCGCTGGCGCGATCGGAACCGGCCTCGGCCACGCTCCCTGGAGCGCCGTATGTGGCTGCCGCCGCCGCCGCCTACCTGGCACTCGCCCGCGGCGACACCGCCCGCGCGATTCGCGAGCTCCTCGGCCTGGCGGGCGACGGCTGTCCCGCGTGCTACCTCGACCGGCTGACCCTCGCCCAGCTTCTCGTCGAGCGACAGCGTGACCAGGAGGCCTGGCGAATCCTGGGTGGGGATCATCCCAGCGCCAGAGTCACTCCGGATCATACGGAGGTTCTGTGGGTGCTGCTGCGCGGGCGGGCGGCGGAGCGACTCGGCAAGACGGAGCGGGCGATCCGATCGTACGGCTGGGTCGCCGGCATGTGGCGGAACGCGGACCCCGAGCTCCAGCCGTACGTCAGCGAGGCGCGCGAGGCGCTCGTGCGCCTCTCGCGGGAGGAGAGCTGAGCGGGGCTCCTACGGAAAGATCCCCAGCTGCTCGTAGCTCAGCGCGACCTTGTCGATCGCCACGATCATCGCCGCGGTGCGGAGGTCCACCTCGTCCTGCCGCTCCTTCCATTTCTCGCGGATCGGGTGGTAGGCGCCGATCATGGTCTCCTCGAGCCCCGAGTTGACCAGGTCCTCCTCGCTCGCCCCCTGGGTCACCCGCTCGATCTCCTCTGAAGTGAACCGCCGGCCCGTGATGACTTCCACCGCCTGCAGCAGCCGGCCATAGGCGCCCTGCTCGAACCGCTTCTGCATCCTGCCCAGACGGACGTGGCCCAGGTTCTTCACCCACTCGAAGTAGGAGACGGTGACGCCCCCTGCGTTGATGTAGGTGTCGGGGACGACCATGATCCCGCGGCGGGCGAGGATCTCGTCCGCCTCGCTGGTGGTGGGTCCGTTCGCGGCCTCGACCACCAGCTTCGCCTTGATCCGGGGCGCGTTCTCCGCCGTGATCTGCCGCTCCACCGCGGCGGGGATGAGGATGTCGCACTCGAGCTCGAGCGCCTCCTCCCCGCGGGCCAGTCTGGTCGCGCCCGGGAAGTCGACGAGGCTCCGGCGCTCGCGCCGGTGCGCCATCACCTGCTCCAGGTCGAGCCCCTTCGGGTCGGCGATGGCACCCTCGGCTTCCGCCAGCCCGACCAGCACCGCGCCGGCCTCCTGGAAGAACTTGGCGGCGAAGTACCCCACGTTCCCCAGACCCTGGATCACCACGCGCTTGCCCCCGATCCCCGCGGAGAGCCCCAGCGCCTTCATGTCTTCCGCGACGCTGCATACCTCACGAATGCCGAAGAAGACGCCGCGGCCGGTAGCCTCCACCCGGCCGTGGATGCCGCCCGCGCTCACCGGCTTGGCGGTGACGCAGCCGAGCGCGTCCAGCTCCCCCGGTCGAAGCTGGGTGTAGGTGTCGGCGATCCAGGCCATCTCGCGGGGACCGGTGCCGACGTCGGGCGCCGGGACGTCGAGCCCGGGGCCCATGAAGTTCTTGCGCACCAGCTCGAAGACGTAGCGACGGGTGATCCGCTCCAGCTCTCCCGGCGAGTAGGTCTTCGGATTGAGCCGGATCCCTCCCTTGGCCCCGCCGAACGGGACGTCCACCAGCGCGCACTTGTAGGTCATGAGCGCGGCGAGCGCCTGCACTTCCTCGGCGTCCACGGTTTCGGCGTACCGGATCCCGCCCTTGCAGGGGAGCTTGTGGTGGCTGTGCTCCGCCCGCCAGGCGTGCATCACCTCGATGCTGCCGTCGTCGCGCTTGATGGGAAAGCTGGTGTAGAACAGGTTCTTGCACGCCTTGATGTTGGCGAG
>Ga0209683_10001163_pt1 | contig 10223 bp, 8 predicted proteins | sample DOMMetBare2Fresh_FD_187474 | JGI IMG/M metagenome (GOLD analysis project Ga0209683, IMG submission 187474) | Wetland sediment microbial communities from St. Louis River estuary, USA, under dissolved organic matter induced mercury methylation -... | ecosystem: Environmental > Aquatic > Freshwater... | reverse complement strand
AATCCACTTTCCGGACCAAATCTTTCAAATTTTGTTTTTTGCAGATCCACAATTCCTTTTACATCAAATGCAAGTTTTACCAGGTATACGAAACCTGATTGGGTGCCAGCCCAAATAGATCCATCAGTGTTCTCTGAGAAAGACCATATCTGATCTGAAACACCGGGAATATAACCTGTAAAAACCCAGTCTCCTTTTGACCGGTTGAAAATTGTTATCCCAGATGTTCCTCCACCTAATAAGATATCAGGATACTTCTTGGAAATATACAACGTAGATAATGTCAGGTCTGCACTTACCGATTCCCGGAGCGTATACGTTTTATTATTTTTTATTTTGAAAAGACCGTCTCCTGGTATCACTAATCCTTCTCCATCCGGCAACGCCGTGAATATCTGGTTTAATGCAATACCGGGAACGGGTTTGAAAACTGCAGTCTTTTGATCCAATTTTAAAAGCCCATTAGAGGTGCCTATATATACTTCACCTTCATATCGTGTTAAGAAAAGGACACCGGTATTGATTCCTGATTGTAAACCAAATTTTGTAAACGGAGATGCTGTTTCAACTCTTGAAATACCATTATCTAATGTTAGCCACAAAGTGCCTTTTTTATCCTGGTAAACTGAATAAATAGATTCATCCTGCAATCCTACATCACGGTTAATTTTTTGTAATAGCTTACCATGGGCATCGATTATTACCAGGCCCTTTCCTGTAGTTGACAGAACGTAAGAACCATTTTGTAATTGAATACCCTTATATAAAAGTGCTCCTGATTTAATAATATAGTCCGCTTCTGTTGCAAATGGCCGGAATGTTTTTCCATCATATAAATACAGACCACTGTAAAACATTCCGATCAGGTATTGCTTTTCATTTCCTGCCGCTTTATATGGCAGCATTACCTGCATTCTTTCCTGGCCCAGGAATTCGCTTCCAGGTATTAAAACCAGCGAGTCATTTGTCATTTTAAAAAGACCCAATCCTTGTTGATGTACATAATAGTTACCATCCTGGTAAAATGAGTACATGAATTTTGTTTTGGGCGCCCAAACTTTGACCATTGGTTTTTGCCCGGTTTCAACCTTCTTATCGTCTAAACGAAAAATGTATTCCCTGGATTGAAAATAGATGCCTGATTCAGTGGCGTGGCTTGACCATATATCCAGAAAATTTCTGTTAGCAAAAGGGACAAGTTTTAAAAGTGAGTTTGATCTTCGTTGCCCTAAGCTGTCGAAATCCAAATAACCAAGATCACCAAATCCACCATAGAAGATAGTACCGTTTTTATTTTTAGCTATTGACCGTATTACAGTACCTAAAATAGCTCCCGTACTATCCTTAAATTTTATTTTCCTCCACTTCACCCCATCATATTCCAATAGATCGTTTTGTGTTCCGAAATACATAATTCCGCTTTCATCTTCAAGTACACTCCAAACCTGTGGAAAGGCTTTATAATTCTTGGGAGAATAGTTTGTTATAAATGGCAGCCCTTTTTCCGATTCGGATTGGGCATTTATAATTTGAGGAAATAAAAATATTGCAACAAGAATATGCAATAAAACTACTGCCTTAAACAAATTGTAAAAGACATTGTCTTTTTTCATAATTGTAATTTAAGTAACCGATTTTCAATGGAAATGGCTAAGAAGATTTTGCAGGGGGTAACGATTATCTATCTGTCTCTAAATGTAGATAAAATTTAACTAAGAGTAAAAGAGAAAAGAGGAAAAAGAGAGAAGCCTGCAATTATCCTTGTTTCTTCATCCAATCTAATGGAAAAAAGTGATTGTTATAAGCCAAGTATAGCTTTCAACTTCGGATAACCAGTGCGACTTACAGGGACTTTTGCCCCGGAGCGTAGTATTGCGACATGGTTATCCTTTTCGTAAGGATCAATTCTTGTTATCTGTTGCAGGTTTACAATATAAGAACGATGTGAGCGGACAAATTGAGAAGCATCCAACACTTGTTCAAAGTGACCCATGGTTTTATTTTTCAAAAAATATCCTTCTTTGGTAAATACTTTTACAAAATCATCGGCAGCTTCTAAATAAAATATATCCTGCACCGGAATTATTTTGATCTTGCTTCCGTCTTTAATTACTATTCGCTGATTTTGCGGTGCCGTTAATGCAACATCATCCAGTAATTGTTTTGTTTGCTTCTCACCGGTTGAACTACTTTTTTGTTCTCTCCATTTTTTAATTGCTTTTTCAAAACGATCCTGGTTAAATGGTTTTAATAAATAATCAATAGCATGAGCTTCGAATGCTTTGATGGCATATTCATCAAAAGCGGTTGCAAAGATCACAGCGGGAGGATTTTCGATCAGTTCCAGCATTTCAAAACCATTGATCTTTGGCATTTGAATATCAAGAATGATAAGATCGGGTTTATATTGTTGGATTGCTTTCAACCCTTCGTAGCCGTTACTGCATACCTGTGATACTATAAGATCAGGAAAGTTCTGTATGTATTCGATCACGATGCTTCTTGCCAAAGGCTCATCATCTATTATGATCACTTTACTACTCATGACTGCGGGATTTTTATTTTAGTTGTAAAGATATTTTCTTTTCCTGCCTCGCCGGCAGACAAGGCTTCAGTAGTTACCAGGTCGTTTCTTGCAAATAGTAAATACAATCTTCTTTGCACAGATTGTAATCCAAAGCCAGTGCCTTGCCTGGGCGCTGAAGTTTCAGGATCAAAAGGATTTGTTACTGTAATCACCAGGCTATTTTCTTCTTTCAACACTTTTAAACTGATCTCAATTTCATCAACAGTATCATACAATCCGAATTTGATCGCATTTTCCATAATGGGTTGTAAAAGCAAAGCCGGTAGCTTTAATTCATTCAATGTTTCATCACATTCAACTTTTGTAGAAAGCCTGTGGCCAAATCTTACTTTTTCAATATCAAGATAAAGCTGCAGGTATTGTAATTCTTCTTTTAACGTCACCCATTGATGTTCTTCTTTTCGTATGGTTCCTCTTAAAAAATCGGAAAGCTGCTGCACCATTTTTCTTGCTTCCTGCGGCCTTGAACCAATCAAAGCGTTGATGCTATTTAAGCTATTAAATAAAAAATGTGGTTGTAATTGCTGACGCAGTTTAAAAAGCTCGGCTTCTTTTGCAAGCTTTTCAGCGTCTTGTTTTCTTTCTTCCTGTTCACTTTGTTCCTGCCAATTATACCAGATAACGCTGACAAGTGTGAAACATCCTAATAAAAGGAAATCAAAGCTGCTGCGTATCCATAATGATCGGTTGAAAAATGTTATATAGTCTGTGTCTTCGGCAAAAATATTTTTCAAAATAACTTTTGTAAGTAAAATGACAATTATTGTAATTAAAATACACCAGGTAACAAGATGAAAGTATTTCTCCTTTTGCGGTAAATAATAATGAAGCATCATAATTACAAGGAGGCAAGCCCCTATCAGCAATGCATCATTTACAGTACTGTCAATGATCGCAGCTTTCCAGCTTAATCCGAACCATTTTAAAAGGAATACATGATCAGCAACAATTATCAGCCAGCAAATGCTGAAGATGATCCTGAACCTCATTACAGATAGCGGAGAATTTGCCATGAGATTATACGAGTTGCAGTAATTGATGTGATTCAGAGTGAAGTATGCCCTCGGCTTTCTTATTTATAATATCGCTATACTTATCGCCATCATCTCTTTCTTCGATGCGTGAATACAATTCTGCGCCATCGATCATTTCTCCGATCTTATACAGCTCACTTACATTAATGAATTGCCATTGCACCAACTCCTGTTTCAGGTTATAAAACCTTTCTTCTTCTTTTTTGCCTGTATGCTGAGCTTTATAAAATGCATCTTCTTTTGTTGCTGCATGTATCAATCGTAGCTGTTCATCAAACTGCGGAGTATGATCACCATCGCCGCAAATTATCCGGTAAACGATTTTTGCAAGATACCAGTTCATATCAGTATGGTTGTGGTTTAATGGAATTAAAAACTTTTTATGTCAATACCTCCGAAGATCACTGTTCCCCTGATAAGCAGGGTCTTTTCAGGTGCATCCGTTATTGTCTGCATTCTTCTTTTATCCTCAATACCACCAAAGATTGTAACAGCTTCAGATTTTATTGCCCAGTTAGAAGGTATAAGTAATTTGGTGCCACCAAAAATTGTTGTGAGTTCAATAACTGCGGTACCGGTGAAGTCTGCTTGTGAAAGATCCAATTCTGTTCCGCCGAAAATATTTACAAGGTCACCCCCTTTGAAGTTTTTTGAGATGATAATTTTTTTTGCGCCTCCGAAAATTGAAGTGCTTTCAACAAAATCATCTTTTGAAAAATCAGTACCACCACCAAAAACTGCGTCTGAACTTCCATCAGCTTTTTTTTCGGAGCTGTTCCATTTTCCCCTGCTACGTTGCCTCGTAATTATAAATAAGCCTACTACTATTAAAGCCGCCGGCCACATATAACGGCGAAATGTAAGTTCAGGAAATATATCATTGAGCAAAAATATGCCGCCAATAAGGATCAGGATAAACCAGGCTACACCACGAAAATTATGGCGTACACCAATAAAAACCCCCAATGCAACGAGTAGCATTTGCCAACTAAAGATCCAATCAGGAAAATCAGTAAATGAAGCTTTTAATAATGCGGCAACACCGATGAGCAGAATAAAAATGCCTGTCCATATTCCGCTATGCCTGTTATTAATAATTCCAAACTGTCCCTGGTAGTTTGGATCACAACGTTCTTTCCATCTTTCTTCACGTCTTCTTCTCTTTTCTTCTCTTCTTGATTCACGGTAGTCTTGTAGCTCTGTCATAGATGTAAATTTTAATCAAAGCTAAGTGCAGGATCGTGAGAGGTCAATAGAGAAAGGGTAATACTTCACCAATTGTCGGTGAATGACAGGAAATGGTCGGTAAAAATTCAGAATAGAAATGACTAACAGAAAAAGAAACGATTATTAAGACATTGAAGAACCCCATTCGAGTTTATAAGCTCCATCTTTTCCTTTAATGCAGGTAAATAAAAAGTTGGTGATAAAAGGCATGTTGATCTGCTTTCCTGCATCTTCTATTGCAACTGTACCGCTTACATAAGTTTCTGTGGAAGAAGTTTCAAGTGCTTCCCGGTTATCGGGCATTTTTTCTTTGCCATAACCAAGATCATAATGGCGGCAAGCTAATTTTTCGACCATGTTTTCAAGAAATCCAGGTTGGTCAATCGTTGCGGTGATATGTAGTGATTTTTTCATAACCGGTGACTTTCGGGGGTTGCATTCACCTTGCTTTTCCACTTACCAGCATCACAGATGTTTGTTCCTTTTTGTCTGTATATATGATGCTGTTGTTTTCAAAATGGTTAATAAAGAATTGTGAAAATTGATTGTGTCATTGATACAATACGCTTTATATTTTGATCAGGACAACGAACAACTCCAGGTTACTTTATAATCCTTGTGCTTTACTTTCGTACAAACAACCAGGAAACGGGTTGCAACCGGGATGCTGATTTGTTTTATGGAGCTGTTCTGACCGGCAGAAAAACTGATTTCAACGGTTCCTTCTACTAATGAATGTTCGCAACACCAGTTGATATTCTGAAAATTTTTTGACAATACGTTTTCATTAATGCTCTTATCAGGATGATGCATGCTGTTAATGTGGTCTTCAATCATGGTTTCTGCCAGTGTTACTTTCGTCTGAACAGTGGTAATAGATGTCTTTTTCATACTATTCTGTTTTGATTTATTTAGTCATTCCTGCATACCTAATTCAAGCAGGGTGCCAGAAATTTTATTAATAAACACAACCGCTGAAATACCTGTCAGACGCGGATTTCAGAAGAAGTGTAAAACAACCGACATTTTTTTTTCTGATAAAATTTCCCAACTATTTGTGAGAGTTTACAACAGAATGGGAAGACTTGTTAATTACGATTCTTACGATCAATAAACTTGATGGATGCGGGTTGGCGGGATCATGCCATGTTGAATTATAGGAAACAAAAAACTAAATACTGCAGAATGACAAAGTATTACTGACATTCTTATGTTGCAGTTATTCTCCATCCTCAATGTTAAAATAAATACTTAATTTCATAAACAGAAACCTTGCAAAACCTTCTCCACACCGTTTGATTACTCCTTTCATTATCCCTATAAAAACCTCAGTGCCAGAATTTGAATAACTGCTTTAGTAATGAAGTATCTCCTGTATACAATTATGCTGGCTGGTTTTGCGTCAACGCAGGTCCGGTGCCAGTATATTGCCATAGAAGATCTGCTGAAGTTGTCATCACTTCAACCGAACCATATAGATAATTTCATGAATAGAAACGGGTATACACTGGCGGGCAGCAAGCTGGCTGATGTTGAAATGGTATCCAGGTATTTTGAAAAAAGCAATGGTAAAAAAAAGAAGGACACCCTGACAAAAAGAAGCATTGATATATTTAAGCAGAAAGGCATTAAATATTTTTCCTATTATACTACTTCGTTGAACGAATACCTGGATGGTCAGAGATGGCTGATAAAGGACGATTTTTTTTATGATCATAATAAGGATATGAACAGGGATTCGCTGTTGCTGTATCAAAAAGGAAATATTGTTGTCAAAGCCAGTACCGCCAATAGCGAAGGTCATCCTCTCTACACTTTACAATTGAGCAAAAAAGAAATTCCACGGCCTGATTCTATACGGAATGCAGAAGACCTGTTGCAGTTTAATTCGCATGAGTACCTGGTAAGTTTTTTTGGTGAGAAAAATGTAAAAAAAGACCTGTATTATCTTTCAGAAAAAGAATTGAAGAAGTGTTCGGTTATTTTTGGCAATACACCCCGGCAGGCGGTATTTGTATGGGCGGATGAAAACAATCTTTGTGATCTTTCTTTTATTATTGTCAGCAACATCATACATACCGTTGGTGCAAAAGATTTTGACGGTGTAATTGGCACTAATGAGTGGGAATTGAAAAATGGCATTTACCCGGGAATGAACATAACGGAATTGCTGAAAATAAATCAAAAGGATTTTGAATTTTATGGAAATAAATCTGTGCAGGCCTTTATGGTAAAACCGGAGAATACCGGTAAAATTGATTTTAAGAAAACCATCATTACGCTGAGTTGCAGCAATTGCAATAACGACAAATTGTTCAATACTTCAGCGTTGAATGCTTTGGATGTTGCGGAAGAAAATCTTCCGGTGTATGTATATAACATCATTATTTTTCCGGAACATCAGAAATGAACACCCCTTTTAAGTCAAACCCGGCTAAAAAAAATTCATACTTATTTCAGTCAAACAAACCGTTATAGGTGGTTTCAGGCAGCAGAAAAATTGTATGCAAATAAAAGGGAATAAATGATATTCAAGTACCGGCAGTACTCATCAAAACTTCAATCCGGCATTTCAATATTTCCATACTTCAGCATTTTGGCATCATGATTTTTTTTGGCTTTCTCTAATACTCTTTTAAAATCAGGATCATTGCGATAAGCATCAAGATAAAATGAATGGGAGAGAAAATCGTAGCTATATTCTCCTCTGTTATTGCCGTTATCAACTTCTGTTTCAATTTCTTTAATTACGTCTTTTAATACCTTGCCGCGATTGGAAGCTAATCGGATATAGATATTATCTTTTTGTCCTTGGCCGACTTTCCCAAGCTCACCTTTAGCTGCGTAAAGAAATGATATCGGAAATGGGTCGCTCCACGCTACTTCTTTTATGCGGTTCGCTGCCTTCTCGTATTCACCGAAGTACGCCAGCCAAAAAAGAAGGTTGTAATCCCCGGCATTGAGTCCTTCTGAAAGTTCAAGGCAGGTATTAAGGGCTTTTTTTGCTTCAGGATATTTTCCTATCATCGCATTTTGTTTGCCCAGGTAACTATAAAAACTAGGGTCAAGCGGATCTGTTTTAATGGCATTTAAGGTAAATGGAATTGCTGTAGCATTGAGTCCGAGATCTTCTGAAAGCGTAACACTTAAATTCATATTAGTTAAGGGGTCAGCGGGATCGAGGTAAAATGCTTTTTTCAAATAATAAAAGCTGCTGTCAAAATTGGGTTCTTCCCGATGAACCATGGCCCAAACCATAGCCGTATTTACAAACGATGAATTGGGTTTCAATTCAAGTGCTTTTCTTGCCAATTTCTCTTTCAGCACCTGTAGCTCCTTTGGAAATTCTTTAATAGATCCAGCAAATAAATATTTATTTCGTAGTCCATCATAAATTTCAGCAAGACCTGCATAGGCTTCCGCAAAACCTGAATCCAGTTGAATTGCCCGTTCGAAATATTTTTTTGACTTTTCAAAATCTTCATCCTTGTAGGAATTAAAATATTTTTTATAGGCATAATACATTCCTTTTTTAAATTGATCGTATGCTTCTACATTTTGAGTGGGGATTTGACTGATCTTTGCATTAGCTTCCGGGGTAATTTCTATTTTCATTTTTTGCGCAATCATCCTGGCAATCTCGCTTTGAACTTCAAAAATATCTTTCACATTCCTATCATAGGTCTCTGCCCAGATGTGTTGATCATTTTTCGCATCTATCAGTTGGGCCGTAACCCGGATAGTATTACCGGACTTCCGTACACTCCCTTCCAGGATAGAAGAAACATGTAACTCTTCAGCAATTTTTTTCAGATTCTTCGGTTTGCCTTTATAAGTTAATACAGAGGTTCTGCTGATAACCCGGATATTTTTGATTTTAGAAATATGAGTGATAATTTCTTCTGTAATGCCGTCGCTGAAATATTCCTGTTCGGGGTCGCCGCTCATATTATCAAAATAAAGAACAGCAATAGATTTGGGAGTCTCTTTAGTGCCAGTAGACCCTTTGGTGTTTATATTTTCAAAAATAAAGTAACCAGCGGCCAGGAGGGCTATGGCACCTAGTAAAATAAAAAATGTTTTTTTTCTCTTCAATTTCTTTTTTTCTTCTGCTAAATCAGCAACAACAACTGGAGGAATTAATTCTTTAAACTTTCCACTAAGATTGGCCTTGTCCGGAATAGGGAATCCAATATTCGACAAGGCGAAGACTTCGATAGGATCATCCACATTTTTAAATTCAATATTCCCTAATGAAGTAAGCTGAAATTCCGATTTGTTTTTTATTTGATTTTTTATAGCATCGGAGAGCAACACGGCTCCCGGAACACCCATGCTTTGAATACGGGAAGATATGTTTACACTGTCACCAAATATATTTCCTTCTTCAAGCAGAATATCTCCCAGGTGGATCCCAATGCGAACAGGTACATGAGGATCTTTGGTGAAATCTTCCTGTAACAGTTTTGCGCAATTCACGGCATCCACTGCATTGGTAAATATCATTAAGCACCCGTCACCATAGTATTGAATAATTTCGCCATGAAACAACTTGACCTTTAACATCAATTGCTCTTTGAAATGATGTAGCTTATTCATTGCTAATGTTTCGTCATGCTGCATCATTGATGTATACCCGGCAATATCGGCAAACATGATGGCGGAGAGCTGGCGGGATTGAGACAAAAGATTTAATTATATTTTAAAAAAAATTATTTTAATCTACAGGCAAATTCATTTTCTTCAAAAAAGCTTTATGCCGCGGATCACCTTCCAGGTTTTTAAAAATCGGATTACTTTTGAACATTCCAAGCCACATTTCTTTTCTTGCATAAGCTTTTTCCAGCCATTCAAAGGCCTTATCCTTTTCTCCACGAAAAGCATAAATCTGAGCAATGAAGGTTGCATAATCATTTTGATACTTGGCGATATAATTTGTCAACGCTTCATCAGCCTCTTTTCTGCGACCCATTGCATGATAGGCCAATGCCAACCCAAAATCTTTAAAGATTTTGTCTGGTTCTTGCTGTATCTCGGCAAGGGCTATTTCAGGTTTTCCCTGCAACAGATAAGCCTCGCCCAGGAATATATGTACCCTGAGAAACTGTGGGTTCAATTCTAGCGCCTTCTTAAAGGAAGCAATCGCTTCCTCTAATCGATTGGAATGAATAAAGATTCCTCCTAACCTTAAATAGTTTATAGCTTTTACGGGGTCAAGGGTTATTGATTGCTGAGTCACCCGGATTCCTTCATCAAAACGTCCCGTGATCCGATACAAGGTTCCTACAACTCCCAAAAGTTCGGCATTCCCTGGTTCAATTTCCAGTGCCTTTTGAAGCTCCACTTCCGCACCTCTATAGTCAAAATCATAAAAC
>Ga0209683_10001162_pt1 | contig 10224 bp, 7 predicted proteins | sample DOMMetBare2Fresh_FD_187474 | JGI IMG/M metagenome (GOLD analysis project Ga0209683, IMG submission 187474) | Wetland sediment microbial communities from St. Louis River estuary, USA, under dissolved organic matter induced mercury methylation -... | ecosystem: Environmental > Aquatic > Freshwater... | reverse complement strand
TGCCGTCCGGAAAGTCTTTACGTCGCGCACTGATCCGCACGCCATCGACATCACCATCCGCCGTGCTGATTCTCAGGAGGAAGTTACCCGCCGAGCTCTGCCGGGCGAATACGTCAAAGCGAGCGTGGTAAAGAATCTGCAGGTTGGTTTCATTCCCAGCTTTGATCAGACCCTTGAGTGGTCGCTGGCAGCGCTTGGCGTCGCCGCGCAGAAACTTTCTCCGAGTGACATCCAAAGCGGCGCTCTGAAAAACTACGACAGCATCATCATCGACAATCGCGGTTACGAGGCTCACCCGGAATTGATCGCGGCAAACGATCGCTTGCTGGCCTATGTTCGCGATGGCGGGAACCTGATCGTTTTCTACCACAAGAACAATGAGTGGAATCCCGACCCGGCCCGGAACCGGCCGCAACTCGCACCCTATCCGATTACCCTGGGCGGCGAACGCGTGACCGATGAGAACGCGCCGGTGAGGTTCCTGCAACCCGCGCACCGCCTGCTTAACTTTCCCAACCGGATGCGGCGCTCAGATTTTCTGGGCTGGGTCCAGGAACGCGGCCTTTACTATCCGAAGGAATGGGACCCGCATTACGCGGCCTTGCTGGAAATGAGCGATCCGGGTGAGCCTGGCCTGCGCGGTGGGCTGTTAGTGGGAACCTATGGCCGGGGCCGGTATATCTATACTAGTTTGGTGTGGTATCGCGAACTGCGCGCGGGGGTACCAGGCGCCTACCGTATGCTGGCGAACATGATTAGCTATGGAAAGCGGTAGTGGTCAAAGGATCAGGATCATGATGAAAATTCTTACAGCCCTCGGCTTGCTCCTCGCTTTTTCTCTGGGCGCCTCCTTCTATGCCGGCCCGCGGGGACAAAAGCCGCGACAAGTGCTGACCGGAACGTGGGAAGGCACTGGCTATCAAACTGACGACAACAGCACCTGGACCATGCGCGTTCGCGCCGGCCGCCGCAAAATCTTAATCCAGTATCCCTCGCTGAACTGCGGCGGTGAGTGGAAACTGAAACGACAGTGGGCGCGGGGGGCGTTGTTCCGCGAGAGACTCAGCTATGGAAAAGAGAGATGCGCTGACAACGGCTCAGTACTAATTGAACGGCTGAATAAGAACCAAATCATTTTTCTTTACAGAAATGCCGGCCAAAAGGAAGTTACTGCCTCAGCAATCCTCAACCGGACTGAATCGCCAGACGCCGGGGGCAGGCGTTAGCTGCAGACGGGGTAGCGCTTTAAATGCCCCGTTCCGCTCGCGGCCCGCAGATGGTTCTGGCAAGGTCTGAGCGGGTACAATCACTCAGCCGTTGATCGTGGAGGTAAAGAATGAGATTCGCACGTGGAAGCTCGCGTCTTTTGAGTCTGGCCGGATTGATGTCTATTATCCTGGGCATGACCCTGGTTCTGTCTTGCAATAACACAACGAATCCCGGTTCGAACCCAAACGCCAAGCCGTCGGCCGCTGAGGCCGAGAAATTTATCACTGACGCGGAGAGTAAACTCTTTGCTCTGAACCTCAAATACAGCCGCGCCGACTGGATTAAAAGCACCTACATCACCGATGACACGGAAGCGCTTTCAGCTGACGCCAACAAAGATGTCATCGCTGCCACAACGGAACTTGCTGAACAGTCGCGGCGCTTTGAGGGTTTGGCTCTGTCGCCTGAGGCGGCCCGCAAGATCAAGCTTTTGAAATTGTCACTCACTTTGCCGGCGCCGAAGGATCCCAAAGAACGCGAAGAGCTGACTAAAATTGCCGCCTCGATGGAAGGCGACTATGGAAAGGGAAAGTACTGCCCGGGCGGGGACCAGAGCAAGTGTCTGAGCATCGGCGATCTGGAAAAAGTCCTCGCCGAAAGCCGGGACCCCGAGGAACTGAAACGAATCTGGCTCGGCTGGCACCAAATCTCACCGCCGTTTCGTAAGAATTACCAGCGCTATGTTGAGCTGGCGAACAAAGGCGCGAGCCAAATGGGATTCAAGGATGTCGGCGCCATGTGGCGAGCCAAGTACGACATGGAACCAGATGCTTTCGCCGCAGAGATGGAGCGTCTCTGGCAACAGGTCAAACCGCTCTACGATTCGCTGTACACGTATACCCGCCGCAAACTTTCTGAAAAGTATGGCCCGCAGGTGGTACCCACGGATGGGCCAATCCCGGCGCATTTGCTCGGCAACATGTGGGCGCAAACCTGGGGCAACGTCTATCCGTTACTCAAGCCGGCAACCGGAGATCGTGGTTACGACCTGACCGAGATTCTCAAGGCGCGCAAGACTGAACCGAAACAAATGGTGCGCTATGGGGAATCATTCTTTACCTCGCTCGGTTTTGAACCCCTGCCGAGCACGTTCTGGGAACGGTCGATGTTCACCAAGCCACTGGATCACGAAGCCGTTTGTCACGCCAGCGCCTGGGACCTTGATTACGAAAAAGATGTCCGTCTGAAGATGTGCATCCAAATCAACGAAGAAGATTTCACCACCGTCCATCACGAACTCGGCCACAACTACTATCAGATGGCCTACGCCTCCCAGCCTTTCCTGTTTCGCGACAGCGCGAATGACGCCTTTCATGAGGCTATCGGCGACACAATTGCGTTATCGGTGACTTCGCCTTATCTGAAACAGATCAACCTGATCGACAAGGTCCCCGAGCAGAGCGCGGACTTAGGATTCCTGCTGCAACGCGCGCTGGACAAAGTTGCGTTTCTACCCTTTGGCTATCTCGTGGATCAGTGGCGCTGGAAAGTTTTCTCAGGCGAGGTGGGACCCAACGACTACAACAAAGCCTGGTGGGATTTGCGACTGAAATATCAGGGAGTGGCTCCACCGGCGCCCCGCAGCGAGCAGGATTTCGATGCCGGGGCAAAATACCATGTCGCCGCCAACGTCCCCTACGCAAGATATTTTCTGGCGGCCATCCTGCAGTTCCAGTTTCATCGCGCCCTCTGCCGGGAAGCGGGATTCAATGGCCCGCTCTATCAATGCTCAATCTATGACAACAAGAAAGCGGGCGAGCGATTGAAGCAAATGCTGGCCCTGGGCCAGAGCAAGCCCTGGCCGGAGGCGCTAAAGGCGTTGACCGGCGAAGACAAGATGGACGCAACGGCGATCATTGATTACTTCGCGCCTCTGAAACAGTGGCTGGATCAGGAGAACCAAAAAGCCGTAGCCCAAAAATAGTCGAACTGGGGTTTGCAAAAAGGCCGCCAACTGATTTTCAGTCGCGGCCTTTTTATTTTAGGAATTACGATCTCTTACCAGGGAAATCGCGAACCGTTATTGCGTCCATTATCGTAAACGCCGTCATTGCGCTGGTATCCTTCCTGGTAGCCGCGCAGGAAACCATTGCGATAGGCCTGCTTGTCGCCGTAGCGGTTGTTGCCGTTCCGGAAAAAGTGCGAACGCTGCGGATTGTAACTCTGACCTCGACTCGCATCGCTGGCTCCGGTACTGAGGCCATCCTGGAAGCCCTGCTGCATGGCCATCTGTGAGCCGTTGTTATAACCGCCGCGGTTGCCGTAGCCGCCGTAGGAACCGTTGCCGTAGGCGCCACGGTTGCCATAGCTGCCGTTGCCGTAACTACCTCGACGCTGATTCTGGTCATAGCGATCGTCCTGATGCCGATGACGCTCACCACGATTGCGCCCGCGATCCTGCTCGCGATCCTGATCGTCTCGGTCACTTCGGTTGCGATGGCGCCGGCCTTCACGTTGCCAATTGCCTTCCCCTTGATCTCGATCCCGATCCCGATCCTGTGCCTGCGCAGTTGCGCTTCCCACCATGGCTACTCCCGACACCACTGCCAATGTCAGGACGAAGCCGCCAATCTTATTCCATATTCTTGTTGTATTCATGAATACCTCCGAACAAGACAACAACAACAATCGTGCCGCCGGCGGGGGCTTGAAATCGTTGAGTGATTCTCCTATTCGGGGATTATTAACGCTATGGGTTAGCACTATTTGGGTTGCGCGATAACCGGTGTGAGTATGCGAAATGGGTAACCGGCCGTCCCTCTCCCCTTTAAGAAGCGGGTTATCGGTCCCAGTGTGGCGCAAACTGGACAGGGCGATCGCGTGCCGGATGCGGCGCTGGCAGGGGCAGAGTTGAATTGGGAAAACCGGTGGGTCTAAGTGGCTTCGACTTCCTGCTCAAGGGTGGGCTCGGCGTCCAGGCTTTCCAGCTTAACACGCGCGCGTTCGAGAAAGGTCCGGATCATTTCGCCGACGCGTTTTTGCATTTCGGCGCTGATGGCGCCCTCGCCGATCAAGCCGGCGAGCATGTGCAAATCCTTCGCATGCGGCCGGCGCAATTCAACATGCTGGGCGATGCGAATCAAAACTTTGTGCCCCCGTTCTTCAAAAGCAGCGGCATAACGGAGGTAATTCTTCATTTCCCCAGGGGCCGGGGACCATTCCAAACGATCCGGTTCGTCTTCGGTCTTTTCCACTGCAAAGCTGGCATGGACAGAGCCGATGACTGGAACCTCGGCGCGCACAATCCAACGCATAATTCCGCTCGCATCTCTGCGAATGCCTTCAATACCGGGCATGAGATCGACAAAATTGCGCAACTCGCCAAAAAACTCGCGCGCGCGCTCGATAGTTGTTTTCAGTTCCAGTTGGTCTTTATAGGTTGCTTTGATACGAAACATTCTTGAGTTTCCTGACTTTTGGTCTCGCTTATCGAGATGCTGAGCTCACGGGGTTAGTTGCCGCAACCCCACCTAAGTTAAATTACACGATGCCGGCGTTCTCGTAAACAAAGAAGTTTTTCTCGACCAAATCAGGAGTGTTAACAGGTGATGAACTCAGACAGTCGCTGCCCACGTTGCGGTGAAGGAATCTTGCTTGGCTGGCTGGAGCTTGACGAGGAACAGCGCCTGGTAGTCAGACGTTTACCGGGCGCCGTTGAATACTCTGCTTCGGAGCGTGAAAGAAGCCATTGCTGGTGCCCAAGCTGCTGGTTTGAATCAGCGGCGGACAGGATGAAACAAGTCTAGCGTTTTTTGAACTTAGCAGGCGGTTCATCGCGAGCAAGCGCGCGGCCAAGCCACCGATTCTTTGTCATGCGCCAGGTCTTTTCGCAGAGCACGCATTGCACCTTACCCTCGGCTTTCCCTCTCCCGACGTACCGCAAACGATGACCGCAGTCTGGACAGGACACCCGGCGCCGGCTCGCCACGTCAACCAGCAGTGAGGGAAGATCAATCAACAGCTCCAGAAGGTCTAATAACATCGCTATCCCTTCTACTCATGCGTGAGACGATCGTATGCTTCGCGAATTCTTTGCATCCAGGTGACCACCACTGTCGACAACTCCGCGGCAGAATTGTAATTCAACTTCTTAGCGATATCGCGCATGGTGGGGTGATCCACGGGCGGCAGTCGGCCTGACCTGCCCTTCAATAAACGCTGTTCATGATCGACCGCGCGCAACACGCCGTAACCGTTGCTTAGCAGCTGACAATCAGCAGAATCTAAACTGCCCACTGACTCCAGACGCGCCAGGGTAGCCAGGGTTGAGCGATTAGCGCCCGCGTCGGGAACGTTGTCACGCAACTGCAAATAGCGCGTGACAAAATAGATGTCCAGCATGCCACCCAGGCCATGTTTGATATCCAGCGACCTGCGGCTGCCGGGCTTAACTGTTTCCTGCTGCAGCCGATCACGCATATGTCTGGTGGCGCCCTGTAATTCCTCGCGGCTGATCTTCAGCGCCCCCTCGTGAATGATTCGCCGGGCCGCGGCTTCAATGTTTCTTCCCAACTCAAGGTCGCCGGCCACGGCTCTCAGTTTGACGTAGGCCAGCCATTCCCAGACAACCGCGCGTTGCGTCAGGTAATCGAGAAAGCCTTGCGAGCTGCTGACCAACGGCCCGTCATTACCATCCGGACGCAGGCGCAGATCGACATGATAAAGGTGGCCTGTTCGGGTGATACCCGAAAGGGCGGAAATTATCATCTCACCCAACCGCGCATAAGCCTCATCCTGAGTAAGTGAAGCGACTGGGGACTTCACCGCGGAATCGTAGATAAGGACGATGTCGAGATCAGAACCGTAATCAACCCCACCGCTTGCCAGTCGTCCCAGGCCAAGGATCGCCAGGCGCGGCCCGCCTGCCAAATTGCCGAAGCGCCGCGCCATTTCCCGACGGGCAATCAGGAAAGCTGCGTTAATGCTGGCTATCGCCAACTCAGTTTGCAGGCGATTCGATTCGCCCAACGAAATCTCCCCCGCGCTGTCAGCGCAGGCGATTTCCAGCAGTAAACCCGACCAGGCACTTCTGAGGGCGGAAAGCTCGGCCGCAAAATTCCTTTCGGCATCGACACTCGAGCGCAAAGTCATGCGGTAATCTCGGGGTACCCGCCCGTTGCCGGCCAGCGAAGCAATCAGGTCCGGATTTCCGGCAATCATCTCTCCGAAAAACTCAGACGAGCCGCAAAGCTGCAACAGTAAGTAGAGGTTTTCTTCATTGACCTCGATCGGAGCAGCCGACTTATCAAGCGACGAGGCAATGCGCGCAACCAATAGCAACGCCCGATGTCGATCCAGAGATTTCCGAGCGCCTTGCTCAACGAGTCGCGTAAACGCCCCAATCGTCTGCGCTGTCAACGGTTGTCCGCTGTGCGCGGCAAATACTGTCGCGGCCGTATGCGCCGCCGCCGCATCAACTATCTCAGCGCTTGCGGAGTCCAACGCCCGCATCCGGGACGGTTCATCAATAGTGGTAACGGACTCACTCTTCAAACTCGCTCTACCGTTACCGAAAATTCGTTCGTAGGCGCTCCGGACATTCTCCGTGTGTGACTGCAGCGCATTATCAAACGCGGCCAGCGCCTCGGCGCCCCCGAAGTTCATGCGTCGCGCCAGCAATTCGCGGGCAGGGGGTTCTGTGGGGACTTTGTGAGTTTGCAGCCCGTGTTCCATTTGCACTCGATGTTCTACCCGGCGCAGAAAGGCATAAGCATCGGAAAGCTCACTCCGCTCCTGTTCGGATATCAGATCTCGATCGGCCAGCCGGCCAAGGATGATCAAAGTGTGCGGGACGCGGAGCCATGGGTCACGGCCCGCGTGCGCCAGCTGCAATGCCTGGGCAATAAATTCGATTTCGCGGATTCCGCCGCGGCCCAGTTTGACGTTGAACCCGGGACTCTTTCCGCTTTCATGTTCGTCAATGTTTTGTTTGGCAATGCGCACGCTGGCTAAAGCGTCGGGGACCGAGACTTCGGAGCGAAAAACGTGGCCGCGAACCCGTTGCGCAAAGCGCGAGTAAAGTGCGGGCCAGCCGGCTGCCGGGCGCGCCCGAATCAGCGCCTGCAGTTCCCACTGCCGCGCCCTTTCGTGATAGTAGCGAACGGCTTCATCCAAAGACGACGCCAGGGCTCCATCGCGACCAAACGGCCGCAGGCGCAAATCCACCCGATAAGCTGCGCCTTCGCCTGTCGGTTGTCCCACCAGCCGCGTCACTGCTGCGGCAAGTTTGACAAAGTATTCACGATTAGTAATTTCCCCACGCTCGCCGGCTCCGGATGTTCTCCCATCGTCTGAGTAAAGAAAGAGAAGATCGATGTCCGAAGCGTAATTCAACTCGTAGGAGCCCAATTTCCCGAGGGCCACGATGCAGAATTCGGCGGTAGCTACGCGCCCACGCTGGTCGATAAACTGCGGTGGGCCATATCGGTTGTCCAGATCCTGACGCGCCAGGCTGAGGGCATAGTCCAGAATCGCGTCAGCCAGATTCGACAACTCCTCTGTCGTTTCGACAATGGTGTGGGTGCGGCGCAAGTCGTGTAGGTAGATACGCAACAATTCGCGACGGCGAAAGCGCGCCAGCAGTACCTGCGAGTTGAGTGAAGAATTAGTGAGCGCAAATCTGGCCAGCGATTCCCTGAGGTCTTCCGGGGTGCGCACCCTGGAATTCAGTCGCTCACGATCAAGCCAGGAAATATAAGCGGGGCTCTGTTCGAGCGTGGTTCCAAGCAGCGGGCTCCAGGCAACCAGCGCCAGCAGGTCCGAAAGCAAGCCGGGTTGTTTGAGGAGGCTCCGAAAAACACGAGAATTTTCCTGGGCCAGGCGAGCGCTGAAGAGTCGCGCGCCCTTCTCGTCCGGCAGATCCCTGATCAGTGCGTCTAACTTTTCATCATCATCCGGCACGCACCTATATTACGCGGACAGCGACGTCCGACAAACTTCGGTTTGTCGTCGCCATTTGGACGCTCTGAATTTGGCCTCCTTCTGGCGAGGCCAGCCCGGGTCCGCCGCCTATTCGGGCGGCGTAGCTACTTCGGAAACAGGCGACTTAGAGCCAAAGCAAAGCGGCCCGAAGATCCAGTCAGGATGTTCCGGGCCGCTCGGTGACAGATCAAATCGGCCTACACATCAAAGTACAGGCTGTACTCCAGCGGGTGTGGGCGCAAGCGCATGGGATCGATTTCTTTCTCGCGTTTATAGCGAATCCAGCGCTCGATCATGCGCGGCGAGAACACATCTCCCTTCAACAGAAAGTCATGGTCATTCTCCAGCGCTTTCAGCGACTCGTCGAGTGAACCCGGAAGGCTCGGCACGTCTTTCAGTTGCTCAGGTGAAAGGTCGTAGATGTCCTTATCCAGCGGCTCGCCCGGATCGATACGATTTTGAATCCCGTCGATACCGGCCAGCAGCATGGCTGAAAACGCCAGATAGGGATTGCACGAGGGATCGGGCGGCCGAAACTCGAGCCGCTTTAATTTGGGGCTGGTATGGAACATGGGAATGCGAATCGCAGCCGACCGGTTACGAGCTGAATAGGCAAGGTTCACAGGTGCTTCGAACCCCGGGACCAGCCGCTTGTAGCTGTTGGTCGTAGGCGCGGCAAAGGCAACGATGGCCGGCGCATGCTTCAATAAGCCACCGATGTAGTACAGGGCCATCTCCGAAAGCCCGGCATAACCGTCGCCGGCAAATAGTGGCTTATCGCCCTTCCAGAGCGACTGGTGACAGTGCATGCCGGATCCGTTATCGCCATAGAGCGGCTTAGGCATGAATGTCGCAGCCTTACCGTACTGAAATGCAGTATTGCGAACCACATATTTAAAGATTTGCAGATTGTCTGCCGTGCCCAACATGGTCGAGTAGCGGAAATCGATTTCGCACTGCCCGGCAGTGGCGACTTCGTGGTGATGGCATTCAACGCTGATGCCGCAGTCTGCCAGAATCAGTGAAATCTCTGAACGAAGGTCGCTCAAAGTGTCGATGGGCGGCACGGGAACATAGCCTTCTTTGGCGCGGATGTGATAGCCCAGATTGGAGCCGCGAAATTCATCCGCATCGCGACCACTATTCCAGTGGCCTTCGTCCGAGTCGATGCTGTAACCGGCAGAATTTTGGTCGTTATGATACTTCACCGAGTCGAAGACAAAGAATTCAGCTTCCGGCCCGAAGTTGACCGTGTCGGCCAGGGCCGTGAACTTCAGATAACTTTCAGCACGAATGGCAACTGAGCGCGGATCGAAGGCGTAGCCTTCTTTGGTGATGGGATCGACTGCGCTGCCAATCAGGCAGAGCGTTGGCTCTTCGGAAAATGGATCCATCCAAAAGCGCCCCGGGTCCGGTACCAGCAGCATGTCCGACTCGTGTATCGCTGCCCATCCGCGAATGGAAGAAGCGTCGAAGCCAAAGCCATCTTCGAAGGTTCCCTCTTCAAGTTGGTTGATGGGAAACGTCAGGTGCTGCCAGGAGCCTGGTAGATCGGTAAAACGTACCGAGACAAATTTAGCCTCTTGATCGGAGGCATATTTCAAGACTGTCTTAGCGTTCATGTTTTCTCCTGAAGGTTTTAGGGAGTGTTAGGGGTACTCTTCGCCCCGGCGTGGTATTTGGCGCGAAGTATTCAAGAACCCTGCTAGGTCTGCGGAGTGCGGCGGGCGTCATAGAGCGACGGCGCTAAAAAAGCTTGCATTATAGTTAGGTCGCTAAGGATGTCAAGGTTTGCGGCGCAGCTTTGTCCCTGAGCGAGCCCTGTCCAGTGGCCCTTCTGTGAGCTAAACGCTTAAATAAGTGAGACTTAACTCCCTGCTGGCCATGTCGCACTGGAAAAAAAAGCTATAGACCCACTGTCCATTATCTGTTACATTGCGAACCTGGCTTTCCAACCTGGATAACCTCCGCTAAACGACTCGGATGATGTTTGTCTACGATTCAACCACCGGAGTTACGAGCGACAAGTTACAG
>Ga0209683_10001160_pt1 | contig 10243 bp, 11 predicted proteins | sample DOMMetBare2Fresh_FD_187474 | JGI IMG/M metagenome (GOLD analysis project Ga0209683, IMG submission 187474) | Wetland sediment microbial communities from St. Louis River estuary, USA, under dissolved organic matter induced mercury methylation -... | ecosystem: Environmental > Aquatic >... | reverse complement strand
CACGAACTTCGGAAACAAAGGGGCACTAGCAACTCTATGATTCTAGTGCCGCTTTTCGATTTGAAGTTCCTGACAGAGTTTGCTGCAGGTGGTGCAGGAACTTCAAATCGGCGGCACTAGCCCCCGCGACCGGCAAAGTCATGGAGTAGATTCTCGCCCTGTGACGAGCGCGGCACGCGCGACATGTGCGCGTGAGCAGCGAGGCCGCGCTTGGGCGATAGCGGAGACAGGGGACAGCGAGGCCAAACGTGCCTCACCGACTCGGTCGGCGATCGACGTGTACAAAGCGGAACCAGCTGAGTAATCTTGCCCGATGAGCAGGGTCCTCGCGCTGATCGCCCTGATTTTATGTTTGGCATGCCCATTGGTCGCGACCGTGCGAGCAGGGACGGACGACGACGACTTTCGTCGCGGTCTCTCGGCCTTCAACACCGGTGACTACGCAACGGCATTGCAAGTCTGGCGCAAGCTTGCCGAGAAGGACGAGCCGCGGTCGCAGGCCGGCATTGGCTTCATGTACCATCGCGGTATGGGTGTGCGCGCCGATGACCGCGAGGCTGCGGCTTGGCTGCTCCGCGCAGCCGAGCGTGGCCAAGCCGAAGGCCAGCTCATGCTGGGCATCCTGTTCTACTACGGGCTCGGCGTCGCGCAGAGCTACGTCAACGCCTATGCGTGGTGTGAGCTCGCCGAGACCAACGGCAACGCCGACGCCACGCTCTGCCGCGACGCGGCGCTCGAATCGATTCCCGACGCGGAGCGCGAGAAGGCCTTTCGCCTGGTGGTCGAGCTGCGCGAGCGTCAAAGGCTGGCTCGATAGCGCGCGATAGGACATGGGCCCTGTCCCAACCTGGCGTTGCCGCAAAAAAATCTGTCGCGGTTGGCGCGCTGTTCTGATTAAATCTCATTCGAAAATGCGGGCGGTGCCTTAATACGGTGCCAACATCGCGCGTCGACGAGCAGCATGCCAAAATCGGGAGGACAATCATGTCAGAGCACGACCAAGCTCCCCCTTGCGCTGTCCATCGCAAGGATGCCGGCGAGCCGGCCACTGGTTCGCCAACGCCGCAAAGCTTTCGCACCTCGCGGCGCGAATTCATCAAGAGCGTGATCGCATCGGGCGTCGCCGTATCGGCCACAGGCTACGTGGTCGTGGGGCGCGGCGGCGAGGCTTTGGCACAGGCCGCCGGCACGGTGACGAGGCTCGTGACGCTCAACGTCAACGGCCGCGATCGGCCCGTCGACGTGCTCCCAAACGAGACGCTGATTCATACGCTGCGCTACAAGCTCGGCCTTACCGGCACCAAGCTCGGCTGCGATCACGCCGAGTGTGGCAACTGCACAGTGATGCTCGACGATGTGGCGACGTACTCCTGCACGACGCTGAGCCACGCGGTGCGCGGTCGCAAGATCGTCACCATCGAAGGCATCGAAGGGCCCAATGGCGAGCTGCATCCGGTGCAAAAGGCCATGGTCCAGGAGCTCGGGCCGCAATGCGGGTTCTGCACCCCCGGGCAAGTGGTGTCCGCAGTCGCCTTGCTGAAACACAATCCGAAACCGACGGTCGAGGAAGCGCGCATCGCAATGTCCGGCAATCTCTGCCGGTGCGGCGCGTACGATCACTACCTGAAGGCCGTCATGCGTGCGGCGCGGGAGGCTTGAGATGGCTTACAAACTCATTGGCAAAGACTTCACGCCGGTCGACGTACTGGCAAAGATCACCGGCCGTGCGAAATACGCGGAGGATTTCCGGGCCGAGCGCATGGCGTTCTGCAAGACGCTCACGAGCCCGATGCCGCACGCGCGCATCCGCAACATCGATGTCTCGGCGGCGTCCAGGGTGCCGGGCTTCCTCGGCATCCTGACCGCGGATGATGTGCCGCAGTTCCCGCCGCCGCAGCCGCCAATCCTGAGCAAGGATGAGGTGCTCTATGTCGGGCATCCGATCCTTGCCGTTGCGGCCGAAAGCGAGGCGGCGGCAGCCGAGGCCATCGAGGCCATCAAGGTCGACCTGCAGCAGCTCCCACACGTCACCGACCCGCTGGAGAGCCTGTTCCCGGGCGGCCCCAATGCCCGCTCGAACGGCAATGTGGCCGCCGCCCAGATCAACCTGCAGACGTTGAAATGGGAGGCGAGCGACTTTGCGGCGGCGGGCGACGACAAGCTGCCCGCCGGCAAGCCGGCCGAACAGTGGACCTATGGCGACGTCGATGCCGGATTCAAGGCGGCAAAGCTGGTGATGGACGAAAGCTTCGTCGCCGGCGGCTTTCCGCATCACAGCATGGAGACGCGCACTGCCTTCGCCTACTGGGAGGGCGGCAAGTGCTTCCTGCACGGCTCAAATCAGAGCCATACCTCCGCCGTCCCCAACATCGCGCGCTTGATCGGCATTCCGCCCGAGAGCCTCGTCTTCATCGCGGAATTCTGTGGCGGCGGCTTCGGCAGCAAGATTCCCGGCTATCCCAACATGGCGATCGCCGCTCTGATGTCGAAGAAGATCGGCCGCCCGGTGATGCACCGCATCTCGCGCGCCGAGGAATATGCGATCGGCAGCGCGCGGCCGAGTTTCCAGGGCCGCCTCAAGCTTGGCTTCGCCGCCGACGGCAAGATTTTGGCCGCCGACCTGTACATCGTGCAGGAGACCGGCCCGCATCAGGGCGCCGGCGATTTCCGCTCAGCCGGCAACTGCCTCTCGCTGGTCTACCAGCCCGCCGCCATGCGCTATCGCGGTGTGCCGGTGCTGACCAATACGCCCCCGACGGGCCCACAGCGTGGGCCTGGCGAGAACCAGTTCACGCCCGCGATCGAGCCGATCATGGACAAGGCGGCGCGCGACCTCGGCATCGACCGCGTCGCGATCCGCAAGATCAACGCGCCGGACTCGAGCAGCAAGATCGGCGCGGACCGCGGCCCGCTCACGTCGGCCTTCATCAAGGAGGCACTCGACCAGGGTGCCGGCATGTTCAACTGGGACCAGAGGAAGGCGCGCTCGGGCCAGCGCAACGGCCGCAAGGTGACCGGCATCGGCGTTGGCCAGGGCTACCATTCGGCCGGGTCGAACGGCTTTGACGGCCTCCTGCGGATCACGCCGGACGGCAGGCTCCACGTCCACACCGGTGTCGGCAATCTCGGTACCTTCTCGCACTCGGCAACGGCGCGCGTCGCCGCGGAAATCCTCAACTACAACTGGGACAACGCCATCATCGAGCGCGGCGACAGCCGGCGCGGACTGCCCTGGAACAGCAATCAGGCCGGCAGCCTCACTGCGTCGACGCAGTCGCGCACCATGTACGTCGCCGCGATGGACATGAAGGGGAAGCTCCTCGACATCGCCGCCCAGATGCTCGGTGGCGCTGCCGCCGACTACGACCTCGGCGACGAGAAGGTCGTCAGCAAGGCTGACGCATCGAAGTCGATCACCTATGCGCAGGCGGCCCGGAAGGCGATGGAGCTCGGCGGCAAGTACACCGGCAAAGAGGTTCCTAACGATATCAACCCGGTGACCAAGCACGGCGTCGAGATGATCGCCGGCTCGGGCCTGATCGCCGTCGCCAAAGACAACCTCCCGCGCGTGGGCATCACGCCGGGCCTCACCGTGAGCTTTGCCGAGATCGAGCTTGATACCGAGACCGGCAAGTTCGAGATCAAGGAGATGCTGTGTGTCGCGGACTGCGGCACGGTGCTGCATCCGCTCGGCCTCGGCCATCAGATCTCCGGCGGCAATGTGATGGGCATCGGCCTCGCTCACCTCGAGCGCCATGTCTACGACCCGAAGCTCGGCATTCCGACCACGCAAAGCCTCGAGCAATCCAAGCCGCCGACCTATCTCGACGTTCCGGCCGAGATCGGCTGGGGGGCGGTCGACAAGCCCGACCCGCAGAATCCGGTCGGCGTGAAGGGTGTCGGCGAGCCGGTGCAGGGCTCGGGCGCCGCTGCCATCACGTCCGCGATCGCGGACGCGCTCGGCGGGCATCTGTTCAACCGCACGCCGGTCTCGCTCGACATGATCCTCAATCATCTCAACAAGCGGCCGCAGGCGCACAAGCCGCTGCAGATCAACACGGTCTGAGGGAGCATCGCCATGATCATCAGAGATGTGATGCCTGCATTCGAGCTGTACCAACCGACGCAGCTTCGCGATGCATTCGGCCTGCTCGACCGCTTCGGCAAAGACGCCTGGAAGATGGCGGGCGGCTACGACAGCCTGTCCTGGTTCAAGGACCGGATTAAGCGGCCGAAGGCGGTGGTCGACCTCAGCGGCATCGCGGAGCTCAAAGGCATCCGCGAAACGCCGGATGGGGTTGAGATCGGCGCGCTCGAGACGCTGACCAATATCGAGCGCAACCCGATCATCAAGGCCAAGTACCGGGTGCTTGCCGACGCGGCCGCCAAGGTGGCGGCGCCGCAAATCCGCAACCACGGCACGCTCGGCGGCAACGCGTCGCAAGATGCGCGCTGCCACTACTACCGCTACGGTCTCCCGTGCTACCGGGCGGGCGGCAACGCCTGCTTCGCGGATACGCCGGAGGCCGTCAATCGCGAGCATGCGCTGTTCGACGTCGACCGCTGCGTGGCGGTGAGCCCCTCCGACGCCGCGCCGGCGCTGGTGGCGCTCGATGCGAAATTCGTGATCCGCAGCTCCAAGGGTGAGCGCGTGATTTCGGCCGAGGAGTTCTTCATTGGTCCGCAAATCGACATCACACGGATGACGTCAACGAGGCCCGAGGAAATCCTGGTCGCGATCCGCATCCCGGCAACTTTTGCGAACGCCTACTTCTACTTCGAGAAGGTGGCGGACCGGAATGTCTGGGACTTCCCGCTGGTCAACGTCGCCTCGGCGATTGTGGTCAAGAACGGCGTGATCGACAATGTTCGTATTGCTTGCGGCGGCGTGAGCTGCGTGCCGCGGCGCCTCACTGCGGTCGAGCAGATCGTGAAGGGCAAGCCGATGGGCGAGGACATCGCCAAGCTTGCCGGCACATCGGCGACGCGGGGCGCGAAACCGCTCAACTACAATCAGTTCAAGATCCCGCTGATGGCCAACCTGGTGACGCGCGCCGTCCGCGACGCGCGGGCTTGAGATCATGGAGTTGTTCCGTTACGCGACGTCGATCTACGGCGACTCTCGTGTCGTGATCGGCGCCTCATGGGACTTGTTGCCGTGGTTCGTGGCGGCCGGCGCGGCCTTCATCATCGTCCATGCGGTGGTGAAGGCCATAGCTGGCCGACGCGGCCATGCCGGTTAGCGGCAGCGCGAGCATGAGCGCATCCGAAACGCGCGCGCCGGTTACACCCATCGAGGCGGCGGCGCCCGCCCATCGGGTGCTTCGCCATCCACTCGTCGACCGGGTCTATCACTGGCTGATGGCGGCGTCGGTGCTCACTCTCATGGGCAGCGCCTTCCTTCCCATCGTGGGCTGGAAGTTCGATTGGGTGAACCTGCATTGGATGACCGGCATTGTGCTGGCGCTGCTTGTCCTCATCCACATGGTTCGCGCGCTGATCTGGCAGGACTGGCGCGCGATGGTTTTGGACGGCGCCGACATCCGCAATGGGGTGCGCAGTATCCGGGCGGCGCTCGGCAGCGGCGGGCCTCCGCCCGGCAAGCCAGGCAAATATAAGATCCTGCAAAAGCTCTATCACCTCGCCGCCGCCATCCTGGTCCTGTCGATCGTCGCGAGCGGCCTGCTCATGCTCCTCAAGATCGATACGCCATTATGGCGGCGCAACCCGTATTGGTTTGATGCCGACACCTGGGGCGTGATCTATTCCGTGCACGGCTTTGCCTCGATGGCGCTGGTCATGCTGGTCATGATCCACATCTACTTTGCATTGCGGCCCGACGAATGGTGGCTGACCCGATCGATGTTCCGCGGCACCATCAGCCGAACGGAATATGCCGAGCACTGCGACGCGAGCCGCTGGCAGGCCGAGGACCGGGCCTGATCGCGGCGCCGGCGAAAAGCCAATAACAAGGAAAGTGCTCATGGCCGCCGGAATGACATTTGCCGAAGCCATCGATGTCATCGAGGAGACCTATGAATTCACGCTGGCCTATGCCGCGCAGGGCCGCGGGCGTGAAGACGAGGACCCGGGCTCCGGCATCCGCGAGCGTCTGACGCGGGCCGAAGCCGCGCTCGGCGTCATTGCCTCCGCCACCGTTGATGCGATCGCTGCCGCGGGCGCACCCGCCGCGGCAGCGGCCGAGTTCCTCGATGTCGTCAAGGCCGATGCTGCCCGGGCCCGTGCGGCGTTCCGCCTGGTGCTTGGGCAGCGCTCGATCGGATCGCAGGTGGTCGACAATCTCAACGCCACCACCCATGTGCGCACGCTGCTGACCGACCTTTTTCTGCTTGACGAGACGATCAAGATCAGCGGCATCTGAGCGTGCCCCGCGAGGCTATTCCTTGGAGGACGCAGCATGGCTGCTTTGAGTGTCGGCGTGATCGGCATCGGCGCGTTCGGCTCGCGCGTGGCATTGCGGCTCCTCTGGAACGGTTTTCACACCCTCCAGCTCTATGACGTGAACGACATCGCGACCCGCCAGTTCACCAACGATTATGGCGGAATGCTCACCGGCTCACCCAAGATGATGGCGCAGGCATGTGATGCGGTCATCACCGTGCTGCCATCGGCCGCGGAGTTGCGCGAAGTCTGCTTCGGCTGGGAAAACCTTGCCAAAGGGTTCAGCGCAGGCGGCATCGTTGTCAATCTCGGCATCGTCGATCCGCTGGAGATCGTGGCCATCGCACGCGAGCTCATGGCGCGGGGTGTCACGCTTATCGATGCGCCGGCCTTCGGCACCCCGGCGCAGGCCAAGGAGGGCAAGCTCGCTCTGTTTGTCGGAGGCGAGGAGGGCGCATTCGCCCGTGTGCGCCCCGTGCTGGAGACGCTGGCGCAGAACGTCGAGCACATCGGCGACGTCGGCGCGCCACAGGCGCTGGGCGCGATCGTCGACTATGTCCGTGGTGCCGAGCTCTTGGCCGCAAGCGAAGCGCTGCGACTTGGGCAGCGTTTTGGCCTGTCGCCCGACGTCATCCTGCGGATGGGCGATGAAGGTGGGCGCATGAACCTGCGGACGGTCTTGCGCGAGGAGGTTCTTACGCGGCGGTTCCAGTCCGGGCGCGCGCTCGGCATGATCCGGGGCAACATCGAGCTTGCCGCAAAGCTTGCCGCCGCCCTTGAGATCGGCTCGCCGATGCTCGAAGCCACCAAGACCGCCTGGAGGGAAGCCGACTCAATTCTTGGCTCCGGTGCCGATCACACCGCGATCATTCGTTGGCTCGAAGGCTTGCAGCCACCGAAGGTGGCGGCCGAGCAATCGGAGCGTGTCGAAGATGTCGCGGGCGCGTGAATACACGCGGCAAGCGTGGCGCGCGGGAGCGTTTGCTTGGCGCTCTGATCGGGCATTTGCGCGCCATGTCCAGTTACGCTATGATTTCGTTTCGGGGCTTGCGACGGTCGCCCCGCTCTTTCCAGGCTCGCTGAGCCCAAGCGCCGTCTCCTTCTGTTCTTGTGGGGAGGAGATCGATGTGTGCTGGGCCATGACGCACTGAATCTCATCTGACATCGCTGGTCAGGGGGCATCGCGGTCTCCCCTCGAGATGGTCACCGCCATCCAAGCGCCGTTCACTTCCATTTCTGGGAGCGAGGTCGCCATGGATGGCGTGGTGCTTGGGCTGTTTTTGTTTGCTGCGTTCGCTGGCGGATTTGCATCGGGTCTTGCCGGTTTCGCAATGGGTTTCGTGGTGTCCGGCATTTGGCTGCACATCCTGACACCGGTCCAGACAACAACCTTGGTTGTCGGATATGGCCTGCTGACCCAGGGCTATGGCGTTTGGAAGCTCAGGAAGTCGCTGAATTGGCGAATGATCGCGCCGTTCATCATCGGTGGCATGTTCGGCGTTCCGCTCGGAACGATGCTGCTCACCTATCTGAGTCCTGCCTATCTACGCAGCGGCGTTGTCGTGCTGCTGGTGGTGTACGGCATCTATGGATTGGCCCAGCCGGTGCTCAGGCCGGTCTCGGACAAGACTGCGGCTGATGCCGGCATCGGGTTGGTGAACGGGATGCTCGCCGGGCTGACCGGATTGCCGGGATTCATCATTACGATCTGGTGTCAGCTGCGTGGTTGGACGAAGGATGTGCAGCGTGCGGTCTTCCAGCCGGTGATGCTTGCTGCCATCGTGGCCAATGTCATCTCGCTTGGCGTCGCCGGCGCCATCACGACCGATATCCTGCGACTGTATTTATTGGGAGTGCCGGCGATGGTTGCAGGTCTGTGGGCGGGGTTCATGCTTTACGGGAAGCTCGATGATGCGGCGTTCCGCAAGGTGGTGCTGGTGCTCTTGCTGATCTCTGGATTGAGCCTGATCGCCGCGCAAGCCTGGCCGAGTATCCGGGTTTGAGAGCCATGCCGATGTAGCGGGCAATCCGGTGGTCTACTCCGACTTGATGCCGGCAAACTTGATCACCTTGCGCCACTTCTCGATCTCCTCGGTGATCAGCTTGCCGAAGTCGGCAGGCGAGCCCGCAAGCGGCGTGGCGCCGAGATCGGCGAGGCGTGATCTCATCTTCGGGTCGGCGAGGATCGCGTTGATGTCCTGATTGAGCTTTTCTCCGCCGTTCAACAGAACGGATTGGGTGAGGGGGAATCTGCAACCCCTCACCCAACTGCGTTGATCGTCAAGCGTTGCCCTCTTCAGGCAAAAGGGCGTTTACGCCCGTCTTCGCGGGCTATGGGGGGATGGCACGATAACAAAGCGCCGGATTTTGCCGCAGTTGGTCTAATGCCCCGCCGCGAGCGAACCGCGGGTGCGCTGGTCGGCGGCGCCGATCATGCCTTGTGGCGTGACCGCGAGCGAGTTCGCCGACGTGCGCGGCACGCCCTGCTCGACCTTGTGACCGCGCCGTTCGAAGGCGCCGAGCGCGAAGCCTGCGGCGAACACAACAGAAAAGCAGGCAAGCCCGGCCATCGCGGCACGCGGAATTGGTCGACGTCTCATGCCTGCCGCGTCACTTATAGCTTTTCAGTCTCTTTCAATCTTGTCGACGCCTGTATTGCGTTGCATCAATCGCTTTACCTGCGCATGAGCGTATGGACGATAGCCGGGCATGGTTAGGTTGCCTGGCGTCCCGACAAGAGTAGCGACGCCCGCAAGCCCCATGAGCTCTCATCGCAGGCCGCAGGTGTCCGCCATGAACCGTCGAAGCATTCTCTTGGGAACGAGTGCTATGGTAGCTGCCACGAATGCGAGATCGGCGTTGGCCGAGAGTTCCCGACCGACAACCTATGACGAGGCCGTGAAGCTCGTGTGGCGCCCGCTCGACACGTTAGGCGGCGTGCGGGAAATCGTGCGTGCGGGAACGCTCGGCGCCAACAGTCACAATACGCAGCCGTGGCGCTTTACGGTCTCTGACAGGCGGATCACGATCAGACCCGATGTCGGCCGCCGCTGCCCGGCCGTCGACCCTGACGATCATCACCTGTTCGCCTCCTTGGGCTGTGCCGTCGAGAATATCGTGCAGGGCGCGACAGTGCTTGGATTCAGGGCGGAGGTAAGGGTCGAGGTCGCAAACCAGGACCGGGTCACAATCGCCATCGATCAGAGCCAGCCGTCGAGCAACGAACTCGCCAATGCCATCACGAAACGTCAATGCACGCGTGCCGAGTATGACGGTCGAGCTGTCAGCGCGGAGGACCTGAACAAGATCGGCGTCGCCGGCACCTTGGACGAAGTCGAATGCTTGCTCGTGACGGAGCGGCGTCGCATGGATGCCATTCTGGACTACGTCGTTCAGGGCAACACAGCGCAAATGCGCGATGAGGCATTCATGACAGAGCTCATCGGCTGGATTCGTTTCAACGACAGCATGGCGATTGAGCACCTTGACGGCCTCGCAGCACGCAGCACTGGCAACCCTTCTCTCCCGGCATGGATAGGCAGACGCCTGCTGCCGTTCGTGATGACCGAGAAGGGCGAAAACGACAAGTACGCCAAGCACGTCCGGTCGTCCGCTGGAATTGCTGTGTTCGCGGCTGCGTCCAATGATAAGGCTGGCTGGATTGCTGCCGGTCGCGCCTATCAGCGCTTTGCCCTACAGGCGACAGCACTCGACATCCGGCAAGCGTTCCTCAATCAACCGGTCGAGGTTCTCTCGCTGCGCCCACAGATCGCGTCCTATCTTGGAATCGGCAACCGGCGGCCGGATTTGGTCGTTCGGTTCGGGCGCGGGCCGACACTAC
>Ga0209683_10001158_pt1 | contig 10267 bp, 9 predicted proteins | sample DOMMetBare2Fresh_FD_187474 | JGI IMG/M metagenome (GOLD analysis project Ga0209683, IMG submission 187474) | Wetland sediment microbial communities from St. Louis River estuary, USA, under dissolved organic matter induced mercury methylation -... | ecosystem: Environmental > Aquatic > Freshwater... | reverse complement strand
GCCGGTCACCCGTCGATCGGAGAACCGTCGTGACTCGTCTCGGCATGGACGTCGATGTCGTCGAGCGGCAAGGTCGCGCCCTGCAGCACGATGCCGAGCGCATCGGGGCCGTCGTGCAGGAGATCGATCGGCTGATCGGGAGTCTGCGAGGGACCTGGTTCGGGCGCTCCGCCGCGCGTTTCATCGACGGTCAGTGGCCGCAGACCCGAGCCCAGTTGCGACAGACTGCGGAATCGATCGCCGGCTTGGGCCGGTCTGCCTTGAACAACGCCAGCGAGCAGCGCGGGGTCAGCAAGGCAACCGGTGCGCCTCCAGGACACCTACCCGGGCCCTTCGATGCAGGAGCATCGACCGGATCCGGCGTGACACACGGCGATCTGCGGGATCTGGCATGGGCCGCCTACGGGTACAAGGATCACTCAGCGCCGCCAGGTTTTGATGCCGTGAGCCCAGAAGAACTGCGCAAGCTCGGTCTCGCGGAGAGCCGTTTCCACACCCCGTCCGGAATGGACGCGACACTGTACAAAGACGCGCAGGGACACTACGTCCTTGCTTTCCGAGGTAGTTCGGCGCTCAACGACTGGCAGCAGAACGCTGTTGGCGTGGACGGCATATCGAATCAGCAGTATGAGGCGATCATGCTGGCAAGGGATCTTCGTGAGGGGTTGGGTGTCAAGGGAACCGACCTGATCTTCACCGGGCATTCGCTGGGCGGCGGCCTGGCTTCGTTGGCGAGCCTCACCACCGGCAACAAAGCCGTGACCTTCAACTCGGCCGGTGTCAGCACCCCGGCCGTGATGTTCGCGGTGGACCCCACCAACTCACCGTCGGTCCTCGAACAGGCGGGACTGGCGTCCGAGATGGTCTTCAACCGCATCCCCGGAGCCGGTGGCCTGATGCAGTCGTTCCGCGACAAGACGTTCAACGACATGCTTGCTCCCGGGCAGATCACCGCCTACTACGACATGCTCGACCCTCTCTCGCTGGCCCAGGACGGCCGGTTCGGCGAATCGATCGCGGCGAATCCGCAGAGTGCCCTCGGTGATCGAATCAAGGTCGCCGACTTGAATGTCCCGTCAAAGCTGAACTACCACGGCCTGGGCCGATTCGACGCCCTGTCCGATGAGTCGAGCAAGGGCGGCGAAGGTAGCTGGTGACCACGGTCCTGGACAGCAGAGGGAGCGCCGCGTGACTCGTCTTGGGATGGACGCCGATGTCGTCGAGCGTCAAGGAGTCGCGCTGCAACGCGAGGCCGAGCGAGTGAGGCAACTCGTTCGCGACGTCGATCAGGTCACTCGCAGTCTCAACGGGACCTGGTTCGGGCAGAAGGCCTCGAGGTTTGCCGACAACGACTGGCCGGCTGCTCGCATCGGGCTGCATGACGCCGCCGAGGCAATCGAAGGTCTGGGCCGGTCCGCCGTGAACAACGCTGCCGAACAGCGACGAGCGAGCGCTGCGGGTGCGACGTACCAACCGATGCCCAGCTCCATCGTTCGGATGCCCGGCTTCAGCGGCGGGGGCGGGGGCGGCGGAGGTGGCTGGGGCGACGACTCGTGGAGTGCCGTGGACTCGATTCGCCGAGCCCTCGGCAACATCACGGTCGATGAGGACGGGTTGCACCAGCAGCAGGACACCGGTCACTGGCAGGCCGAGTTCCAGCGCGAGGGGCACTGGAGCGGTGACCTCGGCGGCGCGCAGGCCACCGCCGACGCCGAGTTCAGAGCCCGGGCAGAGGCCGGTACCTACCGAACGATGGACATCGGACCTGACGGTGTCCAGGCGGGGGTGGGCGGGTACGCGGAGGCGTCCGCGGTGGCCACCGGCTCCGCTTCCTTGGCGCTCGGCGCTGCTCAGCTGAAGGCGCAGGGATCTGCGTACGCCAAGGCCAGAGTCGAGGCAACCGCCGGCGTCGGGATCGGGCCGGACGGTGCCCACGCCGGGGCCAAGGCCGGAGCGCAAGCAGCGGCAGGCGTTTCGGGCGAGGTGTCGGCAGACATCGCCGGTGTGAAGGGCACGGCGGAGGGCACACTTGAGGTGGGCCTCGACGCGCATGCGCAGGCCGATGTGAACGTGAGCATGAAGGAAGTACACGTGACCGTAGACGCCGGCGTTGCCCTGGGCATCGGCGGCGGCGTCCAGTTCGACGTGTCGGTCAATCCCGAAGAGGTCCTGCACAACGTGCAGAAGTTCTTCCCCGATCCACCGAAGATCTCCTTCCCGTGGCGATGACAGCGAGGTAGACGCGTGCCTTCGATGAACTTCCCGGACGCCGAGCACCCGGCGTTTCCACGCCTCGGCATCGAGGTACCTGACGGCTGGACGCCGACGGCGGCCCCCGGGGCGGTGATGGCCGCCCTGAAGCCAACTCCCCCCGGTGAGTTCGCGCCGAACGTCGTGGTGAGCCTGACCCGCTTCGGTCAGGACCATTCCCTCGACACTTCGATCGCGGCCCTGCGGACGGAGCTGGGCAGCAACGGTCAGGCCGCCTGGGGCGACGAGGCGAGGTCGCAGACGACGGGCGCCGAGGGCTTCGCCACTGAGGTGGCGATCACCGACCCTCGAGCCGGCACGGTGATGCAAGGCCATCGGTTGCTGCTCGTTCACCACGGCCCGGTCAGTGACCTGGTGCACGCCGTGGCGTCCTGTGCCGCAGACCAGGTCGAACATCACCTGCCGGAGTTGAGGGCCGCCCTGGACTCGTTGACCATCAACGCCTGACGAGAGCGAAGATCGGTGAGCGAGCGTTTCGGGTCGAGGTATCTGCTCGAAGAAGTGGTCGGACGCGGAGGGATGGGTCGCGTCTACCGCGCCCGCCGGGAGCCCGACGGGGAGCAGGTGGCGATCAAAGTCCTTCGCGAGGATCTGGCCGACCAGCCGGAGGTCGTCAGCAGGTTCGTGAACGAGCGCGAGATCTTGCGCTCGATCTCGCACCCGCACGTGGTGCGGGTGCACGACCTCATCGTGGACGACGGGCGCCTCGGCATCGTGATGGACTTCTTCGAGGACGGGCACCTCCGGCGGACCGTTCCTCCCCCCGTCGCGCCGGCGATCGCGGCCGGCCTGATGGCTCAGGTCGCCGACGGGTTGGCGGCGGTGCACGCGGCCGGCGTGATCCATCGTGACCTCAAGCCGGAGAACGTCCTCGCGCGAGCTGTTCACGGTCGTGAGTTCAGGCTTCAGCTCACCGACTTCGGCATCTCCCGCCTCACGGGGGCCAGCACGACTCGATTGACCTCGATGATCGGTACCCCCGGGTACATGGCGCCCGAGATGGGACTGGGCGACAAGGTCACCAGCGCAACAGACGTGTACGCCCTGGGCGTGATGTTGTACGAGTGGTGTACCGGCCGACCGGTGTTCCAGGCGGACAATCCAGTTGCCCTGATCCGTGCCCATGCTCAGGACCCCGTGCCGACCCCGGTCAGCATGCCGGCAGGCATGACCTCACTGCTCGGACGCCTGCTCGGCAAGAACCCCGGAGATCGCCCGTCAGCCGCGGACGCCGGCGAGGAGCTCCGCGCCTTGGCACCCGAACTCATCGACCTGCGACCGTTCGACGTCGACGAGCGCGCGACCATGCTCACGCCCGGTTCGGGAGTACCGGTCACCCGCAAGCTTGCAGGCTCGGGGGCGCCCAGAGCCACGAACGTCGCCCTCACGCCCCCACCGGACCCCGTGTTGTCGAACGGGCGAGCGACTGTTCACACCGGGAGCGGCCGAGCCGAGACGATCATCCGACCGACGCCGAGTGCCCCGAACAGCACGGTGATCGCCGGCATCGGGCCGGCGAGCGACGGGCCGCCGCCGAAGCGACCGCGAGCTGTCATGGCGCTCGTCGCGGGCGTCGCCGCGATCCTCGTCGCGAGCATCGCCGTCGTCACGACGCGGGCGATGGCCGACCGCAGCCCGGCGACGGTGGCACAGTCGGCGTCGCCTTCACCGAAGACTGCGCCGACGGCGCCTCCCGCACCCTCGCACCAGTCGGGTGTGGCGCCGAGCGGTGCGAGCCCTTCGAACAAACTCCCTGCCGCTCAACAGGTCCAGGCCGCGCCTGCTCCTGCTCGTATCGGATCGACCAAGCAGACCACCTCCACCAAACGAAGCGTGGCTGCGGCGCCTGCACCTGCGCCGTCGAGTGCTGCGCCGAGTCGCAGCAGCGCCCCGAGCGCCAAGACGGTGATCGAGTCTTCACCCGTCGCGGTGCCCAAAGCCGACGGTTCGACCTGCTACGGCACGGCGATCGACGGCGGCTTCACCCTGGGTGCCGGTCAGGCCCGGGTTGCAGGTGGCCCCAACTACACGTCGGCCGCATGTTCCGGCATTCACCTGAAGCTCTATTCGGCCACGTACGTGACGTTCGCCCGAGCCTGCCTGGAGACCTCGTCCGAGTCGATCACTCGATGCGGAGGCTGGGTCAGACTCTCGTATCCCGACACGTGGGACACGTTGCTGACGTCCGTTCCCGCGGGCTCCCGATGGCAGCTCCAGATGTATGGTGATGCCGCCCAGTCGGTCAGATTCCGCTATACCGCCTGAAGCGCTTCGGAAAGATCATGTGGCGGCTGGGCCGAGAGCTGCATCCCCTACATCGGGAAGCCGAATTCGGACGTGCACGCTCCTGCGCGACCAACAGCGCCAATGTGCGCAATCGGCCGCATGCTTCGCGATGCCAGGAATAGGCTGAACGGGCGAGTACATCAATCGATTCGAGGAGTTGTCGATGTCCGATCCTTACGGCGGCAACCGCCCTGGCGACCAGGCGCAGTGGCAGAGCTCAGGTTCGTCACCTCAGTACAACGCTCCGGCGCCTTCGCACATGGGGAACGAACAATTGGCCCGGATCGTGCAGGCAGAGTCGTTTGCGAACGGGAACCGCAAGGAGACCTCGATCGCCTACCTCCTCTGGTTCTTCCTCGGTGGGTTCGGCGCCCACCGGTTCTATCTGGGCAGGACAGGCAGCGCCGTGGCAATCCTGATCATTTCGCTGGTATCAGCCCTGCTGACCGTTGTCCTGGTCGGATTCATCGGCTTGTTCGCGGTAGGTGTCTGGGTCCTGGTCGACGCATTTCTGATCCCAGGCTGGATCCGCACCCACAACGAGGGAGTACGCCGCCAGGCGTATGGCGTCGCCTGAAGCCAGGCGGGTCGCGCAGCCAAGAACACGCGATCGGCTCCGACTTCGTCATTTCGGCCCAACCTGTGCACGCAGGGTGGCCGTATGTGATGGGATTTCAGCATGAGACTCAGGCCCAGTCGGATCGGAACCTCTGTCCGCTGTGGGGCTTTCGTGATGATCGGATTGTTGACACTGTCCGCCTGTGGCGCCCTTGGTGGTGGTGCGGCGAAGACCGTCACCGTGACATCGAGCGGTTCGGGAGACAGTTCGTCGAGCGCCACACCGACCAGCGCCTTGGCCTATCCGTCGGTGGACGGCTCCGCACCGTCTGCATCCGAGACCACTGAAACCTCGGAGTCGACCGATCAGGGCTCACCCACGGGCCCACCGGTGATCAGGAACTCGACCACGCCAAAGTCGTTGACCCTGGCCGACATCTTCGAGCACGAGTACTGGAAGGAAGGCCTGTACCAGACGCCGCAGTCTGCGAACCCTGCCCAGGCGATGGGCGTCGAATTGAACTGCGGGAGGGCCCGAATGGAGGTGCGCCTGGCCCAGGCAACGGGCAAGGCGTCCATCAAGGTGGCGCAGGCCCTCGACTCGGACAGCTCCAAGGTGACGCTCGAGTTCAAGCTGTTCGCCGATCAGCGACTCGTCGACACGAAGCTGGTCAAGTTCAACCAGGTGAATGTGCTCAAGGCCGACCTCAACGGGATCTCCGCCCTGGCGCTCGAGGTCAAGAGGGCCGACAACTCCGAGGAGTGCGACGCGACCGCGGTCGTCACCGAGTTCCTGCTCACTCCGCAGTAGGCAGACCGTGTCAGGCACGACAGGGCGTCGACGCGGCCGAGCCGGTATGTGGTCATGGACGCAGGATCCGCTCATGTTGCTCATCACCGCGATCGGTGTGGTGGTGACCATCGCCGGCGTGTACATCGCCTACCTCACGTATCTGCAGGGCGAGAGCCCGGCTCCGACCGGAGCCGGGCCTGCCACCCCCACGCTCACAGCCTCGCCCAGCACCTCGTCGAGCCCTCATCCCGAGTCCCGGACGGCGTCCGTCCTCTGCGGCTCGCCGGAGAGCGGTGCATCCCTGGACTGCCACGATGCCAAGGCATCACTTCGGGTCTCCCAGCCTGCGTGCGACGCGCGAAGCATCCTGGCGCTCTGGGGCCTGGACCCGGATCTCGATGCGCTGGACCTGGTGCTCAACGACAAGGGCGACACCTGCTGGGTGAGGCCAGGAGAAGTGGCCCTGCGCTCAGGGGTCTCCGCCGCCGATCTGGTCCAGGCGAGCGCAGGACACGTCACCGATGCGCTGCGGCAGTGCGCAGCGGGGAAGGACCTTGTCGCCACCTCCTGCACGCAGGCCCATCAGATCGAGTGGATCGGCGAGTGGGTCGCGTCCGACACCACTCCGGCGTCCATGTCGTGTCAGCAGAAAGCCACGGAGTACACCCGCATGACGCTGGCGGGCATGGAAAACCGGCTCGTGGCCGAGTCGGCGGAACGAACCGCTGGCGGAGTGCACCAGACCCGCTGCCTGGTACGCGTGGACGGCATCGTCCTCGACGGCTCGCTTCGCAGCCTGAAGAACGGCCAATTGCCGCAGGCACCTGAGTACGGTGGCGTCGCTGTCCCGACGTCCGAGAAGGGTTGATCGACATGTCCCTGTTCTGCACCAGTTGCCAGAGTCCGCTCGCGGCCGATGCTCGGTTCTGTGGCTACTGCGGCACGCCGACCACAGCGGAACGACCGAGTGTCGCGCCGGCGACGTTCGCGGATCACCACGGGACGGCCGTCTCTGCTCCGGCGCAACCGACGTTCTCTAGCGAGGCTCAACACCCTCAGCCGCCGAGAGCCTTCTACCCGAGGGTGACGGTGACGTCGTCCTCGAACACCGCCGATCGGGTCGCTGTCACGGCATCGCCCGAGCAGGCGGCGTGGTGGACGACCGTGGCGTGCGGCGCCCTGATCCTGCTCTCGGGCTTCATGCCATGGGCAACGTCGAACAAGAACCCCATCTACGGCTCGGCCAAGGTGAGCACCAGCCACCAGGTCGGCTTCGCTGCCGGCCCTACGGCCTGGTTCGGCATGGCGCTCGCCCTGGCTGCGGCGGCGGTTGCCCTGTCGCAGGTGCGTGCGACCGTGCGTCTGCCGTGGAACGTCACGCGTCCCGCGGCTAGCGCCACCTATCTCGCGGCCGGCGCCCTGGCATGCATCCTGATCCGCAGTATGTCGTTGACGCGTCCCAAGGCGACGCTCGTGGGGCTGAGCTCGACCGATCCCAGCGCCGGTGGCGGTGCCGTGCTCGCGAATCTTGCAGCAGTCGTCATGGTGGCGGCCACCGGCTTCGCCGCGCGACAAGCGTCGGTGAGCCTCGCGCCGAGACTCGGTTGGTCACTGGCCACGACCGGCACTCCTGCAATGGAACTTGACAGTGCAGTTCCGGCAAGAGGTCGACCGCGCGAAGTCACGGCGTCCGCCGTGCTGTGCTTCGTCGTGGCAGGCATCACCGCCCTCGTCGCGCTGACCGCCTTCGTGCTCAGTGCCGGGATGAGCTCGATCTCGATCCTCCACGACTTCGGCGCGCTGGTCGCTGCCGCAGGCATCATCCCAGCGGCATTGGCCGTCTGGCTGATCGTTGTCGCCCTCCAGCTCTTGAAGTGTAAGGCGTGGAGCCGCACAGCCTGTCTGATCACGCTCGGGCTGATGGGCGGCGTCAGCCTGCTCGGCGTCCTCACCATGAACAGCGACCCGACCATCGGTCTCCTCCTCACACTCAGCTGCGCAGTCCCACTGGTGCTCTTGTGTACGGCCTCGGCGCGTCGGACGACGTGGTCGTGACATGACCGGGCATGGCCGGCGTGCGATCCGCGGTTCGGCCGAGAATCACTGTCGTTCAACTGTTTCTGTCACGAGGCGGGGCTGCAGCGCATAGGGTTGCAGCGCGACGCCGGGGGGAGCCGGCGGGTATCCGAGGGGGATGGAATGGTCATGGGGGAACGCATCCGCGCGCTGCGAATTGTCGGAATCGCCGTGGTACTCGTCTGCGCAGCGGGCATGGCGCCGGTCGACGCATCGGCGCAACAGGCGGCGAGTCCGTTGGCTCACCTGGCAGCCGCAACCGTGGCTCCGGCGGCGGCACCAGGCCCGCTGAGGGTGAGCGATCTGCTCAACGCACCGATTCCGGCGTACTGTCAGCACAAGGCGGGTCGCTTGGTGAACGGCTCACTGCCGCTCACGGTGTCCCAGGGCTACGCAACGGTGTTGCAGGGTGGAAACAGCCACCGGTTCGCCGTCGCTCCGAGATTGGTCGACATCACGGGCGACCACAAGGTCGAGCTCATTGGGGTCCTGGAGTGCTCGGCCGGTGGCGTCAGTTGGCCGGACCTGTTGCTGGCCTACTCCCCCGGTCCCAAGCTGATCGGCGCCCTTCCTCTCGGGAACGTCGTCAAGGCAGAACACTCCGACGTGACCGGTATGAGTGTGAGCAAGGGCACGCTCAACGTCTCGTGGCGGAGCTACGAAGGGTGCTGCTTCTTTCAGAAGACCTGGACCGGTCAGCTCCGGATCGTCAAGGGCAAGCTCGTCCTTCGCAACGTCAAGCAGCGCTCCGGACCGATCGGCCAACAGATCTCCCGGACTTCGGTCATCGGGCCCGATGGTGTCGGGCCGCTTCGCCTTGGGATGACCCTGGCGCAGGCGAGGAACGCGGCCGAACCCCTGTTGTCCTATACGGCGCCGGGTGGTGGGTTCTGCCACAGTCTCGGCGACTCCGGTATCTGGGCCGCGCTTCCGGTCGGGAGCAGGCCACAGGTCGTGCGCATCGATGTCTACGCTGGCCAGTTCTACTCGACCATCGGGACCGCCAAACACATCCGAATCGGCAGTGCCGAGCGCGAGGTCCTGGCGGCGTACCCGAAGGCTGCGCACATTGCCCAAGGCGCTTACGGCCAGGCCTACTACCGCGTCGATCATGGGAAGAACTCGCTGGTGATCTACATGGCCAGCGGCAGAGTGACCTCCCTCGCGACGATGCTCGAGTCCGTCCTCACCCAAGAGGAGATCTGCGCCTGACGACAGGGCCCCAGCACTACTCACCGAACCTGGGCACGTGATGCCCTGCGGGCTGTTCGCTGCACCCAGTGGGCGACTCGCGTGAACTCGTCACACTCGACATGGAGGGGAATCATGAACATCGGCACCCGCCGATTCGGGACAGTGGCCGCAAAGGCACTTGCGGTCACGGTGTTGGCCGCCGCGCCGCTGACGATCACCGGCCAGGCCCAGGCTGCTGCGACTGCCAAACCGCGGGTTGGTTGGTACTTCTCGAGCAGCCAGGTCGACCAGGGAGCATCGGTCAGGATCGTGTGGTCAGCTACCGGCACCCCACGCGGTGCTCGCCTGCTGCTCCAGCGCACCACCGGTACGGCGAACCGTTGGATCAACGTGACCTATCTGCGGACGCTCAAGGGGTCGACCACCACCAAGGCTCCGATCCGCGGCGCCTACTCGTACCGCATCGTGGTCCTCGACGTAAAGCGGAAGGTTCTCGCGTCATCGGCGCACGTGCTGCGCAGTTACGCCAACGTGACCCTCGGTCAGGTCATGAGCCGGAACACGAGCACGGTGCAGGTCAATGGCACCCTCTTCCGCTACGTGCAGAGCTACGGCAGCGGCACCTACACCTTCCTGCGCCTCGACTCCACCAGCTGCCGCTCCGCGAAGTTCCAGCTGGCCAAGGACGGTACGGCCGGCAACACGGGCACGCTGAGCATCGTCCAAGAGTCTGCCGACCTGCAGGTCGGGACGGTTACGGCCGTCGGCACCGCACCGTTCAACGCAACGCTCAGCGGCGACGCGGTCGACTTTCAGCTCACCGACCCGGGGAGCGACAACGGCTACGTCTACGTCGATGGTTTCCTGAGCTGCTACACGGCCGACGGACGTCGCTGAGGGAAGTTGTTGGACGGCACATCCCACAGAGCCCGACCAACCGGCCTGACGACAACCGGGTGCACCTGCTGGTCCACACCGCCTACAGCCAAGGCGGCGACGGGCAGTCGGTGATTGCGATCGGTCCTGACAGCGATGGGGGGAGCGCCACACGGGAGGCGCTCCCTCCGTTCGTACGGTTTACCCGTCCCC
>Ga0209683_10001156_pt1 | contig 10273 bp, 10 predicted proteins | sample DOMMetBare2Fresh_FD_187474 | JGI IMG/M metagenome (GOLD analysis project Ga0209683, IMG submission 187474) | Wetland sediment microbial communities from St. Louis River estuary, USA, under dissolved organic matter induced mercury methylation -... | ecosystem: Environmental > Aquatic >... | reverse complement strand
GTGCCATAAAACGGCCGAAACACCGGGGTAGTGGGCGCGCTGTTTTTTTCTCTGATTGGTTACATACTGGTCCGCACCAAGCTGCCAGGCAGAGGCATCCTCGACACCATTTGCTGGCTGCCATCGGCGATCCCCGGCGTGCTCGCGGGTCTGGGTTTGCTCTGGATGTTTCTCGGTACACCGGTGTTTCGGCCGTTTTATGGCACCATTGTTCTTCTCGTCGTCGCTCAGGTATTGGGTGGCATCACGCTGGCGACGCAGATACTCAAAGCCAACTTCGTCCAGTTGGGCAAGGAACTCGAAGAGTCGTCGCGCATGTCCGGTGCCGGTTTTTGGCGCACCTATTTCCGCATCGTGTTTCCGCTGATGGCGCAGACCATGGTGATGGTCGCGGTGATTAAGTTTATGTTCGCGGCACAGCATAATTCGGCGATCATTTTATTGGCGACCTCGGAAACCCGTACTTTGTCGCTACTGGCGTTGGATCAAGTGGCCGCCGGCTACCGCGAGGTGGCTAGTATCACGATTATCATGATTACCGTGCTGACCTTAGGCGTGGCGATCGTCGCTCGTTCCTTCGGGCTCAAAGTCGGTATCCGGGCCGACTAATAACAGTTCTAGAGGATTCCATTCGTGAGTTTCTTACGCATTCAAAATCTCTATAAGACTTTCGGCGATGTCGCTGCGGTCAATCGGATCAACATCGATATCGCCGAGGGTGAGTTCTTCACCATGCTGGGCTCCAGCGGTTGCGGCAAGACCACCACGCTGCGTATGGTCGGCGGCTTGGAAAAGCCCGATAGCGGTGAGATTTTTCTCGGCGACCAATGTCTGGTGGCGCCGGAAAAAAATCTTTTCATCAAGCCGGAAAAGCGCAACATGGGCATGGTGTTTCAGTCCTATGCTCTGTGGCCGCATATGACGGTCTTTGAGAACGTCGCCTATCCGCTCAAACTGCGCGGCATTAAAGGCGCCGAAGCGAGTAAGAAAGTCGAAGACGTGCTCGCCCTGGTCGGCCTGGCTGGCTTGGGCGAGCGGCCGGCGCCGGCGCTCTCCGGCGGCCAGCAGCAGCGCGTCGCCCTGGCGCGCGCTTTGGTTTTTTCGCCGAAAGTGTTGCTGCTCGACGAGCCCTTGAGCAATCTCGACGCCCAGCTGCGCGAAGAAATGCGCCGCGAATTAAAATCGTTGCAACAGCGTGTCAACATAACCGTGATCTTCGTCACCCATGACCAGATCGAAGCGTTGAGCTTGTCCGACCGTATCGCGATCATGAAGTTCGGGGTGCTCGAACAGGTGGGCACGCCGGAGGATGTTTATTTCCGCCCGGCGACGCCGTTTGTCCGCGACTTCTTGGGCAAGACGTTCCTCCTGCCGGGTAAGATCAGCACGTCGACCGAGCAAGAGGTCAACGTCGAAGTCCAGGGCGTCAACGCGGCGTCGCTCAAGTTGCCGCGCAACAAAGTGATCGGCTCGGCGAATGGCTCGTTGGCCGTCGGTCAAGGCGTCACCGTGGCGATCCGTCCGGAAAAAGTTAATTTGACCGTCGGGCGTCAGGATGGCCGGCCGAACATGGTCGAGGCGACGCTGCAAACTGTGCAGTTTTTGGGCGACCGCTATGAGTACACGGTGACGTTGGGCACGGATACCCGGGTCTTAGTCTCGCCGGAGTCCCATGATCTCAAATCAGGCGAACGGGTTTATCTCGAACTTAAGCCCGAAGGCATGACGCTGTGGCCGAGCGAGAAGTAGATCGATCCGTTCAAGGTTCAAGGGTTCAAAAGTTCAATCGCTCTCGTGCCGTTGTGGCACTGCTAGGTTAGTCGCGGCAGATCGTCGTGAACTCGTCGTTTTCAAACATAAAGAAAATTCGCCGGATATTTTTCGCGGTAGCCGTCTCGTTCTTTGGATTCCACCGCGCTGCGCCATTGCATGCTGCGTCAGTTTCGAACGCTGACGCTGAGTGGGTTCGCACTCTGGAGGCGGCAAAAAAAGAAGGGAAAGTCAGCGTCTTTCTTTACCAGCGCGACAATGTCGAAGCGGCGGTCAAAGCCTTCGAGAAAAAATTCCCCGAGATTCAAATGACGGTGGCGAGCACGCCTGCCGCGGAGACCGGGCCGCGCTTGATGGCCGAGCGGCGCGCCGGCAAATTTCTCTGGGACATTTGCATCTGCGGGCCGACGACGCCGTTCGGCGTGCTCTATCCGGCCAAAGCGCTCGATCCGATCAAGCCGGCGCTGTTGCTGCCGGAGGTCACCGACCAAAGCAAGTGGTGGGATGGCAAGCATCAGTACATGGATAGCGAAGGCAGCTATATTTTTGTCTACATCGGCAGTACCGACTTGCCCAATGTTTTTTATCACAAACCGCAGGTTGACCCGAAAGAATTCAAATCCTATTGGGACATGGTTCAGCCAAAATGGCGCGGCAAGATCGTTGCCCTCGATCCGCGCCAGCCCGGTCGGCAGCGGGTCGGCGGTCGGGTGCTGTTTAACGTCCCCGAGCTCGGCGAGAAATTTCTCACCCGTTTATTTACTGAGATGGACGTGACCTTGAGCCGCGACGAGCGCCAAGCGATGGACTGGCTGGCGGTGGGAAAATTCGCGCTCTGTCTTTTCTGCGGCAATATCGAAGCGGCGCGGACTCAAGGTCTCCCAGTGGAAGAGTTCGACGTCTTTCGCTGGAAAGAGACCCCGGCGATTTCCTCGGGCAGCAACGGCTCCATCGCTTTGATGAATCAAGCGCCGCATCCGGCCGCGGCGAGAGTTTTCATCAATTGGCTGCTATCGCGCGAAGGACAACTGAGTTTTCAAAAGACCATGAACTCGGACAGCTTGCTCGTGGAGTCGCTACGCGTCGATATTCCGAAGGACGCCGTGCCGGCGGCGCAGCGGCGTGTCGCCGGAGTTAAATATATCAACATGGATAGCGCCGAACGGAGCAATCAGGAGCCGGTCAACAAATTGTTCAAAGAGATCATCAAGAAGTAGCGATGGTTGGTTGCTGGCGAAAAGAAAAGGTTTGGCGGCGGAGGTTTTCTCCCGTCATTCCCGCGCAGGCGGAAATCCAGGTTAGAACCCGCTCCGCCACCCGTGGATACCAGCTTTCGCCGGTATGGCGGACTTTGTCCGCCACCTGGATGCCAATCTTCACGGGCATGACGGATTTGTTCCGCGCGGTTTTTCTCTTGCTGTCGGCGCTGATATCAGTCGTCGAATCACCAGCACACGCCGCGGATGGCTGGCAGTCGGAGTGGGAGCGCACGGTCAAAGCGGCGGAGCAGGAAGGCGAATTCACTTACTACACTTTGGGCGAAGTTGGCTTCGTCAGTGAGTTCGAAAAGAAGTTTGCCAAAATCAAAGTCCGGGTGGTGCAGGGCAAAGGCAACGAACTGCTGACGCGCATGATGGCCGAGCGGCGCGGCGGCCGGTTTCTCGCCGACGTGGTGCGCATCGGCAACACTTCGCCCTACGCGCTCTATCAAGCCAAGACACTACAACCGATTACGCCGGCGTTCATCCTTCCCGAAGTTAAAGACGAGTCGAAGTGGTGGTCGGGTAAGCATCAATATATCGATAGCGAGGGCAAGTATATTTTCGTGCCGGTGGGCAGCGTGTCGGTCAACATGGTGGCGTACAATTCGGATTTAGTGTCGCCAACGGAATTAACTTCTTTCTGGGATCTGTTGCACGATAGGTGGCGGGGTAAGATCGTCGTCATCGATCCGCGCGCGACAGGTTATGGCCGCAGCGGCGCCCGCGCGGCGTTTTTTCATCCGCAGTTGGGCGGCGAGTTTCTGCGCCGGCTGTTCACCGAGCAGGTGGTGATGATCTCGCGGGATTATCGCCAGGCCATCGATTGGTTGGCGCAGAAACGTTTTTCGATCATGCTGTTCGGCAATGGCGACGATGTCTTGCAAGCGCGCGCTCAAGGTCTGCCGGTCAACGTCGTCGACACCGGGGTATGGAAAGAAGGCGGCATGTTGGAGCCTGGCGCCTTTACCGTCGCGTGGGCCGATAAATCGCCTCATCCCAACGCTTCCAAAGTCTTTATCAACTGGCTACTCTCGCGCGAAGGACAGTCAGCGGTGCAACGCGACGGCGGCGTCAACGATTCGTTGCGCTTGGACATTTCCAAGAACGAGGTGCGGCCGATGGCGCGGCGCAAAGACGGCGCCAAGTACATGGTGACTTGGAAAGAAGAATGGATCGATGCCGAGCCGATGCAGAAGGTGGTTAATCGGGCGTTGGCAAAAAGCGGCAGAAAATAATTGATAATTGAAGAAAGGCATCACGGAAGTAGGAGAGTTTCATGATCAGCCAAGAAGATAATGAGCGGTTGACACAGGTCAAAGCCGGCACGCCGGTGGGGGATTTGTTGCGGCGCTATTGGTATCCGATCGCGGCGGTGACGGAGTTGGCGCGACATCCGACCAAGTTCGTCAAGATTCTCGGCGAAGAGTTGGTGCTGTTCAAAGATCCCCAGGGCAAGCTCGGTTTGATCGACGCCTACTGCGGCCATCGTAGAGCAAATCTGGTTTACGGCATGCCCGAGGCGGATGGACTGCGCTGCCCCTATCATGGCTGGATGTTTGACCGCGCCGGCCAGTGTGTCGAGCAGCCCTTCGAAGAGACGCTTAACAAATGCTTCAAAGATAAAATCAAGTTGACCAGTTACGTCGCCGAGGAGTTGGGCGGCTTGATCTTCGCCTATTTGGGACCGCAGCCGGCGCCGCTGGTGCCGCGCTGGGACTTATTGGTCGACGAGGAATACTGGCGCGAGATCGGCTATACCATGACCGCCTGCAACTGGTTGCAGACCGTGGAAAATATTTTAGATCCCGTGCATGTCGAGTGGCTCCATGGGGTGTTTCGCAATTACGCCGCCGAGCGCACCGGCAATGACGAACTGAAGCGGCGCCGGGTGCATCATCAACGGATCGGTTTCGACCTCGCCGAGTACGGCATCATCAAGCGGCGCATCTTGGAAGGCGAGACTGAGGAGTCGGATGACTGGAAACATGGCCACTGGCTGGTCTTTCCGACGACCCAAAAGGGGCCGGACATGCTGCGCTTCCGCGTGCCGGTGGATGAGACCCACACGGCGCAGTGGTACTACTCGGCCCATCCGTTCAATGAAGGCGAGCGGCAGAGCGCCGAGCAGATGCCGCTCTATCACATGCCGTCGCCGGAGCTGGACAAGCACGGCCAGCCGCAGTTTCAATATTTAAACAAAGACGTCGATCCGCAGGACAACGCGATTTTTATTTCCCAGGGCCCAGTTTACGATCGTACCAAAGAGCGGCTCGGCGAGTCCGACCCCGGCATCGTGCTCTACCGCCACTTGCTCGACAATCAGATCAAGCTCATTCAAGCCGGCAAAGATCCGCTCAACACCTTTCGCGATCCGGCGAAAAATGTCCGAATCGATCTCGCCACCGAGAGCCGCGAGAACTTTCTCACCGGCCGCGGCGAGTCGCCGCTGGGTGGTATGCGGCGGCGCTACGCGCCGCGCTTCAAACCGCTCCTTTAAGACGCGCCTGGCGGCGCGGTTCAAATTGTTCCAGCCGTTCCAATAGTTCCAATCGTCCGAAAACCACTTGGAACGGATGGAACTTTTGGAACGATTGGAACCGTCTGAGAATCTATTCCGTCGGTGTTTTGTAGCGCTCATCATCCCAGCGAAACTTTGGGATCGCGGGCACTTTCCACGCGGTTAGGATCGTCACCAAGGTTACTAGGAGTCCGCCAAAGAGAGTGGTTTCGCGCACGCCGATGAGCGGGATGAGCAAGCCCGACTCGACTTGGCCGATCGGATGCAAGCCGCGATTGCTGATCTGAAAGACGCCCATCACCCGGCCGCGAAATTTGTCCGGCGTGATCATCTGCATGATCGTGCCGCGCGCCGCGCCCCATACCGTGTCGGTGAGACCGATCAATGTCATCAAGCCCAACGCGATGGCGAAGGTCGGCGCCAAGCCGAAGAGGGCGAAAAATATCCCATAGAGAATCGCTGTGACCATGAGGATCTTGCCCTGGTAGGGTTTTTGGCCGATGGCGAGAAAAAGTCCGGAGCCGATGACCGCGCCAAGGCCGCGCGCGGACTGTAACAGGCCGAAGCCATGGGCGCCGACGCGCAGCACATCGCTAGCAAAGATCGTCAGCATGGTGTGGTCCAAGCCGAACACCGATGCCACCGCTTCCATCACCGTGATGCCGAGAATAATCGGCCGGGCGATGATGTATTTAAAGCCCTCCTGAGTTTCGGCCATGAAATGGCGCTCCCGTTTGGGTTCCGCTCTTGCCGTAACATGCAGCATCGTTAGCGTAATGACGACGACGAGAAAGCTCATGGCGTTAGCGTAAAACGCGCCGGCGGTGCCCATGAGGCTAATCGCGATGCCACCGAGAGACGGACCGATGAGCGCCGAGCCTTTCCACAAGAGCGAGTTGAGCGCCACGGCGTTGGCTAAAGCGGAGCGCGGCACCAGCGCAGGAAACATCGCCTGACGCGCTGGTCCGTCGAAGGAAGCCACGGCTGAGCTCAAAAAAGTAAATGTGTAAATATGCCAAGGCTGGATATGACCGAAGCCGTCGAGCAGACCGACCGCCAGGGATAGTAATCCCAGCGTGACCTGTGTCCACAAAAGCATCAAGCGCCGATCATAGCGGTCGGCGAAAGTGCCGCTAATCAAGCCAAGACTGAGCGCCGGGATCGCGCGAAAGATGCCATTCAAACCGAGCAGCACCGCTGAGCCGGTGAGCTGATAGAGCAGCCAGCTGGTGGCGGTCATCTGCATCCAGGTGCCGATGTTGGAGATCAATTGGCCGGACCAGAACAGGCGGAAGTCGCGGTAGCCGAGCGCGGCGAGTCGACCGACCGGTTGATATGTGGAGTCGGGGCTGTCGGTGGTCATAGTTGCGTTAGGAGAGATTTTTTACCAGTACGCGAGATGAGGTCCCTTCCCCCGTGACAACGGGGGAAGGTTAGGATGGGGGTAATTGCAATCGAAGTGAGTCACCCCCACCTTAGTCCCCCCCGTTGGCACGGGGAAGGAAAGACGAAACGCGGGAGTTGTTGGCGATGATGATCTGTCTCAGTTCAAATCCCAGTACGCAAAGCCCATGGCGCAGCCGACGCCGGTCTTGGTGCGGTAGAGCGGATAGTAGTCGACCATGTGGCCTTTTTGATTGGCCGCGCCGGCGACAGCGATCCAGTTTAAAATCTCCGAGGTGCCCTCGCGGAAAATCTCCGACGGCATGGCGGCCATGTAGGCGGTGTCGTTGGCTTGGAGCGCTCTGATAAAACCGGCGTCCAGCGCTTCGTCGATTTTCGTGTGGCTCAAACCGCCGGAAGCGGCGATAACGACGCGGTCGTTGCTGGGAAATTCGCGAATTAACTTAGCCAGAGTCTGACCGAACTGCATGCAACGCTTCGCCGACGGCGCCGGTGGATAGTAAGTGTTGACCATCACCGGGATCACCCGGCAATTATTTTCCGGCACAAGAAACTTGAGCACCCGGGCGAAGGCGTGGCCGAGGCCGCCGTCATAGCGGGTCTTCTTCGAGTAGGAAGGATCGAAGCCGTGATCCATCAGGCCGGTGATCAGGGCTTCGGCCAACTTCACATCGATATTGTACTTGGCGCGGTTCTCCGACTTGGCTTGATTCAAGTAGCGCAGGCTCAAGCTCGCTTCGGCGTCGGCGCCCATGAAGATCGTGAACGGCGGCATGTTGTCGTCGATCAAGTTTTCATGCTGGTCGTCGCCGACGACGATGACGACATCGGGTTTGAGCGCGGCAACTTTATTGCGCAGTTGCTCGATGGCGCTCATGCAGCCTTTCCACTTGGTCCATTTGACTTCGTCGGTTTCGCCGGCGAGCTCCGGCTTGTCGGGCAGGCTTTCGCCTTGACGGGAATTCAATAGGTGCCAGTGGCTCGGGTCGAGCATCAATTGGGGGGCGTGGGACATGGCCACGCAGCCGACTAGATTTGCCATAAATTTATTCGTTTAAGGTTCAAGGGTTCAAAAGTTCAACGTTCGCAAAGACGAGATCACGCGACGGTCGCTTTCATGTCGGAGACCTCCGGCACATTGATGTTGAGTTTGAACCAGCTGGCGCCGCTGTCGTCGCTGCCGAACAGGTCGCCGCTGCGCTGGGCGGCGTACATATTGTTGGCGTTGGCCGGATTGAAAGCGAAGCTTTCGACAAAGCTGCTCTTGGCATCGGAGACCGCGCCTTCGAGCTTCTTCCAGTTCTTGCCGGCGTCGGTGGATTGGATCAAGAAGGCTTGGGCGTCGCCGCCGCGCTTGCGCCACTGGCCGGGCTGGCCGTTGGCGATGGCCGAGTAGATGACATCGTGTTTGGTCGGGTGAACCGCCAGCGGCACGGAGTATTCTTCTTTGAACTCCATCGCCATCGGCGCCCAACTTTTGCCGCCATCGGCGCTGGAGTAAAGCGCGCGCCCAGGAGCTTTGCCGAGGCGGGCGTCGTGGCCCCCGGTGGCAATAAAAATCTTGTTGCTGTCTTCGGGGTGAAGCACGATGGTGTGGACATCGCAGTCGAGGTTCTTATTCAACAGCTCCCAGTTCTTGCCGCCATCGGTGGTCTTGAGCATGTAACCCACTTGCAAAGCGACGTACATGATCTGCGAATTGTTGGGATCGATGGTGATATCGCGCACATGGGGCTCCACCACCGCGACGGGATAGGTAATCGTCGAAACAAAGGGAATGTTCCAGACGGTATCGAGGCGCTGCCAGCTCTTGGCTTCGTCATGGCTGACAAAAACGTCGATCGGTTCAGTGCCGGCGTACAGCGTTTTGCTGTCATGGGGATCGAAGGTTAGGCAGCGCACTTTGCCCGGGCCGCGTTTGCCGTAGCAGGGTTTCTTCCAGCTGGCGCCGAAATCTTCACTTACCCACACGCCATCGCCGCGGGTGCCGGCGAATACCCGATTGGGCGCCGCCGGCGATACCACCACTTCGGGAATCTGCCATTCTTTAAGGCCGTGATGTTCTTGTTTCCAGTTGCGGCCATCCTCGCTCTTGAGCGTGACCACGCCTTCATCGGTTGCGACGTAAAGGATCGATGCCATGGGCTATCCTCCGGGCTTTGATGGATTTATATCTACTACACTGCCGATTGGTCGACAAGGCGCACCCAAGCGCTGAAATGATCAAGCCCATTACCGGTGACAGTTACGGTTTTTTTCCTTAGCACTTTTGTGTACGATTGCTTTGGATGTCCTTTGAGATAATCGGCGAGATCACCGAAGTGGAAATTATCGCCACCGGTGCTGGCGTTCGCATCCTGCGTTATCTGCGAAAATCCTACGGCCATGGGCACTGGCGTAAGTTGAAAGGTAACGCGACCGTACGTCTTTCCAATGGTGCGGTGCGTCGGGTAGAATTGCATTGGTATGTGAGGCTCACGGCCGAGGCAAGCGAGACATAAAAATTAAGCGTTACTTGGACCCATGATATGAGAAAAAAACCCAGCCAACCTTTTGCCCTGTGCTTAGACAATCGGGATTACAAGGCGTCCTTAGTACTGGGGAAAGTCTATCGGATCGTCAAGGATCTGAAAGCCGCGAAGGACGATCTACTAAGAATCGTCGACGAAAGCGGTGAAGACTACCTTTACGACAAAAGTCTCTTTGTGCTCGTCGATCTGCCGAAAGTACTCACCAAGAAATTAATCGCAATAGAAAAAGCCGCCTAGTAGCCAAGCTCCTTATCGACCAGGTTGTTCAACTGTTCGCCAGCTAAGAAGCGGCGCAGGTTTTCTTTGAACACCGGCAGCACCGCGGGCCATTTCTGGCTGGTGATGCCGGCGATGCGCGGTGTGATGATGACGTTGGGTAGGCTCCACAGCTCGGAATCCTCCGGCAGCGGCTGCTTGGCGAAGGCGTCAAGGACCGCGCCGGTAAACCATTTCTCTTTCAACGCGCGCACTAGCAGCTTCTCTTCGACGGCGCGGCCGCCGGTGAGGTTGATGAAGTAGGCGCTGGGTTTCATGGCGCGCAGTTCCTTCTCGCCGATGATGTTGAATGTCGATGGCACCGAGGCGAGCAGCAGGACGACGTAATCGGACTGGGCCATTAGCGTCGACAAGAAATCCGGCCCGCCTAATTCGTCGACGAACTCCGGCTTGTTCACCGCGTTGCGTTTGGTTGCCAGGACGCGCATGCCAAGTGCCTTGGCTCTGCGCGCCAGTTCTAAGCCGACGGTGCCGAGGCCAACAATGCCGACGGTTTGGCCTGAGACTTCTAC
>Ga0209683_10001153_pt1 | contig 10285 bp, 8 predicted proteins | sample DOMMetBare2Fresh_FD_187474 | JGI IMG/M metagenome (GOLD analysis project Ga0209683, IMG submission 187474) | Wetland sediment microbial communities from St. Louis River estuary, USA, under dissolved organic matter induced mercury methylation -... | ecosystem: Environmental > Aquatic > Freshwater... | reverse complement strand
GGCGTCTGGATACGGGCCCGGCGAGGATGTGCTGCTGCTAGAGCGCTACGTTTCCGGGGTCGAGGTGGCGCTGGAAGGACTGCTCACGGCCGGTCGCCTGCAGACGCTGGCTGAGGAGCGCCAGTTCGTCGGCCAGCAGGAAGCCAAGAACAAGCTCGTCGACAAGCTCGTCGACCTGCACGATTTCCCCGTGCCCGAAGCCTACATCGACCGGCAAATCGAGCTGCAGGTCGAGCGCCGGTTGCGCATGCTGGCCGCCGAAGGCGTCGATACCGGCAAACTCAAGCTCGACTGGGAAAAGGTGAAGGAATCGCAGCGCGACAAGGCCGTTCGCGACGTAAAGGCCTCGTTGCTGCTCGCCAAAGTCGCCGACGCCGAAGCGATCCACGCCACCAACGACGATGTCGACCGCGAGGTTCAGCGCATCGCCCGGCAGGACCGCGAGCCCGTCGCCGCCGTCCGCATGCGCCTGGAGAAGGACGACAGCCTGCGCCGCATCGCCTCCGGCATCCGCACCGAAAAGACCCTGAACTTCCTCTTCGAGCACGCCCGCAAAGTGGCCGCAAGCTAGCCGGCGCCTCTCGGACCTCGTGCGGGTCCTGCGTTGTCAGGCCGTGGAACCGAAGCGCCGAGCGGCGACAGCAAGACTATAATGTTCGGTGACCGGCGATTCCGCAAGAGCGTAGACGCCGCGCGCCGGGCGCACGAAGACCCCTTGCCGGTAGAGTCTATGCAGAGACTCCCTGGCGATCCCACGAGCTTCGACATCGCGCGGACGGACGAGCGGCTGGAGAGCTGCGCAACAACAAAGAAGTCCCCGAAGAGCAGATCGCGGCCTCACCGGCGAAGTGGGACCTGGCCACCGGTCCGCCGCCACCCAAGGGGCCGAAGCCCGCGGCGGCGTGAGGGCTATTCGGATCGCAGCGCCGAGGTGGCCTCAAGCCGGGTTGCGCGCGTCGCTGGCACGTAGCAAGCCACGGCAGCGATAGTAAGCGACAGACTCGGAACGAGCGCGAAGGTCAGCGGATCGTTGGGAGTAATGCCAAAGAGCTGGCTCCTCAACACCTGGCATGCCAAGACCGCGCCTGCGAGGCCAAATGCGACGCCGGCGACCGCGGGTTTGATTCCTTGCAGAAGGAGCAGCCTTCTTACATCGGGACCGGTCGCACCCAGCGCCATACGAATACCGATCTCGGCCTTACGCTGCGAGACCGCGTAGGAGACAATCCCGTACAGACCGATCGCTGCGAGCAGCGCCGCCAAGGCCGCGAATGCCGCGAAAAGGAGCATGCCGAACCGGCGATCGGCCGTCGAGCGATCCAGCACTTCCTCCATCGTTTGAACCTGGTCTACTACCAGGCCTGGATCGAGCTTACGGATCTGGTTCCGGGCGCTGGCGGCCACTGAGCCTGGCTCAGTCCCCGTATGGAGAAGAACGGTCGCTCCGCTCCATCCGAGATCGAGCAGGGGCCGGTAGAGTGTCGGCGCGCTCCCTTGGTCGAGCGCAGGCACTACGTCGCCAACCACACCGATCACTTCATATCGAGGCGCGGGGACGCCCTCGGCTCTTTCTCTTTGCACTTCGAAATCGAAGAAGATTCGCTTCCCGATCGGATCGCTGTTCGGGAAAAACGCTTTTGCCATGGATTCGCTGATGACGATGCTTCCCAGCCGCGGATGCTTCGCGTCGAAACCGACGCCGTCCCGTCTGGTGAATGTGCGGCCTCGCCGCAGGGGAATACCGGCGGTGGCAAAATACGCCGGGTCGGCGCTCCGCTCCAGGGCAGCCAGGAACTTGCCGGGAACATAGGGACGTCCCTCAATGTAGAAGAACAGGATGTTGCAGCTGCCCGTTAATGGAGCACAAGACACAAGACCGGCGTTCTTGACGCCAGGTACGGTTCGCAAACGCTCGCCCAGTTCTTGGAACAGGGCGGAGCGCTGAGGCGCTTCCCGGTAACTGGCGCCGGGCAACGACACCTTCAGAGTGAGTACCTTGTCGACGCGTACGCCTGGTTGCACGTCGACCAGCCGAGCGAAGCTGCGCAGCAGCAGCCCGGCAGCCACCAAGAGCACCACCGACAGCCCGACCTCGGCCGCCACCAGCGTGGCGCGGAAACGTCCCTGTGCTCGAGAGGACGTCGCGGATCGGCCGCCGTCCTTCAGATCGTTTACGAGGTCGACGCGCGAAACGCGGACGGCCGGAAACAGACCGACCGCAACACCGACGGAAAGCGTCAGACCGAAGGCGAACAGGAACACCACCGGATCGAGCGGGACGTGTCCCGTGGGAAGAACCGCCCCCGCACCTGGCGCATTTGCAGTGAGAATCCGTGCGATCGAGATCGCCAGAATCGCTCCCACGACGCCACCTGCCAGCGCCACCAGAAGGCTTTCCGTAACCAACTGACCGGCAATCCGGCGGCGGCTTGCTCCAAGAGTTGCCCGGACCACGATTTCCCGGCTTCGCGCAATCGCGCGGGCCAGCGACAGGTTTGCGATATTCACGCAGGCGATCAGCAGCAAGCAGAAAACGGCTCCCATCAACACGAGGAGAGGCGTACGCACATCCCGCACTAACTCGCCATGCAGCGAAACCACGGCCGCCCCTCGGCCGGTAGCCTCGCTTGGATGCTCCTTTTTGTACCGCGCGGCGATGCCATCGACCTCAGCGTTGGCTTGCCCAACGGAGACCCCGTGGCGCAAGCGGCCGATCGCCTGAAGAAAGTGCAGGTCGTGCCGGCTGTGCAGCTCGCGCGGAAGCCAGTTCAACAACGGGATCCAGGCGTCCACGTTTCGATGGGGATAGAAGAAGCCGCGGGGCATCACGCCGATGACGTCATGGCTGTTGCCGTCGAGTCGAATCTGTTTGCCTACGATCTCCGGCGATCCCCCGAACTGCCGCTGCCACAGGTTGTGGCTGATCATGACAACGCGCGGTGCGCTGTTCCGATCCTCGTCGGGGAGAAAGGATCGACCCAGTGCGGGCGATACCCCAAGCGCCGAAAGAAGGTTTCCCGAGCAGGCGCAAACGTCCAATCGCTCCGGCACGAACCCCGGGTTTTCGCCCGACAGAATGACGGTATCGCTGGTGTAGGCCGACATCTGCTCGAAACTTGTTGCGGCTCGCTGCCAGTCGAGAAAACTGCCGGGCGCGACATCCATGTGCTGCTCGTTGCCCATGACGTTTCGCTCGAAAAGCGCCACGAGGCGCTCCGGTTGTGGAAACGGCAAGGACCGAAGCAGAAACAGGTTGACAACACCGAAAATCGCCGTGTTCGCTCCAATGCCGAGCCCGAGCGACAGCACGGCGGTGATCGTGAAGCCGGGCGATCTCTTCAGCACGCGGAACGCGTACACCGCGTCCTTGCCCAGGTTCTCGATCCGGTTGACGCCACGCATGTCGCGACACTGCTCCTTTGTCAGCTCCAGAGGCCCGAATTCACGGAGCGCCGCCAGACGAGCCTCCGGCTCGCTCATCCCATTCGCCACGCGCTCTTTGATCAATTGCTCGAGATGGATATCGAGCTCCCGCCGCATTTCTGCCTCCGCCTGAGACCGCCGTAGGAGTGATCGCATGCGGTGGCGAAGAATCCGTCCAAGTCGCATGGCCGCCCTCTCAAGCGCTTTCGATCAGGAGCTGAACCGCGGACGAAAGCCGCCGCCACGACTTCAACTCACACTCGAGCTGCCGCTTGCCTTCCGCGGTGAGCGCATAAAACTTGGCGGTGCGGCCAAGGTCGGAGTCCTTCCATTTCGCAGTGACCCAACCCTGTTGCTCCAGCCTATGCAACGCAGGGTACAGTGAGCCCTGGCCGACGGCCAGGACATCGCCGGACAGAAGCTGAATTCGCTTCGCGATTCCCCAACCGTGAAGCGGCTCTCTGGCAATCGTCCGCAGGATCAGCAAATCCAGCGTGCCTTGGAGCAAGTCCGATGGCTTGGGCATCAACACCTCGATTATCGACAATTATGCCTCGACTATCGACAGCTTGTCAAGAGGAAGTTTGCCGCAGACTCGCGGGGGGCCTCGCACTCAACACGGCTTCAGCTTTGGCCTCGAACTATGTTACATACGCCCCCTGTCTGGGTCAGCATCGCCTCCGATTTCGGCTTTTTCGGGAACTGCCTTCTCATTGCCAGCCGGAAGCCCGACGCAGACCACGTTGCGGGACCTCACGCCTGGATGACGCTCGACCGCTACGTCCGCGAGGGCAAAAAAGGGGATCCTGTTTCTCGTGCCGGCTGCGGCCTGGCTGTCACACCAGCCCGAACTCCTGGCCCACCGTGCGAAGCGCAATCCGCTCCGGCTCCTTAGCGGCGGATTCCGAGAGCCGCTCAATCGGCTCCAGGACCGGCTCGCGGCCCAACGGAAATGTCTGGTGGTGTATGGGCAGGATGTAGTCCGCGCCCGCGTCGTTGGCCATCTGCCAGGCCTGCTCCGGCGTGCAGTGAAACCGGATCCACGGATTGTACGATCCGATCGGCATCAGCGCGAGGTCGAACCGCCTCGAGCTGTGCAGTTTTCGGAAGGCCCCCGTCAGCGCCGTATCGCCCGCAAACAGAACCCGGTGGCGCCCCGTCTCGATCACGTATCCGTTGTAGCCCCGGTACGAATCGCTGCGCATTCGCGCGCCCCAATGATTCGTCTGGAACGCTCTCACCGTCGCTGGTCCCACTCGCCGCGTCTCGCCCCATCCCGCTTCCTGCACCTGGCGATAGCGGTCGCAACGGAGCAGATCGCTGGTACGGGCTGCCGTCACCACTGCCGTGCGCTTGTTCTCGAGCGCCCGGAGCGAAGGCAAATCCATGTGATCCAGATGCGCGTGCGACAGCAGCACCAGGTCAATCGGCGGCAGCGTTTCTGGCGCAAGCGGCGGCGCCACCAGACGCTTCAGCCCCAGGGTCACTGGCCCCAGCCGGAGCCCCGCCCGATCGCTGAAAACCGGGTCGGTGAGGATCGTGAAGCCGTCGATCTTGAGCAGTACGGTACTATGCCCCAGCCAAGCGGCGTGCAGCCCTTGCTCAGGCCACTCCTCCGGGTGTGGTAGCACGGACGGGGGCATGATCGGCCGCCTCAGGTCCCTCGCGTATTGTTTCCAAAAGCTTGGAGCGGCTCGAAAAATGTACGCCGCCAGCCCTGAGAGGCCTGCCAGTCCTGCCACCCCAATCCAGGTCCGGCGCGGCCAGGTTTTATGAGTCCCAGTCTGCTGCATTCTGATACCATCCTAGCAGTCACATAGTACTCGAAGCCCGAGAGACCCGAAAAGCTCTAGCCACATACTAGCTGGAGCGTCGAATTCCATGAAAACCGCATCGCTTCTCCTGCTCAGCTCACTTACCCTGGCGGCGGCCGAACCCGTCCTCGAACAAACCCACCTCACGCAGTTGCTCTCGGTGCGTCGCGTCTACGTCGACCGGCTTACAGGCGGCGAGACCGCGGCCCAGATGCGCGACATGATCATCAGTAGTCTCCACAGCTCCAAGCTATTCGTTGTGACCGAAAACGCCGACCGCGCCGACGCTGTCCTTCGCGGTTCGGCCGAGGATCTCGTCTTCACAGACACCTTCTCCTCAGACGAGGGGACGAACATCTCCAGTTCCATCGGAACTGGATCAAACAAGAACCATAGGGGCGGCTACGCCAGCCTCGGCGTGGGAGAGCGAGACTCGCAGCGAACCATAGAGCGGAAGCACGAAGCCTCAGCCGCCGTTCGCTTGGTCAACAAAGACGGAGACATCATCTGGTCTACCACCCAGGAGAGCCTGGGAGGGAAGTTCCGCGGCGCCAGCGCCGACGTCGCCGACAAGATAACCCGCCAACTTACGACGGATTTCGACCGCGCCCGCAAGTCCCAGAGCGGTACGCCCGGCGCCTCCTAAAGCTAACTACTAGCTAAAGTTAATACTCACCCATCGTTAAATATTCGTAATAAACAAGACAAGAAGGTATGAATCGTGTACACTGAAATCACTAGCTATTACATAGCATCCCCGGCGACGGACCCAGCCGTCGCCAGCCCCTCTGAGTGAAGCCCCAGGTTCCCAGCCTGGGGCTTTTAAATTACGGGGGGCGTGTTTACACTCCTGCCCGCCCGCGCCAGGGAATCAGCATGGGGACCTTCCGCTGGTAGTCTTCGTAGGCCTTGCCGAAATCGTTCACCAGATCCACTTCCTCGAGCCGCGCCCCGACGCAGATCCAAGCCGTCCAGAGTACGTTGAACAGCAGGCGATCCGTGGTCAGAACCGGCCAAGACCAGATCAGCACGATCACGCAGAGATACCAGGGGTGCCGCACCCAACGGTACGGCCCTTGAACGACGAATGGAGGCGGCTGTTCCTTTCTTCCCTCCACGTACGCTTTGATGGGCCGAAGGCCGAACCCGTCGAACCGGCGCATCGCGACAGTGCCCCACACGAACACGCCGAGCGCTAGGAACGAGGCCGCCTGGAGCAACCATCGCCAGGGACCGTCGATCGTAAGCAGCCGCCTCTCGGACGGCTGCCAGAGCAGCGCGACCGCTGCCAGCGCGATCCCGGATGCGATCGCGTAGAGCGCCCGGTGATACCGCGGCGGAATCACGCCGGCGATGCCGTCGCGGAACCGTGGCCGCACCATCCCGCTGTGTTGCAGAAAAAACGCGAGCGACAGCAGTGCGTCCCAGCAGAGCGCCCCGGCCTCCGGCCATTCGACCCGCATGACCCGTGCCGATCCCGGCGGTATCGCCACAAACAAGCCGAGCCCTGCCACACTGCTGACAACCGCCAGCGTCATGACCGTGTACGCGAACGTCTTCCTCATGTCCTGTCCAGGACGGAGAACCTGGCCGAAGAGATACTACTTCGCTCCGGCCGCCCTCTGAAACAGCCGGTTCATCTCGGCAGACGTGAGGGCGTCTTCCTGGGAACTGGCGTAGGTTCCCGATTCCAGGTATTCTGCCGCAGCCCGCCGCGCCGCACTCATCGCAACGCGCATGAACCACGCACCGACGCTGACCCGCGCCACGCCCAGCTTCTGGAGCTCCGGAACCGTGGGCGCGCCCGGCCCGCCGAAAATGTTCACCGGCCCGTGAATCGCTCGCACCAGAGCGCCGATCGCCTGCGGATCGCGCAACAAGGGCGGGAATGCGCAATCGGCCCCTGCCTCCAGGTACGCGTTCAGCCGGCGCACCGCCTCGTCGAAGCGTCCGCTCTCTGGAATGGCGTCCGGAAGCATGTACGCATCCGTGCGCGCGTTCACCACAATCGGAACGCCAGCCGCGTTGGCGGCTTCCCGTGCGGCCTGTATGCGCTCCACCTGCACCCGGAGATCGGCGAGCGCCCGGCGCCCGTTGCGATCCCACGCGTCCTCCAGATTGATCCCCACCGCCCCGGCGGCTATGACCCCGCGCACGGTCTCCGCCACCGCTTCCGGTCTCTCGCCGTAGCCCGCTTCCACATCCGCGGTCACCGGAACCTGCACGGCCTCCGCGATCCGGCGCACCACGGCCAGCATTTCGTCGCGCGGAATGCGCTCGCCGTCCGGGTAGCCTAACGAGTTCGCCACCCCGGCGCTGGTTGTCGCTACGGCGGCGAATCCCATCTCCTCAAAGATGCGGGCGCTGGCCGCATCCCAGGCGTTCGGCAACACCAGCGGCTTCGGTGCGTGATGCAGGGATCGGAACAGGTCGGCTTTGCGGGGTTCCATAGCCAATCTTACACTCCCGCGCGCGCCCGTCGCGTACAATCACTCCATGGGGCGCATCCGCATCCTCTCCGACGACGTCGCGAACAAAATCGCCGCCGGCGAAGTGGTCGAGCGGCCCGCCTCCGTGGTCAAGGAACTGCTTGAGAACTCGCTCGACGCGGGCGCCACGCATCTGCGCGTCGAGGCCGGCGGCGGCGGCCGCCACCTGATCCGCATCACCGACGACGGCTGCGGCATGCTGCGCGACGACGCGATGCTGGCCTTCGAACGTCACGCAACCAGCAAGCTCTCGAGCGCCAGGGACCTGCTCAGCGTCAGCACCTTGGGCTTTCGCGGCGAAGCCCTGCCCTCGATCGCATCGGTGAGCCGCCTGACGCTGGAAACGCGCTCCCGCGACGAAACCGTCGGAACGAAAGTCGAAATCGCCGGCGGCAAAATGCTGCGCTGCGAGGAGGCCGCGCTGGCCGGCGGCACGCAGATCACGGTCCGCGACCTGTTCTACAATGTCCCGGCGCGCAAGAAATTCCTGCGCTCCGACCAGACCGAGCTGGCCCACATCGCCTCGCTCGCCACTCACTACAGCCTCGCCAATCCCGACAAGACTTTTACGCTCATCAGCGACGACAAAGAGCTGCTCAACACAACCCCGGTAGACCGCTTGCGGGACCGCGTCTACCAGGTTTTCGGCAGCCAGACCCTGGACGAGCTGATCGATCTCGGTGAACGAAGGGGCGGCGAGCACGCGCTCTACACCCTGCGCGGCTTCATCTCCCGCCCCCAGGCCGCGAAGCTCAACCGCAATTCTATTTACCTGTTCGCCAACGGGCGTCTCATTCGCGACCGCCTGCTGCTGCACGCCATCACCTCGGCCGGCTACAACATTCTTCCGCCCGGCAGTTTTCCCTTTGCCCTGCTGTTCCTCGAGTGCGACCCGGCTGACGTCGACGTGAACGTTCATCCCGCAAAGACCGAAGTACGCTTCCGCGAGCAATCGCGCGTGCACGACTTTGTGCGCGACGCGCTACGCCAGGCCCTCATCGAATCGAAACCGGTCTCGGCGATTCCCTTGCCCGCCCGCGCACAGCCCGGCGCGCAGTTACCCTACTCCGAGTTCAGCCAGCGCATCGAGAACCAGGGCTGGCAGGGGCCGTCGGAGCTGCCCTCCGCGCTCCCCGCCGCCCCCGCCGCGGAAGGGCCGCTTCCCGAGTTCACGCTCCGCGGCCCGCGCCCGCCCGCGCCGCGCTTCGATTTCAGCGACGCGCCCGCCATCCCGGTGGCCGATGAGCAGCAGCTCCGCATCCCCGTCCCGGAAACCCACGGGGCTTTCCCTCCTGAACTCGTGCCCGACCTCTCCCAGAGCCTCACCGCGCTCGCGGATCTCCGCCCGCTCGGCCAGATCCACGAGAGTTTCATCGTAGCCGCCGGGCGCGACGGCCTCTGGATCATCGACCAGCACGTGGCGCACGAGCGCATCCTGTTCGAGAAGATCCTGAAGCAGCGAGCCGCCGGCCGCGTAGAAGCGCAGCGGTTGCTCACGCCGCTCGTGCTTCAGCTCACGCTGGCACAACAGGCCGACTACGACCGTATTGCGGGCGAGCTCGAAGCGATTGGCTTTGAAACCGAACCCTTCGGTCAGCGCACCATAGCCGTCAAAGCCGCCCCTGCCGGCGTCGGAGCCGCCGAAGTCGAAAAGGTGATTTTCGAGATCCTGGAAATCGCCGAACGCGAACTCCGTCGCGCCTCGCTGGATGACCTGCGCCGCAGCATCGCCGCCTCCATCGCCTGCCAGGCCGCCATCAAAGTAAACATGCGCCTCGACCAAGGCAAAATGGAGTGGCTGCTCAAGTCCCTAGCCGCCACCGAATGCCCCATGAGCTGCCCCCACGGCCGCCCCATCGCCCTCCGCTATTCGCTCCGGGACATCCTCAGAGGCTTCCACCGGATCTGAGCCGGCCCTACAGCGCCGATTCGCCGCGGCTGTCGTCACGGATGCGGATCGCTTCGTGTACTTCCGAGATGAAGATCTTCCCGTCGCCGATCGCGCCGGTTCGGGCCGCGCTGGCCAGGGCCTGCACGATCTCGTCCTTGCGGTTCCTGGGAACCACCATCTCGAGCTTGATCTTGGGCAGCAGGTCGACTTGATATTCGCGGCCGCGGTACACCTCTTTGTGCCCCTTCTGACGGCCGTGTCCGCGCACTTCGGTCACCGTGATGCCGTTCACGCCGGCGTTGACCAGGGCGTCCTTGACGCTCTCGAGTTTTCCAGGTTGGATGATCGCTTCGATTCTGAGCATGGGCCTATGCCTCGAAATTGTACCCTTCTTCGCCGTGCAATGTCAGATCCATGCCCGCCGACTCTTCCCGTTCATCCATACGCAACGGTGTGATCAGGCTGGTAATCTTCAGCGCAGCGAACGTTCCCACTACCGCGAAAGCGATTCCGATGCCGCCGCCGATGAGCTGATTCGTCACCTGCGCGGCGTTCCCGTCGACCAATCCGAGCGGGGCGGGAGCGCCGGTCGAGAGCTTGAGCGCGGAGTTGACCGCCTTGGTGGCGAACAGCCCCGTCAGCAGACAACCGGTCAAACCGCCGACGCC
>Ga0209683_10001152_pt1 | contig 10287 bp, 9 predicted proteins | sample DOMMetBare2Fresh_FD_187474 | JGI IMG/M metagenome (GOLD analysis project Ga0209683, IMG submission 187474) | Wetland sediment microbial communities from St. Louis River estuary, USA, under dissolved organic matter induced mercury methylation -... | ecosystem: Environmental > Aquatic > Freshwater... | reverse complement strand
TAACAGCCTCGTGCAGGATGATGTCGAAGTCGGCGCCGAACGGAGATCGAAGGCTTCCAAGAAGTTGAAGCCTGGTGACGCGGGAGGTCGTCAGCCCCGTGGGCGGTTGAGCAGGACCTTCAGCGCAAACCAGATCATGAATGCCGCCATCACCAGGAGAATCAGCCTCGTTATCGTCATCTGAGAGTCCCTGCCCACGACGCCGTGGGCTCTCCTGTCGGTAGGGCGTTTGCAAAAAGGTCAGGAGAGTCTACCAGATGCTCCGACCATCGATATCCACCAGGATAGACCTTGTCAGATGGACGACCCGTCCAGGGCACGTCGCTTACGCTGCTGTCGTTCTGCTGTTGCTGCTCGCCGCTGGCTGCGCCCGCGCCAAACCTCAGACGCCGGTCTCGGAGCCCCAGAGCGTTGCAACGCAACCAGGCACCCCGCAGCCCGCCGCCAAGCCAGCAGCGCCGTCGAAGTCGGAGCCCGCACCCGCCCCGGCGCTTGCACCGAGCGCAAGAACGCCGGCGCCGCCGGCCGCCGGCAAGGTCGCCCCGCCCGTCGGGAAGGCACCGGCCGCGGCGCCGGCGCTGGACTTGAACGCTCTGGAGGAGCAGCTCAAAGAAACCAAGGCCATCGGCTTTCTCACCAAGATCTCGCTCAAGAACCAAGTCGACGATCTACTGGATCGATTCGGCGAGTACTACGACGGCAAGGCGAAATTCACGATGACGGATCTACGCCGATCGTACGACCTGTTGATGATGAAGGTGCTGACGCTGCTGCAGGACCAGGATCAAGAGCTCGCGTCCGCCTGCTTCCCATCTCCCCGCTGCAACAGGCGAAGCCATCACAAGCTGATCGCCTCTCGTCTGGACTCGTCGACACACACGAACTGACACCTTCAGGCAGCGGAACCCACTGACGCCTCAGGCACCGGCGCAGCCAGCCTCTCCGATCACCCGGTTCCAACTCGCCTAGCGAATCGCCGCATCCAGGTCTCGACGACTATCGTCAGCCGTTGCGAACAGGCGGGAGCGCGTCGAGTTCAGCGCCCAGCAGCGCGCCGCGGAAGCCGCCAATGACGGCCGCGAGCGAACCGCGTCCGCCCCACGCGTCGAGCGCACCGTCTCGCTGTCGGCGCGACAAGATCAGTTCCGGCGCAAGCGAGAGTTCGGCGGCGCGGCGGGTCACGAGAGCAGCCACGGCATCCTCGATCGCCTGCCGCCGGTCGCGGTCCAGCGTCGAGGGCGCAGCTGGCTCGACGACTGCCGCCCCGCGTTCAACCTCGAGGCGTGCTGCGACCAGCGCATCGATCCACTGCGAGGCATATGCGGCGTGCCGTCGCTGGTCGTAGCCGGGCAGCCGGGCAATCTCGTGCGGCGCGACGCTGCCCCGCCTTGCAAGGGCGATGAGCGTCTCGTCGCGCAGCAAGAACGGCCGGGCGACATCGAGTCGGGCGGCCTCGCGTTCCCGCCACGCCGCGAGCCCGCGCGCGACCGCCCGGACGAGGGGCGGACATCGATCCAGCCCCTTCACCCGGCGCCACGCGTCAGCCGGGTCGGGGCCGTCCGCATCCGACGCCGCGAGCGTGGCCGAGTCTTCAAGGACCCATTCGAGCCGCCCCAGCGCGACCAGACGACGTTCCAGTTCAGCGGCGGCCTCCGGCAGATACTCGACGTCCTGGGCCGCGTAACGTAATTGCTCGGCGGACAGCGGCCGGCGCAGCCAGTCGGTGCGCGTTTCACCTTTGTCGAGTTGGACGCCAAAGAGCGCCTCCGCCAGCGCGGCGTACGACAGAGACGGGCCGAGCCCGACAAAGGCGGCGGCGATCTGCGTATCGAACAGGGTCCCGATCGAGACGCCGCTCGCCCTGCGCAACACCGGCAGGTCCTCCGAGCAGGAGTGCAGGATCTTGCGGCTGCCGGCGGCCCCGAGCAGGGTGCCGAGCGGCGAGAGATCGGTGATCCGCACCGCATCCACGAGCGCCACCTCGCCGGCAACGGCGATTTGGACGAGGCCGAGCCTGGCGCGGAACGTGCGCTCGCGCACGAACTCGGTGTCGAGCGCGACCGTCGGCGCCCCCTGCCAGCGCGCCACGGCCGCAGATAGCTGGTCGGACCGATCGATCGAAATGGTTGGTGTCACACGGCAGTCTACCGCGCCACGGCCGTCGAAACGGTCCACGGGTGTTCTAGAATTGAGCCGGGGAATTACCTCGTAGACCGCACACGTTCGTCAACAAGGAGAAACAACGAGTGGCACAGCTGATGTCGAAGTCGGAACTGATTGAGAAGCTCACGGCGCGCTCCGGAGAGCTGAGCCGGAAACAGGTCAAGGGTATTTTGGAAGGGCTGACGGAGATTGGCCACAAGGAACTCAAGAAGGTCGGCGCGTTTCTCGTGCCTGGCCTGGCGAAGTTCGTTGTGATCAAGAAGCCGGCAACCAAAGCGCGGAAGGGCATCAACCCCTTCACGAAGGAGCCGACCATCTTCAAGGCCAAGCCGGCCCGCAAGGTGATCAAGGCCAGATTCGTCAAGGCAGCCAAGGACGCACTGCTCTAGCAACACGGGGCGGAGCCGCTGGCGCTCCGCCCGCTCTTGCCCGCCGCGAACGAGAGGCGCACACAAGTACGTCCTCCTCGGCCGCACCTCCCCACGCTCATCCGTCGATCCACCGCGCCTCTTCCATCTCGTCAACGCCTGCCTGCTCGAACTGAACCGCTTCCTGTGGATCTGGATCGCCAGCCACCCGTACCTGCGCTGGTTCCATTACACCTTCGTCGGACTCTGGGCTGGGTAGATCGACTGGACAAGTGCCCCAGACTTGGTTACGGTTGTGGGCCATGCAGAATCTATCGACCTACCTCATCCGTGCACTCTTCGTCGCCACGATGGCGGTCCTTGCGACCTCTTCGCTGGCCGGACAATCGGCGGGAAACCGGCTGGTCGTCTACGGAGACACCACCTATTTCTTTGGGCAGGGCAAGCCGAACAACTGCTTCACGGTCAACCGCTTCAAACGCGGCGAGCCGGTCGGCTTCCGAATGACCGCGATCAACCCGGAGACGGGCGCGCGCGACCGGGCCACTCAGCTCGTCGTGCACCTGACCTACGGCGGCAAGACGATCGATCTCCCGATGCGCGATCGTCAGACCGAGCAGCAGCCGGAGCGCACGTTCTGGGTGCTCAAGTGGATGGTCCCCGACGATGCCCCGCTGGGCGTGGTGCGCTACACCGTCTCGGCCAAGGACCCACAGGGCCGGACGGGCGAGTTCAAGCCCTTCGAGGTCATGGCCTCACAGGTCACCATCGTCGAGTAGACGACCAGCGAGTCGAGGCGGGAGGCCACGGCAGCCTCCCGCCCTCACGTCACATCAGCCCCCGCCACGTATCGCGGCCCCCGGTCTATTGGCCGCCGGATCGGCCCTCGTTCATGACGTCATGAATCCCCGACACGAGCATCGGGACGATGTCGATCCGATTGGTCGCGTGCAGCACGCTATTCGTGGTCACGATCTGGGCGGCGCCAGCCTGGCGAAGCGCCTGCTCCGCTCCCGTCGAGAACAGCGCGTGTACTCCTAGGCACACTGGCGCGCGCAGACCTGCGCCTGCGAGTTGCTTCACGGTCTCGACCATGGTCCGTGCCGACGACACGATGTCATCCACGACGACGGGGGTGTGTGTGTGATAGGCCCGAACATCTGGCGCTGACACCTCGACGTCACGATCGCCATGTCGCGTCTTCCGCATCACGACGCAGGGTGCATGGGCACGATCAGCCACATCCTGCACCCACTGTGCACTCTCCTCGTCCGGCCCCACCACCACCGGTCGATCGACGTGGGCGGCAATCCACCCGGCCAGAGCCGGCGCCGCGTGTACGATCCTGTTCGGTACGCCGTACAGTTCGCCCAGCGAGTGATAGCGATGCAGGTGGGGGTCCATCGTGACCAGCCAATCCACATACCGCGCGAGCAAGCCAGCGACCGTCCGAGACGTGACCGCTTCGCCCGGCTGAAACCGTCGATCCTGGCGCATGTAGGCGAGGTACGGCGCCACGAGACCCACGCTGGCGGCACCGAGATCCCGCGCCGCGTCGGCCAGGAACACGAGCGGAAGGATCTTCTCGTCGGGCCGATCCAGCGTGCACACCAGCACGACGTGCTGCTGCGCACACGCCGTGGCCACACGCAGATAGGTCTCGCCGTCTGGAAAGCGCCGCGACGCCACCTCCCCGTACTGAATCCGCGCGAGATCGCTCACGCGGCGCCCAAGGACGTCACCGTCGGGAAGCGCCAGCACGACCGCGCTCACGAGGCCTCGCCAACCGTCACGATGCCGGGATGCGCGGCAAGGTACGCCTGCGCGTACGCCAACTCGCCGACACTGTCGGCGTGCAGCGTGAACAACGGCTGCCCTCTCTCGACGGAGGCGCCGAGGCGCACGTGCAGGTCGATGCCAGCGGCCGGGTCGGCTGGGGCCCCCGCCAGCTTGGCCGCACGCGCCAGCTGCCGGCTGTCGATGCCGACGACCGTGCCAGCGGCCGTGGCCGTCAGTTCGAATCGCTGCGAGCTCGCCGGAGGCGTCCGCATGCCGCCCTGCGCCTCGCAGATGGACTGCAGCTTCCGCCACGCACGCCCATCAGCCAGAATGTTCCGCGCCTCAGTCTGTCCGCCGCCCGCCGTGCACGCGCCAGCCAGTTCCAGAATCTCACCGGCCAGCAACACCGCACGCTCCCTCAGATCGTCAGGAGCGTCACGATCACCCCTCGTCACCGCGACGACGTCCCGTGCCTCGAGGGCGGGTCCGATACCGCGGCCAATCGGCTGCGAGCCATCGGTCACGACCGGCCGAACGGCCAGTCCCATCTCATTCCCCACACGCTCGAGCAGTCGGGCAATCGCGTGCGCCGCGTCAAGGCTGCGAACCTTCGCCGTAGGTCCAACGGGAATATCGATGACGACGTGGGTCGAGCCGGCGGCCACCTTCTTGGACAGCACGGACGCCACCAACTGAGCGTCGCTGTCGAGGTCCAGGGCGCGCTCCACGCGAATCAGCAGGTCGTCGACAGGACTGAGGTGAATGGCGCCTCCCCAGATCACGCATCCATTCTCTCGGTCGACCACGCGCCGCATCGATGCCAGATCGAGGTCGACCGGTGCCAGCGTCTCCATGGTGTCGGCGGTCCCCGCGGGCGATGTGATCGCACGAGACGACGTCTTCGGAATGCACACGCCAGCGGCTGCGACGATGGACACCACAATCGGCGTGGTGCGATTGCCAGGCAGCCCGCCCACGCTATGTTTGTCGGCCACCACCGCGTGGTCCCACCGCACCCGCTCACCCACCTTCACCATGCCGCGTGTCAGCCAGACGACCTCGTCCAGGCTCATGCCGGCAGCCGTGCATGCGGTCAGGAAGGCCGACAGGTCGATATCGGTGTAGCGGCCCGTCGCCATGTCGGTCAGGATCTCCAGCAACTGCGCCTCGCCGAAGGCGTGGCCGAAGATCTTCGCTCGCACGGCACCGAAAGATTCGACCGGCGGCGGGTGCGAAAAACTCGCGGGCTCACCAGGCCTGGCAGCGAGCAGCAGCCAGGCCGCCTCGGACAACCCGGCCTCGGTCGGCAGCACGAACCCGTCTCGCACGACGTTGAGCGTGGCGATAATCGACGAGCGGTCGGTCGTGACCATCACACGGGAGTGTGCCGAGAACCCCTCCGACCGGCACACGTGACAGTCCGCACGCATATAGACAATGGGCTCCTCGTGCGTGTCGATGCCCATGCGCTTCAGATGTAGGGTGCTGCGAACGGAATTCGCCATGCGAAAGCCATTCTAGTCTGGCCGCGTGAGGAGATAAGCTCATCTCAGTCCGCACAGCAGGAGTGGCCGATGCCTGACACGAGCGCGATTCGCCAAGACGACCTCATCCGTAGCATCGCCGACGCGCTGCAGCACATCTCCTACTACCATCCGGTCGACTACATCGAGGCCCTCACCGCGGCCTACGAGCGCGAACAGTCGCCAGCGGCGCGCGACGCCATCGCGCAGATCCTCACCAACTCGCGTCTGTGCGCCGAAGGCCATCGCCCCATCTGCCAAGACACGGGCATCGTCGTCGTCTTCCTCAAGGTTGGGATGCACGTGCGGTGGGACGCGGTGATGAGCCTGGATGAGATGGTGAACGAGGGCGTGCGCCAGGCGTACCGGGACGTGGACAATCCGCTGCGGGGATCGATTGTCACGGATCCAGCTGGCGCGCGACAGAACACGCGTGACAACACGCCGGCCGTGATTCACATCCAGATGGTGCCCGGGCACACCGTCGACGTGCGCGTGGCGGCCAAGGGCGGCGGGTCTGAGAACAAGGCACAGTTCGTGATGCTGAACCCATCAGGCAACATCGTGGAATGGGTGCTGCAGACGGTGCCGACGATGGGGGCGGGCTGGTGCCCGCCGGGGCTGCTCGGGATCGGTATTGGCGGTACGCCGGAGAAATCGATGGTGCTCGCCAAGGAGGCGCTCATGAGCCCCATCGACATGCACGAGCTCAAGGCTCGAGGCCCGCGCAACCGAATCGAGGAGCTGCGCGTCGAGATCTTCGACGGGGTGAACGCGCTCGGGATCGGCGCTCAGGGACTTGGCGGACTCACGACCGTGCTGGACGTCAAGATCCTCGACTACCCCACGCACGCGGCCTCGCTCCCACTCTCGATCATTCCCAACTGTGCCGCGACCCGGCATGCGCACTTCGTGCTCGACGGATCAGGTCCGGTGACGTTGCCGGTTCCGGATCTGAGCCGGTGGCCGCAGGTCGGATGGACGCCGGCGCCGACCTCACGCCGCGTCAATCTCGACACCGTGACACGGGAGGAGGTCCGCACCTGGTCGCCCGGCGAGACGCTGCTGCTCTCGGGGCGCCTGCTGACGGGTCGTGATGCCGCCCACAAGCGCATCGCAGACCTGTACGCGCGGGGCGATGGCCTTCCCCCCGGCGTCGACTTCACGAACCGCTTTCTCTACTACGTGGGCCCGGTCGAACCGGTCCGCGACGAGATCGTGGGTCCGGCCGGCCCTACCACCGCGACGCGGATGGACGTATTCACCGACATGATGCTCGAGCGCACGGGCCTGCTCGGCATGATCGGAAAGGCGGAGCGGGGACCGACGGGCATCGACGCCATCACGCGACACGGCGCCGTGTATCTCATCGCGATCGGCGGCGCGGCCTACCTCGTGTCCAAGGCGATTCGCTCGTCACGACTGGTGGCATTCCCGGACCTGGGCATGGAAGCGATCTACGAGTTCGACGTGGAAAACATGCCGGTCACCGTCGCCGTCGATACCACGGGGACGTCCATTCACCGCACCGGCCCCGCCGAGTGGCGTCAGCGGATCATCGAGCTCACCACAGTCCCAGCACCTTCCACCACGCGGCGCCAACACCGAACCAGATCGCGATATTGACGACGCTGACGGCGGCGCCGACGCGCCACCAGGTCCCGAGCGAGACGTGTCCGCTGCCGAAGAGAATGGGCGCAGGCGCCGTGCCGTAGTGGGTCAAGCTGGCGAAGAGGTTGCTGAAGAAGGCCAGCACCAGTGCGGCCAGAAGCGGCGGCGCGCCGAGTGTGAGCGCGACGGCGAGGAACGGCGCGTACATCGCGGTCACGTGCGTGGTGTTGCTCGCAAAGAAGTAGTGGACGTAGAAGTAGACGAGACTCAGACCGACCAGGCCCGGCACCCATCCGATGCCCGCGAACCACGGTCCTACCTCCCCGGTGAACCACTTGATGAGGCCGAGTTGCCCGAGAAAGGTGGCCATCATGACGACGGTCGCGAACCAGACGAATGTGTTCCAGGCTTCCTGTTCTCGACACAGATCGTCCCAGGCGAGTACGCCCGTGAGCAGCAGCGCCGCAACGGCGATGAGCGCGGCGGCGGTGACGTCCAACCCGATGGCCGAACCGAGAATCCAGAACGCCAGCAGCACGATCGAGATGGCGGCCATGAACCGCTCGTGCCGGGTCATCGGTCCGAGAACGACAAGCGCCGCATGCGCCGCTGCGGGAGCGTCCGGCGTCCTCACGGCGCCTGGAGGACACAACCGGTAAATGACGAGCGGCACCAGAATGAGGCTCACCGTCCCCGGCACGACGGCGGCCAGTGACCACATCCCCCACGTGATCGTGACGCCCTGCGCCGCGGCAAACTGCACCGACAACGGGTTGGCCACCATGGCCGTCAGGAACATCGCGCTCGTGATCACCGTCCCGTTGTAGGCCGTCAGGGTCAGAAACGCGTTCGTGCGGCGTCGCGCGGCCTGATCCGTTCCAGGCGCTGCCTGCGCCAGCGACTGGAGGATCGGAAAGATGACGCCTCCGGCACGCGCGGTGTTGCTCGGAATCGCCGGCGCCAACACCAGATCGGCCGCGACGAGGCTGTAACCGAGGCCGAGCGTCGTACGGCCGAACCTGGCCACCATGTGATACGCGATCCGCGCGCCGAGACCGGTCTTGATGAAGCCCGCGGCGAGAAAGAAGGCCGCCGCCACCAGCCACACGGTGCTGTTGCCGAAGCCGCTCAGCGCTTCGGCGATCGTGAGCGTGCGCGTCGACACCGCCACCGCGATCCCGACAATCGACATCGCGCCCATCGGCAGTGGTCTGACGATGATGCCGACCACCGTGGCGACGAAGATGGCGAGGAGCCGCCAGGCGCGCGGTTCGACACCGTGTGGCAACGGCAGCGCCCACACCAACAGCCCGATCGCCACCACGAGCGCGAGTGGTCCCGGCCGGGCACCGGACGCCGACGGCTGACGTGGGGCCGCTGCGACCGACGTCACTCGATGAGGCCCCGCACATCCACGTCCTTTGGACACACGGCGCGAAGCCAGTCGGCGAAACGACGGCCGGGCGAGCTGGGGAGCCCGCGCAGACGGTCCTCCCCCCGCGCGTCGCGAGGATCACGTGCCAGCGTCAGCACGCGAGCGACCACGGCCGGGTGCGGTTCTTGTTCGACCCCTGACCCGCGCGTGCAGATACCGCACATCACACAGCTCATCGCCGGCCACAGGGCGTCTCCATGCTGCGGGGGCAGCGTGCCGTCGTAGCCCTGGCGGGGCTCGAGCCAGGCGCGCGCGCGGTTGAATGCATCGAAGAACGGGTCCATGTCGACCACCAGGTCGCGAAGCACGGTGAACCCCTCGAGCGCCTGCACGCGCAGCGGCTGACCTGGACGGCTGGCAACGGCCGCGCCGATCGACACCTGGCAGAACAAGCTGGCGCGTCCATTGACCCGACCGGCGCATGACCCGCAGATGCCACTCCGGCACGTCCGCCTGAACGCGAGCGTCGGATCGATATCGTCGGCGATGGCGAGAAGGGCGTCGAGAACGGTCTGGTTGTCCGTCATCGGGACCGAGTAGGTCGCCCAATACGGGTCGGCTCCGACGCTCGGGTCGAAGCGCTCCACCGCAATCTGTCGCTCCACAACCGAGCGAGCCGCGATGCTCAATACGTCCTCGCTTCCGGCGCGATGCGCCCCAATCGTAACGTTCCGTCCAGAAACATCGGTCCGTCCGCCCCGCGCGCCACGAACGTGTGGGCGAGCCACCGTGCATCGTCGCGCTGCGGATAGTCGGCCCGATAGTGCGCGCCCCGGCTTTCGGTTCGCCGGTGCGCGCCTCGGGCCACGATGGATGCCACGTCGAGCAGGAATCCCAACTCGCAGACCTGCATCAGGCGGTAGTCGAACGCAGCTGCTGGCGGAGGCACGCGGAGCGACCGGTACTGCCGATCGAGCGACGCCACCTCGTGAACCGCTTCGTCGAGCTCGGCGCCGGTCCTGAACACACCGACCTTGTCGGTCATCACCGATGTGAGGGCGCGCCGCATCTCCGCAACCTGCGCCGAGGAGCCGAGAAGGCTGGCGGCCTTGTCGAAACGCGATGCCCACTCGACATCGAAGGCCGTCAGGGCGCGGTCAATGTCTGGCGGAGCACCGCCGGTCTCGAGCCACTCCCGAATCCGACGGCCGGCGCGGCGCCCGAAGACCACCGTCTCGAGTAGCGAGTTGCCACCCAGTCGATTCGCGCCGTGCACGCTGACGTTGGCGCACTCCCCCGCTGCGAACAGCCCTCGGACCGTCGTCTCGCCGTGCGTGTCGGTCCTGATGCCGCCCATGCTGTAGTGCTGCGCCGGCTCGATCGGGATCGGTTCGCGAGTCAGGTCCACACCGGCATAGTTGAGCGCGAGCTCGCGCACCTGGGGCAGCCGCTGGCGGATCAGTCGTTC
>Ga0209683_10001151_pt1 | contig 10288 bp, 8 predicted proteins | sample DOMMetBare2Fresh_FD_187474 | JGI IMG/M metagenome (GOLD analysis project Ga0209683, IMG submission 187474) | Wetland sediment microbial communities from St. Louis River estuary, USA, under dissolved organic matter induced mercury methylation -... | ecosystem: Environmental > Aquatic > Freshwater... | reverse complement strand
CGACACCTTCGACCACATCGACGATCACCGGCCCACGGTCGTCTTCGGTTACACGATCAAGGGTCGCGGCCTGGCCACGGAGGGGCACCCGAACAACCACTCCGCGCTGCTCACCGACGAGCAGATGCGAGTGCTCGCGGCGGCCTCCGGCGCCTCGCACGACGACCCCTGGGCGACCTTCGCGCCGGGGTCGGCCGAGGACGCGCTCTGCGCGGCGCGGAGGGCCGCCCTGCGACGTGACCCCATCACGGCCACCCCGCCCGTGACGATCCCGACCGCGCTGGGCCACCCGCACCGCAAGCCCAGCTCGACCCAGTCAGCCCTCGGCCGACTGTTGGCGGACTTGGTCCGCGACGCGCCGGACGCGGCGGCGCGTGTGGTCACCTGCAGTCCCGAGTCGCTTCCTCGACCAATCTGGGCGGCTGGATCAACAAGACCGGTGTGTGGTCGGTCAGGAAGCGGCGGGACTGGTTCGCCGACGACGCCGAACGGGTGCTGCGCTGGTCGGAGAGCGAGTCCGGCCAGCACATCGAGCTGGGGATCGCCGAGGTGAACCTGGTCGGCTTGCTCAGCGAGCTGGGGACGACGTGGTCCCGTTGGGGCGAGCGACTGATCCCGGTCGCCACGATCTACGACCCGTTCGTCGCCCGGGCGCTCGAACCCTGGTCCTACGGCATGTACGCCGGCGGACAGTCGATCCTCGTCGGGACCCCGTCGGGAATCACCCTGGCCCCCGAGGGCGGCGCCCACCAGTCCATCACCACACCGTCGATCGGGCTCGAGCAGCCGAACTGCATCGCCTGGGAACCCGCCTTCCCGCACGACCTCGAGTGGACCTTCCTGTACGCGATGAGCAAGGTCGGCATCCCGGGTGGGACGTCGTCCTACTTCCGGCTCTCCACCCGCCCCATCGACCCCGCACTGGCGAACCTGCCGACCGACCCCGCGCTGATCGAGAGGCGGCGCCGTCACGCGGTCGCCGGCGGCTATCGGCTGAGTACCCACCCAGCTGCCGAGGACCAGGTCACCTTGGTCGGCGTGGGCGCGATCATGCCGGAGGTCATCGCCGCATCCGAAACCCTTGCCGAGCAGGCCGTCACCGCCGGGGTGGTCTGTCTGACCAGCCCGGACCTGGTCTTCCGCTCCTTCCAGCAACGCGGGTCGCTGGATGCGGGCACGGGCGGCAACATCATCGACGAACTGTTCCCGGCACACGCTCCGGCCCCTCTCGTGACGATCCAGGACGGTCACCCCCACACATTGGCGTTCCTCGCCGTCGCCCGGGGCGACCAGATCCGTTGTCTGGGCGTGTCGGAGTTCGGCCAGTCGACGAGCCTCCAGGACGCCTACACCTTGCACGGCATCGACACGACCTCGATCGTGGATGCCGCGCTCGGACTGACCGGACGGTAGGCCCCGGGACCAAGGGCGCGAAGAGTAGTCATGGCCTGGGCCGTTCTCGTCCTTGCGGCTGCTCTCGAGGCTCGGGCACCCGCACCAGACCGCTCCGGGGTTCATCCCGTGCACAGAGCAAGATCCTTAGAATCGCAGGAACCTGTGTCGATGGATGCCATGGGCGTGTCCTGGACGTGTCCTGGGCGGGAACCACCGCAATGAGTCGGTGTTCCTCGTCTGATGCCCGACGCGGCTGCGGTGACGGTGCCCCCCGGCTCGCGAACGCGGACGAGTCGCAGTGCTCATCCGCGTCGAGCCTGATCAATCCGCGTGACGGTCGTCTCGAGCCTGTTGGTCGACCGGGAGCCTCCCGCTCCGTGAGGCGTTCTTGAGGCACTTCGCCGCTCGCAGCCGCTCCCGCCGGGCCTACGGTTTCGTGTGTCGGCGGTCACACGGCCATCCACCCCTCGAGAATCGCGCCGACCGTCAGCCCCGATCCAATTCTGGAAGGTCAGCCATGACTCAGCTCGACGACGCGCTCCTGGCAGGAAAGACCGTTCTCGTCAGCGGTGGCACGCAGGGCCTCGGTGCCGCGGTCGCGCAGGCAGCGGCCCGCAATGGCGCCCGGGTCGCCCTCACCGCACGACGCAAGGACGTCGGAGAGGAGTCCGCGGCGTCCCTGGCGGCCGCCTCCGGCCAGGAGACGTTCTTCGTGCAGGCCGACGCCGGCGACGTCGCTCAGGTGCAGGCAGCCGCGGCCGCCACCGTCGAGCGGTTCGGCCGGATCGACTGCGTGGTGAACTGCGCCGGCCTGACCACGCGGGGGACGATGCTGGACACCACCCCGGAGTTGTTCGACGCGCACATCGCGGTCAACCTCCGTGGCCCCTTCTTGCTCATGCAGGCGGCGATCAAGGACATGGTCGCCCGAGGCGAGGGCGGCTCGATCGTCAACATCATCTCGATGTCCGCGCACGGCGGGCAGCCGTACCTGGCACCGTACGTCGCGTCGAAGTCGGGACTGATCGGGCTGACTCGCAACGCCGCCTACGCGCACCGCTGGGACCGGATCCGGATCAACGGGATCAACATCGGGTGGACCGAGACGGACGGCGAGGACGCGACCCAGCGCCGCTTCCACGGTGCGCAGGATGGCTGGCTCCAGGAGGCGGCCGCCGGGCTGCCGATGGGAAAGCTGGGCCAGGTCGACGAGATCGCCGACTTCGTCGTCTTCCTGCTCTCCGAGCGCAGCGGGGTGGTCACCGGGTCCGTCATCGACTGGGACCAGATGATCCCGGGCGCGCACGACTGAAACCCCGTCACCCCTCAGGAGGACTCACATGCGCATCGGACTCATCGGGCTGGGACGCATCGGTGCGTTCCACGCCCAGACGCTCACCGACCTGGACTCGGTCGACGAGCTCGTCGTCGCCGACGCACTGCCCGACCTGGCCCGCCGGGTCGGCGAGCCGCTCGGCGCGACGGTCCTCCCGGAGCCCGCCGACGCGCTGTCCGCAGGCGTGGACGGCGTCGTCATCGCGTCGTCCACAGTCACCCACCCGGACCTGATCCGTGCCTGCGTGCGGGCCGGGATCCCGACCTTCTGCGAGAAGCCGGTCTCGGCGTCCGCGACGGAGGCCGTCGCGCTGCGCGACGACCTCGTGGGCCACGCCGCGCCGGTGCAGATCGGCTTCCCGCGCCGATTCGACGCCGCCTACGTGGCGGCGAAGGCCGACCTCGACAGCGGTCTGCTCGGGTACGTGCACACGCTGCGCTCGACGACGCTGGACCCGGCCCCGCCGCCGGAGGAGTACATCCGTAGCTCCGGCGGGATCTTCAACGACTGCGCCATCCACGACTTCGACTCCGTGCGGTTCATGACGGGGCAGGAGGTCATCGAGGTCTACGCAGCCGGTGCCACCCAGGGTGTCGACTACATCCGCGACGCCGGCGACGCCGAGACGGTCACCTCGATCCTGACCCTCAGCGGCGGCACCCTCGCCGTGGTCTCGAACAGCCGCGCCAACGGCCGAGGCCACGACGTCCGCCTGGAGCTGCTGGGCAGCAAGGACTCCGTGTCCGCCGGCCTGGACGACAGGCTGCCGCTGCGCTCGGCCGACCCCTCGGTGCGCTTCCCCGCCGGAAAGCCGTGGCACTTCTTCATGGACCGCCTGGAGAAGGCGTTCCGAGCCGAGCTGACCGCCTTCACCGAGGTCGTCGCCGGTACCCGCCCGTCGCCGTGCACGCTGCACGACGGCGTCGAGGCGTCGCTCATCGCCGAGGCCGCGACGCGCTCCTGGCGCGAGCACCGCCCGGTCCGCGTCGACGAGGTCCGCTGACCCCGCAGAGAGAGGCAGGCGGAGCGATCCGCCGCAGGTGCACACCATGACGTCGCACACCGTCAACGTCGGCATCGTCGGCTTCGGCTGGATGGGCCAGGTCCACGCCAAGGCCCTCACGAGAGTGCTGCAGCACTACCGCGACCTGGGCGCGGTTCCGCGGCTGGTCGCCGTCGCCGACCCTGCTGACGACGGCCGGCTCGACTACGCCCGCAACGTCTTCGGCATCCCGTGGACCACCGGCGACTGGAACGAGCTCGTCGCCCGCGACGACATCGACCTGGTCTGCGTCGCCGGCCCCAACTACACCCACCGGGACGTCGCGGTGGCGGCGGCGAAGAGCGGCAAGCACATCTGGGTGGAGAAGCCGGCCGGCCGCAACCTGGCCGAGACCGTGGAGATCGCCGACGCCGTCGCGGCGGCCGGGGTCGCCTCCGCGGTCGGGTTCAACTACCGCAACGCCCCGGCCGTCGAGCTCGCCCGGGACCTTGTTGCGTCCGGCCGGATCGGCGACGTCCGGCACGTCCGGGTCCAGATGCTCGGCGACTACTGCGCTCACCCGGACGGCGCGCTCACATGGCGGTTCGTCCGCGAGCTCGCCGGCACCGGCGTCATCGGTGACCTCGCGTCGCACGGCCTGGACCTGGCCCAGTACGTCGTCGGGCCGATCGGCGCCGTGCTCGCCGAGGCCTCCACCTTCATCTCCGAACGCCCGCAGACGGTCGGAGCCGCGTCGCACTTCTCGCGCGGCTCGGACGGGCCGCGGCTGCCGGTCGAGAACGAGGACCACGTGCTCGCCCTGCTGCGGTTCGACAGCGGTGCCCGCGGCGTGCTCGAGGCGAGCCGCGCCTCGGTGGGGGAGCAGAACTCCTACGCCTTCGAGGTCCACGGCAGCACCGGGGCGCTCGCCTGGGACTTCCGCCGCACCGGAGAGCTCCAGGTGTGCCTGGGCCAGGACTACCAGGGCGCCTCCTGGTCGACCCACCGGGTGGGGCCCGCTGACGGCGAGGCCGCCGCGTTCCAGCCGGACACCGCGATCCCGTTGAGCTTCGACGACCTCAAGGTCATCGAGGCCAAGCGACTGCTGACCTCGATCGTCACCGGCCGCCCGGAGGGCGCCACGATCGCCGACATGGTCGCCACCGCCCGACTCGTCGACGCCACGCTCCGCTCGGACGCCCAGCAGCGCTGGGTCACCCTGTGAGCAGAGAGGCCGACACCGCCATGACCGAAGGCCGGATCCTCGTCGACGGCGACTGGGTCGCCACCAAGAGCGGGCAGACCGAGGAGGTCCGCTCGCCATACGACGGGCGGGTCGTCGGCCAGGTCGCCGTCGCCGACGTCGCCGACGTGGAAGCGGCGCTCGCCGCCACCGAACGCGGTGCGGCGGTGTGGCGCGAGACCCCGGCGCACGCCCGCCTCGACGTCCTCATTCGGGCGGCCTCGATCGTCGAGGAGCGCGCCGACACCATCGCAGCGCTGCTGTCCGGCGAGAACGGCAAGACGATCACCGAGGCCCGCGGCGAGGTCGGCCGGGCGAGCGACATGATTCGGCTCGCCGGCTACGAGGGCACCCAGCTCTACGGCGACACGCTGCCGCTGGACGCCAACCGTGGCACCGGACAGGACAAGATCGGGTTCACCCTGCGCCAGCCATGCGGTGTCGTCGTCGCCATCACGCCGTTCAACTACCCCTCGCTGCTCGTCCTGCACAAGGTCGCGCCCGCACTCGCCGCCGGCAACGCCGTCGTCCTCAAACCGGCCCGGGCCACCCCACTCACCGCGCTCGCGCTGGCCAGCGCCTTCGTCGACGCCGGGCTGCCGGCGGGGGTGCTCAACGTCCTCACCGGGCCGGGCGGCCAGCTCGGCGACGCGCTCGTCAGCGACCCGCGGGTCCGCAAGGTCTCCTTCACCGGCTCCACCGTGGTCGGCGAGCACATCGCCCGGACCGCGGGGGTGAAGAAGCTGTCCCTGGAGCTGGGCGCCTCGTGCCCGGTCGTCGTCCTGCCGGACGCCGACATCGAGGCCGCCGCGGACGCCATCGCTGCCGGCGGGTACGTCAACGCGGGCCAGGTCTGCATCTCCGTGCAGCGGGTCATCGCACACCCCGACGTGCACGGCGACCTGCTCGACGCCCTCGTGCCGAAGGTGGAGGCGATCCGGCTCGGGGACCCGTCCTCGGCCGACACCAGGCTCGGCGCGCTGATCAGCGAGGCGGAGGCCCGCCGGGTCGAGACCGCGCTGCGCGCCGCGGTCGACGGCGGTGCCCGGCTGCTCACCGGCGGCGAGCGGGACGGCGCCGTCCTCACCCCCGCCGTCGTCGACGGTGTCGACCGGGACGCGCCGCTGAACCAGGAGGAGCTGTTCGGACCCGCGGTCGCGGTGTCGATCGCGCAGGACTGGCAGTCCGCGATCGCCTACGCCAACTCGACCGCGTACGGCCTCGGCGCCGGCGTGTTCACCAAGGACATCTCCGCCGCCGTGCGGGCGATCCGGCAGATCGACGCCGGGATCATCCACATCAACTGGACCCCGCTGTGGCGCGCCGACCTGATGCCCTACGGCGGCCTGAAGGCCTCCGGCATCGGCAAGGAGGGCTTCCGGACTGCCGTCTCGGAGATGACCGAGGAGAAGACCGTCATCCTGCACGGCCGGCCCTGGTGACCCCACCACTCGACATCGAAGCGTTGAAGCAGAAGGAGAACGACATGACGGGCACCGTCCGCCTGACGACCGCGCAAGCCCTCGTGCTGTACCTGTCCAAGCAGTACAGCGTCGCCGACGGCGAGCGGCGCCGCCTCGTCCCGGCCGCGATGGGGATCTTCGGGCACGGCAACGTGGCGGGTCTGGGACAGGCCCTGGACCAGTACGCCGACGAGCTGCCCTTCGTCCAGGGCCGCAACGAGCAGAACTTGGTGCACATCGCCACCGGCTTTGCCAAGGCGTCCCGGCGGCGGGCCACCTTGGCGGTCACGGCGTCCATCGGCCCCGGCGCGCTGAACATGGTCACCGGCGCGGCGCTCGCCACGGTCAACCGGATCCCCGTGCTGCTGCTGCCGGGCGACTCGTACGCCACCCGCCGCCAGGGCCCGGTGCTCCAGCAGCTCCAGCACCCGGTCGAGGCCGACGCCAGCGTCAACGACGCCTTCCGCCCGGTGTCCCGGTTCTTCGACCGGATCACCCATCCCGAGCAGCTGCTCACCGCGCTCCCGGCCGCGATGCGGGTGCTCGTCGACCCGGTCAGCACCGGCGCCGTCGTCCTCGCGCTGCCGCAGGACGTCCAGTCGCACGCGCATGACTTCCCCGCCGAGTTCTTCGCCGAGCGGGACTGGGTCGTCCGCCGCCCGGTCCCCGAGGCGACCGAGGTCGCCGCGCTCGTCGCGCTGCTCGAGCAGGCGAAGCGCCCGCTGGTCATCGCCGGCGGCGGCGTCCTGCACTCCGACGCGAGCGAGGAGCTGGAGCGACTTGCCGAGCTCGTCGGTCTGCCCGTCGCCGAGACCTTCGCCGGCAAGGGGGCCGTCCGGACGCCGACCTGGTGGCAGCTCGGCGGGATCGGCCTCGAGGGCAACCCGGCCACCAACGAGCTCGCCCGACAGGCCGACCTCGTGCTGACCGTCGGATCCCGGCTCACCGACTTCGCCACCGCCTCCCACTCGCTGTTCGCGGACCCCGGCGTGCGATTCGCCAGCATCAACGTCGATCCCCGGGACGGCGACCGGCTCGGCGCCACCTCGGTGCTCGGGGACGCCCGCCTCGCCCTCCGGATGCTCGCCGACGCCTTGCAGGGCAACGGCTTCACGACGGACGACGACTGGCGGGCCACGGTGACCGCGGCCAAGGACGCCTGGACGCCGATCCGCGCGGCGGCCCTGGACGCCGATACCCCGGCGGACCTCGAGGCGCTGCGCGCGCAGACCACCGACGTCGTCCCGGACACCGACGCGGTGCTCACCCAGGGCCAGCTCATCGGGCTGCTCCAGGAGCACGCCCGGGCCGGCGACACCGTCGTCGCCGCGGCCGGCGGCCCGCCCGGTGATCTGCTGAAGGTCTGGGACGCGACCGGCGACCGGCACTGCCACCTGGAGTTCGGCTTCTCCTGCATGGGCTACGAGATCCCCGGCGGGATGGGCGTCCGGCTCGCCGACCCCGACCCGGCGCACCGGGTCACCGTGCTCATCGGCGACGGGACGTTCCTGATGGCCCCGACCGAGCTGGCCACCGCGGCCCAGGAGGGTCTCGCGGTCACCGTCGTCATCCCGGAGAACCACGGCTACATGGTGATCCACCGGCTGCAGATGTTCACCATGGGCCGCGAGTTCGGCAACGAGTTCCGCTACCGGCCGGACCCGCTGGCGCTGCGACCGGAGCAGGACGGCGCCAAGGAGGCCGGCCTGACCGGCGACTACCTCCGGCTCGGCCTGGTCCAGGTGGCTGCTGGGCTCGGCGCCCGCGCGTTGCGTGCCACCACCACAGAGGAGGTCCGCGCGGCTCTCGACGAGACCCGCGGGGAGCCCGGTCCGGTCGTCATCGTCGTCCCCGTCATCCCGCACGCCGACCTCCCGTCGGCGGACTGCTGGTGGGACGTCGCGCCCGCCGAGGTCTCCGAGTCCGACGCCGTCCGCGCCGCCCGCTCGCGGTACGAGACCGGCCTCACCACTCAGCGGTGGCTCGGGTGACCGCCGGCCGGGCCGCCCGTTACGCCGTCGACCGCGGCGCGCCGCGCCGACGGCTCGCCGCGGGGGAGGTCACGTTCGGGACCTTCATCGGCGCGGCCACCCCGGTCACCGCGGAGGTCTGCGCGGCGGCCGGCGTCGACTGGGTGCTGCTCGACCTCGAGCACGGAGCGGGCGGCGAGGAGCAGGCCCGCGACGTCGTACCCGCCGCCGCCTCCTTCGGCGTGCCGACCGTCGTCCGGGTCGAGTCCACAGATCGGATCCGGGCCGGCCGGCTGCTCGACCTCGGAGCCGCCGGGATCATGTTCCCCCGCGTCGACACCACCGACGAGGCCGCCGCCTGCATCCGCCACTTGCGGTACCCGCCGGCAGGCGACCGGGGGGTCGCGACGTACAACCGGATGTGTGGTTACGGCCTCGACCCGGGTGCGCTCGACCGCTCCGACGCCGACGTCCTCGGCATCGTCCAGATCGAGACCCTGCCCGCCCTGGAGGCCGTCGAGCAGATCGCCGCGGTCGACGGCGTCGACGTCCTCTTCGTCGGACCCCGCGACCTCAGCCACGCCCTCGAGGTCCCCGGCCAGACGCAGTCCCCGGTCTACCTCGCCGCTCTCGACCGCGTCCTCGCGGCCGCCAGGGCGCACGGCAAGGCCGCCGGGCTGCTCGTCCCCGACGGCGCCGCGGCCGCCCGGCTGTCCGCCGCGGGCTGGCAGTTCCTCGCCATCGGCTCGGACACCACCCTGCTCGCCGGCGCGGTGGTCGCCGAGCTGCGCAGGGCGGGACAGGCGCCGTGACCGGCAGCGCCGGCACCCAGGTCGTCGTCGCCCTGGGCGCCGTCGACCCCGCACTCGTCGTCGACCACCTGCCCCCGGGCACCCGGTTCGTCGCGGACCCTGCGCCGGACGACCTGCGGGCCGCGACCGGCGCGGTCGTCCGGGCCGACGCCACGGTCGACGCCGCACTGCTGGACCGGATGCCGAACCTGCGGGTGCTCGCCCGCACCGGCGTCGGTGTCGAGCGCGTCGACGTCGCCGAGGCGACCCGGCGCGGGATCGCCGTCGTCGTCACCCCCGGCGCCGGCACCAACGCCGTCGCGGAGGGGACGCTGGCGATGGTCCTGCACCTGGTGAAGCGGCTGCGCGCCACCACCGAATGCGTCGCCCGGGGCCGCTGGGCCGACCGCGGCGACCTCTCGCTTGGCGACCTCGACGGCGCCACCATCGGCATCGTCGGCTTCGGCCGGATCGGGCGCCGGGTCGGACTGCTGGCCGGTGCTTTCGGGATGACCGTCCTCGCGCACGACCCCTACCTGACCGCCACCGGGACGGCGGTGGAGGGCGCCGAGCTCGTCGGCCTGGAGGGGCTGCGCTCGCGCTCGCACGTCGTCACCCTGCACCTTCCGCTGACGCCGCAGACCCACCATCTCGTCGACGAGGAGTTCCTCGCGGCGCTGCCGCCCGGCGCCGTCCTGGTGAACTGCGGCCGCGGCGGCCTGCTCGACCTCGACGCGGCCGCGAAGGCGTTGGCGGACGGCCGGCTCGCCGGTCTCGGCCTCGACGTGTTCGACCCGGAGCCGCCGGCGCACCACCCCGTGTTCGACCGCCCACACGTCGTCCTGTCACCGCACCTGATGGGGCTCAGCGTCGGCGCCACCCGTGCCACCTTCACCGCCGCCGCCCGGGGCGTTACCGACGTCCTCGCCGGTCGGCGTCCGGCGGCCCTCGCCGACCCAGGCTGGCACGTCCCCGACAGCAGCCACCGCAAGCAGGAGGAACAGTGAACGACGTCGACCGGATCGCCGGAGCCCCGATCAGCTGGGGCGTGTGCGAGGTCCCCGGCTGGGGTTACCAGCTCCCCGCGGACCAGGTGCTGCGCCAGATG
>Ga0209683_10001150_pt1 | contig 10288 bp, 7 predicted proteins | sample DOMMetBare2Fresh_FD_187474 | JGI IMG/M metagenome (GOLD analysis project Ga0209683, IMG submission 187474) | Wetland sediment microbial communities from St. Louis River estuary, USA, under dissolved organic matter induced mercury methylation -... | ecosystem: Environmental > Aquatic > Freshwater... | reverse complement strand
CATAATATCTCAACTGCGCGTTAATCAGGACCGTTTGCAGCTTCGGGGTTGCGCGGTAATCACCATGTTTCTGCTGAACACTGGTTCGCTTTGGTTGGTAAGGTACGGTTTTTTGACGGCGCAATTTGTTTAGTCTTTCACGCCGGTTGTGCCAACTATGTCGACAATATTACTGATAATCAATATATTTTATAAACTTCTTGATTAACTAAGCCGTTGTTTTGCAGCACGTTGAATAAATTATCAAAAAATTTATGATTGAAATAATATTCGCGTGTATTTTGTTAGGTATGGCCGCCGGTTTTTTGGCTGGATTATTTGGGATTGGTGGTGGAATAATCATTGTTCCGGCTTTAGTGTTGCTTTATTCGGCGCAATCATTTCCAGAAAACCTAGTCTTGATCATGTCGATAGCAACTTCTCTGGCTACGATAATTTTTACTTCTATTACTTCCGTCCTGGCACATCATCGCCTGGGTTCCGTAATTTGGCCAAAAGTCTACAGGCTGGCGCCTGGCGTTATGCTTGGCGCCTCTGTTGGGGCCGTAGTAGCCGATCATATTGCAGCCGGTTTATTGCGAGTCATCTTTATCGGTTATTTGCTGTATGTCGGCGTTCAAATGGCTAGGCAAGACAAGCCAAAACCAGGACGCTTACCATCGTCAATTGGACTGGATTTTGGCGTGGCGGTCATTATCGGCCTAATGTCATCGTTAGTGGGTATAGGCGGTGGTACGCTAACGGTACCTTTTTTGGTGCATTTTCAAACACCGATGCGTAATGCTGTGGCAATAGCCAGTGCTTGCGGATTGCCAATAGCGGTTGCTGGAACATTAAGTTATGCCATTTTGGGTAGAAATGCGCTGCATTTGCCAGATTGGAGTGTGGGCTATATTTACTTGCCTGCTTTTTTAGCTATATTACTCGGCAGCATTTCTACTGTATCGATCGGCGCTCGGCTCGCAAACCGATTGCCTGCGCAAAAATTAAAACGCTATTTTTCGCTGCTCATTTTTGTCATGGCGGTAAAGTTGATGGTATTAAATTGATTTCCTGTTGAATCCAATGAACAATGGTTATGCATTACACATGTTGAAAGTATTCAATAAGCCCAAAAGTCACGAAGAGGAGGTAGTTATAATCCGAAGAACCAAATTATTTTATTCAAGTCCTTCCTTGAATTTGCTGGTAAATGTAATTAGGTACTCATTAAAACTTACCCGGTGTCTATAGCGTATTTTTCCAGTAAAGCGACAATCTGGTTCAATGAAATAACCATGAAACAAACAGCGTCATTATTAGAAAACAACAGTGCGTGGCTGGCGCAATTCGACGGCGATGTACTTTTTTTCAAAATCCTCGATCTGTGTGATTACACTTGTTTTTATATCGTAGATCAGGATCAGCTGGTACGTTTTTGGAGCCATGGCATGGAAAAGTTGTCGGGATTAAGCGATGCTGAAGCGATTGGAAACAATTGTCCTGCCGAATACAAAATTTCCGAGTTTGCTAGTGATAAAGAACTATCAATAACACTTTTCCAGGCAGATGGTAGTCATATAGATGTTAAAAAGCTGGTCCGAATTTTACACGATAAGACAGGCGTATTCGCAGGAGGGCTAGGTCTGTTGATTGCCGATACCGGACAAATTACCGATAACATAACACTCAAAAATTCGGTTCAAGCTAGTCAAAATTTTCATGGCATAATAAGCCGTTCGCCGGCCATGCGTGACGTTTTCCAGATTATTCAAAACGCAGCCGAAACGGAAGCTACGGTATTGGTAAGAGGAGAGAGCGGCGCCGGTAAGGAACTGGTTGCCAGAGCCATTCATAATCTCAGTGCCAGGAGTAAAGCCCCGTTTCTGGCGATTAATTGTGCAGCGCTTTCCAGCAACTTGCTGGAAAGCGAATTGTTTGGGCATGTGCGTGGTGCCTTTACCGGTGCGATAAAAGATCACAACGGCTTATTTCTGCGTGCTCAGGGCGGCACCTTGTTTCTGGATGAAGTGGCCGAGCTGCCCCTTGAGTTGCAGGCCAAACTACTTAGAGTTATTCAGGAAAGAAACTTTATACCGGTGGGAGGCGATCGTTCGATAGCCGTTGATGTGCGTATCGTTGCTGCGACTCACCGTTCGCTTCGCGAAGAAGTAAAAAAAGGCCATTTTCGTGAAGACCTGATGTACCGGTTGAGGGTAGTTCCAATATTTATTCCGCCGTTGCGTGAACGGCGTGAAGATGTTGCTCTATTGTTATGGCACTTTATCCATCAGCACAATACCGACAGTCTCAGGAAAATCGAAAAAATCGAGCCGCAAGCCATGCGCGTTTTGCTGGACCATCACTGGCCTGGCAATGTCAGAGAGCTGCATAATATTGTGGAATATGCGTTTGCAGTGGGGCGCGGCACAACGCTACGGTTAGCAGAGCTGCCGCCGGAACTCAGGGAGCCGTGTCCTACACGCTTCTTACCTCGTCAATACAAAACCATGACGAAAATCGACGAATCAGCCGCTATTCAGCAAGCACTGGAGCAAAGCAAAGGAATGGTAACGGAGGCCGCGCAATTGATGGGTATGAGCAGGGCAACCTTCTGGCGCAAACGCAAGCTCTATGGCGTATGATTGGCGAGCACAGGATAGGGGGGTGTTCAAATTTGATTTGGCTTTTAATCATCATATAATGAAATTCCATTAATACCGGATCTTCACTAGCAATAAGCAGTGATGACGGGAAAAATTGATTGACCAGATTTTCAATGAGGTAGAAAAATGCAGTTCGCTGAACATTATGCCAGGCCCATGCATGGGAATCTGGGCGGTTTTTTTTCAAGAGTCAATGATTTCGGTGACTTGTTCTATATCCGTTGGGGTAAAATTGACTTTGATGTGTATTTTGGCGCTCAGGCCAATGTAAAAGTCGTTCTGAAAGTTTACCGGGATAACAATATCCGGGAAACCTATATTGTTGACACGGAAGCATATGATGTTCAGTGGGATCGTCACAAAAGGCAAACGCGCGATTTTTTTATCCATCCCGTTTCAGCAAATTTCGGTCAGATCAACTGCATCAAGTTTTCCTTTATTGTGCATCTGAATGAACATTCCATTGCCTCGCATAGCGAATACATTTTCATGGATTGGTATCAGTTACAGGGCGATAAACCGCAGTATCGTAATATCAATTCGGAATGGGCAACGGCAAACGGTTATCAAACTTATGAATTAAATGCAGGCGAATTGCAGAGCGATGCCGATTGGTATAACCACCATTTCGATTCCTTAAGACTGATACCCAAATTTACCAAGGGTCAGTTGTATCATCCCTATCATCCCAAGCGATTTATTCATGATCATATCGATAAGGTTATCCATAGCAAGCATGTAAATAGCAATCGGCTATGTACCATCAAAGTCAGTGTTGACTGCATAGACGATGCCGATTTCATTAATCATCTGATCCATGCTCATCACCAGGGAGTCTGTGTCCAGTGTATCGTGGACTGGCGAAAAATGACCTTGACCAATAGCCAGAATTACGCGCGCTTGAAGCGTTCAGGTATTGAGTTGTTAGGTGTTTTTTGCACACCCCAACATCATCTGATTGAAGTTGAACCTGATATGCATACCAAATTTGTTATTTTTAACGACGAAGATTGTATTCTGGGCTCATTCAATATTACCTTCGACCGCTGGTGGGCAAATTGGGAGTCGGGAATGACGTTTCATTCACGGGGCATCTGCCGTTTGCTCGATAATATCTTCCAGAGCCAACGCGGCGGCGTGAACCAGAAATATGGCATCGACCCCTTGAGCACATTCAATTTATTTTATACCTTCGGCAGACATGCCATGCTCAATGGCAAATACTATCGCCCACATCATGCGATACTGGCTGAGATACACCGCGCCAGGCATTCGATCAAGCTATGCCTTTTTTTAATCGGCGATCTTGTTGGTGATCACCATGACAGCGTCGTAGATGCTTTGATCCATGCGCACGATAGAGGGGTTTATGTGCATCTTTTGTTAAATGGGCATTTAGCAAGGCAGGGCCGTATAGGGGTGGAGCGATCCATGGCGGAAGAGCTTAATCGTCCACTGCTGCCAGCGGTGCAGCGCCTAAAATCGGTAGGTATACCAGTAGGTCTGGTTTATGGTCAGGATGATCATAGAGTGCCTTACTCACCGATTCACTCCAAATATTGCATTATCGACGATTGCATAGTTCTGGAAGGCAGCTTCAACTGGTATAACACGTCGGTTTTTTCTCATGACCTGCTAGTGGTAGTCAATAATCGGGAGGTGGCGCAGCCTTATCTCTACGAATTCGAAGAAATAAAACGTTCATTCAGAGTATATTATTAGTCGCCGTTATGTTTGATGGAAACGGGCTATGTTGAGAAGATTATTTGTCCTGCTGGCTTTAAAAATGCTAATCAACGGCTGTGTTTATGCAGAAGAGTCCATTATTGAGGTCATTCCCTTGTTCAACCGGCCGGCATCCGAAATTCAGCCCTTATTGAACCCATTGCTTGGCGATAGTGATCGAGTAATTGCAGATGGCACCAATTTATTGGTCCGAACATCTCCGCAGCGATTGGCGGAGATAAAATCATTTATAAAAAAACTCGATATTCGCTTAAATAATCTGGTCATAACGGTGCTGCAAAGTAGACAGGCGACTGCCGATGAGCTCAATGCCAGTGCCAGTGCACGACTGCAATTTCCGGCTAATGACTGGTCGAAAAGCACGGGAAAAATAACAGGATATTACTATCAAACAGAGGATCGATACGCTCATGACAACCTGCAAACCATCAGGGCATTAGAAGGGAACCCCGCCTATATCAAAACCGGGAACACAGTCCCTATTCAAAATTATCAGACCTATAATTCCGGTTATGGTTATTCCGGCTTTTCCAGTACAACCGAATTTATTGACGCGACAACCGGCTTTTCGGTGACCCCAAGATTATCAGGACAACAAGTTATTCTTGAGGTGTCTCCCTGGTCGGACACTTTTAATACGCACGGCCAAATTCAGACGCAGCAAGCTGAATCGACGCTCAAAGTCAATCTGGGTGAATGGATCGAGTTGGGAAGTGTCGATGAAAGTACACAGAGTGGTGGAAACAGAACCCTTTCCCGCAGCTGGCAAACCAACGAAAACAGGCTACATATTTTAATCAAGGTAGACAGGGCCGATTAGTGTGCGATGCCTCCGAGTGAAATAAATGCATCCTTAGAGTCACCGCCGGAATTTATCGTTCACACCGTTAATAAGACAGAATTTATCCGGCGGTTAAGGTGTATTATAAACGCAGAAAACATACTTTCTGCAGCTGAAGACATGAAGCCTTATGAATGTGATGGTCTGTCGGCCTATCATATGCTTCCGTGGCTGGTTGTGCTGCCGGAAACCATTGAAGAAGTTCAAGGATTGTTGCAGCTGTGTCATGTTTCGCGCATCCCCGTGGTGGCAAGGGGTGCCGGGACCGGTCTTTCCGGAGGTGCGTTGCCGGCGGCTAATGGTGTGTTATTGAGCCTGGCTAAATTTACCCGTATCTTAGCCATCGATGCCCACAACCGAACCGCTTGTGTTCAGCCGGGAGTGCGCAATCTGGCAGTTTCGGAAGCGGCACGCCCTTATGGTTTGTATTATGCGCCGGATCCATCCTCACAAATTGCCTGTACCATTGGCGGAAATGTAGCTGAAAACTCCGGTGGCGTGCATTGCCTGAAATATGGTCTGACCGTGCAAAACCTGCTAGCTCTCAAATTGCTGACCATCGATGGCGAATTGATCACACTGGGGTCGGCAGGACTGGATGGCCCAGGCTATGATTTAATGGCTTTATTGACAGGTTCCGAAGGCCTGCTGGGGGTGATCGTTGAGGTGACGCTCAAACTGTTGCCCTTGCCGGAAACTTCAGCAACCTTATTGGCCGTATTTGCTGATATCGAACAGGCTGGTGAAGCTGTAGCGGCCATTATCGGTGCAGGCCTGATACCGGCGGGTCTGGAAATAATGGACAAGCTAGCGATAGAAGCTGCCGAGGCTTTTATTCATGCAGGTTATCCCGTCGAAGCGGCGGCGTTGATCTTATGCGAAATGGATGGCTTGACTACCCAGGTGCAGGCCGACCTAAAGAAGGCAGAAAAAATATTCCAGGCCAGCGGCGCGATTGAAGTACGCCAGGCGCTCAGCGAAAGTGAGCAAAAAAAATTTTGGGCGGGCCGAAAGGCTGCATTCCCTGCTGTCGGGCGTTTGTCTCCTGATTATTATTGTATGGATGGCACAATTCCCAGGCGTCGTTTGGCTAAAGTGCTGCGGGGCATAGCTGCCTTGTCCAGAGAATTTGGTTTATTCGTGGCCAATGTGTTTCATGCAGGTGACGGCAATTTACACCCGCTGATATTGTATGATGCCAATAAGCCAGGAGACCTGGACCGCGCTGAAGCTTTTGGCAGCAGGATTCTGCAACTTTGTATTGGTGTAGGGGGTACGATTACTGGCGAACATGGCGTTGGCGTTGAAAAAATCAACCAGATGTGCTTGCAGTTTTCCACTGACGAACTGCGCCAATTCCAGGCTATTAAAGTGGCATTCGATTCACAGGGATTGTTGAATCCGGGTAAAGCCATTCCGAGTTTGCGTCGCTGCGCGGAGTTTGGCGCACTGCATGTCCATCAGGGGCAGCTTCCGCATGCAGGACTTGATCGATTTTAGAGCAATGATGGAACAGCAGGGTGATTTAAGCGAAATATTCAGCGAAAAGGTGCGGGCGGCAGTTGCCGCAAAAATTTCTTTGAATATCCAGGGGAGCGGCAGTAAATCATTTTATGGCCGGCCAGCGCAAGGTGAGCCTCTGCTCATTAGCGGACATCACGGTATCATTAATTATGACCAAACTGAACTGGTTATCACTGCTCGTTGTGGCACCCGTCTAGCCAACATCGAAGCGGTTTTAGCCGAGCACGGCCAGATGCTGCCGTTTGAGCCGCCACATTTTGGACCGCAGGCAACATTGGGTGGCGCCATAGCGACCGGACTATCTGGCCCCCGGCGGCCCTACGCAGGGGCGGCGCGTGATGTCGTGCTAGGAGTACGATTGCTGAACGGTCGAGGGGAAATTCTCAAGTTTGGTGGCGAGGTGATCAAAAACGTCGCCGGTTTTGATGTTGCTCGTCTAATGGTTGGGGCTTTAGGTACGCTGGGCATGCTGCTGGAAATCTCAATGAGAGTGTTGCCGCGACCTCAACACGAAGCCACATTGTTGTTTCAGCTGCCGCCCGATGTGGGGCTGCGGCAAATGAATCGTTGGGCCGGCCAAAACTGGCCGTTGTCGGGTGCTTGCTATGATGGAGAAAATCTGCGCGTCCGGTTATCGGGCGCTGAGGCAGCCATTAGTGAAGCTAGGAAAAAAATGGGTGGTGAGGTACTGTCCAGTGCTGAAGCCGCAACATTTTGGCATGATCTGCGCGAGCAAAGATTGGCTTTTTTTCAAGGCGAAATGCCTTTGTGGCGTTTATCGATGGCTCCAGCTGCGGGACGAGCAAGTCTCCCCGGTTTCTGGCTAATTGATTGGGGCGGAGCCTTACGCTGGTTGAAGACCGAAGCAGAACCCGCGGTGATTTTCCGGGAGGCTCAATTATCAGGCGGTCACGCCTGTCGATTTCGTTCGCTGCTGGGCGGCGAATTTCAGCCCCTACCGACCGGTTTGGAAAATCTTCATCGCAAGCTTAAACAAGCCTTTGACCCCCATGGTGTTTTCAATTTAGGACGACTGTATGCAGGGTGGTAATGATGCAGACTTTACCGTTAGTTTCATTAATTGACCCTGCCCAGCAGCAGGAGGCCGAGGCCATTATCAGAAGTTGTGTGCATTGCGGTTTCTGCAATGCAACGTGCCCCACCTACCAGTTACTGGGCGATGAACGTGATGGCCCACGTGGGCGTATTTACCTGATTAAACAGATGCTGGAAGGCACAAAAGCCACAGTTAAAACACAAAAGCATCTGGATCGTTGCCTGACTTGCCGTGCCTGTGAAACAACGTGTCCATCGGGCGTCGCATATGGTAGGCTGCTCGATATTGGTCGTGAGGTGTTAGAACAACAAGTGAGGCGTTCCTTGCTGGCGTCGGTTAAACACAAAACATTATGCTTCATTTTACCTTATCGACAGCGCTTTGCAGTATTGTTTCGTTTTGCGCAGTTTTTTAAACTGCTCATGCCGGAATATATTCGGCGAAAAATAGCTGTCACAAGTTCTGCCAGCCGCGCTCGTCCATATCACGCTTTTAGGCGTCAGGTACTGATATTGGATGGCTGTGTTCAGCCGACATTAGCACCCGGTATCAATGATGCGGCGGCCCGAGTTTTGGGCAAATTGGGCATTGGCGTAGTGTCATCACCGGCGGCAGGGTGTTGTGGCGCATTGAGCTATCATCTGTCCGCCACAAAGGATGGTTTGGATTTTATGCGTCACAATATCGACGCTTGGTTACCCTATCTGGATCAAGGGGTGGAAGCAATAATTATGACAGCAAGCGGTTGCGGACTGATGGTCAAAGAGTACGGTAAACTACTCAAACACGATGCCATTTATAGAAGTAACGCTGAGCGTATTGCGTCTGCAACCAAAGACATAGCCGAATTACTGGCTGCGGAGGATTTAAGTTCTTTAAAACCCGTTATTGCCGGAACCGTGGCTGTTCAATCACCCTGTACCTTGCAGCATGGCCAAAAATTAACAGGAACCGTTGAAACATTGTTGCGGCATTTAGGATTTGATTTGACAGCCGTAGCTGATTCGCATTTATGTTGCGGGTCGGCAGGTGCTTATTCATTGCTGCAGCCCGAAATATCGAGCCGATTGCTGTTGGATAAGGTTAAAGCACTGGAGTGTGGTCATCCCGATATGATTGTGACCGCCAATATTGGATGCCTAACTCATTTACAAAGCATGACTGCCATTCCGGTGCGGCACTGGATTGAAGTTCTGGATGAGGCACTGCCGGATTAATTTTAACGTAACAACGTAACTGTTCAGCGTGAAGTTTACGAAAAGTCGTTAAAAACAGAGTGCTCGGCCTTTCGATCAAGTAATCGCGACTTTACAACAAGCCTCGCGCCGTTTATGCCGACTAGTAAAAAATTATATGTTAACAATAGTGTATGAGTAATAGGAAAGCGAATCGTTATAAATTGATACATATGGAATGTGGTTTATTTGCACTAATCAAATGGCCTAGCCGTTTTTTGATGGATCGCGCATAAGTCATTCTCGTAGATAGCATGTTGAGGTAAAAAAGAAATCAATGGGCGAAAGAAGACTGAAACCTACCAAAACGATCTTCATTTCTTCACCCAGCGACACTCGCCAGGAACGTTTGAAGGCATTGACAATAGTCCTTAAATTAGCCCGGGAATTTAGCCATTATTTTAGTGTGGAGCCGGTGCTATGGGAGCGTGAACCCTTAAAAGCCACCGGACACTTCCAAGCCGGCTTAAAGCCCCATGAATCTGACATCGTTGTGGTCATTCTATGGTCACGGCTTGGAATCCCTTTATCAGTGGAAACGTATCCAGGTCCTATTACAGGCCGTCAAGTGACTGGAACCGAATGGGAATTCGAGGATGCATTCGCGTCCTATCAGGTAAACCAGAAACCTGATCTTTTGTTGTACCGTAAAAATGCTCCCGTTATGGGCTGCCTTGAGAATGATGCGGCATTGGAACAACAGAGGCAACAGAAACGCGCGTTGGAGGATTTCATTGAACGATGGTTTATCGATAAGTCAACCAATGGCTATAAATTAGCTTTCCGTGAGTTTGCCACCACTACCGAATTTGAGGATATGCTCGAGATACATCTGCGGGAATTGCTGGATGCTCAATTGGATGGTGAAAAAAAAATCGATATCCATTGGCATCAAGGGAGTCCGTTTCGTGGTTTGGAATCTTTTGAGCTTGAACATGCTCCGGTCTTTTTTGGCCGCACCAGGGCCCGCAACGAGCTTCGTGAGTTGCTGGCAAGGCGAATCGATGAGAGCTGCGCCTTCGTTCTGGTTTTTGGTGCTAGCGGCTGCGGGAAATCCTCACTGGTAAAATCCGGCTTATTAGCAGATCTGGAACTGCCTGGAATGATAGGTCATGTGGCACTGTGCCGGCACGCTATTTACCGTCCATCTGATGCGCCTGATGATTTGGTCCTGGGTTTGGCCCATGCGTTGATGAGTTCTGCCGCACTTCCGGAATTGCTTGATTTAGGATTCGATTCA
>Ga0209683_10001149_pt1 | contig 10290 bp, 8 predicted proteins | sample DOMMetBare2Fresh_FD_187474 | JGI IMG/M metagenome (GOLD analysis project Ga0209683, IMG submission 187474) | Wetland sediment microbial communities from St. Louis River estuary, USA, under dissolved organic matter induced mercury methylation -... | ecosystem: Environmental > Aquatic > Freshwater... | reverse complement strand
CCAGATGACGCGACTCGTAACTGAAAAAGATGAGCAGTTCATCAGCCTTTCTGCTCGCGTTCAGCCGGCGCAGGTAAGCTTTGGCCTGATCCAATGTTTCGAGCCGGCTGACAGCTCGCAGGAAGCATTGCTCCCGAAGGAAATCCGGCACCTGCACATACTGCGCGGTTTCAGCGAAGTATTGTTTATCTGGAACCGCAAAACCCAGTTCATGATCCGGCTGTACCGCCAGCGAGAGCGTGCCGATGTATTCAACAAATCGCGAGTAGCGACTCAGAAACACCAAGTCGCGGTCCAGTTTGCATTGACGCAGCCGCGCGGCAATTCCAGTCACTACGTTTTCGTAGGCCGGTTCGTTTTTTTCGTCATCAAAAGCCCGCCGCCCAGCAAGAATCAGAGTGTTTACCCGGCCGTTGACCCAGGCGTCCGGACGCGAGGTGACTTCAGCACAGGGGGCAGCGCTTGCGCTCCCGGCAAGCGGCAGAAGCAAGCAAAGCGCAATCCCAGGAAGCGCGATCCCGGTTTGTAAGCAGGTCGCGACCTTTCCTTTTAGACTCAAGTCCAGGAAGTTCAATCGCATGAATCGTGCAGCCCCTCGTGACTAGTGATTAATTCATATCAGCATCACCTTTTGGGGTCAACGGCATCAGCTCCCAAAATTGTGTTAACCACGGCCGGTGGTTTCAACATTGACACTCGGAGCGACCGCAAGTTAATCTGTTGTCCCGTGAATCACACGGGCGCAAATCCCCAAACAAAGACCGTCGCAATCATTCCCGCCCGCTTCGCCTCAAGTCGTCTTCCTGGCAAGGCCCTGCTCGAAATCGCCGGCCAAGCGATGGTTTGCCGCGTCGCAGACCGTGCCCGAGCAGCTACTCGGGTTGCGCGCGTGATTGTGGCAACGGACGACGAGCGCGTAGTTGACGCCGTGCGGGCCGCCGGCCACGAGGCAGTGATGACCCGCGAAGATCATGCCAGTGGCACAGACCGTTTGGCTGAAGCCGCGGCCACCTTGAGAGACTTTGACATCGTCGTGAACGTTCAGGGTGATGAGCCTCTGATCTCCCCTGAGACGATAGATCGCACTGTCGAAGCGCTCCTGGGAGACAGGAATTGCGCTATGGCCACCAGTTGGGAACCCATCCTCTCGCCGCAGGATGTGCTGAGCCCGGATGTAGTCAAAGTGGTTCTGGATGAGCAGGGGTACGCGATTTACTTTTCGCGCGCGCCTTTGCCGTATCCGCGCGAGGCAATCAGCAGGCAGGGTTCGTTGGCTGCTGCTTTGGAAAAGGAACCGGGGTTACTGGCTCAGTACCGGAAACACACGGGTCTTTATGCCTACCGCAGAGAATTCCTGTTGGAGTTTGCGCGCTGGCCACCCTCGTTGCTCGAACAGGCGGAGTCATTGGAGCAGTTGCGCGCGCTTGAACGCGGTACGAGGATCAGAGTCGTTCAGGCTGCGGCGCCGGCAATCGGCGTTGATACGTTCGAGGATCTGGAACGAGTGCGGGGGATCCTGGTAGGGGAAGCTGCAAGTTCCAGGTTTCACGTTCCACAATCTTGAGTTGCTGAGTCTGAAGTTTCAGGTTGCAAGTTCGAGTCAGACAACCGGGTTCTCCAAGCCGAAGCCCCAAACCTTAAGCTTCGAAGTTGAAACCTTGAATCCTAAACCTACGCTTTATGAATGATCTAATCGGGCTGGGAGTCATTGCTGTAGTTGTATTGCTTGCCGTTTACGGCTTGTACGTATTGAGCAAACCTTATGATGTATCCCCTGAAGAATTCGAAAAGCGAGCTCAGGAAGGTCCGGGCCTGAGCAGCGCCGGGATGATCGGACTGCAGAAGATGCTTGAGCCCGGGGCCAAGAAAGCTATCGAAGTGCAGGAGGATTTGCGTCAGGGTCGTTACAACAAGGAGGACGAGTCGGGCGAGCCGCCGGATCCAGGCAGGGAGGAGTAAACTAGAGGCGCAGGCCGGAAAACGCCCTGATCGTGAGTGGGATTATTTCCGTTTTCTTTCTTTATTCTTACTAGAGGAGTGAGTCCAATGCCCAAATACATCTTTGTTACCGGCGGCGTGGTTTCCAGTTTAGGCAAAGGACTGGCAGCCTCTTCCATTGGCTGCCTGCTCGAGGCCCGCGGCCTGCGTGTAACCTTTATCAAACTCGACCCTTACATCAATGTCGATCCCGGCACAATGTCGCCTTTCCAGCACGGTGAAGTGTTTGTTACCGACGATGGCGCCGAAACGGACCTCGATCTCGGTCACTACGAACGCTTTACCGATGCGCACTTGTCGCAGGCAAACAACTGGACCACCGGCCGAATCTATCTTTCGGTGATTGAGAAGGAACGACGCGGCGATTATTTAGGCAAGACCATACAGGTGATTCCGCACATTACCAACGAGATTAAAGACGCCGTTCGCGCATTGGCTGCGGAAAACGAAGTTGACGTGGTGATCGTCGAGATCGGCGGCACGGTCGGTGACATTGAGTCGCTCCCGTTTTTGGAAGCTATCCGGCAGATGGGGAATGAAGAGGGGACGGGCAATGCTCTCTTTATTCATGTCACACTCGTACCCTATATTGCGGCTGCCAAGGAGTTGAAAACCAAACCGACGCAGCATTCAGTGCGTGACTTGCGCGAAATCGGCATTGCTCCAGACATGTTGTTGTGCCGTTCGGAAAAACCTCTGGCGCGGGAACTGCGGTTGAAGATAGCCGGCTTCTGCAACGTTAAAGAGTCAGCCGTGATCAGCGCCTACGATGTTGACACTATCTACGAAGTGCCGCTCGCATTCTATGAACAGGGCCTGGATGAATTGATTGTGACGCAGTTGAACCTGGCGGAAATCGCCGCCCAATCAGATCTTTCCAGCTGGCGGCAGCTGGTATCGACCATCCGCGAACCGTCGGGGGGCGCGGCAGCAATCGCCATCGTGGGTAAGTACGTTGAGCTTGAAGATTCGTACAAGTCGCTGCGCGAAGCCTTAACCCATGGCGGAGTGGCGAACAATGTGCGCGTTGACGTGCGTTGGATCGAGTCGGAAGAATTAATGGACGACGACGATTACGAATCGCGCCTGCGCGACTTCGATGCCATTCTGGTCCCGGGCGGTTTCGGCAAGCGCGGAATCTCGGGCATGATCCGGGCCATCTCCTATGCCCGGCGCAGCAAGACTCCCTACTTTGGCATCTGTCTGGGGATGCAGACTGCGTGCCTCGAATTTGCGCGAAACGTTTGCAGCCTCAAGGAGTGTGATTCGACCGAATTTGATGTCGAGACGCCGCATCCGGTGATCTTCAAGTTAAGGGACCTGGTGGATGTTGAAGAGTTGGGGGGAACGATGCGCCTCGGGGCCTGGCCCTGTGAGCTCGCCGCCGGATCACTGGCCCGCGAAGTGTACGGAGGAGCGGCAGAGATCAGCGAGCGTCATCGCCATCGCTATGAATTCAATCCCGAGTATCGAGATCGTCTGGAGAGCGCCGGCTTGATTTTTAGTGGAATGTCCCCGGATGAAAGATTTGTGGAGATGATTGAGTTGCCGCGTGAGGTCCATCCCTGGTTTTTGGCCTGTCAGTTTCACCCCGAGTACAAATCGAAACCGCTCAAAGCCCATCCGATTTTTGCCTCGTTTGTGCGGGCTGCCTACGAGAATCGTCTGCGGAATGAAAACCTCGTGGAGAAAGCCGAAGAGGCGGAACCGCTTAGCCATGAGCGAGCGACAGCTACAGCCGCCGACTGACTTTGGCCAGCATTTAGAGCTGCGGCTGGATCATCTTTCTGGCCAGCCGGGCCGTGCAACCAGCCTCTCGCCTCAATTAGCAGGGAGTCTGGGAGTGCATCGAAATCCTTTTTGCGAGATAATCCCAGCGAGCCCCCGCGGGGATAATCGATATCGTAAACTTCATGCTCCATTGCCCAACATGCGGTCAGGATTACTCTGATGACTTAAAGTTCTGTCCGCAGGACAGCTCCCCTCTGCAAGCCGACGCTACTAACGCTTCGCCACCACCGCTTGATCCGCTACTGGGGCGCACCCTCGACGAAAAATATTTGCTTGAAGAAAAGCTGGGTGTGGGCGGTATGGGAACGGTTTATCGCGCCCGCCATCAGCTAATAGACAGGCCCGTAGCAGTCAAGGTCCTGAACCAACGTTTCGTCGAGGATGAAGCCGCCAAGGCGCGCTTTCGGCGGGAGGCTAAGGCGGCCGGCCGCCTCCGCCACACCAACGCTGTAAGCGTTACCGATTTCGGGCAAACCATCGATGGCTACGTCTATATCGTCATGGAGCTGCTCGAGGGCAAGACGCTCCGAGACCTGCTGGCCAAAGAGGGGCCGCTCGACTTGGCGCATGCGGTTTCCATCATGTTGCAGGTTTCGTCGGCAGTTGCTGCGGCCCACGAAGCAGGCATCATCCACCGGGATCTAAAACCTGCCAACATCTTTGTTGTGCAGCGCTCTGATGTTCCGAGCATAGTGAAGGTGCTGGATTTTGGTATCGCGAAGCTTGCCGCTGATTCCCTGGACGATGACGATCGACAAACTTTGACTCAGGTGGGCGCAATCATAGGCACGCCCCGCTATATGTCGCCGGAACAGTGCCAGGGTCTGACTCTGACGCCCGCGGCTGATGTTTACAGCCTCGGCGTTATACTCTATGAAATGCTCACCGGAGCGGTGCCATTCAGCGGCCAAACGCCGTTGGCAATCGCCATGCGGCACTCCACGGAAATCCCGCGACGACCAACCGAACTAATTGCGTCTATTCCCCCGGCGTTGGAAAACGTGGTGCTGCACGCGCTGGAAAAACAACCGGAGGATCGGCCACGCGATGCCGAAGCCTTTCGCCAGGAATTACTGGAGACAGCGGAAACATTGGGTCTGGAGCACGCGGCTTCTTCAACAGCCCCGAGTCTCGAGGCATTGCGCAGCGCGGGCACGGAGTCGCCCTCCGGAAGGCTGGTAATTGACCTGGGAAGACTGCGCGAGAACCGGGCCGCAACTTCAGGCGCTGGCGAGTTGCCGGCTATCAGCAGGGAACAAGCACAAACTATTATTGACAAGGGACCGAGGGTTTTGCCGGCACCTCCAGCGGCGGCATCAATCGCCTCGCCGCCGCGAGAGCAACGGCGCATTAATGTTGACTTCAACCAGAGCAAACCCTCAAGCAGAAAAGGGATCATAGCAATAGCGGCCCTGATCCTGTTTATCACCGTCATCGGCATTGCCTTCATGGCGGGACGATCCCGCGGAACAAACGTCGAACCAACTCCGGCAGTGGTCGCCACCCCTACGCCTGAGGCGCCGTCACCTTCTCCTTCACCTTCACCTTCAGCCATGCCGAAGAGGGAAGAGAATCGGCGCCCTGAACCGAAGAAGCCGGAGAAGAAGGAGTCTAAACTGGGCTCGGTGCTAAACAAGGTAAAGAAGATTATTAAGAAACCATTTTGATTGACACCCCGATAAGCTCTGGTTTGTCACGGCGCCGGAATCAGGCGCGTCCGAAGGCGTTACGAGTTCTTAACAGACTAACAGGCCAGCGTAATTTTCATCTATGAACTCTTTCAAAGTTGGTAATGCGACTTTTGGCGACGGACGTCTGACCATTATTGCCGGGCCCTGCGTGGTGGAATCTCGCGAGCATACACTGATGATGGCGCGCGAATGTGCCTTCCGGGCGCGCGCTGCCGGTCTCGATTTCGTCTTCAAGGCTTCATTCGATAAGGCCAACCGCTCGTCAGTTAAAAGTTTTCGCGGCCTGGGAATGGAAGCCGGACTGGAGGTGCTGCGCGAAGTCAAGAGGGAACTGGATCTTCCGGTGCTTACAGACGTCCACGAAGTTTCGCAGGTGGGCCCGGTGGCGGAAGTAGTAGATGTGTTGCAGATCCCTGCTTTCCTTTCACGGCAGACGGATCTGGTACTCGCAGCCGCCCGTTCCGGGCGAGCAGTCAATGTGAAAAAGGGTCAGTTTTTGGCCCCGCAGGATGCGAGCAACATTGTCGACAAAGCGCGAGCCGCCGGTTGTGAAAAACTGTTGCTAACCGAACGCGGTGTCAGCTTTGGTTACAATAACCTCGTGGTTGACATGCGCTCATTTCCAATCATGCGCGAATTCGGCGTGCCGGTAGTCTTTGATGTCACACATTCGCTGCAGTTGCCGGGAGGACTTGGCCATGCAACGGGGGGCCAATCAGAATACATCGAACCGCTCGCTCGTGCCGGTGTAGCTTGCGGCGTGGATGCGGTTTTTATGGAAGTGCACGATCGACCCGAACAAGCACTTTCCGATGGGCCAAATGCCTTGCCCCTCGAACGCATGCAGGCATTACTGAACACCTTGCGCGACATTCACTCGCTGGTGCGACGGTGACAAGCATCAGTTCAAGAGGGAGGTTTTAGGAGAAATATTGCTCTGAATTACCGTCTCAAAGGTAAACCGCAGAGAAATTCGGCGGTTCAACGCGGCTGAGACTGAGATGAAGATCATCTCACTTTACGTTCTGAAGTTATCGCATTACATCCGGGTCCAGTTACCGCCGTTTATGAAGAAACTTTTAACACACGCCGCCCTTCTTCTCTGTCTCTCGCTTGGGATACCAGGCTACAGAACAACGGCTCAGGACGATGCCCGAGCCGCCTGGCAGATTACCAGTTTTGATATCGGAGCAAACGTACTCACAGCGGAACGTAGTCTGAATGTTGTTAGCAGCCTGACAATCAAGAATGTCGGGCGGGCTGCGGGTACGGGACTCACGCTACGCTTGAATTCAAGAGCCAAGGTCAAGAGTGTGAGTGCGGGCGGCGCGCCAGCCTCCTTTCGTTTACTTGCAGATGCTCGACCCGGCTTGCAGCGACTGAACGTTACTTTGCCGGCAGCAGTGGCCGCGAACGGAAGTACGACGTTAAGTATCGAATATCGGATTTCCGTTGAGCGCAACAGCGGACTCGAATCAATCTCGCAATTAGGCTCACAATTTCTGCCGCTGACCGCAGTTTCGGCAGCGGACGCAGCCGCTGGCGGCTGGTACCCGGTGCTGAATACTCCTTTCACTGTCCGTGCAGCCGATACCGCTCCCTTCAAACTTCGTGTTGAGGGTTCGGGCGTGATTAGTTCAGGGACGGAAACTCCTGCCGGCCACGCAGTGGTCTTCGAGCAACCGCTGCATGGCCAGCCCTTTTTCCTACAAGGCGCGTGGGAGCGAGTTGAAGGGTCTGGAGACGCGAAGGGCATTACGGCCTTCCTTTCGTCCGGCGCCCCTCCCGAAGAAAAGAAGCAAGCGGAAGCCATTGTTAACCTTGCCGCTGCTGCCCGAACTTTTTACGGGCCGCTCCTTGGTTCCGCGCCGCCGGCTCCTATTCGATTGGTCTCAGTGCGCCGTGGCGCCGGCTTTAACGATACCGGAACAGTCCTGATTGAACGGGGCGCGTTTCGCCGCGCAAGACCTGACGCCGCGACGGCCATGCTGATTGCGGAATCGGTAGCGCGTCTTTGGATTGGCGGCCAGGCGCCGGTACGCGGAGAAGGGTCGGGAGCGTTGCGCGACGGGCTGGCCCGCTATCTCGCCACACTGTTCCTGGAAAAACAATTTGGACGTGATGCTGCAGATGCTGAGCTACTGCGCGAGCGCGCCGCCTTCGCAACGGTTGCCAAGCGAGACGCGCCTTTATCGCACTCGTCCCCGCTGGACGATAGCTACTTTGGTGGCGTTCCCAACAAGAGCACAATGATCTGGCGACTGGTAGACCGTCGCATTGGTCGTGACGCTTTTGCCGGCCTGCTTCGGGCATTAATACAAAGTGCAGCCAGCGATCAGTCCGGCCTCAGCCTGGCCTCGTTACGTGCCGCCCTTGGCAGCCGCGGCGACGAAGCCTTCAAAAAGATCCTTGACTATGAATTGGACCAGGCTACGGAAATGGATCTGATGGTGGGCCTGCCGCAGCAGCGAGGGGCTGAATCCGTGGCAGCATTGAGAAATCTTGGCACTGCCGATGCCCAGGTCACAGTCGTGGCGACGACCGACCGCGGCGAGCAATTGAAAATTGAAACTACCATACCGGCGCAAAATTTCGCTGACGCCGTATTTAAGACTACGGCGAAAATAGTTCGGGTAGAAGTTGACCCGGAAAAGCTTTACCCGCAGCTCGACTACAGCAATGACGTTGCGCCGCGCGTGCGGGATGTCAATGAGGCCCTGGCCGAAGCGTCTCGTTTCTTTGGCGCCCAGGATTTTGCCCGGGCCGAAGCGGCGGCGCGCGACATTATGCAGGCCGCGCCGAGACTCCAGGAGGCTCGCCTGCTGCTGGCTCGTGCCCTGCTCGGACAGAACAAGCTGGATGAATCAGAGAAACTATTTCGGGCGGCGCTTGAAGATCCTTTGCCAACAGCAGTGGCCCTGGCCTGGGCCAATATCGGACTGGGAGAGATTGCGCTAAAGAAAGGCCAATTCGCAGAGGCGGCCCGGCGCTTTAACGACGCCGTCAGAGCTGAAGGCGAATATGGCTCGGCACTGGCGGCCCGTGCGGGTCGCGTCCGGGCTGAGAGCGCCGGGACCACCACCCCCCCGGTTGATGAAAGTGTGCGCGCTTTCCTTACGCAGCTGGAGAAAGACATTACTAATGGGAGCAAGGCTGAGCTCGAGAATAAAATTGTTTCGGGCGAGCTCGTCCGCTTCATAAATGGCATTCTGGGCACCAGACCCGACCTGTGGCAGACGCGTGTCCTGCGCACGGAGCAACTTGATGCAGTCCAGACGGTGGCGGACGTGGCCATCACTTCGAAAGTGCTGGGAAAGGAAGCATCAGGCACTGCAGTCCTGACCCTTGCGCGCGCCGGCGGCAGTTGGAAACTCTCAGCCATCGACCTGTTCGAGGTTCGGTAGAAAAGAGTTTGAAGATCGACGTTTCAGGTTTCAAGTTAGTGCAAAATTCGCTTTAGTCACCTGGAACCTCGATTTGAGACTTTGAAGGGGCTTGCCAGAAAAGTGCCGTCTTTTTGTCCGCGTCAGCAAACAATTGAAAGTAGCCCAGCAGTTCACTGCTGGTTGGGAGGTCCAACTTGAGTCTCAGTCCCTGAAACGGACGGCTGTCAAACAATGGAGACCGAAGGTTTTTCAGCCGTCCGTTTCACGGACTTCTCCGCATCAGGGCACCGGTTCCCAGCGATGAATCGCTGCGCTATTTTCAGCCGTCCGCTGAACGCGGACTTTTCGGGCAAAGCTACTTTGAACCTGAAACTCGGACATCCAACCACCATGGAAGATATCGAACGTCGCGCCGCGCGCATCAAACTGTTGCTGCTGGACTGTGATGGTGTGCTGACAGATGGCACCATCACCCTGCTGGAATCTGGCAACGAGCAAAAATCATTTGACGTGCGCGACGGTCAGGGAATTGTGCTGCTGCATCGCGCCGGGTTGCGCTCGGGAATTATCTCCGGCCGCACTTCGAGCTCGGTCACCAGACGGGCGCTCGAATTGGGAATGGATCTCAAGCTGGTGCGGCAGGGAACTCTGGATAAGATCAAAGACTTCAACGAACTGCTAGCGGTGGCCGGAGTGCGGGAGCACGAGGTAGCTTTCATTGGTGATGATGTGACTGATATTCCTTTGCTGCAGCGAGTCGAATTATCGGTGGCAGTGGCAGACGCCGTCCCCGAGACGCTTTCCGTCGTGCATTACGTCACTCGGGCAAGAGGTGGCCACGGCGCCGTACGAGAAGTTGCCGAGCTCATTCTCAAAGCTCAGGGTCACTGGAATTCATTAATGCAGCGCTACTTCACGCTTTGAAGTTGACGACCAGGGCCGCCGCCTATGTTTCGCTTTCTTCCGGGGTGAGCTGGCGTTTACCCATTCAACCCCGGCGGAAATAGTGGGTTCCGCGTTGACACCGGCGTGCGAGCTGTTTATCTTTCAAGCGCACAACCCAAATGTGCAGCGTTTCTTTAGCGGGCGTAGCTCAATGGTAGAGCGCCAGCTTCCCAAGCTGGATGTTGCGAGTTCGAGCCTCGTCGCCCGCTCCAGTTTTCTTCGGTAAAATCTTCATCTCAATTCACAAGTTAGAAAGATTCGAGAAACGTCCCGTAAATCAAAATCTCTCCTCGCGAATGTAAGCCTTCGGAGATGAGTCGCAGTGTTTTTGAGAACGCAATTACGGCTACAGCAAGTCAAAAAAGTGAAATCGCGCGTGAGTTTGAATTACAAGCTGAAAGACGGCAGTTCCAGTCCCGCGTCGGTGCTCTGATTTTAGATAACAAAAAAAGTCGCGGTTGGGACGATAAAATGTAGCG
>Ga0209683_10001148_pt1 | contig 10302 bp, 8 predicted proteins | sample DOMMetBare2Fresh_FD_187474 | JGI IMG/M metagenome (GOLD analysis project Ga0209683, IMG submission 187474) | Wetland sediment microbial communities from St. Louis River estuary, USA, under dissolved organic matter induced mercury methylation -... | ecosystem: Environmental > Aquatic > Freshwater... | reverse complement strand
ATCCCTCGATGAAGATTTTTCGTGGCCTTCCTCCCGCCGCGGAGCGCGCTCCATGCGCGCTCGCGATCGGCAATTTCGATGGCGTGCATCGCGGCCACCGTGCGCTGCTGACGCGCGTCGTCGACGCGGCGCGCGCGCGCAAGCTCCTGCCGGCGGTGATGACGTTTGAACCGCATCCGCGCGAGTTCTTCATGCCCGACAAGGCCCCGGCGCGGGTCGCCAATCTGCGTGACAAGCTGCAGGGATTGGCCGTGAGCGGCATCGAGCATGTGTATCTGCAGCACTTCAACCGACGCTTTGCATCGATCAGCGCCGAGGATTTCATCGACAAGATGCTGGTGAACGGCTGCCGGATGAAGTGGTTGCTGGTCGGCGACGATTTCCGCTTTGGTTCGCGGCGCGCTGGCGATGTGGCCTTGCTGCGACAGCACGCCGCCGACCGCGGCGGCTACGAAATCGAGCAATTGGACACGATTATCGACGGCGGCGAGCGGATTTCAAGCTCCGCTGTGCGAGCCGCGCTCGCCGCCGGTGATCTGGCGCGCGCCTCGCACCTGTTAGGCCATGCGTATTCGATCACCGGCCGCGTATTGCATGGTGCCAAGCGCGGCCGCACGATCGGATATCCGACGCTCAACCTGCGCATTACGCACAAGCGCCCGGCCGCGCATGGTGTCTATGCGGTGCGTGTACACGGCATCACCGACATGCCGTGGCCGGGCGTCGCCAGCGTGGGGCTGCGCCCGACGGTGGACGACAGCGGCCGCTGGCTGCTCGAAGTGCACCTGTTCGACTTCGCCGATCAGATCTATGGTCGACTGGTGCGGGTCGAGTTCATCAAGAAACTGCGCGACGAGGAGAAGTACGACACGCTAGACCAGTTGACCGCCGCCATTCGCAACGATGCCAACCAGGCACGCGCGTTGTTTGCGGGCAGCGCGATTTGATCTCCTATCAACCTTGAAGAGCCCGAGGGGGCCAAGGAACCACCATGGCTGACGACGCCAAACGCCCTGCGGCGAAGACGAAACCGCCGTCCGATCCCGCAACCAAGAAGTACCCGCTCAATCTGCCCGACACGCCGTTTCCGATGCGTGGCGATCTGCCCAAGCGCGAACCAGCGTTAGTCGCCGGGTGGGAGCAGGCCAAGGCCTATCAGGCGATCCGCGCCGCGCGCAAAGGCGCGCCGAAGTTCATCCTGCATGACGGTCCACCCTACGCGAACAGTGAAATTCACCTCGGCACGGCGGTCAACAAGATCCTGAAGGACATCGTCGTCAAGACGCGCTCGATGGCCGGCTTCGATGCGGTGTATGTGCCCGGATGGGATTGTCACGGCATGCCGATCGAGATCCACATTGAGAAGAAGTTCGGCAAGAACTTGCCGCGCGCCGAGGTGCAGGCCAAGGCACGTGCGCATGCGACCGAACAGATCGCGCTGCAGATGAAGGGATTCAAGCGCCTTGGGGTGCTCGGCGACTGGGACAATCCGTACAAGACGATGACGCTCAAGGCCGAGGCGGACGAGATCCGCACGCTCGGCCGCATGATCGAGCGCGGCTTCGTCTACCGCGGACTTAAGCCGGTGAACTGGTGCTTCGACTGCAACTCAGCACTGGCCGAAGCCGAGGTCGAATACATAGACAAGAAGACGCCGGTGATCGATGTCGCCTTTCCTCTGGCCCCGGGCGAAGAAGCCAAAGTGGCGGCTGCGTTCGGCGTGGCCGCGCTTGGCAAGCCGACGTCGACCGCGATCTGGACCACGACACCATGGACAATTCCCGCCAACCAAGCGCTGAATTTCCATCCGGAGTTCGTCTACGCGCTCGTCGACTGCGGGGATCGGTTGCTGATTCTCGCCGAGTCGCTGGTCGAGTCGTGCCTGCTGCGCTACGGACTGAAAGGCCGTGTGATCGCGACCACTGTGGGGCAGAAGCTCGAGCAGGTGCGCTTCAGGCACCCGCTCGCTACGCTCGACAAGGGGTTTGATCGCCTCTCGCCCGTGTATCTGGGGACCTATGTCACGGCGGATGCCGGCACCGGCATCGTGCACTCGTCACCGGCCTACGGCATCGAGGACTTTGATTCGTGCAAGTCCTACGGAATGACGAATGATGAGATTCTGAACCCGGTGACGGGCGATGGCCACTTCGCGAAAGACTTCCCGCTCTTCGGCGGCATGAAGATCTGGGAGGCGAATCCGCGGATCATCGACAGCCTGCGCGTTGCGGGCTCGCTGCTGCACGCCGCGCAGGACCAGCACAGCTACATGCACTGCTGGCGGCACAAATCGCCGCTGATCTACCGCGCGGCGTCGCAATGGTTCGTGCGGATGGATGGCGCGACGCGCGAGACGCAGGGCGTAATGCAACGGGAGACGGTTGGAGAAACCCTGCGCCAGACCGCATTGCGCGCCATCGAGCAGACCGCGTTCTTTCCATCGTGGGGCAAGGCACGGTTGCACGGGATGATCGCCAACCGCCCCGACTGGTGCATCTCGCGCCAGCGCAACTGGGGCGTGCCATTGCCGTTCTTTCTGCACCGGGAAACGGGCGAATTGCACCCGCGCACGCTCGAACTGCTGGAAGGCGCGGCGCAGAAGGTGGAGCAAGGTGGCGTCGAAGCGTGGAGCCGCGCCGCGGTCGAGGATTTCCTGCCGCCCGATGAAGCCGCGCAGTACACGAAGATCAACGACATCCTCGACGTGTGGTTCGACTCGGGCTCCACGCATCGCACGGTCATGCGCGGCTCGCATGCGGCGGAACTCGCGTATCCGGCTGACCTGTATCTGGAGGGATCGGACCAGCATCGCGGCTGGTTTCACTCATCGCTTCTGACAGGCGCAGCGATTGATGGGCGTGCGCCATACAAGGCGCTGCTGACGCATGGCTTCGTGGTCGACGCGCAGGGCCGCAAGATGAGCAAGTCGCTTGGCAACGGCATCGACCCACGCGAACTCGCCGACAAGATGGGCGCGGAAATCATGCGGCTTTGGGTCGCATCGACCGACTACTCGGGCGAGATGTCGATCGGCGACGAAATCCTGAAGCGCGTGGTCGAAAGCTACCGCCGCATCCGCAACACGCTGCGGTTCCTGCTGGCGAATACCAGCGATTTCGACATCGAACAGGACGCCGTGCCGATCGCGCAGCTGCTCGAGATCGATCGCTACGCCCTCGCACTCGCAGCGCAGATGCAGGCCGAGGCGCAGAGAAGCTGTGACCGCTACGAATTCCATCCGGTCGTGGCGCGGTTGCAGACCTTCTGCTCCGAGGATCTGGGGGCCTTCTACCTCGACATCCTGAAAGACCGCCTTTACACGACCCCCGCCATGTCGACGGCACGCCGTTCGGCGCAGACGGCGCTGTGGCACATCACTTCGAGCCTGCTGCGGCTGATGGCACCCTACCTGTCATTCACTGCCGAGGAGGCGCACAGGGTGTTCTGTGGCGACGAGCGCAGCACGATCTTCACTGAGGTCTACCACGAACTGCCGCCGATTCCGGGTCACGAGGCCCTGCTTGCCAAGTGGGCGCAGATCCGAGCGGTGCGCGCGGATGTGCTCAAGCAAATTGAAGCCCTGCGCGAGGCGAGCCAGATCGGCTCATCCTTGCAGGCCGAAGTCGATCTGCACGTTGCAGGCGATCGTCATGCACTGCTTGCCACGCTTGGCGATGATCTGAAGTTCGTCATGATTACCAGCCGCGCAACGCTGCATCAGGCCGCCGCGACAGCGGATGAGAAGGTCGTGGTGACACCGAGCCCCAATCGCAAGTGCGATCGCTGCTGGCACTGGCGCGCCGATGTCGGCACAGCCACTGGCCATCCGAAATTGTGCGGCCGCTGCCTGACCAACCTCTTCGGCGCTGGCGAGACGCGCAAGGCGGCCTGATGGCGTGGAGCAGCGGCAAGACCTGGTGGCAGAAACTGGCGCCCTGGCTCGGGCTGGCGACGGTGATCGTGCTGGCCGACCAGCTGACGAAGATCGTGGTCGAACGCAAGTTCGATCCCGGTGATGTCCGGCCGGTCACGGGCTTCTTCAATCTGGTGCTGACCTACAACAAGGGCGCGGCGTTTTCATTTCTTGCCAACGCGTCCGGGTGGCAAGGAACGTTTTTCACCGTGATTGGCGTGTCGGCATCGTTCTTCATCGTCTATCTGCTGGCGCGACATGGCACGCAGCGGCTCTTTTCGCTCGCACTGGCTCTGGTCCTCGGCGGGGCGCTGGGCAACGTGATCGACCGCATCGCGCATGGCCACGTGATCGATTTCCTGGACTTCCATTGGCGCGGCTGGCACTGGCCGGCGTTCAATCTTGCCGACTCCGCGATTGTGCTCGGCGCAGTGCTGCTGATTCTCGACGAACTGTTACGGGTCAGGAAATCGAAGTAATCTGCGCGCCATGGAACTGACCGGCAAACGAATCATCCTCGGCATGACCGGCGGCATCGCGGCCTACAAGGTGTGCGAACTCGCGCGCCGCCTGCAAGACGATGGCGCGGATGTGCAGGTGGTGATGACACGCGGCGCGCAGCAGTTCGTCACCGCGACCACGATGCAGGCGCTGACCGGCAAGCCCGTGTTCGTCGACCAATGGCAGGCGGATCAGAACGGCCGCGTGGATGACGGCATGCCGCATATCGCGCTGTCTCGCGGTGCTGACGCGATCGTCGTTACACCGGCGTCCGCGCACTTCATTGCCAGGCTGGCGCACGGGCTCGCCGACGACCTGCTCTCCACGCTCGTGGTCGCGCGCGCCAAAGACACGCCGTTGCTGATTGCACCGGCGATGAATGTCGAGATGTGGGAGAACGCCGCCACCCAGCGCAACATCGCGCAGGTCAAGGCGGACGGTGTGGTCGTGCTCGGACCGGGCAGCGGCGGGCAGGCTTGCGGTGAAATCGGCCTTGGACGGATGCTTGAGGCAATGGAACTGCGGGAAGAGATCGTTGCCTACTTCCAGCCCAAGGTGCTCGTGAACAAACGCGTGCTGATCACAGCCGGTCCGACGTTCGAGCCGATCGATCCAGTGCGCGGCATCACCAACCTGTCATCGGGGAAGATGGGGTTCGCGATCGCGCGCGCCGCGCGTGAGGCGGGCGCGGCGGTGACGCTGATCGCCGGGCCGACATCACTCGCCACACCGCGGGAGGTGCAGCGGGTCGACGTGCAGACCGCGCGCGAAATGCACGATGCGGTGATGGGCTACGCCAGGCGCGCCGACGTCTTCATTGGCGTCGCCGCCGTGGCCGATTGGCGGGTGGCAAACGCAAGCGCGACCAAACTGAAGAAGGCGAAAGGCGCGGCTCCGCCGGCGCTCAAATTCGAAACTAACCCGGATATCCTGGCCGACGTAGCCGCGCTGAGGAATCCTCCCTATTGCGTCGGCTTCGCAGCGGAAAGTGACAACGTGGTCGCCAACGCGCAGGCCAAGCTGGAGGCCAAACGTGTGCCGCTGATCATTGCCAACCGCGCGCAGGACGCGTTGGGCAGCGATGAAATTGAACTGCATCTGGTCGACGCCATCGGCGTCACGACCCTGCCACGCGAAAGCAAGCTCGCTCATGCGCGCCGCATCGTGGCCGAAATTGCATTGCGCCTGGAACGGGGACGATGAACCTGTCGGCCGGCGAACCCAAGGACGGCGACTTTGTCGCTTACGTCGCGGAAATCGAGCGTCAGCAGATGGCGCGTCTGCCGACCCATGTGCTGACCACTCTGGGTGGCGCGGATAAGCGCCCTGCTCGGACGCAGGCCGCAGTGGCCGCGTCCTGGGAGATAGGGGCGTTGCCGGCGAACCTCGTCGGCAACATCGTGTTGGGTGTCGTTGGATTATTCTTCCTTCTCCTTGGTCTGGTCGGCGATGGCGGAGTGATTGCGGCCGGAATCGGTGCGTTCCTGATCTGGCGAGCGGCCAAATCGGTGTCGGCTGAACTGCGCAGGACCAAGAACGACCTGCGCGAACGACTGGCCCAGACACTTGATGCCGCCAACCAAGAGCGTCGATGAAGCTCGATATCAAGCTGCTCGACGCGCGCCTGCGGGATAACGTCCCCGGCTACGCCACGGCCGGCGCCGCCGGAATCGATCTGCGGGCCTGCATTAACGAGCCGGTCGTCCTGCGCGCGGGCGAGGCGCAACTGATCCCGGCCGGAATCGCGATCCACCTCGAGGACCCGGGCTACGCGGCGATGATCCTGCCGCGCTCGGGGCTTGGTCACAAGCATGGCATCGTGCTAGGCAACCTTGTGGGCCTGATCGATTCCGACTACCAGGGGCAGATCATGGTGTCGTGCTGGAATCGCGGCCGCGAGCCCTTCACGGTCCAGCCGCTCGAACGAGTTGCGCAGATGGTGATCGTGCCGGTCGTGCAGGTGCAGTTGAACGTCGTCGATCACTTCATCGAAAGCGCGCGCGGCGCCGGCGGGTTTGGCTCAACCGGCAAACACTGATGCTGGCCAGGTTTGCGCGCTGGCTGCTGGGTCTGTTCGGCTGGCGGGTCGAATTCAATGGCATGCCCGGCCCCAAAGGCGTAGCGATCTTCTATCCGCACACGTCCAACTGGGATTTCGTGATTGGGCTGCTTGCCATGTGGGTGATTGCGGTGCCTATTCACTTCATCGGCAAGGAAAGCCTGTTTCGTGGCCTCACGGGCGCCACACTCGGGAGGCTCATGTACCTCTGGGGCGGGCGCCCGGTCGATCGACATCACGCCAGCGGCGCAGTCGACCAGCTTGCCGCGCTCATGAAGGCGGAGGATTCCTTCTGGCTCGCGCTTTCGCCCGAAGGGACACGCAAACACCAGCCGTTTCTGCGCACCGGCTTTTACTATCTGGCGCTCAAACTCGACCTGCCGGTCGGTCTTGCATTCATCAATTACACGCGCAAACGCATCGGCGTGACCGACTTCGTTCGCATGACCGGCGACGAAGCGCGCGACCTCGCGACCATTCGGGCTTACTACGCCGACAAGATCGGACGCCATCCGGAAAAGGCGAGCGAAATCGCCTTTCGCGATCGTCCATCATCGACGTAGTCCGCAGCAGTCGGCCGCGCATCGATCACCGGCAGCGCGGCCGCGCGTCTCAGGTCAGCATGTCCGCCCAGATCGTTTGCGCCCAGCTCCAGGCAAAGATACCCTCGAGCGCCCATGAGTTGCGATCCTGCGTCGAGATGCCTCCGGCGCCGGCCACCGGCTCGAGCGTCCTTTTCTCCGGCACCCAGCGGTGCACGCTTGCCACGTGCACCGCACTCTTGTCGTCGATATAGCTGTAGCACGTATTGGCCATCGTTGGCGGGATCGGGCTTCTGCCGTTGAGCAGCTCCACGATCGCCGCCGCCGCGGTTTTGCCGTGCTGGTTGGCCATGTGGCCGCTCTTGGGCATCATGGGTGCCGACAGCGTGGCGTCTCCCAACACGTGCACGCCCTTGACCTTGACCGATTCCATCGAGGACCAGTCCACCTCGCACCAGCGATTGTTGGCGGTGATCAGTCCCGCGTCGCGCGCGATATTGGCGGCGCGCTGCGGCGGAATCAGGTTCAATACATCGCCCTTGATACGGTCACCCAGATCGAGCACGAAGGTTTTGCCGGCGACGTCGACCTCACTGACCGGCGAGCTGTTGCGGTATTCGATGACCCCCTTGTAGTCCTCGCTGAACACGCGCGAAAACAGTGGCTTCTTGGACACGTAGTCCGGGTTGGCATCCAGGACGATCACCTTGCTCTTCGGCTTGCGCGCCTTCAGGTACGAGGCGACCTGGCAGGCGCGCTCGTACGGTCCGGGAGGACAGCGGTACGGCGCCAGCGGCATGCCAATCACGACGGTGCCGCCATCGGCCATCGCCTCCAGCTGCCGCCGCAGCAGCACCGTCTGTGGGCCGGCCTTCCAGGCGTGCGGGATCGTCTCGGCCGCCGCCACGGACATGCCGCGCACGTTCTCCCACAGAAACTCGACGCCGGGCGAAACGACCAGCCGGTCGTAGCTGAGCGTGCCGCCCGAGGCCAGCCGCACCTGCCGCTTGTCAACGTCGATCGCGGTGGCAGTGTCACGCACGCGCTTCACGCCGTGCTTATCCAACCCGGTGTAGGCCACGGTGATGTCGGCCAGTGTGCGGCTGCCGCCGAGCACGAGGTTCGACATCGGGCACGAAGTGAACGCCTCATCGGGCTCCACCAGTGTGACTTCGATCCTGCCCTCGGACCACAGGCGCAGGTACTTGGCCGCAGTCGCGCCGCCGTAGCCCGCGCCAATCACGACCACCTGGCCGAGCGATTTGCGGCCGCCCATGGTCTCGCAGGCAGCGAGCGACGTCACCGCCGCAGTGGCCGCGCCGAGCTTGAGCAGGTCGCGCCGTCTGAAGTTGTGCGCTGTCATGGCGTCTCCTTATTTGACCGGTTGCCGCGCAAAGTGCTCGGCAATCAGATTGATCTGCACATCGGTGTAGCCCTTGGCGAGCTGATGCATGACCGTGGCCGGGCGCTTGCCGTCACGAAACGCGCGCATCTGCTCGGCCAGATATTCCTTATTCTGACCAGCGATGCTCGGCATGGCGCCGGCACCGCGCCCCTGCGTGCCATGACAGTTGGCACAGTTGGCAGCGAGGTACGCCGCGGACTGCGCGTCGGGTTGTTGTGCCACCGTCGGGGCTGCCACGACAAGCGCAAGCAGCGCAGCCGCCGCGCTGTGCGTGACCGGCATGTGTGTCATCTCTGTCTCCTCGATTCGTCGTTGCGGCAACCAAAAAAAACGGCCCGAAGGGGAAGACCCTTCGAGCCGTACTGTTCGCTCTTCGCGACGACCTGTCAATTCGCCCGGAAGAGCAATGTCGCTACTCGGACGTCACCGGCTCCGGCCGCTCCGCCCTTGGCGCGTCGCCGCCATCGGCCGGCGGGAATTCAAGCTTGACTTGACCGGCCTCGTCGACATCGACACTGACGCGACCGCCGTTGAGCAACTTGCCGAACAGCAGTTCGTCGGCGAGCGCCTTGCGAATGGTGTCCTGGATGAGTCGCGCCATCGGCCGCGCACCCATGACCGGATCGAAACCCTTCTTCGCGAGGTGCCCGCGCAGCGCGTCGGAGAACACGATGTCGACCTTCTTCTCGTGCAGTTGATCTTCGAGTTGCATCAAGAATTTGTCGACCACGCGCAGGATGATCTGCTCGTCGAGCGCGCGGAAGCTGATGGTCGCGTCCAGCCGGTTGCGGAACTCCGGCGTGAAGATGCGGCGGATTTCGGCCATCTCGTCACCCGCTTCGCGCGTGTTGGTGAAGCCGATCACGCGTTTGTTCAGCGTCTCGGCACCGGCGTTGGTGGTCATGATGACGATCACGTTACGGAAGTCCGCCTTGCGTCCGTTGTTGTCGGTCAGCGTGCCGTGATCCATCACCTGCAGCAGGATATTGAAGATATCCGGATGCGCTTTCTCGATTTCATCCAGCAACAACACCGCATGCGGCTTCTTGGCGATGGCCTCGGTCAGGAGCCCCCCCTGGTCGAATCCGACGTATCCGGGGGGCGCGCCGATCAGGCGACTGACCGCATGCCGCTCCATGTACTCGGACATGTCGAAGCGGATCAGTTCGATGCCGAGCGTGAAAGCCAGTTGCTTGGCGACCTCGGTCTTTCCAACGCCGGTCGGTCCGGAGAACAGGAACGAGCCGATCGGTTTGTCCGGCTTGCCCAGTCCTGAACGCGCCATCTTGATCGCCGCGGCAAGCGCATCGATCGCCGGCTCCTGACCGAACACGACGTTCTTCAGATTGCGTTCGAGGTTCTTCAACTGGGTGCGATCGTCGCTCGACACCGTCTGCGGCGGGATGCGCGCGATCTTCGCAATGATTTCTTCGACCTCGTTCTTGCCGATCGTCTTCTTGCGCTTGCTGACCGGCAGGATGCGCTGCGCGGCGCCGGCTTCGTCGATCACGTCGATCGCCTTGTCGGGCAGATGGCGGTCATTGATGTACTTGGCCGACAGTTCCGCCGCAGCCTGGATCGCGCCTGACGAATACTTGACCCCGTGGTGCTCCTCGAAGCGCGACTTCAGCCCCTTGAGGATCTCGATCGTCTCCGGCACCGTCGGTTCGATCACATCGATCTTCTGGAAACGGCGGGACAGCGCATGGTCCTTCTCGAATATGCCGCGATATTCGTTGTAGGTGGTGGCACCAATGCACTTCAACTGCCCCGACGCCAGCGCCGGCTTCAGAAGGTTTGACGCATCAAGCGTGCCGCCCGAGGCCGACCCGGCGCCGATCAACGTATGGATCTCGTCGATGAACAGGATCGCGTTTGAGTT
>Ga0209683_10001147_pt1 | contig 10302 bp, 10 predicted proteins | sample DOMMetBare2Fresh_FD_187474 | JGI IMG/M metagenome (GOLD analysis project Ga0209683, IMG submission 187474) | Wetland sediment microbial communities from St. Louis River estuary, USA, under dissolved organic matter induced mercury methylation -... | ecosystem: Environmental > Aquatic >... | reverse complement strand
TTTGCCCGGTTATGCTAATTATCTTAAGGTTTGTTTCCGGAATTTTCTGTTCAAGTTTTTGTTTACGCAAAACTTGCAATCCATTGTATGCTTCAATAGCGCCATTTAATGTGGCATCTGAAATTGTTAAAGCAGTCGGAATTTTTTCAAAATTGTTGATCGCATCTTTTAAATAATTTTCTATCTGGCCAATTATCATTAACTGCAACTTTTGATCCCCGATTTTTGTATCAGATTCTGACTGGATTCTGAGATAATCACCCAATTGAGCTTGCGCATCAATCAGGTTGTTTTCATTAATAAATTTTATGCGTTTTGATTCTATGCTATCCAGATCCTGCTCCATTCTCTTCAATTGTTGAATAATATAATCAAGGCGTTGGTTAATCGTAACATTCTTGTCTTCAATACTGGCAAGCAGATATTGGGACATTACATTATTAATAATATCAGCGCCAAGCTGGGAATTAGTATAGTCAATTTCTATTCTATAAATATTTGATCCGACAATTTTTGGTGAAACACGAATCATGGGAGCATAATCAGCGGCCTGCATACCAACAGGTTTCCATTCTACATAAAATTCTTTTCCGGACAGACTTTCAACTAATTTCTTTATCCTGAATTGACCATATACGTTTTCAAAAATATCTCTGTCCACTGTAAATTTCTGACTTTCTTTATTAATCCTGAATTCATTATCGTTTACAAAAAGTACGTTAAGTCTGAATGGCGCAAGCGAGTTATTTATTTTAATAATTTCCAAACGGAAGGGACAACTTTTATAAATATTTAAGGTTTTTATTTTGCCAACAGCAAAATAATTTGTTTGCAATTTTGCGGTATCTACCACACGTTCCATTAATGGTCTTGATTTCAGAATTTCAATTTCAGTTTGTATATCACTTACACTTTTTGCAAGGAAAATATCGTTAAATTTATCACCCCTTGGATTGTCGTCAGTTTTAAAAGTAATAGTACCGCCCACCCGGTAAATGGGCGTAGACCACCTCAGGTACAGGTATGCTGCCAGCAGGAAAATTGCTACAGATACCAGGAATACTGGAAGAAACCTGATGTATTTAAAAAACAGGTCTTTAATTGTAAGGCTTCCCAGGTCTTTAGTATTGGATTGATTACCCTCCATTTATTTTTTATATTGATTAACGGAAAACATTATAAAGTAATGCAATAGTATTGATGATGCTGAATGCAATACCCATTCGTTGATTAAATACCTGGTCATTCAACCTTGTTTTATTTTTATTCGCATTTACCAGAACTACATCATTTTGACGTAGATAAAAATAGGGTGACTGAAATACACTCTTTGTTGATAAATCCACTTTACCATATTCCACCTTACCATCAACTTCACGTATAACAACTATATCTTCTTTTTTGCCATAAATTGAAATATCTCCCGATAAACCTACCGCCTCAAGTATTGTAAGCCGCTCACCCGGCATACTAATAGAGCCCGGCCTTGCCACTTCACCAAGCATGGTTACACGAAAGTTTAATAATCTTACAATAACTGTTGGATTAGTAAGTACTGTATCCAGTTTTTCTCTGATTATTTCAGAGAGTTGTCCCTTTGTCAATCCGATTGCTTTAATTGTTCCAAGTCTTGGAAAACGTATTAGGCCATCATTATCTACCAGAAATCCCTGTGTCCCTCCGGCAGCGGATGAGCTGCCACCTGAATTTGCCAGATTATACATGGCATCAGTAGCACCTCCATCTGCGGCATCACTATAAACTAATATGGAAAGTAGATCGTCTTTCTGTATAATGTATTCCGTATGCTTTACCTCATCCTTAATAGTGGTGTCCTTGTAATTTTCAAGATAGTTAAAAGCTTTTTGCTGTGTCTTGCAAGATGAAATCATTGCTGTGCCAATAAACAGCAGTGCAAGGAATCTGAGGAATTTCATGAAGGATTGATTGGTGTTTACAATTGGGTTAACGCAAAAGTACATTTTGTTTTTATCTTGTTTTAACTGAAGTTAGTTTTGTTTTGTCTATATAAGCAACAAGTACATACCCTAAACTATCAATTGCAATCTTTGCTGTTTTATGTTGTACTTCAAGTACCTGCCCTTCCCTATCCATTAAAGGACCCGTGGTTATTTTTACCCGTTGATTCACTTTCACATCCAGGGAATGCACTTCCACATTTTCATATTCATCTAAAAATCTTTTGATAGCATTGATTTCTTTTTCCTTGATAACAGCCGGCTTCCCTTGCCAGTAAACAAAATTGATAACACCTGGTGTCATTCGTACACTGGTGCGGTCTTCATCATTTACTTTGACAAATACATATGATTTGAACAAGGGTTCTTCAATTACTTTTACCCGGTCGCTCCATTTTCTGCGCACTTTATTTAGCGGGCAATATCTTTCTACGCCTTTTTCTTCCAGAAGCCGGTTTACCTTTTTTTCCCATCTTGGCCGTGTATAAACGGCTAACCATTTTCGAATACCCACAAAGAACTTTTTTGTTTTTTTTAATGGCTTCGCCACCTCAGTCACACAGAAAAGTTTTCATGTAACCGGTAATCATTGAATTGAATTTCTTTAAACCTAAAACAGCTGTATTAGTTTGCTTGCAAATATAGGTGGAATTGTGAGTGGAGTTAAAGTAAAATAACCAGATTCTGAATGAATTATCCCCAAGAGTTAATAAATATTTATAGCCCCTATTAATTCAGGTAATGGCTTTTTACTATATTTTCTTTTCTTAGTTTTACTTTTAAACACATCTGAATTTGAACCAGCGTTATTATTCACTCGATGTTTTCCGCGGCGCTACTGTTTGCCTGATGATTTTGGTAAATAATCCCGGAAGTTGGGCACATATTTATGCACCACTAGAGCATGCTCCCTGGCATGGATTAACACCAACCGATTTGGTTTTTCCTTTTTTTCTTTTTGCAGTAGGCAATGCTTTGTCTTTTGTAATGCCAAGATTAGAAGCAGGTGGCGATGCAGCATTTTGGAAAAAAATATTGAAAAGAACTGCATTGATTTTTTTAATAGGGCTCTTTTTAAACTGGTGGCCTTTTTCTAAATGGAGTGATGGAGAAATAATCTTCCGTACATGGATAGATGCAAATAATCCCGAAAGCGGGGTAAGAATTTTAGGTGTGTTGCAAAGAATCGCTTTGTGTTACTTCTTTGGTTCAGTTATTATTTATTATTTAAAACCAAGAAAAGCTTTTGTTGCGGGTGTTATATTATTATTACTGTACTGGGTATTGTGTTTTACCGGTAATCCTTCAGATCCTTATAGTCTGAACGGTTGGTTTGGAACTGATATTGATAAAAATATTCTTGGCATTGCACATATGTATAAAGGCGAGGGCATTCCATTTGATCCGGAAGGATTGATGAGTACAATACCAGCAATTGTGCAGGTCATCTTAGGTTATCTTGTTGGTGATTATATTCAGAAAAAAGGCAAATCACCTGAGCAATTACAAATTAAGTCAGATAAACCGGACACTAATGCTTACGGCCCTTTTCAAATGCTCAGTGGTTTATTTGTTATTGGTATTGGATTAATTGTAACTGGCTTTTGCTGGGATATGGTTTTCCCAATCAATAAAAAAATATGGACAAGCTCTTATGTTGTTTATACAACCGGGCTGGCTATTCTTACAATTGGTGTAATGATTTATATGATCGAGTTTAACAAAATGCGTGGATGGCTGAGCCGCTTCTTTGATGTGTTTGGCAAAAACGCCTTGTTTGTTTTTGCATTGAGTGCATTTTTACCCAAGGGACTAGCATTGATACGTTTTGAAAACGGGCTGAATGAAAAAGGAGTAATGACTTATTATAATCCATGGAACTGGTTGTATCAAAAAGTTTTGATAAATATTCCAGGTGACCCAAAAATTGGATCATTGCTTTATGCCCTCTGTGTTATCACTTTTATGTGGGCTATTTGTTACTGGATGGATAAGAAGAAGATTTATGTGAAGGTGTAGATAGGCATTTCATCATAAGTTCTTCCACCTAATTCCCGACCTGCTTTCTTTTTATTTGTTCCTCCCCATTGTTTAAAAAAGAAATCAACTCCCTGATCAGCGCATTGCTGGCGAATATCCCATACCCACCATTCTTCCATTGGTCTTGCTTTTCTACCGCTTTCCCCTCCAACAATTGCCCAATGAATTCCGTCAAGGTTTAAATTCATGAGTGGCCCAATTAATGGTTCGCAGGAAAGAAACTTTGTTTTTGCATTTGTTTGTCGGAGAAAATCAATCCTTTCAGTAACTCTTGAATCTTCTACTGATACACCCATCCAAATATTTTGTGTCCAATTTAAATGCTGGTGTAGTTCAAAGAGCCGTTCTGCTCTTTTTGTGAGAACCTGGTAAGTATGTTGCGAAGTATTGTTCATTACTTCAAAAACTTTCTGAATAAATGACAACGGAACATCTTTATGAAATAAATCACTCATTGAGTTTACGAAAACAATTTTAGGTTTGTTCCATGAATAAGGAATATGTAAAGCATCTTCATGAATTCTTAATTCAAACCCATCTTTATACTTTTCTATTCCCATTGCCTGCAAACGTCTTGACATAACTTCTGCATAACAATATTTGCATCCTGCAGAAACTTTATCACAACCTGTTGTTGGGTTCCAGGTCATTTCGGTCCATTCGATACTTGATTGTGCCATGATTATATAAATTTTATCTGTACTTTTCTTTTATGATTGTCGTCAATATAATAACTCCTCGCTGGTTCTCTGTCCAATGAAACTAATTCTATTTGATTATTAGTTTTCAAATCATCTAGTACTCGTTTTGTATGTTTAGGTAAAAAACCATTATCCAATCCAAAATCAAAAAGATCTTGATTCGTAATAATAGATCTACTTTCTAAAAAATCCCTAACCATTGAAGTATAATCAACTGCTGTAATCTCATCAAAAATACTGCCTTGATTGGAATTCCCTAATCTAAAACCTCTACCACTTTCTTCATCCAAATCCCATTTAGCGTCAAGCATTTTATAATAGCCAGTTTTATTGCTTGTAAAGAAAAATAAACTAAAGAAATTTTTGTTACCTCGTTCGATTGTAAAAGTATCCACATAGCTAATGCCCAGGTATTTTTTGAATTGGCTTTTTACTTCCCCGATAAACCTAAGCTGATTATTTGTATCTGGTATTTTGTCTTCAAAAAGTTCCGATAAAAATTTTTCCAATGGTTTCCCTCCAGCAAAACTATCATCTGATAATGCTTTATCAGCGAAACGATACATAAATGAAATTGGTAAAAAAAGTAACACTTCTGTCTTTCCATTCTTTACAACATCCTTTAATTCTTTGGGATCAATTTCTTTATATCCCCAAGGATCTATAAAAAGTAATGCTCTCTCTGAATCTTTAATTTTTAAAAGTTGACCAATTACAGTCTTTATTACTTCAGTATATTCAATTTGAGAATATTCAACATTTACATTTTGGGGTTTAAATATTTCCGCTACAAATTTTTTTACTCTTTCGATTTTATATAATTCGGGTTCTATCTCTGATTTTTCACTATCATTAAACCATACATCGATATTGGGGCAAGTTTCATTATTAGAAAAAAAGTGGTTCCTAATACACTCCATAGCTACAACCGGACTACCTTTCTCATCATTTAAGTATTTGCCTTCCCCAGCAAATAAATCATATAAGAATATTTTTTTTATAAATGGGACTCTGCTTATTACATTCAGATAAATTGATAAGTATCGTCCAAATAAATCAACTTTTGCTTTTGAATGCTCAAGCATTATCAATTGTGAATCTTTCAGCTTTGCCATAGAAAAGGTTTATCATCCTAAATTAATGAATCCTCTCAAAACAACCTCCCCTGACCACCCGGCACTCTAAATTTAGTTCTATCCAAACTCCATTCTTCCGCATTCATACCATACAACTTTCCATATTTTTTATATTGCTGTGCCACCATTTGCGCTATGCTGCCTTCGCCACGCATACGTACACCCCAGCGGGTATCATTTACTTTTCCGTCATGGCTTTGTTCTATCAGGTGCCAGACCTTATCTGCCCGGTCAGGAAAGTTTTTATACAACCAGTCATGAAATAAAAATTTGATAGCTCCATTTAATCGTATAAAAGTATAAGCTGTAAATGTTGCTCCGTTATCTCTTGCTTCTTTCATGATGCGCTGCATCTCATGTTCATTCAGTCCCGGTATCATGGGTCCCATCATAATACCCATGCGTACCCCGGCGCTGCTTAGTTCATTTATTACTTTTAGTTTTTGTTTAGCAGTTGTGGTTCTTGGTTCCATTACTCTGCGCAGATCTTCATTAAACGATGTAATGGAAACCATGGCAGAAACAATTTTCTTTTTCGCCATTTCCTGTAACACATCTTTATCTTTCAGTATCCATGAGTTTTTTGTGAGTATACCAACCGGTTGATTAAATTCATTACATACTTCAAGCAAGCCTCTTGTTAAACGATAAGTTTGCTCTGCCGGTTGATAACAATCTGTATTACCACTAAGCATAATGGGTGTTGCATCCCATTTTTTATGCATTAAAAATTTGCGCAGCAATTGTGGTGCGTTTTTCTTTATAATAATTTTTTGTTCAAAATCCAATCCGGCACTATAACCCCAGTACTCATGTACATTGCGGGCATAACAATAAATACATCCATGTTCACAACCTGCATAAGGATTCATGCTGTAACTCATTCCCACATCAGGGCTTTCCACTTTATTTACAATTGTTTTACTCTCTTGTTCTAAATATTGAGTGGGTATGTTTGTTTCTTCCCAGTCATCAATACCTTCAATATGTTCCCTTGTTCTTTCGTCTTTTAAAAAACGATTCTTTGTATTGAACTGTGCACCCCTGCCCTGTAAATACTGCTGGCCTTCTTCTTTTTCTTTAGCAGCCACTTTAAAATGGTCCTGCTGTAATTTCTCTGACATAAAATATGCTGGTTTTAGTTTCTGTATTGCTTCAGTTTCACCTCGCAAAAAAAAAGGAGAACAAAGAGTTTTCTCTTCATAATCATTCTCACATTATCATACTCTTTGTTCTCCTTACTCACATTGCCCACACCACAATTAATTTTTTCTGTCTTTCCGAATATCTATCCCGAAGATGTTTTGAACCACGAAGGCTCAAAGACACAAAGGCACAGAGAAAAGTATACTTGTTTTAAAATCTTTGTGGCTCAATGACTTTGTGTCTTAGTGTTCCAAAACATTTTACATTATCATTCTCTTAATCCCCTCTTTCATTAATGGAACATAAAAATTTAAAATAAAACCAAGCCTGTTGCTATTTAGTTTAAGATAACTAAGGACCTGAGCCTCCCATACAGGATGATAGTATTCTTGTGCCTTTAACTCAACAACGACCAGCTTGTCAACAAGTATATCAATACGTAAACCTTCATCAATTACTAATTCATCATATTTCAATCGAACGACCTTTTGTTTTTCAAAAGGGATATTTCTTTTTATTAATTCATAACAAAAGCATTTTTCATATACACTTTCCAGTAGCCCCGGACCAAGAGCTTTATGAATACAAACAGCGATATCTACTATCTGTGTCCCTAACCAGTTTTCTCTTTCAGTTAGTTGCTTATACATTTTATTGCCTTTTTTAGTTTACCCAAACAAGTCTCCCTGCTTTGTTGTTACCGGCATATTCTGAAATTCAAATTTTTCAACAAGATGATATTTCATTTCTCCTGCTGGCCTTTTCAATAAAGTCATTTTATCTGCAATAAATCTTCCGGTAAAATGTTTATGGCTGTACTCCAGCCAACCTTTTTCATATTGCCACGATACTAATTTTCCCGCAATGGTGAGATGTGGCTCCATAATAAAATGTGGTTTATTATCATCATTCAGCTTCATTAACCTTTGCCCCTCTGTACGAATTTCTTTTACCAAATTCTGAATGGGCAATTTGCTGGTTACATTAATATATATGGTATGAGTTGGGAAACTTCCGAAATCTTTCAACTCAACTTTAAAAGGCGGATAACCCATCGCCACAGTATGCAACCGGTTTATAATTTTTTCTTCCATCATGGCGTATTGAGAAAAACTTACCAATGCTAATTGCGGATTACCAAACCTTGCCTGATCCGATTTATACTTTTCAGAAAATTCTTCTTTCACTTTCATAATCCTGTTGCGCAGTTCTTCATGCGGGCTGAGCACCAGTAAATATTCATTTACCCGGTAGCCGGGAATTGTATTCGCTATTGTTTTCATACTCCCTTTCTTTTAAAAAATAATTGCCTTAATATTTAGCATAAATTTACTAAAATATTTAGTTGTACCAAATTTTTTCCTCACCTTTATTCCTGAAAATATATTTTATGGACAGTGAAGATTTTTTTGGCGCTGCCTACCGGGGTTCAAAACAATTTACCCAGCAGCAGGTGAAGACAGCAAATGCAACAGGTTTTGGCGCTGCCGCCGATGATTATGCAGAAAGGGGCATTGACCTTAATGAACAACTTATTAAAAACAAACCGGCCACTTATTTTTTCCGTATGAAAGGAGACGCCATGAGAGAAGCCGGAATTTTTGACAATGATGTGTTGATCGTTGATCGTTCGCTGAAATTAACCAATGGAAAAATCATTGTTGCAGTACTGAATGGAGAATTAATTGTACGGCGGTTTCATAAAAATTTTTCTTCGGCTTTTTTAATACCCGAGAACAACCGCTACAAAACAATTAACCTGGCAGAGTTTACTGATTTCGTTTTATGGGGCGTGGTGGTTTATTCTATTCATTCCCTGGGCTAAAGCCCAGGGCAAGTCAGGTAAAACTAAATTTATGGGATATGTAAAAGCCTGGCTCCATTTAGTATGGGCAACAAAGAAAAGAGAACCTGTTCTTAATAAAGAAATAAGAACTAAACTCTTTTCACATATCAGGGAAAATGCCCGGAGCAAAAATATTCATGTTGATTTTGTGAATGGATATGTTGATCATATCCACGTACTCGTATCGCTAAACGCGGATCAAACTATCGCCAAAGTAATTCAGCTCATCAAAGGAGAAAGTTCTTTTTGGATAAACAAAAATAAATTAACTCATCAAAAGTTTGAATGGCAAGATGACTATTTCGCTGTATCTGTAGGTGAATCAGGAGTAAACAAAGTGAGAGAGTATATTAAAAATCAGGAACATCATCATGCAAAGAAAACATTTCAACAGGAGTACGATGAGTTTATGGAGAAATATGGATTTGCATTGATAAAGGATTTTTAAAATTCCCCAGTCGAAAGACCAGGGCAAGTTATAAATGACTTACTCAGGCCTTCAGGCCTGAGAACAAAATGAAATAAAATTTCAAGGGGCTTTAGCCCCGGGTATATAAAATTTGAAAGCGATAGTTGATTGTAATAGTTTTTATTGTTCCTGTGAGCGGCTCTTCAGGCCCGACCTGGAAATGAAACCCGTTGTTGTACTCAGCAATAATGACGGCTGTATTATTTCCCGTACTGATGAAGCAAAAAAATTAGGTGTTGGTATGGCGGCACCCTATTATCAGAATAAAGAAATAATAACAAAAAACAACGTAGCCGTTTTCAGCAGCAACTATAATTTGTATGGCGACCTGAGCATGCGGGTAATGGATACATTAAAATATTTAGTGGGAGAAAAAAATGTGGAAGTGTATTCCGTGGATGAAGCTTTCCTGGATCTGGGAATGATTACAGAAAGTAATTTAGAAAAAGCTGCAACGGAAATTAAATACACCGTGGAAAAATGGACAGGTATTAAAGTATCGGTAGGCGCAGCGCCCAGTAAACTATTATCAAAAGTGGCGAATAAACTTTCCAAAAAAGATAAACAGGGTACGCAGGGTGTGCTGGTATTGGAAACAATAGAAAAAATAAAAACGGCATTGGAAAAAACAATAGTGGATGATCTCTGGGGCGTTGGCAGGCAGTATGCAGTTAAACTGCACCAGTTAGGTATAGATAATGGATGGCAGTTGAGAAGTATGCCTGAAGAATGGGCAAGAAAAAATCTCGGCGGTGTAGTTGGGGTGCGCATGATAAAAGAACTGAATGGCATACCCTGCATCCCTATGAAAGATCCGCTGGAAGTAAAAAAAATGATTGCAACAACCAGGATGTTTGGCAGCCCGGTTCATAGTCTTAATGATTTAAAAGAAGCTGTGGCAACTTATGCATCAAGAGCAGCAGAAAAACTGAGAAGGCAATATTGCGCTGCCGGTTTTATGGATGTGTTTGTAGTAACCAATGGT
>Ga0209683_10001146_pt1 | contig 10305 bp, 9 predicted proteins | sample DOMMetBare2Fresh_FD_187474 | JGI IMG/M metagenome (GOLD analysis project Ga0209683, IMG submission 187474) | Wetland sediment microbial communities from St. Louis River estuary, USA, under dissolved organic matter induced mercury methylation -... | ecosystem: Environmental > Aquatic > Freshwater... | reverse complement strand
AGATCTCGGTGTCGCTAACGATCAATCCGACCGCGTGGATCCTGCTCGCGATGTACGTGGCGCTCGCCGAGAAGCGCGGTTGCGACATGCACAAACTGTCGGGCACGGTGCAGGCAGACATCCTGAAAGAGTACATGGCGCAGAAGGAATACATCTACCCGATCGCGCCGTCGGTACGCATCGTGCGCGACATCATCACGTACTCGGCGAAGAACCTGAAACGCTACAACCCGATCAACATCTCCGGCTATCACATCTCGGAAGCGGGGTCCTCGCCGCTGCAGGAAGCGGCATTCACGCTCGCCAACCTGATCGTTTATGTCGAGGAAGTGACCAAGACCGGCATGACAGTCGACGAATTCGCGCCGCGCCTCGCTTTCTTCTTCGTATCGCAGGGTGACTTCTTCGAGGAAGTCGCCAAGTTCCGCGCGCTGCGCCGCTGCTACGCCAAGATCATGAAGGAGCGCTTCGGCGCCAGGAATCCGGACAGCATGCGGCTGCGTTTCCACTGCCAGACCGCGGCGGCCACGCTGACCAAGCCGCAATACAAGATCAACATCGTGCGCACCGCGATGCAGGCGCTGTCGGCCGTGCTGGGAGGGGCGCAATCGCTGCACACCAACGGCTACGACGAGGCGTTCGCCATCCCGACCGAAGACGCAATGAAGATGGCGCTGCGCACGCAGCAGATCATCGCTGAGGAGACCAACGTCACCAACGTGATCGATCCGCTCGGCGGAAGTTATTTCGTGGAAGCGCTGACGACCGAGTACGAAAAGAAGATCTTCGAGATACTCAAAGAAGTCGAAGAGCGCGGCGGCACAATCAAGCTGATCGAACAGGGCTGGTTCCAGAAGCACATCGCCGATTTTTCTTACGAGACCGCACTGCGCAAGCAGTCGGGCGACAAGCCCGTGATCGGCGTGAACCGCTACGTCGAATCCGAAGAAGTGCACGACATCGAGATTCATCCGTACGACGTGACCACCGCCGAGCGCCAGATTTCGCGCACGCAGCGCGTGCGCCGCGAGCGCGACAACGCAAAGATCGAGCGCCTGCTGGAGCAACTGGTCGCGGTCGCGAAGGACGACAAGCAGAACATCATGCCGATCACGATCGAGCTCGTGAAGAACGGCGCGACAATGGGCGACCTTGTCGAGAAGCTGAAGACGCTCTGGGGCACGTATCGCGAGACGCCGGTGTATTGATAGTCGGGCGTCGGGCGTCGGGCGTCGGGCGTCGGGCGAAAGCCCCTCTCCCTACCTTGCCCACGACTGCTAATCGACGCATCTTCCGTCAACGATTTGAACCGTCGACGCTCTTCCCTTTGCCGCCCGACGCCCGACGCCCGACGCCAATGCCCTCCACCACCGCCGCCCTCATCGCACGCTTCCTGAAGGCACGCGGCATCGAACGCGTGTTCGGGCTGTGCGGCGGGCACATCATGCCGATCTGGATGCGACTCGATGCGGAAGGCGTCCGTATCGTCGACGTGCGCGACGAACGTGCGGCCGTGTACATGGCGCATGCGTACGGCGAACTGACCGGCACGCTCGGCGTGGCGCTGGTCACCGCCGGCCCCGGCGTGACCAATGCAATGACCGGCATTGCCAACGCGCACGTGGCGCGCGCTCCGGTGCTCGTGCTCTCCGGCGTGCCGCCGCGACCACAGGAGAATCGCGGCGCGTTGCAGGACATGGTGCACACGGACCTTCTGCGTTCGATCACGCGCTACGCGCGAACCGTGCGCGAACCGTCGCTGGTGCTGCAGGAACTTGATGAAGCCGTTGCGCGCGCCTTCGGCCACGGCGGCGATCCTGGCCCCGTGTATCTGGATTTCCCCACCGACACGCTGCGCGCCGAGGTGGCGAACGCAAATCAACTCGACGAGCACTTCTGCGCCAGGCCGCGAATTGCGCTGCAACCCGACCCCGCCGCGGTCGTCGCGGCGGTTGATGCACTGTGGTCGGCACGCCGACCGCTGGTGATCAGCGGGCGCGGCGCACGCGGCAGCGCATCGGAACTCGTCGCCTTGCTCGATGCGCTCGGCGCGCCCTATCTGGACACCGGCGAAAGCCGCGGCCTGGTGCCCGACAGCCACCCCTCGGTCATTGCCGCGATGCGCGGTGCCGTGATGGGCGAGGCCGATCTCGTGCTGACCCTCGGCCGCCGACTGGATTTCCAGCTCGGCTACGGTTCGCCCGCGGTTTTCGGCAACGCCCGTTTCGTGCGCATCGCGGATGCGCCCTCCGAGCTGCATGACAACCGGCGCGGCGAGGTGGAACTCTTCGCCAGCCCGAAACTGACCCTCGACGCAATCGTTCGCACCGCCAAAGGTCGAACGCCCGCGATCGATCGCGACTGGGTGCAATCCCTGCGTGCGAAACACCTGGAACGCGTGCAGAAGATGCGCGCATCGATGCGCAGTGCGCCCGATGGCAGCGACGGCCGGATGCACCCCAACCGGTTGCTGGCAGCGCTGCAGGACCAGCTGCCCGAGGACGCGGTGATCGTGGCCGACGGCGGCGACTTCCTGTCGTTTGCCCGCGTCGGCATCAGCGCCGCGACGTATCTCGACCCCGGGCCGCTCGGCTGCATTGGCGTCGGCACGCCTTTCGGCATTGGCGCCGCCCTCGCCTGTCCCGGCCGCACAGTGGCGGTGCTCACGGGAGATGGTGCCTTCGGCTTCAACGCAATGGAAATCGACACCGCCGCACGCCATCGCGTGCCGCTGCTGATCGTCGTCGCCAACAACGGCGCGTGGCAGATCGAAGTGCACGACCAGACGCACACGCATGGCAAGGTGGTCGGCACGCAATTGCAGTTCGCCGATCACGCGACGATGGCGCGTGCTTTCGGCCTTTTCGGCGAACGCGTCGAGCGATCAGCCGATCTCGCGCCCGCGATCGAACGCGCGCTCGCTGCCGTCAAGAATGGAAAGCCAGCGCTGCTCGACGTAATCGTCACGCCCGAAGCGGTCTCGTCGGACGCGAAGTCCGGGTTGGCGTGGGTGCCCGATCTGCAGCCGCTGGCGGCGTGGGATGAGGCGGAGCGCAAAAGGATCAAAGCAGTCGCGAGTCGCGAGTGACGGGTCACGCGTGACCACTCGGAACTCACTACGCGCTTACCGTCACTCGTGACTTGCCACTCGTCACTCGTTAATGCGCTCAAATCAGTTAACCTATCGCGCATGAAAGACAAACTGAACCTCCTCCCGTACGCCGGCACCCGTCCTTCGCTGGCCGGTCCGCCGACCCGCTTCGAGCGCGGTGCCGCGGTGATCGGCCGCGTGACGCTCGGCGTTGACGCGTGGCTGAGCGAAAGCAGCGTGATCCGCGCCGATGGCCACTTCGTTCGCGCCGGTCGCGAACTGATGCTTGGACCGCGCGCGACCGTGCACATCGCGCACGACGTTTATCCGACGCTGATCGGTGACAACGTCACCGTCGGCGAATACGGCGTCGTCCACGCCTGCACTGTCGGCGACGGCTGCGTGATCGAGGACGGTGCAGTGATTCTCGACGGCTCCGAACTGGAGGCTGACATCCTGCTCACGGTCGGTTCCGTGGTCTTCCCGCGCACGAGGCTTGCCGGAGGATTCATCTATTCCGGCCGTCCCGCCAAGCCCGAGCGCCCGCTCGCGCATGGCGAACTGGCAGAACGGCGCGATCGGTTGCGCGGCCACATCCGAGCCACCGACATCGCGCCAGCGCGCGACGACGCGCGGCGCAACTTTGATTCAACCGTCTTCATCGCCAACACCGCCACCCTGCGCGGCAAGATCGTCGCCGCACCCGAGGCACAGGTCTATTACGCCTGCGACCTGGACGCCGGCAGCGGCGAGATCGTCATCGGCGCGCGCAGCAACGTGCAGGACAACTCGCTGCTGCGTACCGGTGGTGGACGCATCGTGATCGGCATGGACTCGACCATCGGACATAACGTCAAGCTGGCCGCATGCACGATCGGCGATCGCAGCCTGATCGGCATCGGCAGCGTCGTTGCGGCCGGCACCGTCGTCGCGGATGACGTGTTCCTCGCCGCCGGCGCGGCCACCGCACCGGGCCAGGTCCTGCTGAGCGGAATGTGGGTCGGCTCGCCGGCGCGCCGGATCGGCGATCTGGACGACGCGAAACGCAAGATCATCTCGGACACCATTCCGACCTACTGCGAGTACGCACGTGAGCTCGCGCGCGTGCAGGCGGCGGCCGCAGTCGTTACTGCGTGAGCGACTCGCTGCTGAAATTCCTGTTCCAGGGCGCGCCGGTTCGCGGCGGCATCGTGCGGCTGGACGCAGCGTGGAAGGAAATGATCGCGCACCACGACTACCCGGCGCCGGTCACGCGGCTGCTCGGCGAGATGACCGCCGCGGTCGCGCTGCTGGCCACCAGCATCAAGTTCAATGGTGCACTGATCCTGCAGATTCACGGCGACGGCCCGGTGAAACTGCTGGTGGTCGAGTGCCAGCCCGATGTCGGATTGCGCGCCACCGCCAAGCTGCGCACCGACGCGACGATTGCCGGCGACGCCAGCATGAAGTCGATGATCAATCTGCATGGGCGCGGCCGCTGCGCGATCACGCTCGATCCGCGCGATCCGCAGCCCGGTCAGCAGCCGTATCAGGGCGTGGTACCGCTCGAAGGCGAAACCATTGCGCACGCGCTGGAGGCGTACATGCGGCGTTCAGAGCAACTCGACACGCATCTGTGGCTCGCCGCGGACCGCGACATCGCCGCCGGCATGCTGCTGCAGAAACTCCCGCGCGAAGGTGGACGCAGTACCGGTGGGCGCAGCACGAGCCCAGCCGCCGTCGATGACGACGCGTGGGATCGCGCGCTGGCGCTTGCCGGCACGCTCGGCGGCGCGGAACTGCTCGCGCAGCCGCCGGAGGTGCTCATGCGGCGGCTCTATTGGCAGGAGAAGATCGAGCGCTATGCGCCGATCAGGCCTCGTTTCCAATGCTCGTGCTCGCGCGAGCGCATCGGGCGTATGCTTTTGTCACTCGGGCGCGAGGAAGTCGACTCGATCATCACTGAGCAGAACCGCGTCGAAGTGACCTGCGACTTCTGCAACGCGAAGCGCGTCTTCGATGCCATCGATGTGGCGCAGCTCTTCGCCACCGGCTCGGCGGCCGAACTCACCGACGCCGCGCGCCCGCATTGAGCCATCCGGCTCACGGGAGGCGTGATGAGAAGTAAAGCCGCACTGATCTGCATCGCCCTGCTTGCGGGCTGCACGACCATGCCGCTGCCCGATGGCAGCAAGATCCAGCGCCTGCCGCCGGATGCGGTCGTCGCCGTGCCGCCATTGACGCCCGCTGAAGCGCAGCGCCTGTCGCAACTGAACGCACGCGTCCTCGCCGAACAGGACGCCGCGCGCGCGCGTGAAGCGCGCGAAGAAGCCTGGCGTCGCGCGCAGCAGCAATGGGCGCTCGATCTGAACTACGGCTATCCCGGCTGGTACTGGGGTGGGCACCACGGCAGGTGGCATCCGGGCTGGTCGTTCGGGCTCGGCTGGTATGGGCCGTGGCCGTATTGACGAAGCTCAGGGCGGCGACGGGTTTGTCTGCTGTGTTAATAGATGATGCGGACCGTCATCTTGCATCAAGAGCTTGAGTTCGCCACCTTTTCCCGCCGATCGTGCGCCGTGTCATTCCGCAGGGCGCCGGATATGGGAGCAAACTGATGCGGAGAACAACAAGATAGGCTCAGTATTATGAGAACCGCGTATGGCCATACCCGACTACCAAACGGTGATGCTTCCGCTCCTCCGTCTCGCAGCGGACGGAGGCGAACATAAGTTCCGCGATGCTGTCGAGCAGCTTGCCCAGGAGTTCGCGGTAACCAACGACGAACGAAGTGAACTCCTGCCCAGCGGAACCGCACCAACCTTCGATAACCGAGTCGGCTGGGCAAGGACTTACCTGAAACAGGCGGGTTTGCTGAACTCGCCAAAGCGCGGCTGCTTCCGCATCACTGAGACCGGCAAGGCTCTACTCGCCAAGAATCCCCAGCGCATTGATGTTGAGCTCCTTGATCAGTACGCCGAGTTCCGGGCATTTCGCACACGCCGGCGCGAAAGTGCAGGTGAATCCAACCAACCGGCCCCTCTTGTCGTCGAACAGGAGTTGCCCGCGGACCAAACACCTGAAGACCAACTCGCGTCGGCCTATCGACGGCTTCGCAAAGACCTTGAGTTGGACCTATTGGAGCAAGTGAAGGCCGCATCACCGGCTTTCTTCGAGCGCTTGGTCATCGACCTGCTGGTCACGATGGGCTACGGCGGCTCCCGTCAAGATGCCGGCCGCGCCATCGGAAAGAGTGGCGATGGAGGCATCGACGGCATCATCAAGGAAGACAAACTTGGCCTCGACGTCATCTACGTGCAGGCGAAGCGCTGGGAGGCGACAGTCGGCCGCCCCGAGATTCAGAAGTTCGCAGGGGCGCTTCAAGGGCATCGGGCCAGCAAGGGAGTCTTCATCACCACGTCTTCGTACAGCCGAGAGGCGACCGAGTACGCGAACCTCATCAACACAAAAATCATTCTGATTGGCGGCGAAGAGCTTGCTAGCTTGATGGTTGACCACAATGTCGGTGTGTCCACCATCGGAATGTATGAATTGAAGAAGATCGATGCCGACTACTTCGAGGGAGAGTGATTTCCTACCATTCCATCGAGCCGAATCGCCCCGGCCTGCGGCCGGCGCTCGCGGCTCATGTCATACGGTCAACTCGCACCAGCCTTAGAACCCGCCGCCGCGCCTTCCATCTCCCGCCTCACCCGCACCGCAAGCTGCGATTCATCGATCTCGACGTCGCGCCAGATCACCGCGCTGCCGGCCTTCACGGGGTTTCTGAGCTTCACTTTGTGCGCGAGTCCGAGCGGCAGTCCGCCGAGTGCGAGCGACTGCGCGGCCGGCATCAGCTTGCCGTACACGGTGAATCCGCCCTCGCCGTCGAGCATCTCGCCCGCCTTGAGATCCCGCTTCGCGGTGGCGACCACATCCGCATTGAATCCGACCGGCGCGCCGGTCGGCTCGTTGCGGAGCCCAATGCTGGCCACGCTGATGCCGAGTTCGAGACCGATCAAGTGGAACGGTTTGTACAGCGACGAGTATTTGCCGCTGGGGTCGGTGACTAGGCCATATTCCTTGAAGCAGCGCTCGACATAATCGCTGCCGCCGGCGAACGTGACGTACACGCCCCAGCGCAGGTCACGGAACACGGGGCGGCCGTCGCGCTCGAGGCTGGAGATCACTTCCACCTGGCCGCGGTGTGACAGCGCGCCGCCCTCCGACCTGGGGCGCAACACGCGGGCGAGGTCATCCACCCCGCACGGTGGAAAGCTCAATCCGTCCGGCGCGGCAAGACCGGTCGCATTCGACACCGCGCACATCTCGATCGCGCTCTTGGTGCCGTCGAGAAACGAATTGAACATCTGCGCGTTCAGCCCGCCGAGCCGCGCGTCCTCGGCCGTCAGCCCGTAGTACTTCCAGATCGTGTCGGGAGTGGAGGCGTGGTATTCGGGCAGGTACTTGGTGCCCTTGCCGGCGGCGATCACCTCGAAGCCGCAGGCGCGCGCCCAGTCGACCATCTCGCAGATCAGCGCCGGCTGGTCCCCATACGCGAGCGAGTACACGATGCCGGCCTCGCGCGCGCGCTGTGCCAGCCACGGGCCGGCGAGCGCATCGGCCTCGACGTTGACCATCACGATGTGTTTCCTATGCTCGCAGCACGCGAGCACATGCGCGATGCCGGCGGTTGGCGAGCCGGTGGCGTCGATCACGATGTCGACGTCGCTGCGTGCGATCAGCCGCACGCTGTCGTCAATGAAGGCGACCGTGGCGAGGGCGTCATCGGGCCAACCGACGCGACTGAGCGCCACTTTTGCACGCGCGGGGTCGAGATCCGCCACCGCGGTGAGTCGCATGCCCGGCGTGCGCCGGGCCTGGCTCAGATACATCGAACCGAACTTGCCGGCGCCGATCAAGCCGACGCGCAGCGGTTCGCCCTGCCGCTCGCGCTCGACCAGTTTCGCGTGCAGGTTCACGGTTTGCCGTTCTTTTCCTGGGTCCCGGCCGGAACGAACTGGAAGAACAGCTCGTCGCCGCGAATCATGTTGAGCTGCATGCGCGCGTGCTCCTCGACCGCCTCGCGTCCGGTCTTGAAGCTCGCCACCTCCGCGGCCAACTGCGCGTTGCGTGCGCCAAGTTCGGCATTGACCGCGCGCTGCGAGCTCAACTGTCGGTCCAGCTCGGATACACGCAGCCACCCACCTTTGCCGAACCACAGCGGCCACTGGATGGCGGCGAGGAGGATGGCGAGGGTGATGGCCAGCAGTCGCATCGCTAGTCGGTAGTCGGGAGTCGGGAGTCGGGAGTCCCGTCCACCGCGGCGCGTGCGAGACCGTGCAGCACGCGGCTCAATTCCTCACAGCGGGACATCACCTTGTCTGCCGACGGTGAAGGAAGATAGCCCAGACGATTTGCGATCTGGATCTGCGTCTCCAGCTCGAGAAGTGAGCCACGCGCGATAAGCACGTGGTTGGCAAATGCACCACTGCTGCGCCGGCCCTGGCCCTCGGCGATGTTCGATGGAATGGAAACCGCAGCGCGACGCATTTGCGCCGTCAGCCCAAAACGCTCATCGGCAGGGAAGTCCTTCGTCAGCCGATACACATCTTCGACCAGATCCATCGCAATCTTCCAGGCCGCAAGATCCCGGTAGCTCATCTCCCGACACCCGACTCCCGACTCAAGACTACCGAATGCTATAGAACGCGCCGCGCCCCGGATAGCTGGCCACGTCGCCGAGGTCTTCTTCGATGCGCAGCAACTGGTTGTACTTGGCGATGCGGTCGGAGCGGCTCATCGAGCCGGTCTTGATCTGCAGTGCGTTCAAACCCACGGCGATGTCGGCGATCGTGCTGTCTTCGGTCTCGCCGGAACGGTGGCTGATGACGGTGGTCCAGCCGGCGCGCTTGGCCATTTCAATCGCGGCGAAGGTTTCCGTCAGCGTGCCGATCTGGTTGATCTTGATCAGGATCGAATTGGCGACGCCGCGCGCGATGCCGTCACGCAGGATGCGCGTGTTGGTGACGAAGAGATCGTCGCCCACAATTTGCACCTTGCGGCCGAGCAGCTTGGTCAGCCCCGCCCAGCCGTCCCAGTCGTTCTCGGCCATGCCGTCTTCGATCGAGATGATCGGGTATTTGTCGCACCAGCCCGCGAGCAGGTTGGCAAAGCCGGCCGCATCGAGCGTCAGCCCTTCGCCTCCCAGCACGTACTTGCCGTCCTTGTAGAACTCGCTCGCGGCACAGTCGAGTGCGATGGCGATCTGCGTGCCGGCGTCATAGCCGGCCTTGTCGATCGCCTCGAGGATCAGCTTGATCGCTTCCTCGTGATTCTTCACCGTGGGTGCGAAGCCGCCTTCGTCGCCCACCGCGGTGCTGATGCCCTTGTCGTGCAGCAGTTTCTTCAGCGCATGGAACGTCTCCGCGCCATAGCGCACCGCCTCGGAAAAACTCGGCGCACCCACCGGCACGATCATGAATTCCTGCAGGTCGAGGTTGTTGTTTGCGTGCGCGCCACCGTTGATCACGTTCATCATCGGCACTGGCATCTGCATTGCCGCGGCGCCGCCGAAGTAGCGATACAGCGGCAGTCCCGCTTCCTCAGCGGCCGCCTTGGCGACCGCCATCGACACGGCGAGTGTCGCATTTGCGCCGAGCCGCATCTTGTTTTCGGTGCCGTCGAGGTCGATCAGCGTGCGATCGAGAAATGCCTGCTCGTTCGCCTCCAGGCCCATTACGGCTTCGGCGATTTCGGTGTTGACGTTCTCGATCGCTTTCAGCACGCCCTTGCCGAGGTAGCGGCCCTTGTCGCCGTCACGCAGTTCGATCGCTTCGCGCGATCCGGTCGATGCACCGCTGGGCACTGCCGCGCGGCCCATGACGCCGCTTTCAAGCAGCACATCGCACTCGACGGTGGGGTTGCCGCGCGAGTCGAGAATTTCCCGGCCGATCAGGTCAACGATGGAGGACATGTGCTTTGCGCCTGTGGTTCATGGGTTGGATGGAATGCCTTCCACCAGGATCATGTTGAAGTACTCGGTTGCGCCGACGCGATTGGCGCGAGCGGCGCGGTACTGCTCGCCGTCGTACCACGCCTTCGCCTGCTCGAAGCTCGGAAACTTCAGCACCGCGACGCGTCCCGGTTGCCAGTCGCCTTCGAGCGATTCATGGCGTCCGCCGCGCACCAGGTACTCGCCGCCCGCGGCAGCGATCGAGGCCGGCGCGGCCGCCATG